>Ga0208103_1000061_pt1 | contig 75665 bp, 74 predicted proteins | sample CryBogmetaGMA75M_FD_184550 | JGI IMG/M metagenome (GOLD analysis project Ga0208103, IMG submission 184550) | Freshwater microbial communities from Crystal Bog, Wisconsin, USA - MA7.5M (SPAdes) | ecosystem: Environmental > Aquatic > Freshwater > Lake | place: Crystal Bog, Wisconsin, USA... | reverse complement strand
GTGCTTGACTTCGAGGTTGCCCACCCCGCAGCACATATCCCATACAATATATTCGTTCTGCCAGGTATCGCCCAGGGTTTCGGTGAGCTTGTCGTAAGCCTTATCCACCACGGCAAGAGGGGTGTAGTAAGCTCCCTTGAAACTGCGTTCATCGAGAGGGATCAGGCTGTCGCGGCGTTCGAGGAGGTAGTCGCGGTACTCGGCCCTGGGCGGACGGTGATAGATTGCCCAGAACTGCCGGTAACCCTCCTTGTTGCTTAGTTCATACACCTTCCCGCCCAGGAGGAAAACGGGGGCATTGTTCTTATGCATGAGTTCGGCAGGAAGATTATCGTGGGTGGAAACCGTGCCGTCGTTCATGATATCCGCAAAAAACAGGAGGGCATAATCTTCTTCAGCCACGCCCTTGATCTCGTTCCCTATCATCAGCACCCATTTGTCAAAGACCTGTTTAAGGTTGTTGGGAGTGATCTGTGTGCGGATAATATCCCCGTTCTTTATCGCATTCTTTACAGTATTGATGAATTCCTCTTCATGTGTCTCAATTTTAAATGAGACGAAGTGGGTGCCGATATGGGTCGAAATGGCATCCAGGGCTTCCTGGGTATAATTGCTGGCCGATTTGCCCCAGCGGATGGTCTTTTTGGCAAGAAAGGGCAGCACATCTTCGCTTTTCATCAGGGCAGCCTTCTGGGTGTCGATCACAGCAAGGAAGGGTGGAATATAGTCTCCCTTGTTCAGGGCATCCTGCACATAATGCATGAGCTGGGTGAACATGGCGTAAGTGGAGATCTTGCCTGTATCCTTGGCCTCGAACCAGATCTCTTTGGTTTGTATGTCGATGAGGTTTTTGGAATAGCCTTTTAATCCAAGGGCTTTGATGTAGGCATCCTTGACGTCTTCTTCGCTTTTCGCCTGCTGGAGTTGCTGGTAAAGACTCATTTACTTTAAACAAATTATCCGATAAAGTTAAATACTTTATCAAACATAGGAGTTGTTGTAAAAGCTAAAGTAGAAATATTTAGCAAAAACAACTATTATTGTAATCCAAAGACAAGTCACACATGAAAAAAATTCTATTCTCCCTGGCAGCAATTCTGCTTTATTCACAACTGCTTGCACAATCAACTGACGCTTATATCAACGTATCTTCAGGGGTTCAGTACCAGTTGATAGGGAGCTGGGATTTAAGCAAGCTGGATAAGGTATTCAAGGTTGAGCTTGCTGAATTTCTTTCAACTTCCTCGATGGGAGCAAAAGCGTTTAACGATAGCTTCCCCCTGGCAAAATATCCCGTAAACCTCTACCGTGTCAGATACAATTCGGTAATTCCTGAGTTTGGAAACCAGCCTACGGTTGCGTCAGGTCTGGTTGTAATCCCCCGGAACGGCCTGGATTCAATGCCTGTTGTGATGTACCAGCACGGGACGGTATTTTCAAAAACCGAAGTGCCAAGTTTCCCTGATAACTCAGAAGAGACAAAAATCATGATAGCACGTTTTGCTTCCCAAGGTTATATCGTGATTGGAGCCGATTATTTCGGAAGGGGCATTTCGGACCTTCCCGACAGTTACCTTGTAAATAGCAGTACACAGCAGGCCTGTGTTGACATGCTGTTTGCCGCCAGGAGTATTTTTGCCGCAATGAAGCTTAAACCAGGAAAGTTTTTTATTAGCGGCTGGTCGCAAGGAGGATGGGCTACCATGACATACCTTCACAAGCTGGAAGCTCTGAATATACCTGTAACCGCTGCAGCAACTGCAAGTGCCCCAACCGATATTTTCGTCACCATGGACCGGTGGATGAATAATTACCAGCCCATAGATGCGGTGTATCTTCCGGCTTGCATTTCACTTCAGATCCAGGCACAGGAATATTACCTGCAGCAGGCCGGACTGACCGAATCGGCCATCCGCAGTCAATATTTAAAGGCAGCAAAGGATTTTTACAACGGAACAATTGACTATACCGCATTCAGTAAACTCACGCCATCTAAACTACAGGATTTTATACGGCCTGAGTTCATGGCAGGAGGGAATACGGGCGAAGGGCCGTACTGGCAATCCCTTGAAAAATGCCAGGCTTACCGCTGGAGAAGCCATACGCCGACCTATAACTATTATGGAGGATCGGATGAGGTCGTTCCGGTATTTATTGCAAAACTACCTCAGGAATTTCATAACGTGATGGGCTGCGGGCCAACAACAGCAGTGTATGCCGGTGACAAGGCCGATCACCGTGCGACCTTTGTTTATGCTGTTTTACACCAGAAAGACTGGTTTGACGGGTTTTTGAAAAAGTAGGCCGGGAATGGGCAATTTATTTGCTTGTTTTACCCGTTCACTGATCATTTAATCCCTTCCCGTTGAGCATTTGCTGTATGCTTTTTTCAATCCTTGACTTCCGGGTTTCGGGTTGTTTAGGTTGAGAAAAATGAAACAGGTATGCTCTCTGCCGCCCTGGTGTCAAGGTATAAAAAGCAGTTTTCAAGGGAGGGATTTCATCAAGCTTTTTTTGAAATTCTTGTGGAATGGAATATTCCGAAGTCTTTTTCATTTCCACTTTTAAACCGGCTTTTTCAACTTCTATGGCTTCATGAATACAGGCTTTCAGGATGGGTTCCAACCCAACTATTTCCCGGATGCTTGTGAACCGGATCTGGCGTGACGCCTGCACATTTTCTGTTTGCCGGATGAGAATTCCCTGGGTGTCCTTCAACAAAGCTCCTTTGAAAAACAGCAGCGCACAGTATTCCTTAAATCCATGTATTAAAACTACGTTTCTTTCCTGAAATGTGTAACAGGGAACACCCCATTTCAGTTCCTCGGTGAGCTGAAAATCGAGAATAATCATTCTCAACTTCTCGAATTCTTCCCGCCAATTTTTGGCTTTATTTAAAAAAACATCAACCTTTGGATTCATTATTTCTCGCTACTATGATTGGGCACTCCGCTCCTTCATCCTCAGTTTTAAAAGTTTACATCAACGAAAAAAGAAGAAGCAAAATCAACAGGGAGCAAATGAAGATGTCGGTAATGACTGCAACTTTCAGGGACTTTTTTGTGGTTTTTATGCCAATCACGCAGAGTATGATCGAAATTACGCAGAGGACAAGGAACAGAAATGTTGCTTTGTGCGGGTCCCTGAAGAGAGGGGGGAGGTATTTTTTGAATTCTGCGACACTTTCGCCCTGGTTGCCGAACAGGTTGCGAATATATATCCACAAGGCCTGGTAGTAGAGGGGGATAAATCCTGCAACCAGCCCTGCAATAGCAAATATGTCTTTGGTCTTGAGTTTACTGTGGTTTGCCATATTGAATCCTGTTATGATTTGTATTTGTAATCCTGTATTGACTTATTTTTTTACTGCGCCCAGGTAGATTGTCATCAGCCGGGTGGCCATAACCATAGGTTTGGCGGAAGTTGAATTGTAGCTGATCACAATGGTCACGTTCTTTTCGGGGCAATAGCCTGCCCAGTTTTTATAGCCGGGAATGGTCCCTGTATGACCCCACATGGAGGGGCTGATTTTATGCATTATTCCCAGTCCGTATTCTTCACAGTCTTCACCCGGAGCCGGGACGGTTGTTAATCTTCGGGCTTGGGTTGAATCGGAGATAAGGCTGCCTTTATAAAGAAGCTCAACCCATTTCTTCATATCATAAATATCCGCCACGATAGCTCCTGCTGCACCTGATAAGGATGGATCATATGCCTGTGAAACATCGGTTGTGTCCCCGGCATACCATCCGTAGCCGTGAATGAAACGGCCCTGTATGAAATTATCGGAAGGGTAGAAGGTGTTCAGCAGGTTGTGTGGTGTAAATAACCTGTTCCGGATCATCGTGGCTATGGAAGTTCCGGTGATCATTTCCACAATCCTTCCGGCGATGATAGTGTTGGTGTTGGAATAATAAAATCCTGAGCCTGGAGTGAAATAATATGGCTCGGCTTTGGCCAGGTCTATAAGTTCATCACTGGTCCATTTTCTTAAGGGATTTGTTATTAAATTGAGCCTCCATGCTTCTGTCTCAGCAAAATCAAAAATCCCGCTGGTATGATTGCACAACATCTTCAGTGTTACACTGTCGGCTCTTGGAAAATCAGGCATGTATTTGCTTAACTTATCTTCAAGACTGATGAATTTTTGATCAGCCAGCTGAAGAAGTACGGTGTAAGTGTATGTTTTAGTGATACTCCCTACGCGGAATTTCATAGATGCATCAGGTTTTTCACCTGTTGCTTTGTTGGCAATGCCTAAGCCCTTGATCCATGCCAGGTTTCGGTCGGGAGCCCATATGCCGATAAGCATTCCGGGAATACCGGAGGCTGCGTAGATTGAATCACTGGCCTTATCCCACTGAGCTACAATAAGGTCGTTGTTGAAGGTTACAGGAGGTTCGGACTTATGTGAACAGGAACAAACCGAGATCAGAATTGTCACTGTCAATATGAATGAGAGGATTGCTGACGTTTTCATCGATAGCGGGTTTGAGGGTTGCTATAGCACTACACATTTTCGTGTAAAGCTTTGCCTGGCGGTCTGAATCCTGTATAAATATACTCCCGGATGAAGATTCCCTGTATTCCAGCTCACACGGTAATCTCCGGCCTGCCTGGATTCATTCACTAGGGTTGTTACCAGCTTGCCATAAGCGTTATAAACTTCCAATAACACAGGGGATGCTTCTGCAAGATGATATTGTATTGTCGCTGATGAGCCGACAGGGTTTGGAAAGACGGGGTCAAGGATGTTCAGGTTCAATCCATCTCCATTCTCTTCCACTCCCAAAATGGAGCTCAGTTTTCCTATGGCATACTTCAGTTCCACATCAATGCTGTCGATATACAGCATGTCAAGCACTGTATCATTGAGAGGAACCCGTATATCGGGCTGTATCCCGCCCTGCATGGTTGAATCACTGTCGACCTGTATCTTCATGTTTTTATCCAGGGAGCGCCCTACCGGATACCTGAAATAAAGGTCGTTGGGAGGCAGGTACAGATAGTGGTAAGACCAGTTCTCCATCATGCCAAAAGAACCGTTGCTCCCGTAAAAGCTTACTACATGGTTTTTGGGCAGCCGCCTCACCGCCATCGGTATACCCTCGCCGCTGCTGATATTACGGGGGCTTACCATGATCATGACTGGTTTTGAAAAATAGGTTCCCTGGGGCTCTGTAAATTGTGCCCCGTTAGGATATTTAGGATTGATGTAGGTTCCCAGGGTCTGCGGATTAAAATGGGGTAAAGGAAGCGGCCAGATATCAAACTGTCCGGTTCCAGGATTATAAAAACTCCTGTATTCATATAAGGTGGTATCGGTAGTGAAAAATCCCGCAAGGGCTGCCGACAGCAAATCTTCCCCTCCTGTATTTATACGCATGTCAAGTATCAATCCCCGGGCTCCTGCTGTTATGAATGAATCGACAGCCTTCCTGAAACCTGTATATGCCTGGGCCATTGCCGCTGAATCACCGGGTTCGGAAGTAAGCTTGATATAACCGTACCCGCCAGGCTGGAGAATGCTATAGGAAATCGTTGGCCCGGGATCAATGGGAAGGAGAGAAGTCTGGTCAAAGGTCGCATAGTTATCGTCAACTGCGGTAAGAACTGCAGTAAGCGGGCCTGCCGCACCCCTGTTCAAAAATTTCACTTTCATGGTTTTTCCAACGGGCGCCCTTCCAATGAACCTGAACTGGTTCAGCCTTTTACATTCGATTGTAGCGGGATTTGCTTCGGCCCAGAACACCGATACGGTATCGAGGGCTGAATTCACCGGATGGTCATTCACTTCAAGCAGCTCAGCACCAAACGACATTCCTGCAAGGGCGGCCGGAGATCCGGGGTTCACAAGCCGGGCCACAACCCTGCCGTCGTCAAGCCCCGTGAGGGCAAACCCGTAACTTCCGCCGATCTGCTGGTAACCTGCAAAGTTTTTGTGTCCATCCCAACCTGCACCTCGTATCGAAACATGCCCGTCGGGGATAGAAGCCACATACTCCTTAAGGGCGAGGTAGAACGCATTAGTGTCACTTGCCAAACCGGCATTCACGATTTTCGGCCTTACCCTGTTGTTCAATGCATTCCAGTCAACGGCTTTCCATTCGCCGAAAGCATACCAAACACTGACCCTCTGATGCATGGAGTCATAAGCGGCAACAAAACCATTACTCTGGGAATACAGGCTCGTGATGCCGTAAAAGAGAATTACGATCAACAAGACTGATTTTTTCATTCCATTTCAGATATTGATTCTAAAGTAAGCATCAACTCAGGTAATCCCGCACGGCTTTTGAAATTCCCTTTTTAACCCCTTCCCAGGTTTGGTTTTTAAAACTTACCGGGGTTTCGGAATCTTCGGCATCAACAAAATATGTGATGGCATTTGGAATACTGATTGCCATCATCTGGCTGGGGTATTTTTTTTGATGAAATGCTATAAGTTGTTCCAGTGAATAATTCTGGAATAATTCAAAATTCACATCCCGGAAAATACGTTTGTTAAATACCGGTTTCCTGATATCAGCCATGATACGAAGATAATGATTTTTAAAATTCAGCGTGATTGCATTCGTTACCCCAAAGGTAATTGATAAATGAAAACTCCTGAATTGATTTGTCACCTCGGCCGGGATATCCTGCTGATTAATGAGCCTCCATCCCTGCATTTTTATAAATTTTTTATGCACTGCTGACTAATCTTATAAAATCCATACGGATGAGGCTGCAACTTTGCAGCGGATTATCAAACTGATTAATAAAAAATCAAATGAACGCACTGGACATATCGCAGGTTTTATTGTTCTTCCTTCTGCTCATCATACTGACTCCTGTCCTGGGGAGCTACATGCACAAGGTGTTCAGCGGGGAACGGCATTTTATGTTTCCGGTATTTGGATGGCTTGAAAAACTCACATTTGGTGTCACGGGCACAAAACCAGAGCAGGGAATGGGGTGGAAAACCTACACATGGTCATTGCTTCTCTTCAACCTCGGTGGTTTTGTTGTATTGTTTTTGCTCCAGCTCACGCAGAACCTATTACCATTAAACCCTGCCTGCCTCCCGGCTGTAAGCTGGCACCTGGCACTCAATACGGCAATGAGCTTTATTACAAACACCAACTGGCAGAGTTATGCAGGGGAAACCACTATTTCGTACCTGGTACAGATGGTCGGTCTCACGGTGCAGAATTTTCTGAGCGCTGCCACCGGGATTGCAGTCATGCTTGCACTTGTAAGCGGAATTGTGGGGAGATCATCTTTACTGGGCAATTTCTGGGCCGATATCACACGCATCATTCTTTATGTGCTTCTGCCTTTATCTGTCATCTTTGCGGTTGTACTTAATGCTGAAGGTGTGATACAGAATTTCAGCGGACCGGTCACAGTTTCTACCCTTGAAGGGGGGAAGCAGGTCATCACTATGGGGCCGGTGGCATCGCAGGAAGCAATCAAGCAGCTGGGGACTAACGGAGGTGGGTACTTCAATGCAAACAGCGCCCACCCGTTTGAAAATCCGACTCCTTTAACAAACTTTCTCGAAATGCTGGCGGTTCTGCTGATCCCTGCCGCCCTTACCTATACCTATGGTAAAATGTCGGGATCATTGAAACAGGGATATACCCTTTTTACATGCATGATGGTATTGTTTGTGGCGGGACTGCTGGTTTCGCTCTATGCTGAATATCATATGGTTTCACCTGCCGGCAAAGGGCTGGTCATGGAGGGTAAGGAGCTGCGATTCGGAACGACGGGTACCATACTCTGGACCGTTGTGACTACCGTTGCATCGAATGGTTCTGTTAACGGGATGATCGACAGCATGTCGCCTCTTACCGGAATGACAGCAATGTTCAATATTATGCTTGGAGAAGTGATTTTTGGAGGTGTAGGATCGGGGATGTACGGAATGTTGCTGTTCGTATTCCTTACTGTATTCATTGCCGGACTGATGGTCGGGAGAACCCCTGAATACCTGGGAAAAAAAATTGAAGCTTTTGAAGTCAGGATGGCCCTGGCAGGTGTTCTTATCCCAGGGTTCATGATCCTGCTGTTTTCAGCCATTGCTTCGGTGAGCAAGCCGGGCCTGGCGGGTTTGAACAACGCAGGTTCCCACGGGCTGAGCGAGATCCTATATGCTTTCAGTTCTGCTGCGGGCAATAACGGAAGTGCGTTTGCAGGTCTTAACGCCAATACGGTATTCTATAATCTCACCCTCAGTCTAGCCATGCTGGCTGGCCGTTTTGGGGTGATCATCCCGGTGATGGCAATTGCAGGAAGCATGGCAGTTAAAAAGGTCACACCTCTCTCAGTCGGGACTTTCAGGACCGATAACCTTTTATTTATAATCCTGCTGACCGGTGTGATTTTAATTGTAGGCGGACTTACATTCTTCCCGGCTCTTTCGCTGGGCCCGCTGGCCGAACATATCCTAATGCACAGCGCGGTAACATTTTAAGGAAACCTTATGAAAACCAAGAAAACAACATCTGTTTTTACCCGTGGACTGATACTCACTGCAGTAAAAGACAGTTTCATTAAACTCAATCCGCTGACACTGGTGAAAAATCCTGTCATCTTTATCGTAGCCCTTGGCGCATTATTGACTTCCAGCATTGTCATGGCCGGGATCAGGGGAGGGCATTTTTCTTCATTTGACCTGCAGATCAGTTTATGGCTCTGGTTTACTGTGCTCTTTGCCAATTTTTCTGAAGCCATTGCTGAAGGCAGGGGCAAGGCACAGGCTGAAAGCCTTCGCAGGAGCCGCAGCCAGGTAAAAGCCAGGAGATTCTCAGGAGATCATGAAGAGACAGTTTCATCTGCCATGCTTAAAAAGGGGGACTTTGTTATCTGCGAAGCGGGGGACCAGATCCCTTCCGATGGTGAGGTGTCAGAGGGCATTGCCAGTGTAGATGAATCGGCGATAACAGGAGAATCTGCTCCGGTGATCAGGGAAAGCGGGGGAGACCGTTCGGCTGTGACAGGAGGTACCAAAGTGATCTCCGACCGTATCATCATACGTATTACAGCTGAACCGGGGAATACCTTCCTTGACCGCATGATCTCACTGGTTGAAGGAGCAAAGAGGCAGAAAACGCCTAATGAGATCGCATTGTCAAACCTGCTATTAGGGCTCACCATTATCTTTCTTCTGGCAGTAGCCACCCTGCCTGCATTTTTCCTTTACAGCCTTAAAGCTTCAGGGTTGCCTCCTTCGCAAAATCTTAGTTTGCCTGTACTGGTTTCCCTCCTGGTTTGCCTGATACCCACGACCATTGGCGGTTTGCTAAGTGCAATCGGGATAAGCGGGATGGACAGGTTGTTGCAGAAGAATGTCATTTCAACAAGTGGAAAAGCGATTGAAGCTGCCGGGGATGTTGATGTACTGCTGCTTGACAAGACCGGGACCATCACCCTCGGGAACAGGATGGCGACCGATTTCATTCCCGCCGAAGGAGTAAACGCCGGGGAACTGGCTGATAAAGCCCAGCTGGCTTCGCTTTCGGATGAGACCCCCGAAGGCAGGTCAATCGTTGTCCTCGCAAAGGAAAAATTCAATATAAGGGCAAGGGAGGTTCATAATTTAAGAGCCTCTTTTATCCCGTTTTCGGCCCAGACCAGGATTAGCGGGGTGGACCTTTTTTCAGCCGGGGGAGATCTCCAGCGGATCAGGAAGGGGTCATCCGAGGCTATCAAAACATTTGTACAGAACAATAACGGGTTTTACCCTAAGAATATAGAGGAAACCGTGGCTGAGATTGCCCGTTCGGGTGCGACCCCCCTGGTAGTGGCAAAAGATGACAAGGTGCTTGGAGTGATCCACCTTAAGGATATTGTTAAAGGAGGGATCAAACAGAGGTTTGCCGAACTGAGAAAAATGGGCATACGCACTGTGATGATCACCGGCGACAACCACCTGACCGCCGCGGCCATTGCAGCTGAGGCCGGTGTTGATGATTTCATGGCGGAAGCCAGGCCTGAAGACAAGCTCGCGAGGATCAGGGAAGAACAGAAGAAAGGGCACCTGGTCGGAATGATAGGCGACGGCACCAATGATGCACCTGCCCTGGCGCAGGCCGATGTGGGAATTGCAATGAATTCGGGAACCCAGGCTGCCAGGGAGGCAGGCAATATGGTTGACCTTGACAGCAATCCTACCAAACTGATTGAAGTTGTGGAGACAGGAAAGCAACTTCTGATGACAAGGGGTGCTCTTACAACTTTCAGCATCGCAAATGATGTGGCAAAATATTTTGCAATAATCCCGGCTATTGCAATCAGCCTGTATGCAGGTTCGAACGGGAAGGGGCCTTTATCCGTTCTTAACATAATGAATCTGGGTTCCCCAAGCAGCGCCATCCTGAGCGCTGTGATCTTCAATGCAATAATCATTATATTGTTGATCCCGCTTGCCCTGAAAGGGGTCCGTTACAGGCCCGTTTCGGCAATGGAAGCCCTGACCCGGAACCTGCTTATATTCGGGCTGGGAGGGATCATTGCGCCTTTTATCGGCATCAAACTCATCGACATACTTATCAACCTTTAAGAGCGAAACATTATGAAAACCCTATGGATGTCTTTGAAATTCCTGTTTTTCTTCACCTTGTTAACAGGAGTACTGTATCCCCTGCTCATTACGGGGATCGGCCTGGTTTTTTTTCCAAAGCAGTCCGGCGGCAGCCTCATAAGTAAAAAAGGAAAGTATGCAGGGAGCGTCCTGATCGGCCAGGAATTTCATGACCAGCGGTATTTCTTTTCAAGACCGTCGGCAGTTTCATATAACCCTCTGCCTTCTGGGGCTTCGAATTTTTCTGTAACCAGCAGGGAACTGGCGAAACTTGTACATGAACGTCAGATAAAATTTACCGGAGAAAATGGCCTTGACAGTTTATATACAATCCCTCCTGATGTGCTTTTCGCGTCGGGCAGCGGGCTGGATCCACATATATCCCCCTCATCAGCTTTACTGCAGCTTGAAAGGGTGGCAAGGGTAAGGCAGTTCAGTAAAGAACAGAGGCAAAAAATGATAGTGCTGATCGACAGCCTGACTGAATCTCCTCAATTAATTTGCCTTGGGGAACCCCGGATCAATGTTTTATTATTAAATTTAGAAACGGATAAAATACCATGACAGGGTTTGAAAATACCAGGCCTGATCCTGATGAACTGCTGGCAACGCTGATCGGCGAGGAAGACAAACTTCACAGGGGCAGGCTCAGGATCTTTTTCGGCATGTGTGCGGGTGTAGGCAAGACCTTTACCATGCTTCAGACTGCTTTTACTGAGAAACAGAAAGGAAGCGATGTGATCATAGGGTATGTTGAAACTCACAACCGCAAAGAAACAGAAGCCCTGACCGGGGGGATGGAAAGGATTGAGAGGAAGAAGGTTGAATATAAGTCGACTCAACTCGAGGAAATGGATCTCGATGCCGTACTATCACGAAAACCCCATCTTGTCCTTGTTGATGAACTGGCCCACAGCAATGCCCCAGGTAGCCGGCACACTAAGCGCTACCAGGACGTCCAGGAGATTCTTGCCCATGGAATCGATGTGTATACCACCCTGAATGTCCAGCACCTGGAGAGCCGGTCCGAAACAGTGGCCCAGATAACCGGCATCGTTGTGAGGGAGACTGTCCCCGATGAGGTATTTGAAAATGCTGACGAGGTCGAACTCGTCGACATCACAACAGAGGAACTGCTGCAGCGGCTTGCCGAGGGAAAAGTGTATGCTCCCGAGAGGACGAGGTCCGCAGTCGAAAATTTCTTTAAAATCGGGAATGTCACCGCTTTGCGGGAAATGGCGCTAAGGCTTGTAGCCGACAGGGTTGACAAGCAACTTCATGACTACATGCATAATAACCGGATACGGGGGCCGTGGAAATCGGGTCTGCATCTCCTGGTTGCCATGAGTTATTACCCGCAATCGGCCAGGTTGCTGCGCTGGGCTAAGAACCTGGCTTATTCTATGGGCGCAAATATTGAGGCCCTGTATGTAGAAACGCCTCACACTCTTACAAAAAAAGAGACTGAACAGCTCGACAGGAACATCAACCTGGCAAAACAGCTTGGGATCAGGGTTAGGATCATCACGCATCATGATATTGTAAAAGCTATCGTAGATTTTGCACAAAAAGAAAATGTTACCCATATCGTGGTAGGCAAGCCCAGGGTGAGGGATATTTTTTCAATGTTCAGACTGGGGAATTTTGTGAACAGGCTGATCAGGTACAGCGGGAATATCGATGTATATGTACTTGGTTCAGACCTGCATGCAAAAGACCATTTCAGGGACAAGGTTTCTGTTCCGTCTTTTACCGCCAGCAGCAGGCAATACCTGGCCACTATCTTAATGGTGATCCTGACTTCCGTGGGATCTTATCTTGTCAAGAATTACCTTGGTTACCAGGTCGTTTCTTTTATTCTGCTTTTCCTGGTTTCAATACTTGCATTGTTTTTCAGTACCGGGCCTGTGCTTATGGCTGCCTGTCTTGCGGCTCTTATCTGGGACTATTTCTTTATTCCTCCGGAATTTACTCTGCATATTGAAAAGGCAGAGGATGTCCTGATGCTTTTCATGTTCTTTTTCATTGCCCTGATGAACGGTATTCTAACTACTAGGATAAGGGGGCAGGAGAAGAAGATACGTACACGCGAGGAACGTACCCATGCATTATACCAGCTGTCAAGGGATCTCACCCATGCAGGCAATATTGAGGAAGTTGCCGAGACTGCATACCGTTATATAAGCAAATCCTTCCATTGTGAAAGCGCTATCCTTTTAAAGGATGCAAACGGAAAACTTGAGATCAAACCAAGGTGCGAGAGCGGGATCAGGTTCACTGAAAATGACATCAGCGTGGCATCCTGGGTTTTCAAAAATTCAGCCCGGGCCGGAAAATACACTGAAACCCTGCCTTCGGGAAACCTGACCTTTTATCCGCTTTCGGGCAGCCGGGATAATAACGGGATTATCGCACTTGAGCTTCACAAGGTATTTACCGAAGGGGAGCAGCAATTCTGGGAGACGGTCATTTCACAGATCTCCGGGAGATTTGAAAGGGAATTGCTGCGAAATGCCGCAAAAAACACTTATTTGCTGAGTGAATCGGAGAAGATGTATAAAACTCTTTTTAATTCGATATCCCATGAACTCAGGATCCCGGTTGCCACGGTGATGGGCGCATCAGATACCTTGCTCGGGCAGGAATTACCTGATCAATCCAGGAGGCAGTTGTACACCGAGATCAGTGATGCATCCATACGGCTGAACCGCCTGATTGAAAACCTCCTGAATATGTCCCGGCTTGAAACAGGGCGTATCAGTCCGCATCCCGACTGGTGTGATGTGCATGACCTTTCGAACCAGGTGATCCATTCACTTAAGAAGGAACTTGAGTCCTTTAAACTATCGGTGATAATCCCTGCCGACATGCCCCTTGTAAAGCTTGATTTCGGTTTGATGGAACAGATCCTTCATAACCTCGTGCTTAATGCGGCCCAGAATTCACCTCCAGGCGGCAGGATCAGGGTGAAATTTTTTTATGACAATGGTGGAGTCAACATGCAAGTCATGGACAGGGGCTCAGGATTCGGAAGCGAAGACCTCACATCGGTCTTTAATAAATTTTACAGGGGAAAGAATTCCAGGGCAGGAGGAACAGGATTAGGCCTTTCTATTGTCAAAGGTTTCACTGAAGCCCAGGGTGGAATTGTTAAGGCAGAGAACAGGAAAAACGGAGGGGCAATCATTGCGGTAATCATCCCATCGGCCGGACTGGCCATAGAGGAAGATAATAAACAGGAGGAAGAATGATAAACCAGGGAACAATACTGGTCATTGATGATGAGTTGCAGATCAGGCGCCTGCTCGAAATAACCTTGTCGGCGAACGGGTACCATGTCGTGGAAGCATCCACAGGTAAAGAAGGTATTAGCCTGGCAGCCTCTGTTAATCCTGATCTGGTAATTCTCGACCTCGGGCTTCCCGATGCCGACGGCCTGGAAATATTGCAACGATTTAGAGAATGGATGGATAAACCAGTGATCATCCTTTCGGTCAGGAATTCCGAAGATGACATTGTAAGAGCGCTTGATAAAGGGGCTAACGATTATCTCACAAAGCCATTCAGAACCGGAGAGTTACTGGCAAGGATAAGAGTGGCCATGCGTCATACGGGGGAAGAAAAGGAGGACCCCGTACTTCAGTTCGGAGAGATTGTTGTTGACCTCGTCAATCATGCTGTCAGAAAATGCGGGGTCCTGGTGAAACTTACTTCAATCGAATATAACCTGTTTGTCCTGATGGCAAAAAATGAAGGCAGAGTGCTTACCCATCAGTATATCCTCAAGCAAATCTGGGGTATGGCCTATACTGAACAAACCCAGTACCTCAGGGTTTTTATGGCCCAGCTCAGGAAAAAACTTGAAAACGATCCGGCCCACCCGGTACTTTTCAATACCGAGTCGGGGATTGGTTATAGGTTCGGGTCTTAATAAACCCCTAAGTGCAAGCTGTTTGATTTATGCCAGCTTTAACCTTGTGCAGATTATTCTTTGACCAGTTTACCGGTGACCGATGTCTTATCATTGGTAAGCCTGAAATAATAAATCCCTGAAGGTTTTCCGCTGAAGTCGAGCTGTACTTTCCGTTCAGAAACCTGGAGGCTTAGCATTTCTTTACCCTCGGTATTTACTATCGAAAGGGTTGCAGTTCCTGAAAATTCGGGGAATTCAATGGTAAACTGACCTTTTACAGGGTTCGGACAGATCTTGTAACTTCCGCTTCCTGCCGGCACATTGTTAATGCCGACTGCGCCTCCGTTAGTGGTTTTCATGATCAGGCCCGAATCACCGACAATATAGCCGAGACCAATAGCCGGGAAATGAACACCCTGGAGTGCCAGGTTGGTTCCGGAACTCTGAACTGTCCAGTCAGTGCCGGAATTTTCCGTTTTCAGTATCAGTGATTCTGAGCCGGTATTTTTGGCTCCAACCACATACCCTGTAGACAGGTTATTGAAAAATACCTGGTAAATGTTCTGTATTGTGCCGGTACTCAAGGGTGCCCAGGTATATCCGCCGTCGGTTGATTTTATAACTGTTCCGCGATAGCCTGCTGCATAAGCGGTTACACCATCAGAAAAACTGATGGAGGCCAGATGGAAAGCCGTTCCCGATGTCTGCGTCAGCCATGTCGTACCTCCATTTGCTGTCAAAAGCACAGTTCCTGACCAGCCGACGGCAACACCTGTTGTGGGTGTGGTGAAGGCAACAGCAAGCAGTGAATTGGTGGTATTTGTCGTTTGTATGGTCCATGTAGTGCCACCGTCTTCCGTTTTAGCAATCAGGCCGCCCGAACCTGCAATATATCCAACATAGATATTCACAAAATACACGCAGTTGAGGTTATAGAACATATTGAATAAATACTGGGATGACCAGGTTTGGCCCCCGTTGGTTGTTTTAAGATATAAACCGCTTCCGCCTACTGCATAACCCGTGTCGGCATTCACGAACCGGACACTTTGCAGGTAACTGCCCGCGGCATCATAATAGGCAGTCCAGGAAGTACCGCCGTTCGTGGTTTTCAGGATAAGCGCCGAGTCACCAACGGCATAACCCTTATCGAGGTCAGTAAAATAAACTGAGTGCAGGCTCTTTTTAACTCCTGAGGACTGCGGAATCCATTGACCCATCGCGGTTCCTGTTACGAGCAAAACTAACAGTAAGGAACAAATTGATTTCATAGTATGATTGATTTAAGGTTCGTTTTAAATTTCAAGGGTGCTAATTTAGCGAGTTTTCCTGAATTCATCAACCTTGTCGGGCCCGCCATCCCCTTAATCCGCAGTAAACAAAATGAAAATTTAATTCAGCCTGCTGTTCTGTGTTTGCAGGATTCGACTGTTTAGCTGATATTTCCCTGTTTTTTTATTCTTCAATTGTTAAATAAAAACCCGGGCTTTCATTAGCATCACAGTTCCATTTGGCTTCTGTTCCCCAGCGTGTATAGCTGCAACCCTGGTCCTTTTTAATAGTGAAGAGAACAACAGCAGAAGAATTTTTACTGCCGTTCATTTTCACCATCTTATTTTCATTGAGGCCTCTGACTTTGACCCATTCAAGTGTAAGGGCGACTTCTCTGCTATAAACCAGGTTGTATTTGCCAAGGTCAATATCTTCCCAACCCGATTCTTTTGTCAGGCAGATGATGATATTCTTATTCAGCAATTCATGATCTGGCATGTTGTCTTTCAAATCCCGGATATGGATGCGGAACATGCTGGTGTCGAAGGATTGCTTTGATAAGTGAATATGTATGCTTTTTATGATTACCGGAAGCTTTCCCAGGTCTATTTTTGTACCTATCTCATATCCTTTACCAAAGTCAGTGCCACCCCATCCGGCCAAACCGCCATGAAAAGTATAGCTTGTTGTCCCCGCCTTCCTGAACCTGCCCGAAGGTTTGATCACAACCTCCTTCAATTGTACAGGTTCCCCGGTAAGTCTTATGATATTCTCCCTGCCGGCCAGTTCCCTGCTTGGAAATGTCTGGGACTTGAAGCCTATCATCGCAAACCTTTCCCGATATGACCTGGGCTTGCAAATGAAAAGCAGTCAATAAGAGGGCAAGAAGGATAAAACCGGATCTCATGCAGAATCCCATTTACCGGATTGAAAGGGTACGCGGCCAGAAGTGTCTTCTCGTTTTCATATAATAAGGTTTATTTGGGTGAGAAGCAGCAATTATCAATGAAATGCATTATTTCTTTACTTTTTTCCTGAGTGACGTTAGCTTAAATGTAAGGCCAATATGGGTGCTGAGGTTATTCCACACATAATTTGTCATCCAGTTGCCGGCATTGGGAATTTCACCGTTTATCTTATAGCTGTTCTGGGAAACCAGGTAATCGAGTATGTAATACAAGCCGAATCTTCCATCTGAGTCAAAATATACATTATAACCCAGGCCGATCACGTTGTTGATGTACATGTCGGTCTCGGTGTAAGGTTTCGACACGTCCCCGGTCAGAACTTTGTTGTATGTCGACTTGTATCTCAGGTATTCAAATGAATAGTGAATGAACATGTTCTCACGGAAATAAGGATTGAACACATAAAATTTATAACCGGCTATAAATCCAGGGCTGGGATTTATATTGTCATCACTGAAAAACATGGCATTGATGGCCACCGGATAGGCAAAACCCAGCGAAAACTCATGCCGTCCTACCTGGATATACGGGGAAACATAAACCACACTCTTCAGGTCAGTCATATAATGCTGGTTGGCAGGGAAGTTTGAAAATCCGCCCGCGCTGATGCCGAAATCCTGTTTTATGGGATCCTGCTGAGCCTGCAGATTAGCTGAAAATGCCAATAGAATAACCACGGACATAATCAATGCAACGATCGTTTTCATATGTTTGAATGAAAGAACTTACGTCCGAAAGGGAAAAACCTGGGAACTTGTTTTTGATACCCGGCATACCCCGGATATTTACCCGCACTGATCTCCTCGCTGAAGCTTGAGCTTCCCTGGAAAAGCACGACCAGGAGCAGGCAGCCGGCAATGCTCCAGTTGAACCACGCTCCGCTTGCGGCAACGCTGAAGAGGTAAAAACAAACCCAGATGGATTGTTCTGCAAAGTAATTGGGGTGGCGGCAAAGGGCCCAAAGGCCTTTATCAAGGAATCCTTTTTTGTAATCACCCTTAAGTTCTTCCCCTGCTTTGATCTTCGCATGTTTATTACTTTGGAAATTCCATTGGTGTATGTCCGCAACAGTCTCAAACGCAATAAAGAAGAACATCAGCAAGGCTGCGGCATAATCGAAAATCCCCATTGGCACAGTGTTATTCTGAAGGGCGACAATGGCCGGCAATGTAAAAAGAAGGATGAGCACAAGCTGGTAACCGGAAATGAAGAACAGGTTGAACAATGTCCATTTCCAGCGGGGGTTAAACTCGGGTTTCCGGCGCAGAACCAGCCAACGGTAGTCTTCCTCCCCGGCCCAGAAGCGCCAGCTGTAAGCTCCTTTCATTGCGAAATTTACAGTCAGCCTCAAACCCCATAAGGTTACAAGGACACTCATCACTGCCAGCCGTGGTGAAAAATCTCCGTAAGAAGCAACAACCCAGGTATAAACAATAGGCAGCAGGCTCCATAACTTGTCAACCTGGCTGTTGTTCCTTGTCAGTTCCCCCACAATAAACGAGTATGCTATAACAATAGCAACTATGATCATCAGGGTCTGCAAAGCTTTCCACTCCAGTGGACCTAATGCTGTGCCGAAGAAGTAGCTGAACAAGGGAACAGCCAGGAGCGTTACACCCAGAAGGATTGCAGTTGTTACGATTTTCATATGTCAAATAATGAATTTGTTCTTAAAGCGCGCAAGATAGAAAAAATCCATTATTCATTTTTGAAAATAAGTTTCCCGTCGCGGGCGTCGAGCAGTATGACTGCAGCTTTGTCGACTTTGCCGGAGAGTATCATCTTTGACAGTTCGTTCAGTACTTCGCGCTGTATCACACGTTTGATGGGCCTGGCGCCATACTGGGGGTCGAAGCCGAGGGTGGCGATAAGATCAACAGCCTTTGGACTGACCTTAAGCTTGATGTCATTCTTCTCAAGCATGCCTCTTACCTGGCTCAGCTGCAGTTCAACTACTTTGCTGATCTGGCTCCGGATGAGAGGCTCGAACATGATGATCTCGTCGACGCGGTTGAGAAATTCGGGCCTTATGGTTTTCTTCAGCAGTTCGAATACCTGGTCGCGGGTGCGGTTGAGCAGCTCGTCGCGGTTCTTGTCATTGACTTTTTCAAGGTTTTCCTGTATGATGTGAGAACCTATATTGGAAGTCATAATGATGATGGTATTCTTGAAATCGACGGTACGTCCCTTATTATCGGTCAGGCGGCCATCGTCAAGCACCTGCAGAAGAATGTTAAACACATCGGGATGGGCTTTCTCGATCTCGTCGAGAAGCACCACGCTGTATGGCTTGCGGCGCACAGCTTCGGTAAGCTGGCCGCTCTCCTCATAACCAACATATCCCGGGGGAGCTCCTACAAGCCTTGAAACCGTATGCCTTTCCTGGTATTCGCTCATATCAATCCTCACCATGCTGTTCTCGTTATTGAACAGCATCTCGGCCAGGGCCTTTGCAAGCTCGGTCTTGCCAACTCCTGTGGTTCCAAGGAATATGAATGAACCAATGGGGCGTTTGGTATCCTGTAATCCTGCTCGGCTTCGCCGGATGGCATCGCTCACAGCGGCAATCGCCTGTTCCTGTCCCACGACGCGCATATGGAGTTCAGTCTCGAGGTTCAATAGTTTCTGCCGTTCGCTTTGAAGCATGCGGCTCACGGGGATTCCCGTCCACCTTGAAACGATATCGGCAATCTCCTCGGCGCCTATCTCTTCGTTCACCATAGGGGAGTCTTTCTGGATCTCCTGCAATTTAGCTTTGAACTCTTCTATGTTTTTCTCGGCCTGGGGTATCTTTCCGTAACGGATTTCTGCAACCAGTCCCAGGTTCCCGCTGCGGTTGGCCTGTTCAGCTTCCAGTTTGAGGTTCTCAATCTCCTTTTTGCTTGTCTGTATATGTTCGGCCAGCTCTTTCTCGGACTGCCATTTAGAACGAAGCTGGTTGCGCTCGTCGCTCAGGTTGGCTATTTCTTCGCTCAGAGTCTTAAGCCTTGCTGCATTATTTTCACGTTTGATAGCTTCGCGCTCGATCTCGAGCTGCCTGATTTTTCGCTCGATGATCTCAAGTTCTTCGGGCAGTGAATTGATCTCAAGCCTGAGCTTGGATGCAGCTTCATCGATGAGGTCGATAGCCTTGTCGGGGAGGAAGCGTTCGCTGATATACCTTTGTGAAAGTTCAACTGCAGCTATTATGGCTTCATCCTTGATCCTTACCTTATGATGGGATTCATACTTCTCTTTAAGCCCCCTGAGAATGGAAATAGCATCAAGGGTCGAGGGCTCGTTCACCATAACGGTCTGGAACCTGCGCTCAAGCGCTTTGTCCTTCTCGAAGTATTTCTGGTATTCCTTGAGGGTGGTGGCACCAATCGCCCTGAGTTCGCCCCTGGCCAGTGCAGGCTTCAGTATGTTGGCAGCATCCATGGCCCCTTCGGTAGCCCCGGCTCCGACAAGCGTATGTATTTCATCAATAAAAAGAATGATCTCCCCGTTGGCATTGATGACTTCTTTGACTACGGATTTCAGCCTCTCTTCGAATTCACCCCGGTATTTTGCCCCTGCCATCAGCGAACCCATGTCAAGTGAAAAGATCTGCTTGCTTTTCAGGTTCTCGGGCACGTCACCGTCAATGATCCGGTGTGCCAGGCCTTCGGCTATGGCAGTCTTTCCCACACCAGGTTCCCCTATAAGGATGGGATTGTTCTTGGTTCGTCTCGATAATATTTGCAGTATACGGCGGATTTCCTCATCTCGCCCGATGACAGGGTCCAGCTTGCCGTCCCTGGCCAGCTCATTGAGGTTGCGGGCGTAACGGTTCAGCGCGTTGTAGTTCTCTTCTGCATTCTGGCTCTTGACATTACTGCCCTGGCGTAGCTGTTTGACTGCGGATTTCAGGTCTTTTTCAGTTACCCCCGAATCCTTTAAAAGATGCGAAGCAGCATCATTCACCGATAATATTCCCAGAAGCATATGTTCAATGCTGATGAAGTCGTCTTTCATTTCCTGGGCCACGGCTGTTGCCTTTTGCATGGCCTTGTTAGAATCGTTTGACAGGTATAATTCTCCTCCCGATACCCTGGGATGTGATTCAACCATCTTATCCAGGGCCTGGGCAAGAACACCAAGGTTTACGTTAAGTTTCTTGAACAGGTAAGGCACAACATTCTCATCCACCGAAAATATTCCTTTCAGCAGGTGATCAGGTTCGATTGCAGGGCTCTGGTATGCCTGGGCTATCTCCTGCGCCTTCTGCACAGCTTCCTGTGCTTTTAATGTGAAATTGTTAAAGTTCATATATTGGGTCTCCTTTCAGTATAAAAAGCGAAAAGTGAAAAGCGAAATAAAGAATTCATTGAAATTTCGCTACTTCGATATTTCGCTACTTCGCTACGTATCCTCAAATCCCTTGCCAATCGGTAAAATCAGAAAATTTGTCAGAGATGTTAATAAAAAGTGACCCGGTTTCGCATGGATTTGTTAATTTTGTAACAGCTAATTTTAAGGGACTTGCATCATAAGAAAACATTGGTAGTGGGAGCCAGCACCAACCCTGAACGGTACTCGTATCTTGCAGTGAAAAAGCTGCTTAAGTACGAGTTCCCTGTTCTGGCGGTAGGGCTCAGGGAAGGGGAGATCGATGGGGTGAAGATAGAACCACCCGGCACGGATTTCGACGGGATTCATACGGTAACGATGTATGTCGGTGCAAAAAACCAGGCTTCATACTACGATTACATCATCCGCCTTCATCCAAAACGTGTTATCTTCAATCCCGGCACCCAGAATGTTGAATTTGAAAAGAAACTCCGTGATTCCGGAATTCATGTAACCCACGCCTGTACCCTTATCATGCTTTCAAATCACCTTTTTTAATGTACCATGTACTATGTACCATGTACAAATGAAGAATCTGCAAGCCCGGGTTGATATACCGGTAGCGTAATATTTGCCTGAAAATTTCGTTTAAATTCTTAACTTAGTCGCCGATTTCCGATGCTGATGAAACGTATCCTGCTGTTGCTGTTTTTATTTGCCTCGCTCTCTTCCATCGCGCAGATGCATGTGACGGTTACGCCTACAGGAACGCATATATTCTGTAACAGGGACAGCGTAGGCTATTTCGCGGAAATCACGGGCACTGATACTTCCCAGGTTTCATACCGCTGGCAGAAGAACGGCATCGATATCCCCGGCGCTGATTCGGCTTTCCTGCTGTTTCCCCATGCCAGGCTTTCCGATACTGGAGAATACCATTGTATTGCCAGCAAACTGGCAATGATTGACACTTCAAACATTGTGGTCCTCAAAATGCACCCGGCCATGAAATTCGACACTCTTTACCGTTTTAATGCATTAGGATGTGCGCTGCAGTGCAAGGGTCAGTTCAAAGCCCTGGTTTCGGGGGGGACTCCCAACAAGACGTATCCACCATACTATTATAGCTGGCATGGCGGCCATTCCCAGGATACGATTTGTTTTGGTCTTTGCCCGGGAAAACACAAGCTCACTGTCACTGATTCGCTGGGGTGCAGCATCGACAGCATGTATTTCGTGGATGTGCTGAAATCGCCCAGGGTGAGGTATACCATCCTGCCGTCCGATACTATTTATCTTACAAACCCAACGGCCACCCTGCAATTCAATGATACGGCAACAGCATATATGACCAACTGGAAATATTATATGTATTATAATGTCGACAGCACCATCACTACTTCAAATGTAAACCCCGTAAGTTATTCATACGACCGTACCGGGTTGATGGCCACTCAGTTGAAGTTCAGGGATAAAAACGGCTGTGATACGGTGCTTACCGATACGCTGACTGTCAAGCTGATCAACCTGTTCATTCCCAATGCGATGTCTTCCGACGAACAAAACAGCAAGCTGTCATTCCGCGAAAAAAATGCCGATGGTAAACCAACAAGCACCGACCTTGATCTTAGTGAAGTCTACCTGAGTAATGAGCTTTGGATATTTGACCGCTGGGGCCGGAAAATATACCATACCACTGATTATGTCAACAGCAGCTGGAGCTGTTCAAAGCTTCCCGACGGAACATATTACCTGATTTTCAAGGGGCATGGGCCGTTCGGTGATGATGCGCATCACGGCACTATCACGGTAATCAAATAAAAGAGTCGGTAGCCGGCATCTCAATTTGTACATCGTACATTGTACATCTTCTTATGGTTTTCCCGCCATCTCGAACACCAGGGTTCCTCCCTCCATCAGCTCGTGATGATGTATCACCAGCCCGGTGAGAATCTGGTTGTTAAGTTTTATGGACCTTACGTAAACATTTCTCCTGCTAAGGCCGGTGGCAGTGATCGTAAGTGTTTTACCGTTAGGAAGGCTTATTACCGCTTTGTTGACGCAGGGGCTGCCGGTATTGTATACGTCGGTACCGGGGCATACAGGGTAGAAGCCCAGCGCGCTGAAAATATACCACGCGCTCATCTGCCCGCAGTCGTCGTTGCCGCAAAGTCCGTCGGGCGTATTGCGGTACATGGTGCTGATGATCCTGTGGATCATCTCCTGGGTTTTCCATGGCTGGGAGGTCCAGTTGTAAAGGTAGGGGATATGATGGCTGGGTTCGTTGCCGTGAACATAATTGCCGATCAGCCCTTCACGCGTCACATCTTCGGTTTCAGCAAAATACTTATCGTCGAGATGCATGGTGAACAATGAATCAAGCCGTCGTGTAAACGCTTTTTCCCCGCCCATCAGCGCAATCAGCCCCGGCACATCCTGGGGAACATGAAACGAATAATTCCATGAATTCCCTTCAATGAATCCCTGGTTGCTCGTGCTCAGCGGGTCAAAAGGGATTTTGAATATACCATCGATCTTTTTTGGCCGCATAAACCCGGTATGGTAATCGAATACATTCTTATAATTTGCTGATCGTTTTAAATACTTCGCAGTTTCGGAACCCGCAAACATCTGCAGAAGAGGTCCGGAAGCCGAATCATCAGAAACAGCTTCGGCCAGCCTGGCGATCGCATAATCGTCGTAAGCATATTCGAGGGTCACCGAAGCCGAACTTGCATCATGGTCATAAGGCACGTAGTTAAACTTCATATAATCGGTAATTCCTTCATAATATTTGTTTGTGGATGTGGTGAGACAAGCACGCAAAGCCTTTTCCGGGTCAAAGGACCTTATGCCTTTCACCCATGCATCGGCTATTACAGAAACACTGTGGTAGCCGCTCATGCACCAGTCTTCGTTCCCGTGAAAGGCCCAAACCGGAAGCATTTTCTCGGCGCTCTGGTCGAAATGCGCCAGCATGGAATTTACCATATCGCCGCTGCGTTTGGGATATAGCCAGGTATAGAGAGGATGCAGGGCGCGATAAGTGTCCCATAACGAAAAAATGGTGTAGTTTGTAAAGCCTTTGGCTGTATGGATCTGCTGGTCCAGTCCGCGGTACCTTCCGTCAACATCCTCGTAGATCACAGGATTCATAAGCACATGATAAAATGCCGTATAGAAATTGATTTTGCGGTCTTCATCTGCGTCTATCCTGATCTTTGAAAGCTCCTGCTCCCAGTTCTCTCTGGCTTCTTTTCTTGTTTTGTCAAAGTCCCAGTGGGGAATCTCTGCAACAAGGTTTGCAAGTGCGCCTTCCATGCTTACTGCCGATAGTCCTATCTTTAGTTTCACCTGTTCCCCATTATTGGTGCTGAACCCGAACCAGACCCTGATCTTTTTTCCCGCCATTTCCGGAAAGCCACGGTACTGGCTGAATCTGCGCCAAAAGCCACGGTAGACCGATTTATCGCCGCTCCTCCATCCGTAGTCATTAAAAGGCTTTGAAAATGCAAGTGCGAAATACATGTACCGGGTCCTTCCCCAGCCGCTGGTGATGCGGTAACCGGTGATGAGAGTGTCGTTCACCACACGGATATAAGCCCAGAGGACCTTGCCGTCGTAGTTATAGATGCCGTGCATCATGTCGAGGATGATGCGGGCTGAGTCAGCCTGCGGAAAGGTGTAGCGGTGAAATCCGCAGCGGGTGGTGGCGGTGAGTTCGGCTTTAATGGAATCATCGTCAAGGCGGACTGTATAGTACCCGGGTTCGGCTTTTTCGGTTTCATGCCTGAAAGCCGAGCGGTAGCCTTTTTCGGGATGATCTGCAGTTCCGGGGTCAAGCATAAGGCGACCTGTTTCGGGCATGATGAGGAAATCGCCCAGGTCGGAATGCCCGGTACCATTGAAATGAGTGTGGCTGAAACCTACGATAGTCCTGTCGTCGTATTGGTAGCCGGCACAGTACCGGTATACCGGCGGGTTATATTTCCCGTCCTTGTCATACGGGATGGTATCCGTGTCGGGGCTTAACTGTACAAACCCGAAAGGCACACAGGCCCCGGGAAATGTATGCCCCATCTCTTTTGTGCCGATAAGGGGGTTGACATAGCGGGTGAGGGGTTGGGAGAAGGTGGGGAGGGAGAGGATAAGAAAAGCGAAAAGCGAAAGGCGAAAAAGCGTTGGGCGAAGCCCAAATGAGCACACAAATGAAATAAGCAATTGGTGCGAATAAAGGCGAAAAGCGAAAAAGCGAAAAGCGAAAAGTGAAAAGCGAAATTTTAAAGAAGAAGCTGGGGGCTTTTTATTGAGCATGGATGATTTTTTCATTCCTGGGGAAATTTTACGTTTAACCGGACTGCAATGTACTGACAAATTTTTGAACGAAATTCAGGAATCCCTGATGTTTTCATGTGCTGATTTTTGTTTAAATCTTTGGCATGCGGGAGCTTGCATTCCTGCCTTGTTTTTGTTATATTTGTATGTTTTATATAAATCAGGACATAGTAAAATCAAATCCCCGGGTTTTATGAAAAAAATAGTCCTCTTTACAGCCGGCCTGATTATGGCAATCTCAGCCTTTTCACAACAATGCCTGCATGAGGGTATAGGGTTGTATACCCAGGAGCAGGTTGACAGGTTTCAGGCAACATACCCGAATTGCAAGGAGATACTGGGGGATGTGGTCATAAGCGGGGATGATATCATGTATCTCGAAGGGCTTAACGGTTTCCTGTCACTGGCTTCCATTGGGGGGCTCATACAGATAGATTATAACGATGTTCTCAGGAATATAACTGCCCTCGGCACTCTCAAAACAATACAAGGAGCCGTATACATCAATTCCAATTCCAGGCTGATGAAGTTATTCGGGCTCGACAGCATTAACGCCGGGGGCATTAGAGGGCTTACTATTACGAACAATAACTCCCTCTCTTCCTGCGATGTTTTAAGCATATGCAGGTACCTTGACATTCCTTACCGTTACATACGAATTAATAACAACGCAAGTGGCTGTAACAGCGAAGCTGAAGTGAAAGCCGGCTGTGACACCCTGTCGGTAGAAAATCCTGCGGGCATTGAAACCGTATTCTTTCATCCCAACCCTGCAAATGGCAGTATAATTTTTGAAATTCCAGGAACTTCACTCAATACCCGCCTGGTCATTCTGAACCTTAACGGGGAGGAAGTTTTGACCCGGGTTGTATCGGCTCCACAAGACCACGTCGATATCAGTTCCCTGCCCCCCGGGGTGTATTGTGTTAAGCTCCTAAACGAGGGAAGCGTCGCTGTAAGCAAGCTTGTTAAAAAATCTGAATAATTATTCTGCGGCCAGCTTCATCTACCTGAACAATAGACCCAGGTAAAACAGAGGGCTGGCCAGTTTTTTTCTTATCTCTTCGTCGGTATTCATTGAAACCAGCAGGTTATGCAGGCTCTTGCTTCGGGATGCGCGTTTCACAACGAAGTTGATGAGAGTTGCGGAATAAGCAAGGCGGCGGACTATGTTGGCATACCCGAAATCGGTAAGTATCCTGTTCTTTATCCTTTGGTCGTAACGGCTGAGAAAGTCAGCGTCAAACCTGTTTTGTTCAAAGGCTGACCTTACAATATCTGCAGCCACTTCCCCGCTGGCCATGGCATTGCCAATTCCCTCGCCCAGGAAAGGGTCCACAAGGGATGCAGCGTCTCCAAGCATAAGGAAATTATCGCCCGAAAGGATCTCAGGCTGCATATGCATGGGCAGTGAATGCGCCCCGAGGGGGCTGACCATCCTTGCATTTTTAAACCTGGAGGATATCTCAGGGTGATTCTTCACGATTTCGTCCAGTACCTTCGAAAGGTTTATCTTTCGGGCTGTGACTGTCGACTGCATCATGCCAAGCCCAACATTGAACCGGTTGCCCGGCATTGAAAAGATCCAGAAATAGCAGGGCAGTAATTCCTTCAGGAAAAAAAGTTCAGCAAAATTTTGTTCATCCCCGGGGGTGACATTTTCATAATAAGCGCGCAAGCCAAGGCAGATGTGCTTTTTGTTTTCTTTGTAAGCTGTGAGGGAGCGGCGCACCACCGAATGTACCCCGTCGGCGCCAAGGATCATTCTTGCAGTGTATGTTTCATTTGCCGCTTCAGCAGTGACAGTCCCGTTTTCAATGTAAACCTTCTTTATGGCAGTGTTTTCATGTATGCTGATATTCCTGTACCTGCGGCAATGCCTTATAAGGAAATTATCGAAATCATACCTTCGGCAAAGGTATCCCGGGGCATGCTCAGGGATGCCTGAAATCTCCCTGCCTTTTTCTTCCGGCCCGGATGCGAGGTAAGGCAGATCCACATAACTCATATCAGGCGAATAAAAACGTATGCCCATTGCCGGTAGTTTGTCAACACTCTCGATAAAATCACTGAAGATCCCATCGGGCATGCGTTTCAGTATGCTTGTTACCTTACCCGAAAGGGCGTCCCCGCATATCTTCTCACGCGGAAACACATCCTTTTCGAGCATCGCGATACTGAGACCTGAACCCGCGAGCTTAAGTGCTGCTGTAAGTCCTGCCGGCCCTGCTCCTGCAATAATGACATCAAACGTTTTCATAAAACAATCAAAAGGCGAAATGGCGAAAGGCGAAAGTTCAATGAAGCTTTTATTTCGCTTTTCACTTTTTGCTTTTCGCTATTTTCTAAATTTGCCAAAACTACGAAAATATGCGTCAGGCTGAACGATATGAAATGCTGATCACTTATTTCCTGGAGCACAGGCCGGAGGCAGAAACAGAACTCGCTTATACCGATCCATATGAACTTGCTGTTGCAGTAATACTTTCAGCCCAATGTACTGATAAAAGGGTGAACCTGATCACGCCTGCTTTCTTTAAACAGTATCCGACAGCAGCAAGTCTTGCAACGGCAAAGCATGAGGAGGTGTTCGGGCTGATCAAAAGCTGTTCCTACCCCAATAACAAAACCAAGAACATTATCGGTATGGCCCAGGGGCTGATCAGGGATTTCGGGGGTGTTATGCCATCCGATGTGGATGAGCTGCAGAAGCTGCCCGGCATAGGCCGGAAAAGTGCGAATGTACTGGCTGCCGTAATATTCAACAAACCAGCCATGGCGGTCGATACCCATGTTCACAGGGTGTCGGCAAGAATAGGGCTAACCCTGAATGCAAAAAATCCATACCAAACCGAGATGCAGCTGATTAAAAATATTCCCGAAGATCTCATTCCGATCGCGCACCACTGGCTGATCCTGCACGGAAGGTATGTTTGCGTTGCACGAAAACCGAAATGCGGGGAATGCGGGCTGACAGGGATATGCAGTTACTACCTTAAGGAAGCAATAAAAAGCGAAAAGCGTTCGCCGAAGGCGTAATGAGCACGCAATTGAAATAAGCAATTGGTGCGAATAAATCGCGAAATTTTGTAGATTGTACATTGTACATTATAATCAGTCTTTTACACATCTGACTGGAAAGGCATTCTCCCTGAGTGACGGGTAGAACGAGACACTGTAATTGTAGGTATTCATCCCCCTTGCAACGGCGCGGTAAGGCCCGTTTGTCGTGGCTGTCCAGAACATGGTTACCAACGGGGAGCCCGAAGTAAATGCCCAGCTGTAGTTCAGGTAAAAGACCCCTTCTGCCAGGGCATGAAAACCGAAGGTGGGTATGGAGTCTTTAAGAAACCCTCCGGCAATTCCTTCCCCGGGAATTTCAGAGGCGACTGCATTGATAAGGTCCTGCCATTCCGACTGTGAAGGAACATGCCACTCAGGCGGGCAGAGGCCCTGTATCTTCTGGCCCGGGCCGGGAACCTGGTATTGCATCAGTTCTTCCCATTGGTAGAGTCCCCCGTAACTGCTGCAGTTGGCATCGGTTGGCAAACAGTATTTTTCGGGAATACAGTTGTCACTCTGAGGCTGGGATGAGAAACTCATTCTGGTGCCATAATTGAGGTTGGTCAGCATCCAGCAATAAGTTCCAAGTTTATTGGCTTTGTAGGTCCGGCTATCCCTGGGGTCTGTAATATTTTGCGGACAAATTGCAGGCGAGCTGCCTGAAATTACTGATAATGGTGCAGTTGATGATGTGTTGGTGCAAGTATTGTAGCTCGTAAAGGAATAGGTGATCTGATGGTTTCCTGGAGTGAGCCCCGCAGGGTCCAGCAATGCGCCCGGAACTATGATCCCGTCGATATAATATTGTCCGCCCGGAGGCACCCCTCCTTTTAAAACAAAGGTCCTGGAAGTAGTGGTTGTTGCAGGATCGTTGCAGGCGGTTAAGTTAACATATGGTGAGGGCAGTACAGTAATCACGGCGATTCCTGTTTGCAGTTGGGAACAGGCAGTTGAATTTCCATCCTGGACTCCAACCAGGTTCCATGTAAAAACTCCTGGTGTGCTTATAGTCGCCGGGACTGAAACGCTGTTCCCCGTCGTTGTGGTTACTGACTGGTTTGTGCCCCCGTTGATATTGTACGTAAAAGTGTAAGGTGCAATTGCTGCTCCTCCTGTAAAAGTGATCACTGGTGGGGTTGAATTCTGACATACGGTTGTTGTTCCTGAAATTGCAGCAGTAGGCAGGGGATTTACCGTTACAGTTGCGTTTCCTGGCTGTACCTGTGAGCATCCTGAGCCTAAATCCTGAATGCTTACCAGGGTATATGTGAATATCCCGCTTGTGTTTGTCGGAACATCCAGTGTGATACTGTTCCCCGAAACTGTACTGATTGTCTGATCTGGTCCGCCGTTCATTTTATATGTGAACATCCACGGCCCGGCCGAAGAACCGGCAATAAAGGTGATTTTTGGAGATGGAGCGCCCTGGCAAACGCTTGCAGTCCCTGCAATAACTGCCGTTGGCAATGGATTCACTGTAATGTTTGCACTTCCTGTCTGAATTTGAGAACAGGCTGTTGAACTGCCATCCTGTACGCTAAGAAGGTTATAAATAAAAGTCCCTGCAATCGTCGTGGGCACTTGAAGCATAACACTGTTCCCCGTGGTCGTGCTTACAACCTGGCTTGTCCCTCCGTTGATGTTATAGGTAAAGGTATAGGGAGGTGATGAAGATCCGCCGGTAAAAGTTACAGGTGGTGGCGCGGCATTCAAACAAACACCTGTACTTCCTGAAATGCCGGCCGTTGGAAGAGGATTTAGCGCAACTGTTGCACTTCCTGAAACTGATCCTCCCCAGGGACAAGGAAGGGAGTTGACAGATACCATTGTATAAGTCCCGGGGATGCTTGTGCTGATCTGGTAAGGAAGAGGGCCGCTGTAATTACTGACCGGGGTTTGGTTTATACCGTTTATGGCATAGATAAAGGTATATGGACCAACAGAACCGCTGATGTTGACGTTAACCGTGGCAAGGCTGGTCCCGTCGTTGCAGATGGTACCCCCTCCGCTGATCACTGCCAGCGGACAAATCCCGGGAGGGGCCGTAAGCTGCTGCGTCAGCGTGCAGGCAGAACTGTCGGAAAAAGCTGCCGTAATGGAATGTGTTAATCCATCACAGGGGATATTCGTGAGGTTATAAGCCTTCGGACTTATAAAAGGTGGATTGAATGTTTGCACAACAGGAGGGACTGCGGTATTGTCGGTGACAGTCAGGGTGCCGGTTGAGGGGGGATTGGTGAAATCAACGCTTCCGGAAATTGAAAAATTATTGGTGGTTGGATTACAGGCTGAAGCTGTTGCAGTAAGTGCTACCACCGAACAGAGAAATACGGGATTGCAATTTGTCTGTCCGTTGCCCCCTGTTTGCGAAAAAGTGATCACTCCCTGCTGCATGCTGAAATTTGTCATCAGCAATATATAGATCTGGCCAACCTGAGCGTTCAGTATATGGCAGATTTCAACGGATGAAGGCGAAAAACTGCAGTCAACAACATTCGAGGCTGTAAGACCTGTGGCACAGCCGTCGGAAACGCTGGTAAATGGTCCCCAGCAAACGAAATCAACATCCAGCAACTGGTTGTTCAGCGGAGGCGGTTTGGTTTGGGTAATGGTGATAATGATGTTTCCGGCTACTCCAACCTGCATGTAATACCAGGCAGGGCCTGTTGTCAGCCCGATACAACCGTAATACGGATAACCTCCGACCGGAAAGGGAGCGGTTCCCGTATTGCCTGATGGAAAGGAATAGGTTGTCCCTGTGCAGAAAATATTTGCACTCTCACAGGGAATAATAGTAAGGGGGCTATGGGGATCGTAATGAGCTATTTTATTGCCAATCAGGGTGTCGCCGCTGTTTAAAGTCAGATTTGTCGATTCACGATTTCCTGAATTGCAAAATGATCCGGTTGCAGAAAAGCACAAGATCAGTAAGGTGGAAAAAAAAATAATCCTGGGAAGCAAAGTATATTAATATAATTGAACAAATGTACAAAAACCCTAACATCCTGACCCATATGAATGGAGAGGGATTTTTATGAAAGGTTGCCCGTAAAACCTGTTAATCCATGCAAAATATCCTCCGGGTTCTGTGGTTAATTTCTGTAAGATGATTGTTAAGCCGGCTTAAAGATCCCGTAAGAGCCGAAGACGCTTCATCTTTTGTTGAAAACTAAATCTTATTCCGTCGGAAAATCAGGCGGGGTTTTAATAATTTTGAATAAAAATTTGAAGTTATGGCAGCTCTAAAATCCGGCGACAAGGCTCCTGATTTCCAGGTCACTGATCAGGATGGTAAACAGGTCAGCCTTAAAGATTTCAGGGGGAACAAGCTGATCCTGTATTTTTATCCGAAAGACGACACCCCGGGTTGTACGGCCGAAGCCTGTAATCTTAAAGATAACTACCTGGAATTGAAGAAAAAAGGCTTTGAAGTGTTAGGTGTCAGCGCCGACTCGGAAGCAGCTCATAAAAAATTTATTGCAAAATACGTATTACCTTTTGCCCTTATCCCGGATAAAGAGAGAACCATTTTAAAGGCATATGGTGCATGGGGAATGAAAAAACTCTATGGTAAGGAATATGAAGGTATCATCCGGACTACGTATGTGATCGATGAGAAAGGGGTGATAGCAAAAGTTTTTACCAAAGTTGATACAAAGAACCACTCGCAGCAGATCCTGGAAGAGATGGGTCACTAAAAACAAGGAGGAAAAATGTCACAGGAAGTGAACAAAGAAAAAGTTAAAGCTCTTCAGCTTACATTGGACAAGCTGGAAAAGGCTTACGGAAAAGGAACCATCATGCGTCTTGGCGAAAATGCCATTGAAGCTGTGGAGGTGATTTCAACCGGATCAATCAGTCTGGATATTGCGCTTGGCGTGGGCGGTTTGCCCAAAGGCAGGGTGATCGAGATCTATGGCCCTGAATCATCAGGAAAAACAACACTGGCGCTACATGCTATTGCGGAAGCCCAGAAAATGGGAGGCATTGCAGCCTTTATCGATGCGGAGCATGCTTTTGACCGTTTCTATGCCCAGAAACTTGGGGTGGATGTGGAGAACCTGCTGGTATCCCAGCCCGACAACGGGGAACAGGCTCTCGAGATCACCGAAAACCTGATTCGTTCAGGTGCGATCGATATCATCGTTATCGATTCGGTGGCGGCTCTGACACCCAAAAGCGAGATAGAAGGGGAGATGGGTGATTCAAAAATGGGCCTCCAGGCACGCCTGATGTCCCAGGCCCTGAGAAAGCTCACATCGACCATCAGCAAGACACAGACCTGCTGTATCTTCATCAACCAGCTTCGTGAAAAGATAGGTGTCATGTTCGGCAACCCGGAGACGACCACAGGCGGAAACGCGCTGAAATTCTATGCTTCCGTGCGGCTCGACATCCGCAAGATAACCCAGTTAAAAGATGGGGAGGAAGCAATTGGTAACAGGGTGAGGGTAAAAGTTGTCAAGAATAAAGTTGCCCCGCCATTTAGAAAAGCCGAGTTCGACATCATCTTTGGCGAAGGTATTTCAAAGTGTTACGAGATACTTGACCTTGCAGTTGAAAATAACCTGATCAAGAAAAGCGGTTCATGGTTCAGCTACGGGGATACAAAGCTCGGGCAGGGAAGGGATGCAGTGAAAAAGCTTATCCAGGATAATCCTGAACTCATGGAAGAACTGGAAAGAAAGATCAAAGAACTTCTCAAAGTCCAGAAATAGCATGAGAATTACAAGCTTTTGGGCCGTTTGCCTGTTAATGGTCATCAGCCTTGCATGCCACAGGGGGAATGATAAGCACGGCAAGGTGAGCCGGGAAGATTCCCTGAGGTATGCTCTCGGGGACCTGAATAAACAGTTGTCATCGAACGACAAGGATCCTGCCCTTTACCAGCAGCGGGCTAAGATTTATATTTCATTAAAGGAGATAAACCAGGCCCTGAATGATATCAACAAGGCCCTGCAGATACAGCCGAAAAATGCCGAGTACTATATCACCCTTTCGGATATTTACCTTCTGATGGGCCAGCCCCAGAATTGCGAGGAATCACTTCTGAAGGCTGTTTCGGTGGATCCGAAAAACCTGACTGCGAATACTAAACTGGCTGACCTCTACCTTATCGTTAAGGATTATAAGAAAGTCGACCAGTATGTGAAAGCGGTGCTGGAACTTGATAAAACCAATTCCAAAGTAAGGTTTACACGTGCAATGGCATTGCTGGAGACCGGCGATTCGGCTCATGCAGTAGGCGACCTGATGGATGCCGTGAGATTCAACCCTCAGTATTATGATGCCTATATGCTGCTTGGCGAACTTTTTGCCACAAGGCACGATCAGCTTTCTGCCGGGTATTTCAACAATGCACTCAGAATTCGGCCCAACAGTAAAGAGGCCTTGTACAATCTCGGGATGTTTTACCAGGAAAGCGGTCAGTATTCAAAGGCAATCGGGACCTATGAGGTGCTGGCCCGTATTGATACCACTTTCAGGGATGCCCTTTATAATATAGGGTATATCAACCTGGTTTACCTGCAGGATTACAGCAAGGCAGTGGAGTATTTCACTAAAGCCATAGCAAAGGACCCCGGCTACGCCGAATCCTGGTACAACAGAGGGCTCAGTTATGAGCAGCTAAAAGATTATCAAAAAGCAAATGATGATTACCAGAAGTCGCTTAAGCTCAAAGTTAACTACGGCAAAGCAATTGAAGGCCTTAACAGGCTGGATAAAGCAATGAAGAAGTAATATCGGCATTTCCAGCTGAATACTCCTCCGCGTCTGGAATTATTTTGCGGCCATTTCGGCTCTTAGCCCTTTAAGCTCTTCCATGAGCTTGTCGCTGGCAGCTACAAGATCTTGGAAGACACCGGTTAAGCCATTCTTTTCCTGGTTCTTGGCCATCTCATCCAGTTTGCGCGAGAGTTCACTGCATTCAGGATCCTGAAAGTTGGCAATAACGCCTTTAAGGCTATGGGCATTGAATTTAAGCTGGACGAAATCAAGGTCCTCTATATTTTTCCTCAACTTCTCCATCCTGTCGGGATATTCTTCGAAGAAAATATCTATGATCTCGATGATCGTTTCCTTGTCGAAATACTGGAAGTTCTGGTTAAGCTTCTGCCGGTCTATCATAATGCCTCCTTTGTTGCAAATATAAAATTAATTTGTCAAGAAAAATTATTGGTATAATGATACCACCGATGGGGCCGAAGGGTTATAATCTTTCATGTGAAGGTCAGGTGCATTTGAAAAGCTGGTTTGAAGCCAGGGCACGCCCGCCTCAGGTGTGGGATAAACATAAACGCTGAACAGGAATGTTGGAAAGATAAGGCTTTCATTTCTTATCATGAAACCGACACCCAGTTCAGTATAGAACCTGGTCTTAAAGAGATTTGCATACCCGTCGCTTTTAAAACCTCCTGCAAATATGCCTGTCAAGGCAAACCTGAAGCCATAAAAATACCAGGGGGTGAACATTACGGTGGAAAAATACATTGAAATGGAGTTAACCCCTTTGAAAACAGTATCGGTGCTGTATTTGTTGATGTGAATATCCTGGTCTATGTAGGTGAAATCCTGGTTGTTGCTGCGGCGAAGGAATCCCTGCCTGAATGTCGACAGAATATAGGTCCTGAATTTATACCGTTTGTCGGGCGTAAAGTAGAGGTAGCTCATATAGTTAAGCCTTGCTATAAACACCCCGTCTTCGATGGTCCTGTGGTTGTAATACCATCCCAGGTCGATACGGCCCTGGAGATAACCGAACTTTTTTATAAAATTACCCTGGGAATAGGTGATACCCGAGTAAAGGCGGGTGTAAAAATTCGTGAACTGAGGGCCGAATGTCAGCTGGATAAGCCTTCCATACGGAATGTTCTCGGTTTTACCGAAGTTCAGGAAATAATCGATAAGGTAGTAGTTGTTCCTTGAAAACGCAACACTTCCCAGTACCTGGGTCATATCATAATACCCCTTGTTGGTATCAACGGTGATGCCCGGCCTTTGGAGGAATGTGCCGGTCTGGAAGGACGCCGAGGCTATAAAACGGGTAGGGATCTTATATTCAGCTATCTGGTAAGAGCGGCCGAACCATAAATATCCTGAACTCGATTTGCTGTATTTCCACCAGTCGTCATGAATATCATAAACCAGTTTATTATACTGGTATGAGATCCCTCCTGCATATTTCGTACGGTTGGTCACAAAAGGGCGGTCGACCCACACGCCAATATTGACCTGGTGCATGTCGTCCTGGTGATAACTCAGGGTTAAATCGGTGAAAGTCCCCAAAATATTGGTATAAGTATAAGAGAATCCGTCGAACCTGGCGAATGGCGCCCTGTACCTGGCAAAAGAAAAATCAAGTGACAGCCGGTCGCCCAGCCCGACGAAGTTGGCATCGAATAACCTGAAACCCATTTTCATGGTGGTAAGCACAGGAATAACTGCGCCAATGGACCACACATCCTTTGTCACGACCAGCACATCCACCGAATCATCGCTTTCGGTTGGGATAACGGTTACACGCGCATCGTCAATATAACTCAGCTCCTTTAATATACGCTCCTGGTCGGCCATCACATAAGGGTCAAGCGCCTGCCCCTGCCTGATAAGCGCCATCTTCTTGATAACGAAGGGAGCTGACTGAATGTGGACCACATTCAGGAACTTACCAAACCCGGTGGTTGGCTGCCTGGCTGTATCGACTACTGTAGGTCCGAAAGGGTCAAGCGATACTACGCGAATCTTTCGGATTATCTTGCCTTCGTATTGTTTATACGCATTTTCACTGGCCATAGCCTGTACAGTATCGGGAAGAGTACTGATCTGTGGCGCCACAAATGCCAAACTGTAGAGCATTTTAGTGAATTTATGACGCTGAAAACGCTGGTAGACGCTATCGTAAAAATTCTTTGTCTTCTTTACATAATTTTTTCCGTTCATGATGCTGTCCTCGCTGGGAGCAAGCATTGACTTGGGTTTTTCGGGAACCTGTGCACTCAGGGGGTCACGGATTAAACAGCAAAGGCCGAGAAGCAGAATAAAACAGACCGTTGCATGCCTTCCCCCGCTTTTCATAACGACACAAGGAAGATTACTGTAAATTGAGCGAAGTGATAATGCCTTGCAGCTTATCGTTCAGTTTTTTCCCGGTTGCAGCAAAGTCAGGTTTGCCGGCAAGGTTCTCACGAACCCCGAAATAGAATTTGATCTTGGGTTCTGTACCGGAAGGCCGTACGCTGATCACGCTGCCATCTTCTGTAAAAAACTGCAGCACGTCGGACTTCGGAAGATTTATGGGCTCGGTTGTCCCTCGCAGAAGGTCCTTCTCGGCCAGGCTGTTATAATCCTTGATCCGGATCACCTTGCTGCCGTTGATTTCGACGGGAGGACTGAGGCGGTAATCCACCATCATCTGCTTTATCTCCTGAGCTCCGGCCTGGCCTTTGCGGGTTACCGAAAGGAGGGACTCCTTGTAAAAGCCGAACTTCAAATAAATCTCTATCAGCAACTCATACAGCGAAAGTCCGTGTGAGGTAGTCCAGGCCAGGGTTTCCGCAATCAGAGCGCAGGCCCCGACTGCATCTTTATCGCGCACGAAATCACCGGCAAGGTAGCCATAGCTTTCTTCGCCCCCGATGATAAATTCTTCCGCACCCTCGGTTTTCCTGATAATATCGGCAATATATTTAAACCCTGTAAGCACATCGTAGTACTTCAGATTGAACGAAACCGCAATATCCTTAAGCAGTTCGGAAGTCACGATGGTCTTGACAATGAATTGTTTCCCGTTCAGCCTGTTCAATTCTTTCCACCTTGTGATCACATAATAGAACAGCAATGATGCTGTCTGGTTCCCGTTCAGCAGGATCATTTTTCCTTCCGTGTCTCGCACTGCGATCCCCACACGGTCGGCGTCGGGATCAGTAGCCATGACAAGGTCGGCATTGAGCTGTTCGGCAAGTTTCATCCCCATATCCAGGGCCGAATGCTCTTCGGGGTTAGGGCTCTTAACCGTTGGGAAGTTCCCGTCGGCTATCATCTGTTCGGGAACAGGATGAATATTTTCAAACCCGAAGCGTTTCAGGATTTCCGGCACCATCACACGCCCTGTACCATGAAGAGGCGTGTACACTATTTTAAGGTCTTTCTGCTGCCGGATGACATCCGGGGAGAGTGAAAGGGTTTGCAGTCTGGCAAGGTAAGCCTCATCGATCTCCCTGCCTATGCTGATGATATTTTCCCTGTTGCCCTGCCATTTGACCTGGTCTATGGATAAGATCTTTTCAACTTCCCTGATCACGTTTTCATCATGGGGCGCAATGAACTGTGCGCCATCGTCCCAATATGCCTTATACCCGTTGTATTCTTTAGGGTTGTGCGAAGCGGTGATCATGACCCCGCTCTGGCATCCCAGCTGCCTTACAGCGAAAGAAAGCTCGGGAGTCGGACGGATATCATCAAACAGGTAAACCTTGAAGCTATTGGCAGCAAGGACTTCCGCAGTGATCTCTGCAAAATACCTGCTGTTATTACGGCTGTCGTAAGCGATAGCCATCTTGTGAACAACACCGGGGAACATCTGCATCACGTAATTGGCCAGGCCCTGGGTTGCCATTCCGACAGTATACTTATTCATACGGTTGGTGCCGTCGCCCATCACACCCCTTAGTCCGCCCGTGCCGAATTCAAGAATACGGTAAAATGAATCCTCAAGCTCGGCAGGGTTGCTTGCCATCATTTCACTGACCCTGGTTTTCGTACCTTCATCAAAATTGCCCTGGGTCCAGGACTGTGCTTTTTCTAATATGCTTTGGTCCATAATGCTGATAAGATTCAATGTTCAAGAATAAAAGCGAAAAGCGAAAAGCGAAATTTAGATTATTATTCAATTGATTCACCGATGTGTTCCAGCTTTTATTTCTTTTTGATTATGAAATAATCTGATTCGCTTATTCTTTTTCGCCTCATGTTTTTTTATTTCGCTTTTCGCCTTTCGCTTTTCGCCTTTTTATTTTATCACTTGGCTATTTAATTTTATAATACACTCCTCCAAACTATCTCTCCAGTAAGGTATTGCGATGCCGAACCTCTCCTTAAACCTGGTTTTGTTAAGCACCGAGTAAAAGGGACGTGGGGCAGGAAGGGGATAGTCTTTTGTTTCAACGGGAGTAATAACGCATGGTATCCCCGAAAATGATATAATAGCTATGGCAAAATCGTACCAGCTGGTCACACCTTCATTTGAATAATGAAAAATCTCAACGCCCTCATGCCCTTCTAACCGGGGGATGACCTGCAGTATGGCGGAAGCCAGGTCCCTGGCATAGGTGGGGCATCCGATCTGGTCGAAGACCACATTCAGCTTACCTCTGTCTTTTCCGTATTTTAGTATAGTCTTTACGAAATTATTTCCGAAAGATGAGTACAGCCAGGATGTCCTGAAGATAAGCCCGTTCTGGCAGCTGCTCAGCATCTGGGTTTCACCGGCGTACTTCGACCTTGCATAGCTGGATACCGGCTCGGGGGTATCGGTCTCAACATACGGACGATACCCTTTACCGCTGAAGATATAATCGGTTGATACATGAATCAGCAGGGCGTTGAATTCCCCGCAGGCATTCGAGAGGTTCCTTACCGCAAGGGAGTTGATCTTCAGTGCAAGATCAGGCTCCTGTTCTGCCTTGTCCACGGCAGTATAGGCGGCGCAATTCACAACGACATCAGGATGCAGTTCATTAAAGAACGCCGAAACAGCCTGCACATCGGTTATATCGAGTTCTTCCACGTCGGTAAAAGTGAACCGGTATTCAGGGTGTTTCTTCTCAAGAAGCCTCAGCTCATTACCAAGTTGTCCTTTGGAACCGGTGATTAGAATTTTCATGGGTGTGTCATTTTTAAACAAAAAGCGAAAAGCGAAAAGCGAAATTTAAAAAATCCTACTTTATTTCGCTATTTCACTTTTAAACTATAGTTTTAAAATAAGCTATTGTCCGTTTCAATCCTTCTTCGAGCGGGATGGTGGGTTCCCAGCCGAGTTCCTTTTTTGCCAGGGTGATATCGGGTTTTCGTTGCAAGGGGTCGTCGGAAGGCAGGGGCATAAAAACCAGTTTCGAATGGGAACCTGTAAGTTTTAATACCAGTTCGGCGAGTTCTATCATGGTAAATTCTCCCGGGTTGCCAATATTGACCGGACCGATAAAATCTTCACGCGAGTTCATCAGCCGCACCATACCTTCGAGGAGGTCATCCACAAAACAGAAAGAACGTGTTTGACTGCCGTTTCCGTAGATGGTGATGTCTTCACCCTTTAATGCCTGGACAATGAAGTTTGAAACCACTCTTCCGTCGTGGGGATGCATCTTCGGGCCGTACGTATTGAAGATCCTCATAAGCTTTATCCTCACATTGTTCTGCTGATGATAATTCATGAACAGGGTTTCGGCAACCCTTTTGCCTTCATCATAGCATGAACGGAGGCCTATCGGATTGACATGGCCCCAGTAGCTTTCGGTCTGGGGATGGATCTCGGGATCTCCGTAGACCTCACTGGTGCTTGCCTGCAGTACCTTGGCCCGGATACGTTTTGCCAGGCCCAGCATATTGATGGCCCCCATGACCGAGGTTTTCACGGTTTTTATGGGGTTGTACTGGTAATGGACCGGGGAAGCGGGACATGCCAGGTTGTAGATCTCGTCAACCTCGATGAAGAAGGGCATGGTCACATCATGCCTGATCAGCTCGAAATAAGGGTTTTTAAGCAGGTCGACAACATTTTGTTTCTGTCCCGTGAAATAATTATCCAGGCAAACGACTTCATGTCCCTGGTTCAGAAGTTTCTCGCAAAGCTGGGATCCCAGGAACCCGGCACCTCCTGTAACTAAAATTTTCTTTTTGATCATACCATGATTGTTTAAATGAAAAGGCCTAACAGCAAGATTGAACTGTCAGGCCTTTCGATTTCATGTTCAGGTTATTTTGATGTATTTACGCCTATGCAGAAATAATCGAAGTTTTTCTTCTTTATTTCAGTGACGTCATAAATGTTACGTCCGTCAAAGATGACTGCTGTCTTCAGCAGTTTCCTCATAACGTTGAAATTCGGGAATTTGAATTCAGGCCATTCAGTGATCATCAGCAGGCAGTCGGCGTCGATCAGGGCGTCGTACTGGTCGGCTGCATATTCTATACTGTTGCCCAGAATCCTTTGGGTTTCATGCATGGCAACAGGGTCATAGGCTTTGACCTTTGCACCTGCATCAAGCAGCTTCTTAATGATGACAAGTGAGGGAGCTTCGCGCATGTCATCAGTCTGTGGTTTGAAAGAAAGGCCCCATAGACCGACGGTCTTGCCATTGAGATTGCCGTTGAAATACTTGCTGATCTTGTTGAACATGACCGCTTTCTGATCATCGTTAACTGCTTCAACAGCTTTCAGCACCCTGAGCGAATATTTATTATCGTCGGCGGTATGAATAAGGGCTTTCACGTCCTTCGGGAAACAGCTTCCGCCGTAACCAGCGCCGGGGTAAATGAATTTTGTCCCAATCCTCGAATCAGAACCTATCCCTCTGCGAACATTATTGATATCAGCGCCAACGATCTCGCAGAGGTTTGCAATATCGTTCATGAAGCTGATCTTGGTGGCAAGCATGGAGTTTGCGGCATACTTGGTCATTTCGGCTGAAACAATATCCATGAAGATCACGGGGTGGCCGTTCAGTGTAAACGGTTTGTACAAGGCTTTCATCAGTTCTTCGGCCCTTGGCGAATCGCAACCCACCACGATGCGGTCGGGTTTCAGGAAGTCGTCGACTGCAGCCCCTTCTTTCAGAAACTCGGGATTTGAGGCAACGTCAAACTCAATCTTAACGCCTCTTTTGTCAAGCTCATCACTGAGGGCTTTCCTGACTTTTTCGGCAGTCCCCACAGGAACTGTACTTTTTGTAACGATGAGTAAATAATCATTCATGTATTTTCCGCAGTCGCGGGCAACGGAAAGAACATACTGAAGATCGGCACTGCCGTCTTCGTCGGGAGGAGTACCCACAGCACTAAAGACCACTTCACAGTCGACCAGGGCATCTTTCAGACTTGTTGTGAAAGAAAGCCTGCCTTTTTTAACATTCCTGTGAACCATTTCTTCAAGCCCGGGTTCATATATCGGGATAATCCCCTGGTTGAGGTTATCGATTTTCTTTTTATCAATGTCAACGCAGGTGACCTCAATACCGACTTCAGCGAAACACGTTCCTGTTACGAGTCCGACGTAACCGGATCCAACGATAGCGACTTTCATAGAATATAGGTTTTAATTTAAGTTTCTGGATTTAGGTTAAGCAAATATAAAACAAAACAATCACTTGATAACCTTGGAATTAAAAAATTATATCTGCAGGCGGGTTTGTATTTCCTGGACGTCGCGCTTGAGTTTTTTTACTGTTTCGAGCAGCATCTTGTTCTCGTTTTCAGGATTTTCGGGGATTTTCGGGCTGATATAGTGGACGAACTGCCACAACTCCCTGATGCTGTTCACCGGAAGGTCATACGGTTCGTATGCAGGGTTTAATGAATGAAGCCTCAGTGTGCCATCTTCCTTAAGCCTGTTCTCAACCACTTTGAACACTATTCCCTCATCCGCAGTCAATATTATATAAGCATCCTTATCCCTGATCGAGTTCCAGTCCTGAAGGAACATGCCTGTAACGAAGGCCCCCGGGGGGATGGGCAGCATGGAGTCCCCGCTGACCTGGAATGCGCGGTATTTCTTTTGTTTCGAGAGAAAGGGCAGCCTGAAAGTAGGCAGTATGCTGATGTATTCGGGATCGGCAAAACCCGTGGCATAGCCGGCTTTGGCCTTTTCTGAGACCAGCTCGATGTTTTCCTCATTGTCGGTGCCCACGGTGGTGGTGAGTATCCTCAGGTTTGAGCCTTTGATGAAGACGTCGTACCCCCTTTCGAGCTGCCTCACCTGGCTTTCGGGCAGACTGCAGAGGTCGACCTTGATGAGCGTATCGATGGCTACGTTGAAAAATTTTGAAAGAATGATCAGGGCCTCAAAGCCTGGCTGTGCAATGGCGTTCTCGTAACCGCTTAAGGTTGAGCGTTTCATGTTGAGGGTGTCGGCCACATCGTCCTGGGTCTGGCCACGGCGCCGGCGTAAAAATTTGATGTTTGAACTGAAAAACATGGCAAATAAATTTGGTACTGCAAATATAAATGATTATATTGTAATCGCAAAATAGATTAAAAATTAATCAAAAAAAATAGCGAAAAGCGAAATAAGACAAAGGGTATCACTTTTGGGTTGGAGGGGGATTAATATGGAAAAGGGGGGATGGAGAAATATGATGTTACAACATTTAACCAGAAGATCAGGCTGAGGTCGAAAATGTTGGCGATAAGTGTTTATAAATTATTGATCAATATGAAATTGAATGATTTAAGCAGAATCCCCGCAAGGCAACTGATGAAGAGTGTTACGTCAGTTGCGGCGAATTTCAGCTCGGCAACAAGGGGGCGGTCCGAAGCTGAGTTTTATTCCAAGATATGTATAGTTACAGAAGAGTGTGACGAATGCCTATTCTGGATTGATTTTTTGACATCGGCAGGAATATTGAAACAGGAAGAGTTGGAAGCGGTGACCAGGGAAACAGAAGAGCTTTTAAGAATATTCTCCACCATCAAAAAGAAACTGAAAAACAGGAGGTATATCCCCTGATTTCGCTATTTCGCTTTTCGCCATTTCGCTTTTAACATTATGCTCCTCCTCTCCCGCAATATCGTCCACCTCGACCTTGACACCTTCTTCGTGTCGGTTGAACGGCTTGTGAACCCTGCCCTGGCGGGGAAGCCTGTGATCATTGGCGGGACTTCCGACCGGGGAGTGGTGGCGAGCTGCAGCTATGAAGCGAGGAAGTTCGGGGTGCATTCGGCTATGCCGATGAAGATGGCGCGCACGCTTTGCCGGGATGCCATGGTCGTTAGGGGCGATATGGAACTGTATTCGAAGTATTCGCACGATGTGACGGATATCATCGCTGAGAAGGCGCCTATGTACGAGAAGGCTTCCATCGATGAACATTATATCGATGTGACGGGGATGGACCGCTTTTTCGGGACCCTCAAATGGACGCATGAACTCAGGCAGAGCATCATTAAGAACACCGGCCTGCCTATTTCGTTCGGGCTTTCGGTAAACAAGACGGTTTCGAAGATCGCTACGGGCGAAGCCAAACCGAACGGGGAACTGCAGATCCAGCGTGAGGCGGTGAAGCCTTTCCTTGACCCTCTGTCGATCAGGAAGATCCCGATGATAGGAGAGAAGACCTACCGCCTGCTGAGGTCCATGGGCATTGTCACTATAGCCACTCTCAGCCAGATACCCGTTGAGATGATGGAAAGGGTGATGGGGAAGAACGGGATTGTGATCTGGGAAAAGGCCAACGGACAGGATTCCACGCCCGTGGTGCCGTATTCGGAGAGCAAATCGATCAGCACCGAAACGACCTTCGAGCAGGATTCCATAGATGTGGTGAAGATGAAGGAGAAACTGGTGAAGATGGTCGAAAAGATAGCTTTCGAACTGAGGGACCAGCAGAAACTCACTTCCTGCGTCACGGTGAAGATCCGCTATTCGAACTTCGACACGCATACCTTGCAGAAACATGTGCCCTACACGGCTTTCGATCATATCCTGATACCCCTGGTGAAAGAACTGTTCGACCGTCTTTACCAGCGCCGCATGCTCATCCGCCTTATCGGGGTGCGCCTCAGCGGGCTGGTAGCAGGCAATCCGCAGTTGAATATGTTCGAGGACAGCAGCGGGATGATCAGCCTTTACCAGGCTCTTGACAAGGTGCGCAACAAGTACGGGCAGAAGATAGTGAGGAGGGGGGTGGCGTGTGAAAGAAGTAGCGAATAAATAAAGGATTCGGTATTACTTTTTTGATGATGGGGGATTAAGGGGGAAAGAGACAGTATGAAAAAAGCAATTAGGCAGGATGAAGGGATCATTTCCCGGATTTACTTTATCCGGGGCAGAAAAGTCATGCTCGACAGTGACCTGGCAGAAATTTACGGGGTGGAGACAAGGCAGCTGAATCAGGCTGTAAAAAGAAATATTGATCGGTTTCCTGAAGATTTTATGTTTCAGATTTCCTATGAGGAGTCGCTCAACTTGATATCACAAATTGTGATATCAAGTTCTAAAACCATTGACAATTCTGATAATCCCATCTTGATGTCGCAAATTGCGACATCAAGATGGGGAGGCAAAAGGAAACTCCCATTTGTATTCACAGAACATGGGGCATTGATGCTTGCAAGCGTATTAAGCAGCCGCATTGCAATTCAGGCCAGTATCTGTGTGGTTCGTGCTTTTGTGAAGCTCAGGGAGATCCTTGCGATGCACCAGGAACTGTCTGAAAAAATCAACGACCTTGAGAAACGAACATTTGAGCAACTTGACCAGCATTCTGAGCAATTAACACTGGTTTTTCAAACTCTCAGGGATTTGGTCCGCCAGAAGGATGAACCCCGCACCCCCATCGGCTTCAAAATCAGCACAAAATAATTTCGCTACTTCGCTACTTATTATGTATCTCAACTGCCACTCATATTACTCCCTCCGCTACGGAACACTTTCGGTTGAAAAGCTGGTCGACGAGGCCGTGCGTTGCGGGGTGAAAGCCCTGGCGCTTACCGATATCAACAACTCCACGGGTATCATGGAGTTTATCCAGGTATGTACCGATAAGGGGGTGAAACCCATTGCCGGGATAGAGTTCCGCAGGGAGGATGAACTGCTTTACGTGGGGCTGGCCAGGAACAACGAGGGTTTCAGAGAGCTGAATGATTTTCTTACACGCCACAACCTGAGAAAGCAGCCGCTTCCCGACCGGCCGGAAATTTTGGAGAATGTGTACTGGGTCTTGCCGTTGTCAAATAGCGAAATAGCGAAAAGCGAAAAGCGAAAAGCGAAAAGCGAAACAGAAGATTCTTTTATTTCACCCTTTCGCCCTTTCGCCATTTCGCTTTTAAATACTTTTATCGGAGTTCATCCCGCTTCCATGAACCGTTTAGTTCTTTCAAGGCATCGTCATTTGCTTGACAGGATGGTGATCTTTTCGCCGGTGACAGTGCTGGATGAGAAGAGCTATGAGCTTCACAGGAACTTCAGGGCGGTGGATAAGAATGTGCTGCTGAGCCGGCTGGAACCGGGGCAGCTGGCTTCGCCCGACGAGATCATGAGGCCGATGGATGATCTGCTGGAACCTTACCAGGAGTTTCCCGGGATCATTCGCAATACTGAAAGGTTGATCGAAGACTGCAGCATTGGCTTCGATTTCAGGGAGTGCAAGAACAAGCGGACTTTCACGGGGGATGTGTATGATGACCATGTGCTGCTTGAGAAGCTGGCGCTCGACGGTTTGCAGTACCGCTACGGTCAGGGGAACGTGGAAGCCCTGAACCGGATCAGGCATGAACTCGGGATCATTTCGAAGATGGGCTTCTCGGCTTACTTCCTTATTGCCTGGGATATTATAAGGTATTCCATGTCGAGGGGATTTTACCATGTGGGCAGGGGGAGCGGGGCAAATTCGATTGTTGCTTATTGTTTGAAAATCACAGATGTTGACCCTATTGACCTCGACCTTTACTTTGAGCGCTTCATCAACCCCAAACGGACCTCGCCTCCCGACTTCGACATAGATTATTCCTGGAAGGAAAGGGACGAAGTGCTCGACTATATATTCAAGCGTTACGGGCATGAACATACCGCTTTGCTGGGGGCCATGTCGACCTTCCGCGACCGCTCCATCATCCGTGAACTGGGAAAGGTGCATGGGCTCCCCAAGCAGGAGATGGACCTCTTTGTCAAGCATCCCGAGGATGCCATCCACAAGAATCATATCATAAAGAAGATCAATGAATTGGGCGAGATGATGGCTGATTTCCCGAACATGCGCACCATTCATTCAGGAGGGGTGCTGGTCTCGGAGCAGCCTATCACCTGCTTCACGGCCCTGGACCTGCCGCCTAAGGGCTTTCCCACTACCCAGTTCGACATGTACGTGGCCGAAGATATAGGTTTCGAGAAGCTTGACATCCTGAGTCAGAGGGGAATAGGCCATATTTACGAAACGGTGTCGATAGTGAGGAAGAATAAGAATGTAAGCGTGGATGTGCACAGGATCAATGAGTTCAAGGTGGATGATGGGGTGAAAAATCTACTGAAGGTGGGGAAGACCATAGGCTGTTTCTACGTGGAAAGTCCGGCTATGCGCGGATTGCTGAAGAAGCTGCATTGCGACAACTACCGCAGCCTGGTGGCGGCAAGTTCCATCATCAGGCCGGGGGTGGCAAGGTCGGGGATGATGAGGGAGTATATTTTCAGGTTCCATAACCCCGGCAAGTTCAAGTATATACACCCCGTCATGGAGGAGCAGCTGAAGGAGACCTACGGGGTGATGGTGTACCAAGAGGATGTGCTGAAGATCTGCCATCATTTCGCGGGCCTTGACCTGGCCGATGCCGATGTGCTGAGGCGGGCTATGAGTGGTAAGTATCGATCAAAGAAAGAGTTACAGAGGATAGTTGACAAGTTTTTCGAAAATTGCCGAAAATCCGGCTATCCTGAAGAGGTGACAAAGGAGGTATGGAGGCAGATCGAGTCTTTTGCAGGGTATTCGTTCTCCAAGGCTCATTCGGCTTCCTATGCGGTGGAAAGCTATCAGAGCCTTTACCTGAAAGCCCATTACCCTCTGGAGTTCATGGTTGGAGTAATCAACAACTTCGGAGGGTTCTATCCTTCATGGGTATATTTTAACGAGGCGAAGATACAGGGAGCGAAGATCCAACCGCCCTGCGTGAACCGGGGAGAGTTCAAAACCTGTATCAGGGGAGATGAGGTGTACGTGGGGTTCATTCATATCAACGGCCTGGAGACGGCGGTGGGGAAGGCCATTGCCGTGAACCGTGACCCGGGAACGGTGAACTGTGACTCGCGAATCGTGACTCGTGAATCGGAAACCGGAACCCGTACCACGGATCACGAATCACGGTTCACGGCTCACGAGTATACGAACCTGGAGGATTTCATCCAGCGTGTCCCGGCCAGCCTGGAGCAGGTCGTCATACTCATCAGGGTGGGGGCGTTCCGCTTCACAGGCAAACCTAAAGCGCTGTTACTCTGGGAGGTGCATGTGCTGATCGGAACGCGTGGAGCGCAAGCCGTGAATCGGAAAAGGGAGGCCGGATCACGGATCACGGATCACGATTCACGGATCACGGATCACGATTCACTAGGGCGCCGCGACCATAATAAGGAGCAGTCTCTGGCTGCAGACCATGCCATAGCTTATTCGGGGCTGCCGGGGGAACGCAATGCTCTTGCCATGCCGGCGGTCAGCCTCTCTCTCTTCCAGGCGCAGCCTAAGAAATTTGAATTGCCTGCACTGGCGCAAGGCATGCTGGAAGAAGTTTACGATGAGATCGAACTGCTGGGATGGCCGGTGTCACATTCCTATTTCGAACTTCTCGAAACCCCGTTCAGGGGAGAGGTGATGGCCAGGGAGATGATGAGTCGGCTGGGCAGAAAAGTCCGGATGCTGGGCCTGCTCGTCACTATCAAATACGTGCGTACGGTGAGGAAGGAATGGATGCACTTCGGCACCTTCATCGATTTCGAGGGACAGTTCTTCGATACGGTGCATTTTCCCCGGGCAGTGGAAAAATACCCCTTCCGGGGAGAAGGTGTCTATCTGATCATGGGGAAGGTCGTAGAGGAGTTCGGATTCCCAAGCCTTGAGGTGGAAAAGATGGCCAAGATGCCGCTGAAGAAGGACCCTAGAAGCTGAGTAAAAAGTCTTGATCGTGATTTTAACTAAGACTTTAATTAAAGTATGCTTTTATTTCAGGATCAGGATTTTATTCCTATTATATATTGTGTGCCTGAAGGTGCGTTCATGGTCCTGATCCCGCTGAGGCCTGCAGCTTCCATCCAGCCGCTGATCTCATCGCGGGTATAGGTATCGCCATGCTTTGTCCCCACCAGCATATTGATGGCAAATACAGCGCCCTGCAATGGTTCAGTCCGGTCGTTGCTCATCAGATGATCCATGATCACTAACAGCCCTTCTGGCAGGAGAGCATCAGCCCCTTTCTGTATAAGCTTCCTGTTTTCTAAAGGATTGTTTATATGGATAATGGCCGACATCAGCACCAGGTCGAACCCTGAACCAAGGTCATCGCTCAGGTAATCTCCTGCATCGGTGATGACGCTTTGTCCGAGATTGGCCTTGTCAATGTATTTCTGAGTAACCGGGACAACATTGGGCAAATCAAAAATCACAGCCCGGATGGCCGGATTTTTTTCTATTAAACCAAAAGTAAAGGCACCTGAGCCTCCTCCCACGTCAAGGCTGCGTTTTATTTTCGAAAGGTCAAGCATTGAAGCCAGTTCCCTGCCCTGGGCGACACCCCGGGCATGCATGGCGGCGATGAAAGACTCAATCCAGCCGGGCCCCCTCTCATTAAAATTGTCTTCGAGATCAAGGGAGCTACCTTTCCCGATGACCTCTGTAAGCGTACTCCATTTTCGCCAGAGGTCTGCTGTATGCCCTAGTCCGCCGAGAAAAGAAGGAGAGGATGACACCAGGAATTTATCGGCAAAAGCCGAGTTGGTATAAAGTCCGTGGTTCTTTGCAAGTAGTCCAATGGAGGCAAGCACGTTCATCAGCCTGTCTGTTGCCCTGGCATCTGCGTTGATCAGTGAAGCCAGGTCAGCCGAAGCAAACGATTTGCCCTCCAGATGGTCGAATATCCTTAATTCATAGGCGGTAAGAACTATGCGGCTGAGACGGAAACCGTTTACGATTTCCATCAGTTCAGCAGGGTTTTCTATTTTCTTCATTTCGGGCATAGTGTTGAAATTTCTTTTTATACAAAAATATGGATTTTCTTGTTTAATTGCCTTTTTCGCTGTACGTTTGGAGTGTAAAACCAAAAACCAAAAATCTATGGAATTTCCAATTCTGATCGTTATCGGGATCATCCTGTTCATTTTTTTCGCAGGGATCCGTATTGTCCGACCTACCCACCGAGGGCTGGTAGAACGCCTTGGTAAATATAACCGCTTTGCAAATCCCGGCTTTCACTGGATCATCCCGGGAGCGGAGCAGATGTACCGGGTCAATGTAACTGAGAAGATGATCAATGCCGAACCCCAGGAAATCATCACCAACGACAACCTGAATGCCCGTGTTGATGCCCAGGTCTATTTCAAGATCAAGTCGGATGAGGAGCACGTAAAAAACTCACAGTATGCCGTCAACAGCATTGAATACCAGATCGTCAACCTGGCAAGGACGACCCTGCGTAACATTATCGGGACCATGACCCTGAAATCGGCAAACAGCGAACGTGGCAAGATCAACAAGGAGCTTCACGGCACCCTTCACGAAGAAACAATGAGCTGGGGAATCGAGATCATCCGTACCGAACTTAAGGAAATCGATCCTCCCAAGGATGTTCAGGAAACGATGAACAAGATTGTCAAGGCCGAAAATGAAAAGATAGCTGCTATTGACTTTGCTACAGCCACCGAGACCAGGGCCGACGGAGAAAAGCGTGCCGAGATCCGTCGCGCTGAAGGTATTAAGCAGGGAGCAATACTTCGTGCAGAAGGCGAGGCACAGGCCATCCAGTTAGTGAACGAGGCTGCCGAAAAATATTTTGTAGGTAATGCACAGATGCTGAGGCGAATCCAGGCAATGGAAACTTCACTGAAGGACAACAGCAAGGTAATTGTGCCAACCGGTTCCGACCTGGTCAATGTGATGGGAGAAATGTCGGGCGTGGTTCCTATCATTAAAAAATCGGAGGGTTCAGCTTAATCTCTCCCTGTAAATTCACTGACCCTTTGGAGCGGTGCCCGGGTACAGAGTTCTGCCTTTAGGTTATATACCGATTTAATCAAGACAGGCTTACCTGTTACGCCAGATTAAAGGGAGAAGGAAATCAATGATCTTCTTTGTTGACTCATCAATGGTCAGGAGGTCAGTCCTGACCTCGAGCTCTGGCTGAACCGGGCTTTCATAGGGAGCATTGATCCCTGTGAACTCTTTGATCTCCCCAAGACGGGCTTTCCTGTAAAGTCCTTTTGTGTCGCGTGATTCACAAACATCCAGGGGTGCGTTGACGAAAATTTCTATAAAATCTTCCGAACCTATTATGCTTTTCGCCATCTTCCGGATTTCGTTTGTCGGGCTTATAAAACTTGCGATGGTGATAATACCGCAGTTGACAAACAGCTTTGAAACCTCGGCTATCCTTCGGATGTTCTCGTACCTGTCGGCATCGGAAAACCCGAGGTTCTTATTAATGCCTGTCCGAACGTTGTCCCCGTCGAGAGTCTGTACAAAATATCCCTGGCTATGTAAAGCTGCCTCTACGGCGTATGAGAGAGTGGTTTTGCCTGCTCCTGAAAGACCGGTCATCCAGATGACTTTCGCACGCTGATTCAGTTGTTTTTCCTTGCTGTCCCTGTCGAGTTTGAGTGATTCAGTAGGGTAGATGTGTTGTAACTTTTCGTTCACTTTTTCTTATTTTTCCATTCAGTCCTGATTGCCAGACCTATGAGTCTCAGCGGTTAACGGACCTCACGGATATTATTGGTACAGGGCTTTATTTAATATCTTTGAAGATTGGTCTTAGATCGCTGCAAAGATAAGTATTACTGAAAACCTGGCCCGATGAAAAACCTTAAAAAATCCGGATTTTTGTTCACAGCCCTGCTGCTGATATGCTCAGCACACCTAAAGGCAGGATCTGCCGCGGGAATTGATACAATACACAGGATCATTACCGAGGGTGCTGTTACCATCGAGGATAAAGGTCCGTACTATATGGTCACCCTTGATTATACCAAAGAGTCAAATCCCCGGAAAATGGGGGAGATGTACGGACATTGTATTTTAAAGGCAGAGCCTGACTATGAATCCATGATAGGATATTATATGTTCGAAATTGCCACCCTGGAGGGATTGTGGGGCAAGACAGTTCCTGAGCACCTGAAAGCCATAAAGCCCCAGATTCTCCCGTTTTATAATGAGGAGCTTCAAGGGCTTTCATCAGTTATGAAAGGCAGCTGGACCTGGTCCAATGAAGAAATAGTATATTGTTTCAACCTGCTGCCCGACCTCTTCAGAACCACGCAATGCAGCGCTTTCGGGTGCTGGGGAGATGCCTCTGCTAATGGCAAAAACATCGCTTACCGCACACTTGACTGGTTCGGAGGCTTGTTTGCCAAGGATTTACCGCTTATACAGTGTGTAACCAGGATCAGGTACAGAGATAGGACCATATACCTGATTGGGGCTCTCGGGCACCTGGGTTGCATTACCGGCATTAATGTAAATACCGGTATCATGGCCGGGATCCTCGATTCGGATGTTTCAGGTACATCATATGATCCACAGGACTGCAGGTCTTATAATTTTGACCTGCGGAAGGCATTAGAGGATTGCTCCTGCACCGGGATATTGGCATCAGAACTCACTTCTCCATCCAATAAATACGCATTTTCCCACCTTCTTGTCCTGGCCGACGAAAAGGAGACCTGCATACTTGAGAACAACATCTCAGGGCAGGGAGCACACCCCGGGCGTGCTTTGAGGTACGATACCTCCCAGCTTAATCCCGGGATAAAGTGGAACCATCCCCACATCATCGGGGCGGTAAACGGCTTTATGCTGAAAGGCCAGCCAAACAACTTTTCGGAAGGCAAACATAAAAAGATCAACGTAAGGAGATGGTCGCTGATGCTGGATAAACTGAAAACCTGGCTTGCTGCCGGGAAGAACAAATTAACACCTGCAGATGTGCAGTCCATCATGTGCTCTTACTACGGTGATGAACCAGGTTCATTATTGCTGAACGACGGGGACCTGTATAACCTGCAGACCCAGCAAATGATGTTGTATATCCCGGCCGAACGCTCACTTAGGGCCTTTATCAAGCCAAAGAAAGGGGCGAACCCTGCAGATCCTTCTCCATTCTTTTATAATATACCGCTGGAGCCCTGATTGTATCAATCGCATGCAACCTGACTTGATTTAATTTGCCACCACAAGAAACTTCATCAGTGCCGAATCATCAAAAGCCGGATGTCCGCGTTTTAAGAGCGCTGCCAGTTGAATTTTCTGGTAGGCGTTCTTTATATATTGGTCATTAGGTGAATGGCCCGTAGTATCAGTTCCCGCTGCTGAATGAGAATGCTTGTATGAAGTTGTTTTAACAGTGTTTACAGCAGGTGCATCTGGAGGATGGATTGACTGGTTACCAGGTGGAATTGCAGCCGGGATCTGTTTTTCAAAATAAACCGTATCGGTCATGGCTAGATAGCGGATTGTTTCATGTTTTCTGTTACCCTGGACAAAAAGCAGGACTGCAAAAAAAGCTAAGACAAAAGCCGGTTGATAAACAGGCATCCGGAAGGTAAAGAGTTTCTGAAGCATCAGTAAAACAGGGTTTTGCCTCGATCTCCTGCTTTCCATTTTTTTAAGCAGATTTCTAAGGATTGCAGGATCCGGGACCAGCTCTTTTTGCTCTTTTGCAAAATGGACTTTGCTTTCCGTGATGACTGCGTGGCAGGCATCATACTCATCCTGCCCTATAGCAATGAGGACTTCATCTTTTTCCTTAGCGGTAAGCTCTGAAAATGATTTGGTTTCAAGTAGCTTTTGAAGTCCCGGCATTTTATCAAAAAATGAATCTTCCATATGGCTCAGTTTATTTTCGGATCAAAAACGCTCAGTTTTTTAGACAACCTTTTTATGGCAGTGAAAAGCCTTGATTTTACGGTTCCTTCAGGACAATCAAGGATCTCAGCTATCTCACGTATCGAAATCTCCTGCTGGTACCGGAGAAGAAAAACCATTTTATGCCTCTCATCGAGCAACTGCAGGTGATGATCAAGTGCTTCTGAGAATTTCAGGACATCAGAGCGGTCGTTCCCTGCTTCTGTGATTACAGGTAAATCTTTACCAGGACCTTGCTGGTATTCATTCCTCACTGCCATTTTCCGGTATTCGTTCTTGCAAATGTTGTAAGCGATATGAAATACCCAGGTGTCAAACCGCCGGTTCATATCAAACAGGAAAGGGTTCTCAATAATTTTTAAAAAGAGATCATGTGTAAAGTCTTCAGCTTTTCCATGATCTTTATCCAGCATCCTTAGGAAAAAATTATATAATTTGATGGAATAACGGGAATAAAGCACTGAAAAGGCCTCTTTATTCCCGTCTCGGATGAGTTGCAGAAGCTCCTCATCGGTTTTCTTTCCCAGGTTTTGCAAGAATCTCATCGGCAGTAGTGTTACCTATTTCTTTTTGAAACAGTCTTCTACCTTTGTGTTGGGATCTCCTTTCTTACCGATCAGCAGCGCAAGGCTTTTTACCACTTTCGCTTTTTCAGATTCTCCTGCCAGGGTGTAATGCTCATACAGTTTAATTAAAAACGGCAGATATCCCATATTCATCCTGTCGATGATACTACCTGAAATATCATACTCAAAATTCATTTTAAGGTAATCTGTGAGATAGTTCCGTTCAAAGTTGTTCCTTATGACAGCTATATTATCAAAGCTTTTCGTTGAATATTTGAAAGCCAGTCCAACGATGTAAAGATCTTTTTCAAATGCTTTATAGTACCCGGTATGAAGTGTATTGGCAAAATATACAGGACGGCCCGACCGGGAAATAAGATGTTGAATGATCTTGTCCTGCGAGGGCTGTTCAAGCGCTTTAAAGTCATCAACCGGAATATTATTCTCCTCAAAAAGCTTCTTTCTGTAACCGTCGACGGTAATCAGGTTGATATTCACCACAACTACATTTTTCTTTATCCCAAGGGCATACTGCAAGATCAACAAAGGGTAGGTGTCATTATCCCCGTTGGTTATGATGATCCCGTTATCGTCTAACGACAGTAAGACATTATAATTGTAATTTAACAGGTTGGGTGATTGATCGTTGCTGTCAAACCATTTCTTACAGATCTCCATCTCATGTTCATGATCCCGTTTCATTTCATAATAATTTACAAGGGAACTATAGATATCAGGACGGTTGGGCGCCAGTTTGTAAACCTTTAAAATATCTTCCGCGTTTTCATCGTTCTGGTACCCGTCATTCCATACCTTGACATCGTAATATTCGAATGTTCCCGGAACCTCCTTCTTCATTTCCTTTACAATCTCATCCAGCTCCATAAACCCCGGCCCTCTTTGTTTTTGCCAGGCATCAGGGTTTATTAAGCGGGCCATACGGTTGGCGGTGTAAAAATTCAGCCAGCCAGCAGCATTCTTCGGATCCGAGGTCAGCACTTTTTTCCAGAGTTCTGCCTGCGTGATATACCATTCAAACGGCTGGTCACATTTAATTATGGAATAGACTTTTTCTGGCTTCTGGGAAAATGCAGAATGGATCCCCATGAACAGGACGAGCAGAAGCGTCGCTGCAAGGATGCTTGTTGTTTTCATATTCTTTGCTTTTTGGGTTGTTCTTTACTGCTTACACCTGAGACAGTGAAAGGTTCATCTATGATGGCAAATTGTTCATTTTTTCATAGGATAACCATAAGGGGACATCATCGTTAACCACCAAAGAAAAACCCCTTGTAAATTGTTGTTTCACAAGGGGTTAGAAAAATTTAAAGTGATCCGCCTGGGGCTTGGACGATTTTCTGATTTGCCTATGTATCTAAGGTTTCCAAGGTGTCAATTATTCGCTGTATCAGATTTGCGTTATTTTGATGGATAGGATCCACTTGGGATTCGAACCGCTTTCCAGACTACCTGATTTTACTGGTGTTTCCAGAGGGCAATTAAAAATACAGGCATTTATTTAGGCGGTTTTTGGCCCAGCAACCCATTCATTGTAAATATTATACTCTTCCTGTTCTTATCTGTATTTCCTTGTCAAATTTAGTTAATTTCTTTTACAAATTTAGAACTGATGTAGTACTTAATCCCTCCTTTCTATCCGGATTTCACATAGACCCCTCAATTTTATTGGTGCCTCCTTGTTTTACCCCCATTTTTTCCAGATTCCCAACCTTACATTGTTCATAATTAATTTAGCCATGGCTATTTTTTATTTATGAATTCTTATCAATAAAAAACCGCTTTTCTAACCTCTTAACTTTTAATCTGTTTCGGATATAAATGTTAATATCAGGTTTAAAAGGAGGTTACATTTACTTTATATAGGCGTTAATAACAGTTTAATATTCAGTTAGTTGTTGATAACTTAATCGTTTTTGTAATTTTTGTTTAATACATTTGCCGCCAGTAAAAATTTATAAAAATTTTATACATCCGATGAGCGAAAAGTCTTTAATTGAGAAACCTGTTACAGCAAATTATGTTTGTAAAATGATAGGTGTAAGCCGTCCATGCCTCCATAGATGGAGCAAATCAGGCATTGTCAGATATCATAAACTTGGTGGGAAACTTTTTTACTTTGAAAGTGAAGTAATGGAGGACGTAAAAAAGTGCTGATTAATCAATTGATTAATCTCTAGTAATGGGGACCTATGAATTACCAATAAACCCAAATTAACCAAACCAACTAAACCAAACTACTATTATGAGAATCAGTAAAGAACGACTGACAGAACTTAGAGATAAACTGCCTCGCGGAAGCGCTCAGAAAATAAGAGTGCGACTGATGAATAAAAATATCAAGTTTACTCTTCAATATATTTATCGTTGCCTTCACCCTGAAAAACAGGATTATAATGTAATTATCATTGATGAAGCAATTATCCTTGGTGAAGATATTACTAAAAGTATACAAGAAAAAGAAAGAAGAGTTATGAAATTAAGAAAAATGATTTGATGAAAACATTCAGCCATATGTCAGACCCCGACCTTAACCTCACAAAAGAAGCATACCGACATATGCTTGATCTAATTTCATTGCAATTCAAAGAGGATCAACCAGAAAAGGATTTTTGGCATTTCCGGGAAAAACAAGCCAGGATCAGACAGTTGATTGTCGCCATTGATGAGCAAATAAGACCTTAATTATTATGGAAATCCCCAAACAATATTGTATAAGTACACATAGTCAAGCACCAATTATGCTTCAGGAAGCAATGGCAAAGTTTGATGATCTATTGAAAAAGAGTGAAGCCAATGGTGCCAAACCCGATGCTTTAAAATTTTACAAGTATCTGATGGAAACCATGTTGTTTTCCTATAAATATATGATGGATGTATATTGGATCATTGACCGTAATAATTTTCTTGCTTCTGAAAATACTTTTCTAAAGAAATGGGCAGGTGAACAGATGCACAGACTTGAACTTTATGAAGGACTTAGAGAAATGATTACAACAGGAGAACTTGATCCCATGATGAAAACCGTACAACAAGCGATTGACCAAGAATTTTCACAAGGTAAAGTCTGATTATGCCCGAAATCGATGATGGAAGCATGGAGTTACTTGATATTACGATAATAAACTCAGAAATAACAATCCTTTCAGCCGAACAGATTCTCGCCAATGCCGGTGATAATCTATCAATCCAATCGGAAGCTTGTGAAACAGTCTGCCATATGATTGCCAAGCTCGATAATCCTTTCAAGAGGAACCTGATTATAAAGGACATTACCAAGAAATTTAAATTTATTTCCAAAACCATAGTAACTGAACGAGTAAAAGAATTAATCAAATCATTGCCCAAGGATGATTCAAATGATCAGATCATTGATGCCGAGGTTGAAGATATACCCGAATCAGTAAACCATAGGGATGCTCACCAATTAGGTTTCTATGTCCATAAAGGCCGGTATTATTTCATCACCAAGGATGGGAGCGGTAAAGGTCAGAAAGGATCAAACTTCACCATCAAACCTTTGTTCCATATCTATTCCAAAACAGATAATAAAAGACTTGTGGAAATTACCAATGAATATGGCAGGGTTAAGATCCTTGATGTTCAATCAAAAAATATGACAAGTTCAGAATTGTTTTTTCAATCCATTTATGGAGAAGGTAATTTCATATGGCATGGCAATAAGTATCAATGGCTGAAGATCCTTGAATATGTTTCAAGGGAATTTCCGCTTTGCAATGAATTGAAAACGATGGGATGGCAGAAAGAAGGTTTTTATGCTTTTGCCAATGGCATTTTTTCAGAAGATACCTGGAAACCGGTTGATCAATTTGGGATTACTGATCATAAGGGAGTAAAGTATTTTTCACCATCATATTCAACTGTTTATGCAGGAATCCGAGAGGATGATGATGAATATGAAAATGATCGTGCATTCATTTATAAGCAATCACCGGTTACATTAAAACAGTGGTGTGAACTGATGATTGATGTGTATGGCGATAATGCCATCATCGCAATATCCTATGCGTTTACTGCCTTGTTTCGTGATCTGATCTATGAACGGCATAAATTCTTCCCAATCCTGTTTTTATTCGGTGAAAAACAGTCAGGTAAAAGTCAGCTGGCCTGGTCTATATCAAATTTATTCTTTGATAACCTTCCGGCTTTCAACCTGAATTCCGGCACACAGGTTGGATTTCATAGAAGAAATGCAAGATTCAGAAATACCGTTGGTTGGTTCGATGAATATACCAATGATATTCCTGAACCAAGATTCCAGGGGATCAAAGCAAGTTATGACGGCATTGGTCATGAAAAAGGTAAAATGACCAAGGATAACCGTACTGAGATAACGAAAGTCGTTGATGCAATTTTGGCTTCAGGCCAATATTTGCCAACCAGGGATGATAATGCAGTATTAACCAGGTCAATCCTTCTTTGCTTTGAAAAATTAAAATATTCATCAGCACAGACCGCAAAATTCGAATTACTTAAAGGGTATGAAGTTCAGGGCCTCAGTTCAATGTTGTGTGATTTGCTGGTGTTTCGAAAAGAACTTGAAACCAATGTCACAAGGGTTTATTCTGATATCATGGATCAGATCAAAGATGATATGGTTCATATCCGACAGGCTTTTGATGAAAGGTTGATTCGCAATTATTGCACGATTCTCAGCGTGATCAAGATTATCAGCAGTAAGATCGACCTTGGGTTTACTTATCAAAGGGTCTATGATCTTGCAATGCAACGCCTTCCTGAACAGACCATGCAGATTTCATCTTCAGAATCCCTTTCAAACTTTTGGCAAATGATTGAATATTTGCTTGATAACAAAATGATTGAATCCGGCAAAGATTTTATCATCAAAGGAGAATTAGGAATCCATTCAGCAAATGCCAAGGGTGTTGATGAAACCGTTTCCTGGCAATCATCCAAGGAGGTACTATATATCCGGTTCTCCAAGATCCATCCGATGTATATGGAAGCCCACCGCAAACAGTTTGGCAAAAACGGGATTGACATTACTTCATTGATGCACTATATCAAGCATCATCATTCTTATTTAGGGTATAAAGATTCTTTCCGGTTCCAAAATACCGTCAGTAGTTGTTATTGCTTTGATCATGCCCTGGTCGGGGCCAATTTATTCCGCTTGAATATCGATGATCCGGATCCAGGAAAAGATAAAAAATACCTTGCTGAAGGTTCAAAACCGGTTGAATCGTATGATCCTGTCAAGGCCTATAATGACAATAAGTCTGAATTGCTACCATTCTAAACATGAAAAAACTTTTTTTTTTACCAAAAAGCGAAGTTTTTCAAAAAGGTGCCTTTTTATCCCTACATCCCTACAAAATGAGTTTAAATTATATAATATCAATTAGTTATGTTGTAGGGATGCGTAGGGAACCGTAGGTGCGTGTAGGGTTGTAGGGTTGTAGGGTGAGCTTTTTTGTTTCAGATTACTCAGAAAAAAAGTTTTTTTAATGAAAACAGAAGAAGAAATTAAGATTGATCAGTTTGGCTGGAAATATTACGAAAGTGTACCTGACAGTTTTTCTGGTGCCCGAATTGAAGATTTTTATATCAATGGCCGAAAGATTATTGGCCATGAATTTTTAATCAAATGGGTAGATAGGAAATATTACCAGGTCTGCATAGTTACAGAACGATTGACAGGATTATTCCTGTATCCGTTTATACAAGAAAAAAGAGTATTCATTAAAAACAAAAATTAAAATGAGTGTACAAACAATTAATGCGTTGATCAAAAGATCAATTGAGCAAAATAATTACTCTAAAACCGCCATAGCATTGAAGGCTGGCATCAGTGTTAAAAGATTACGAACTATTTTGAATTCTGATGATATTGACATATCAAGCCTTTTTAATATTTGTAATGCCTTGGGAACAAGTATTGTATTGGAATTTTCTAATGGTCAGGGTGTTCCGTTAAGACTTCCATTGTTAAAAGCGAATGATGAAACAAAAATTTAACTTCAGATCTTCTTTATTGAATCTTAATAAAATACTTTCAATCATTTATAACTTAGTTACCTTTGTAATGTTCTCATTAATAGTCATTCTACCTTTTTATGCACCTGAATACCTTGGCAAAATTATAGGACTCATTATCAAAGGAATCAAATCAGTAAAATACTGACCTTGCTATTTAATTAATAAGAAACTAAATTTACTCCATGCCATCACCGATGATAATACAAATCAAATCACCCGCCTGGCTGATCCAATTCCTTCAATCGTATTTCAATTGTGATTCAACAATTCTTTTTCCAACAAGGCATGATTTCAACAGTCAGCTTGATTTTCTTCTTACCAAACAACCTATTGAATGGGTATATGAAGATTTTGGAGATCAGACCTTGAATGTTCAATTGCCATATTTCGAAAATAAGGACATAAGGCAAAATTGGTATCTATCAGAAAAATCCCAGGCATTGTTTATTTCCAGAGCTTCAAGTTTTTTCAGGGTTATATTCAATTCTGAAATGAATCAAAGTTTGAACCTTGGATTCAATAGAAAGGAATCCATGCAAATTTTTCAGGAGAAATATAACCTTGGACCTGGTACGAATGATATGTTGGAGAAAAGCTTCAGCCGGTATATTAACATCCGGAGATTGAAGAAAAGTAGAAAGAAAAAAAACTCAGTATAGCGCGGTTATTGTCCGGTGATAATTTTTCTGACATGAATGGGTTTATTTGACATGATTGACATTATTTGACATGATTGAAATGTTTTTAAAATTAAAATATGGATAATGTTTCAGTACATGAGGGAAATAACTTTGGAGGTTTAAATCCTGTTTATTGGATCTTCAAGGAAGATCTTATTTCCTTGGTGTATTCTAAAGCCAATTGGCTTGCAACGGCCGCACTCTCACCTGGTGTTTCATGGAATGTTCTCTATGCCACTCCGGAAACCGTACAGGTTGATGGAGAAGAACAACAGACACTTTCAGGAATGAAGTATGTTTACAAGATAACGATGCAAACCCCGAAAGACCGTAACGAAGTTGAATTGATCCTTCGGAAAATGAATAATCGTGGGATCGTTGTACTTACCCAGGATAAAAACGGAACCATGCGGATCTTCGGAACCCCCGATTATCCTATGAAGAAAACTGCAAAACTTCTTATACCCAAGGAACCTGAAGGATATAACGGTTATCAAATACTGTTTCAAGGCGAATTTCCTCAACCGGCTTTGTTTTATGGGGGATCAGTTGCCGGTTTGGTCTTAAATTATCCACCTGATCCAGGTGGAGGGGCCAGCACAAAGTAGTCCTTTATATACTAATGATACGGCGGTATCATTGTAGATGAATTTGCTACAATGAACCGCCTTCTTAATGAAATCGTTTCTTCGCCTTGGCTGATTGATCCTGAAAGATCGGCTTCATATGCACTTTTCATTCATCAACTGATTGAAGGTAAATTAAATACTGAATTGGATCATTCAATTCAGCGTTTAAAATCGAAATCATTTGTCGTTGCTTCAGATGAATCCACTGATCAGTTAAGTTTAACTTCTGAAACAATCCCTTCAGGAAGTATTGCCGTTATACCCATCCGCAGCGAGATCATGAAATATGATCAGCAGTGTGGCTCCAGGGGCACCAAGAGTATCATACAAGATATTCAAAGTGCAAACGCCAATCCTGATATTGCCGGAATCATCATGATCATGGATTCACCTGGCGGCCAGGTCAGCGGAACAGACCTTCTTGCCAATGCAGTTGCCGATTCAATTAAACCGATTGTCACTTATATAGAAGGAGTTTGCGCCAGTGCAGCACTTTGGATTGCATCGGCCAGCGACCGCATCATTGCTTCATCCACCCTGGACCGTATTGGCTCAATCGGGGTAATGATGGCTTATGCCGACCTCAAACCCTATTATGAAAAAATGGGAGTGAAGTTTCATGAGATCTATGCAAGCCAATCCACCGACAAAAGCAAGGATTTCAATAAGGTCCTTGAGGGTAAATATGGAGATTATCAAAGTTCAGTCCTTGATCCGATCTGTAATGAATTCATTGCTCATGTAAAGCAATATCGGCCCAATTGTGCTGAAGATGCATTGACCGGCAAAATGTTTTTTGCCCAGGATGCCATTGCTAATGGCCTGATTGATGAAATCGGCACCTTCCAAAGCGCTCTTAACCTCGTTTCAAATCTTTCTATTCAAGCGAATCATGTACAAACAAAAACAAACGATATGAAATTTTCAGCAAAATGGAATTCGATTCTTACGGTTCTTGGCTTAAGTGGTGAAACCGCTGAAGCCGAAGAAATGACCGCAGAACGCATCGGTCTTTTAGACCAGGAACTTGCAGACCGCAAGGCAAAAAATGATGAATTGGAAGCAAGCCTTTCAGCAGTATCAACCGAAAAGCAGACCGCCCTTGATCAGCTCACCGCTGAACAGGCCGCCCATGCTGAAACAAAAAAGCAGTTTGAAGATCTGAAGGCTGAAGATGCCACAACTCAGAGTGCAGTAAACAAAGAAAAAGACAAGATCACAGGCGATGGACCCGAAGCCGTAGTGAATGACTTCGATAAAATCGCAGATAAGTTTTTCAATAAATAAATTATTCATTTCAAAATTATTATTCCAATGGGACAAATTTCAGTAGCAGAATTAAAAATTGCTTTTGGGACCTATATCGGAACAAATCAGAAGGATATCTTAACCCTTCTCACTGCACCAACGGAAAGTCAGAGTCATATGACTACCATTGCCAGTGCCGATTTGGAGTACCGCGCATCAAAAGCAGTCGTTGATGATCTCGTTCAGGGTTTTCAGAAAGGATGGACCCCTAAAGGATCAGCAGTTTTCACCCCAATCGCCATTCCTCAGAGAAGGCATAAATTCGATTGGGAAATGTACCCCGATGATATCGTGGATTCCTGGTTAGGCTTCATGGCTGACGAAAAAACAACTCGTGCAGTTTGGCCGATCAGCCGTTACATTCTTGAACGACTGATCATGCCTAAAATCCTTGACAACAGGGAATTGAAACTCATTGCAAAAGGAGTTTATGCAGCGCCCGTTGTTGGCGAAGCCCAGGCAACCGGTAAATCAATGGATGGTTTTATTACAATCCTTGAAGCCTTAAAAACCGCAGGAACATCGAATGTGAATTTCATCAATCTTGCAACCCTCACCGCTGATAACATTTTCGACCAGGTTGAATTGTTTTCTTCAAGTGTTGCCGAATTGTATCAGCAATTGCCGATGGAAGTTTTCATTTCAAGGTCATGGTTTACGGCTTACCATCGTAAACGCAGAGATCTTCATGGTCATGACCTGAATTACACCGGTCAGAAAGACGTGATTGAAGGAACCAATATGGTTTTAACTCCGCTTCCTTCCATGTTCGGAACAGATGCCATCTTCTGCACTCCCAAACAGAATTTCATCCGCTTGATGAACCGTAATGACGGTGCATCCAATGTGAATATCGAAACCATTGACCGTCAGGTTAAAGTTTTCGCTGATTGGTATGAAAGTGTTGGCTTCGCAATTCAGGAAGCAGTGTTTGCATCCGTTCCGTTACCGGCACCTCCGGCTCATTAATTCATAGAGTTGAAAATTAAAGAATAGGAGATCCAAAGATGAAAATTGCTCACAGAATGCTCGCAATAATGATGATCATGCTCACTGCAACGATATTCAGCTATGCAACCGGTGTAAATCCGTTTGTAATAGGTGGCGCCTTGCTTTTTTTTAGCGTGATTGTTCCCAGGAAAGAAGGAGTATTGAATTTTTCAGTCCTTTTTGACCTGGCACGACCAACCGGTGACACCGTAGGAAGTGGGGGAGGTATTAAATCGGAAATCATCTTACTTCATGATTCTGATATTGATTGGTCCTTATTTCCTGTCAGAGGAACAGGACAGACACTTTCAGTTATAACCGGAGATATTAAAATGAAAACCGGCAAATTCATGCACCGCTTTTATATGACACAGGGTACCATAAAACCTTCAATGAAGATTCTTAAAGGAGCCAACCAGGATTCCGGAGGGTATCAGGTAAGTCTTGAAGGAAATTATCCTGGCATAGAAAAAGCGGTATTATCATGGATAGCTCAGTTTGGCGTTTCTTTTAAAGGATTGATCATCATTCAGAATTGCAGCGAAGGAAAGAAATATCTGATCGGCGAAGCCTGTAACCTGGCACATATCGAGAACATCGATACCACCTGGGGTGAAGAAGTGGACAAAGAAAAAGGTAATAAAATCACCTTCACCGCCAAACAGAGTTATCCGATGGCTCTTTATGAAGGAACCATTGCTTATGATCCAGGCAGTGAAAGTTGGTAAAATCATGTTTTCCATCATTTGATTTTGGGTTAGTTGAGTGAGAGAAACCCTGGCGAAAGCCGGGGTTTCTTTTTGTCCTTTAATTGCAATTGCATCGGATCTATGTTTGCCCTGATGATCGATGTATTTTATCCCTATTACGAAAAAGCTTCAACCTGGAATGAATTGAAATATTCATTGAGAAGCCTTGAAAAGAATCTTAAAGCCGAATTCCGTGTTTGGATCGTAGGTGATCTGCCGGCCTGGATTCGCAATGTAAACCATATTGCTCATACCCGATGTGAAGATATCATGGAGGAAACCACCTTTGATGCAGTATCAAAGATGATCTTGTTCTGTAAACATGCTGAAACTTCAGAGAAGTTTATCCGAATGTATGATGATATCTTACTCATAGCACCGGTTGATGAACCGTATGTTGCCCAGGTTAAAGCAATGTATGATGGTGAAGGTGTCAATGAATTTAATTATGGCGTTTGGTATCAGCAACTTCACCGGACCATGAGTGCCGTAGTCCGAAAAGGGTATCATGGATGGAACCATGAAACCCATTTCCCTGAAGTCTTTGAAAAGAATTGGATGCTGCCGGTCATCGGGATGTATAATGCCTTGGAAAACCGGTTCTTAACATCAACCTTGTATTTTAACACCATATTCCCTGATGTATTTCCAATCGTATTTGACCGTGATCATGGTGATGGCATCCAGTTTTTTGGAAGAGATTCTCAGTTTTATCATTCAAGCAATGGGTATCTGAAGTCAAAATGCCGTGAGAAGAAATATCTGGTCTATAACGATGAAGGGTTAAACGATAATCTGAAATCCTTTATTGAATGGATGTTTCCCGAAAAATCAAAGTTTGAATGGTAGTCACCAATTCCGGTGACTACGTGACTACAAGAATTGGAATCGCTAAATGTCATTTAATCGAAGAATACCGGAATATTATGACTTCTTAGAAACTCAAAAACAGAAATTGAATGATTGAAGAAATTAAAGCCTGGTGCTATTCATCCCAGGATTATAAGGAAGGCCTTTTTCTCTATACTAAATATGGCCGAAGTAAGACCATGATCAAGATTCTGACCATAGGCGGTCAGAATCCTAAGAACCATTCAACCTTGTGTTATGAGTTAATGCGCATGCTTGGAACGGCAGTATCAGAAAACATTGGTGAAATTTCAAAAACGATCACAAAAATCTTAGATGATCATCAGTCGGCAGTGATCGAACAGAGAAATGATGATCAAAAGCCTTCTGTTATTGCAAGGCGGGAAAATACCCAAGAGATCAACCAGCTTGTTAAAGAAAAAAATGACCTTCTTAAAGAATGGGATGCCCTTCATGCAACCCTTGAATTGGTAAACAAGGAAACTTGTAAGCTGAATGCTTTCCGCATCCTTGATATCGGTGATATCCTGGATGATATGTACAACCGGTTGGAACAGTATAACAAACATGGAGTCTTGCCACCAGCCAAGGTTTTTCCGAAATACAGGTGGCAAGAAGAACAACAGTTTGTAGCTGCAACCCGAAGACAAACCCTTCGGACCTATATTTCGAAAGATAAAAAAAGACTTCGCGATTCCAAGGATAAAGGAAACCGCTCAATCTATGAACAAAGCCTTTTGAAACATCAGATTGAACTTGATCATCTTGAAAGGAACCTGATCAAGTGACTTTATTTGCTGCCGAAGATTATGAAGTTCCTAAACCTGTTTTATCGGTTCTCAGGCAAAGTAAATCAGTTAAAGGAATACCACATTTATTCATTGGCAGAGCCAATCAGAAACTTACCGAAATCATTGGAGAAATTCAACAAAATGATACTAAAAAATATATTTCAGATGGTGACTGGTCAGCTCATGATCTGCTTTTCTACTTGCTTAAAATTACAGGACCGGCCAAGGTCTATTTTTCAACCTGGGCAATCAGCGAATATGCCGTAAGACAGTTGTATAATATGATCCAGGAAGGCCATATCCTTGAATTGCATGGGATCTTTGATTACCGCAATGGAGTACGCAAACCGGCAGAACTTGAATTCCTTAAGAAGATAACAACCGAAATAAAACCGGCTAAATGCCATGCTAAAATGATTTCAATAATCAATGATTCCTGGGGAATTGATGTGACCGGATCAGCCAATTTCACAAGAAACAAAAGACTTGAAGCCGGAGTGATCATTACCTGGAGAAAACAAGCAGAAGAAACAAGAGATATAATTCTTGCAATATTAAAAGATCAAAATAATTGGTGATGGATGAGAAATTAATGACACCACAGTTGATGAAGGATATTGAAGAATATTCTTTACTCATGTTCTCTAAACGAGAAATCGCGGAAATCCTTGAAATCCCAAGCGAAGGATTCATGGAATTGCTTGAAAAGAATGAACAGGCGTTCAAGGCTTTCCGAAAAGGGCGATTAGTACAGGAAGCCAAACTTCGCACTGCCATTTTTGATCTTGCAAGCAATGGATCTTCACCGGCACAAACGCTTGCAAATACCATGATTATCGAAGCTAAAATGAATGATGTATGATACCTGATATATACCGTACTGAATCAAAGAAAGACAGGCTTCGCCTGTATTATAAAGACAAGGTTGAATTAACCGATGATGAAGATCAGGTAAGGATTCGCCTTGAAGGAATTTCCTCATATATCGCAAGAAATAAATGCTCTGATGAAGAAGCCGTGAAATTTGCCATGAAAAAGTATGGCATTTCACAACGTCAGGCCCATAGAGATGTAAAAGATCAGGAATTATTGTTTGGTGATGTTCGAACCTGGTCCAAATCAGGACTTCGCTATATGATGACACAATGGGCGATTGAAATGTATCGCAAGGCTGATATAAAGAATGATTTTCGTGGTATGCACTGGGCCTTACAGGAATTAACCCGAATTAATATGCTTGACAAAGAAGATCCGGACCTTCCTGATCCTTCTAAAATCCAACCACCATTACAACTTATTACCCTTACCCTTGATTTTGTAAGTTCACCCTATTTTAAATTGCTTGCACCGCATATTCAAGACCATGTTCTTAACCTGAAGGGAAAAGCTGAAGCCATGTTTCAGAAAAGCGCAATTCCTGAAATAATGAATATGCTCATGATTGAAGAAACAAAATATACCACAGCTGATGATATCGATGCAGAATCAGAGTGAATCGAAACCGGCACCCTATTATAATTATCCTCAATTGGTAATTAAACAGGCCCCGCAACCACATAAAATGTTTATCGGTGGCCGTGGAGTTGGAAAAACTACCATCATCGCTGATGAAGTACTCAAATATATGGGGGCAATGCCGCGTGGCAAAGTTTCCTTGAATGGCTTGACTTATTTCCATATCCGGACCAAATCATTGCCCCCTATCATTGATCATTGGGAAAGAAGAGGGATTTACCGAAATATTCATTATTTCGTAGGCCGCAAAGCGCCTTCGACTTTCCGCTGGAGTGAACCATTTCAACCGCCTTTGGATTACTCAAATTGCATACAGTTTTATAATGGCTTCGTGCTTGAATTCAATTCTTTCGACCGGCCTGAAATGGCAAGATCAGGTTCCTATGACGGATTGATCTTTGATGAATGTACCAAGCTGAAAAAATATGCCATCGATAGTGATGTAATGCCGGCCAACCGTGGAAATATAGACCGTTTTGGTCATCTTCCATACCATCATGGAACCTTGTTTTTGGGAACAATGCCCTTGAACAGTGAAGGAGATTGGGTTTTTGAGTATGAAAATTTGATGAAACAATTTCCTAAACGGTATCTTTTTCTTGAAGCTTCAGCCTATGAGAACCGAAAGATCCTGGGCGAAGGCTATTTTAAAGACTTAAAAAGAACCATGCCAAAAGTAATCTTTGACCTGGAAGTTGGCAATAAAAGAAGGACCCGAAATGTAAACAAGTTTTATCCGCTTCTTTCCCTTGAAGCTCACGCATATCAAGGCAGTTATGACTATGTTTTCTATGACCTGATCAACCAGGACCCCTCTAAAAACCCCATTGAGGATTCAAGGGGTGATGCGGATTGTCTTAAAAATGAAGCCCTTTATTTATCCTTCGATTTTGGCAGTACGCAGAACTGCCTTATTGTGGCCCAATGGAATAGGGATTGCCGTGAAATGCCTATCATAAAGAACTTCTATGTAGAGAATGAAACCCTTAAAACCTTGGTGGGTATGTTCATTAAATACTATGAATACCATCCGACCAAGGTGATCTATCTGTATGGTGGCAGTGATGGCAGAAGGAAGAACGATGCGGCAAGCCGGCAGACTTACTTCGATGATGTAATTGAAATGCTATCTAAAGAAGGATGGGAGGTAGAGTTGAAGGCAGAACTGTTTGAGATATCACACATGGATAAGTTTGCCTTTTGGCATAAGTTCTTAAGTAATGATAATGCTAATTTGCCAAGGTTCCGGATCAATAATATCAATGCCTATCAAACTTTTTACTCAATGGAGAACGCACCTATCCTTACCGATGAAATTAAAAAGGATAAACGAAGTGAACGCAATACCAAAGAACCAAGATGGAAGGCAACCGACCTAAGTGATGCAGTCGATAACCTGTATTATTGGATGTTCTACCAATCGGTAGGGGAGCAATATTATGGTAATGAAGTAATCTTTGGAAATTGAAATATGAAAAGGTTGGTGCCAAATATCCCAAATCGTTACTCTCAAGTTTAGTGAATCAATAGGCAAAACATTGGTAGGGGAGCAAAGCAGGGTTTTGTAGGTTGGTCTTGCAAAGTTCGTACCCCTTTGTCCTGATAGCCTCTTATCTCAATTGCAACAAGCCTAACGGCATAGTGACATGATGGTATCATCATTGCATAGATCAACCGGCAGGCACCGCCTTATCAATCCAATACATAAAGCTATTTTCATATGTGGCCGTTTCATATATCGGGCCGCTTTTTATTGTCCGGATTCGATCTTTCGACAGGGCGGGGCGTGCTCTATCGAGAGATAGCAGGGGAAAAAGCGGAAATTTCTCTGAAATTTCCGTGATAGGCAAGGAAAACAAATTATTTTTGTGGCGAAAGGTAACTTCCGGACCTGCCAGGTGAGACCGGACTTCTTTTCCTTTGACCGGCCAAAGTAAAAGAAGCAAAAGGAACATCCCTAAAGCTACCTTTCTACTGCTCCAGGTAGTATGGTATTCTTTTAAAGAAAAAGAATCAAAAGCCAGCGCACATTATTTTGTAACTCGAATTTTAATTAAGGTAGCTGCATCGAACACCACAGACCTATACGGTCCTGGGTTTAAAACGTATGTAAAGGGCCAATTTCGTTTATACTTCCTCCATTGGCATTTCATGTTTGTTCAGATCTTTCAGATCGTGACATAAACCCTTGACATAGTGTTATCGATCCGCAAATACTTTCCGTATAATTAAATTCTTTACTTTTTAACCTGGGCTGAGCTTGATGCCCTTAACAAGTCCGGAAGGCACCGGCAAATAAAATGAATAAAGTAACTTTGATTGGCTTCGTTGGTAATGACCCGAAAACCGCTTCTTTTAATGATGGCACTAAGGAAAAAGCTTCCTTCAGCCTTGCAACTTCTGAGAAGTTTGGCGAAAAGATCTATACGACCTGGCATAAGGTTGTTGCCTGGAATCAATTAGCCAAAATCACGATGAAACTTCTTAAGAAAGGATCTCAGGTTGCAATCGAAGGAAGAATCGTGTATCACGAAGTTATCCACGATGAATTTAAACAGTATTTCACTGAAATCGTAGCCGATTCAGTAAGAGTACTCGATCATGCCAATACGAAAGTATCATCACCAGTCGAAAAGATAACAGAAGTGTTAACGGCAACAGTCAAGACCTTTGCTAAGAAACCTAAAACAAAGAAGGTGGTAACACCTGTCATGGAAGAATCCATGCCATTCTAAGAACCAAAACCGGGTGGTCTGACGACCATCCGGTTTTTTTATGCTCGTATGGTGGCCTGCCGGCCTTTGTTTGCTCATGAAATCGTTTCTAAGTTACCTATATCGGACTACCTGGATCATCCGTATGATTCGCCCAGGTATAAAACTAATGTAAAGGCCGGTTTTGATTACACCTTCAACCGCCTTCGGTGGAGTTCAGATCTTTTCAGATCATGACATTCAGCCTTGACACCCGTGTTACCGATCCGGTTTAAAGCTTTGCTACGTGAAAATTTCATACAAACCCTAAAATCATCTATATGAAAACGTATGCAAAATCACCCGTATCATCAATCGAAGAAATGTTCGTTTCTGAAATCGATAGCATTTACTATTCAGGCTATGCATCTGAACTGGTAGCATCGGATCCCACTAAATTTGAATGGGAATTCGCTGAATATTCAAGTCAATTCAGTAACTAATGGTTACTATAAAGCAGGGCAGGGGCTTAACGCCCCTGCCTTTTTTTGTATTCGCACGTAATAAACCCGCTTTTTCTTTTAACCAGGTGAAAGAACAAGCTTGGCAAAAAGAACACCAACGGGCACCTTTTAAGAAAAAGGAAGCAAAAGCCAACACACTATTACTTAAATTTTTATGCAAAATTAATTTCATGAAAATATTTCTCGCTAAGAATGACCGCCTTCTGGTGCCGTCACCCTTCGGGTTCATTCAGATTTAATAGAAAAATCTGACCTGAATCCTTGCTTAAAATTTTCATTCCAATTAGACCGGGACCATAAATTTTAATTAACCACGGCGAGCCAGATGCCAAAATAAGACCGCAGGGCAGCGGCAAATGAACATGTCAAAGCTTACCTCAGTAGTATCAAAACCTACCAATGGTGGATCATCCAAGGAAGAAAATGCAGTTCTTGCAGCTGCAAAAACGATTCTCATCCCTGAAAAGACCAAGATCGAAGAAAAAACTCCCTTGTTAAAGATTGAACCTGAAAAGGTGGCCGTTTCAGTTCCTGAACCTAAGAAGGAAATGACCCTGATTGAAAAGATCCTCAAAATCGAAAACCTTCAGTTGGTAGTCGAGAAAAGGACCAAACTGGTACAAACCAGAAGCGAATTGGAACGCTTCCAGGTTTCATCCAATGATTTCAATTGTTCCATGAGATTGAATGATTCAGATGGAAATGTTTTCACGACCAGCTTTACCCCTGGCATTAAGAAAGTAATTGATTTTCTTAAATCATCGTTCGATGCAAGCATCAACGAGGTAGAAAGCAACATAACTTTCTGATCCTTCGGATTCAATCACAACAAATCAAGCGTTCCGTCAAAAGACGGAACGTTTTTTTTATGGTCGTAACCAAATCATTAAAAAACGCTTTTTCTTTCTAACCAGGTCAAAGAATAAGCTTGGCAAAAAGAACACATCCGGGGCACCTTTTCAAAAAGTTGCAAAACTTTTTATCTCATGAAATCTTACAAGTTACCTACATCGAACCATCCCTGATAAGAAAGATCCAGGGCTTTCCAATGATGTAAAGGGCGGCCTTCTTTCGAAACTGCCGCTTTCAGTGGAGTTCATCTTTAGTAAATACTAAACATGACATTCACCCTTGACATAACTGGATCGATCCGGTATGAAAAGGCTTTGTTTCATTTCATTCGATTTAAACCGGGCGAAGCTTGATGCCCTAAATAAATCCGGAAGGCACCGGTAGGTAATATGAGTTTTTCAGATAAATTATTTGCTTCGATCACCGAAAAGATCATCGCAAACCTTGAAACATCAGGAAGTTGGATGCGTCTATGGCAGTTACCTTCACCGGTAAGCATTGCTGGAAGGTTTTATCGTGGTATTAATCGCCTGATCCTGTCCAATGACCCGTATAAAAGCCGGGTGTATGGCACATTCAAACAAATTAAAGAACATGGTGGAATGGTTCGCAAAGGCGAAAAGGCTACCACCGTTGTCTTTTGGAAGGTAGGATTGAGTGAAGATGTCCTCACTCATAAACAAAAGAGATCCTTCCTTCTTAAAATGTACTATGTTTTCAATTCGGAACAAGCCGATTTTGATGAAAAAGGTATCAAAAACATTGAAACATTGCAGGGAATGGTCTTTGAAAAACATAATGAACTGCATGATCAGGCTGAATCCATCGTGAAGAACTATGCAAATGCACCGCACATGATCTTCAGCGACCAGGATGAAAGAGCCTATTACTCACCGGCAACCGATCTGATTTCAGTACCTAAGATTGAGTATTTCAATTCATCAGATGCTTATTATAAAACACTTTTTCATGAAATGTGCCATTCGACAGGCCATCCCAAACGACTGAACCGGTTTGAAGGGATGAATAACCGCTTCGGTGATGTTCCTTATTCTAAAGAAGAATTGGTTGCAGAACTTGGTGCATCATTCCTTGCCGGTGTTGCTAATCTTGAAATGGATATACGCAATTCAGCCGCTTATATCCGTGGCTGGTCCTCAGCCCTGAGAGATAATCAGAAGTGGATCACCCTGGCTGCATCAAGAGCTGAAAAAGCCGCTGATCATATCCTGGGCAGAACATCATCAGAAGAAATTCCTGCATCAGATGAAATAGTGGTTATACCGGAACCGGTTTGCTCATGAATTTTCTCCCAAGTTAGCTATATCGACCAGCCAGGCACCCAATGGACCTGGCTTTTTTAATCCTGTCAAGGGCGGCCTTCTTACGAAACTTGCCGCTTTCAGTGTGTTCAGATCCATTCGGATCATGACATACACCCCTGACAGGTTTAAATCGATCCGCTGATTCGCTTTGCCGTTAAAAAATTCATTGTTAAACCCTCTAAACTCAACATCATGAACCGTACTCTGTTTACTAACAACATTGCCGAGATCCAGGTATCTTATGTTCCTATCATCAAGAATTCCGATAGACCTAAGATCACCCAATCAAGCCAGGCTTATAATTTGTTCAAAGAGTCTTGGGATGATACCCTGTTCCTTTATGAAAGCTTCTATGCCATGTTTCTTAACCGGGCCAATAAAGTACTTGGCCTTTATAAAGTTTCTGAAGGTGGTATTTCCGGAACCGTAGTGGATCCGAAGAAGATCTTTGTAGCCGCCTTACAAGGTCATGCTTCATCCCTGATCATGGCCCATAACCATCCTTCAGGGAACCTTGAACCCAGTGAAGCTGACAGAAAGCTCACGAGAAAACTTCGTGATGCCGGTATTCTTCTCGATATCGATGTTCTCGATCATCTTATTCTCAGTGATGAAGGCTTCTATTCTTTCGCTGATCAGGGGAATATGTAACAGTTACCAGGTGGTGCCCCAGAGGGCACCACCTTTTTTTGTATTCGGTACCGGACTAAATCAGTATATTTGGTATAGAAAAGTCATAAGATTTATATTGGAATTTAAAAAGGGGTAATTTAGAGGGTGGTATTAAGTGAAATTAAAAGCCTTGTATGAAGCAGATAAACGATTTCGCTTTCCTATTGAATAGGATCATTTAATTCCACCTATATGCGAAATAACACAAATAACATTGTCTTAGCCATACGTTAGTGGCTATAAAATGAAAAAGCTCTGGTACATACTAACAATCTTTGCATTTTGCTCTAACTGCTCATTATCTCACTATTTGTCGACATCTGATCCAAAAAATGAAAGCAGAAACGAATTCAATGGTTTGATTTATCAATTGACCCTTGATACGGTCTTTTCTTTTCATATCAACAAAGAATACTATGATAGTTTGTCTAGAAGTAAAAAATATTGCTTGAATCTATATAAGTTCGACAGAGGAGGGAATGCATCTCCAGTTCAAATTAGGATGTATGACCGATCTGGAAAATTAATTTCAGGCTGGGAGCAGTGCTATGGAGACTTAAATCATTTTAAATTATTTGACTCTGTCCCAATGAGAAGAATTCCATGGCTTCCTAATAATAATTCCATTACAATAAAAAATGATTTGAAATTGTTTAAGTTGGATGATTCCGACATAGAAAAAATTCAAATTGAGATCGATTCACATGATTATACAATAATTCTTTTTTACTCCGTTTGGGCAGGTTGGTATTCAAAAGATGCAATTAGTCGAACATACGAATATGTAAAATCACATCAAAATATTTCTCTTCTTTTTTTGAATATAGCTAATAAATAAAAATCAGTTAATGAAAAAAGATATCTTTTGCTTGTGTTTATTGTTTCTCCCATTACAATTTTATGGACAGGACCCACTCGAGATCATGCACAAGTCATTTCTAAAATGTCAGTCAATACAAACCGGATATTATGAAGTGACTCAGTATTTAAAGTTTATCGAACATTCGGATACGCTTAAGAATACAATTAGATGCTATTTTAGGAAGATGCCAGATGATATAAATTACGGATGCGCTTTTCACTATTACCGACTAAACAATGGCAAAGACTTTGGTGAAGTCATGTATACTGGTAAAGATCTTGTCAGGACTTATCCCCCAGACAGTACAGCAGAGATTATTGAAGTGTCAAAATGGACTGATGAAATTAAGATGATCAAATCAAATCATATATTCTATCTGTATAAACCCCTTACAGATAAAAATTGTTTCCCATTCATGAATGAACAAGGTTTAGTAAAGGATATATTCAAATTAAGAATAATAAATGAAGAAAACGTCAATGGTGTTTCTTGCTTTCATATACAAGTAAAACAAGATCCAAAGACATTTAGTAACTTGTTTCTTAACCAAATTAATCAGGAATATGACTATTGGATAAACAAACAATCATTTATCCCTGTTCAATATACAGATTTATCCAATTCAATTATAAATAAAGATACTGTCGAACAATTTTTCAAATTTTATCTTAATCAGGTGGATGTCACTAATTCTGAAATTGATATCAATTTGTCATTGAATTCCATCCCGAGATATTATAAAGTAAAGACTTATGAAGCTTATAAATCACCACCAGCGTTATTAAAAGAGGTAATGGCCCCTGACTGGAGCCTAGTATCCTTAAGTGATAAGACTATTAAACTAAGTGATTTAAAAGGCAAGTTGGTTCTCATCGATTTTTTTTATAAATCATGTTATCCCTGCATGTTGTCAATGCCTAAATTAGAGGCGTTGTGGGAGAAGTTCAAAGATGAAGGTCTCATTGTTATCGGAATTGACCCCATTGATAAAAACAGAGAAGAACTGAAAGATTTTATTAAAAGAAAAGGGGCGACCTACGAAATTTTACTATCGGAAAGCGACGTTCCAAAAGCATATCATGTTTCAGGATATCCCACACTTTATTTAATAAACACCGAAGGTAAGATCGTTTATTCAATAGCTGGTTTTGGTCAAGGCATGGAAAATTACCTTGAAATGGTAATACAAAAAGCTATTTTTAATTGAATCTGTTTATAAACTCGAGTGTAAAAATGAATTATTTTACAGCCACTAACATGTCGCTAATCGCAACAATGCTGATTAACAGTTGCTTATTAAAGGCTTTGCCTTTGCTGCGTTTAGCGACCGGGCGTTAGGAGTAATTG
>Ga0208103_1000060_pt1 | contig 75667 bp, 73 predicted proteins | sample CryBogmetaGMA75M_FD_184550 | JGI IMG/M metagenome (GOLD analysis project Ga0208103, IMG submission 184550) | Freshwater microbial communities from Crystal Bog, Wisconsin, USA - MA7.5M (SPAdes) | ecosystem: Environmental > Aquatic > Freshwater > Lake | place: Crystal Bog, Wisconsin, USA... | reverse complement strand
AGGCCTGCCAGATGTGTAAAAAACTCTTAGCGCCTTGCCGCTTTTTCGTTCTCCTTTTTTTCCGTTGCGCAATAGATGCCGCCTTCTTCGAGTCCGCCTGCGAAGCAGTTATTGCACGAAATGCACATAGCCGGTCTCCGGTCGCCCTGCAGCCAGCGATTGGCCAGACCGGGCTCCCAGATGAGCGGCCTGGCCAGGGAGATGTAATCCATACCATCATCCCGGATGGCTTTCTCGACAACTTCATATGATCTGAATCCACCCACTACGATTACCGGGCAGTCGACTGCTCCCTTGATTCGGCGGGCCATTTCAAGATTATAAGCCTCTCTCTCCGGTTTTGTTATTTTGATGCGCACCGGGCTTTTTCCACCGGACGACGGGGTGCCGGCAGAGACTTCTATGGCATCTATACCCGCTTCCGAAAGTCTCCTGGCTGAGTAGATTGCGTCCTCAATGTCCAGTCCTCCTTCTATAAAATCTGCGGCGTTAAGCTTGATGAGCACAGGATAATCAGCGCCGACTGTCTCCCTAACCTTTCGATACACATCGAGGAGAAACCGCGCGCGATTTTCAATGTTGCCGCCATATTCGTCGCTACGGCGGTTGGTGAGAGGAGAAAGGAACTGGTTGATCAGAAAGCCGTGAGCTCCATGCAGTTGCACGGCATCGAATCCCCACGCCTTTACGCGACGAGCCGCATTCCCGAATGCCGCAACGATCTTTTTGATTTCAGCCTGTGTGATCTCCTCCGGTATCTCCGGAAACTGCCCAACCTTAGCTGCTGAAGGGGCCAAGGGCTTGCGCCCGGCGGTCTTTGTATCTGTCTGGCCGCCGCAATGGACCAACTGGATAGCTATCTTGCCTCCTGCATTGTGTACGGTACGGGCCATGCGCTTGAATGAATCCGCAAAGGCATCGGTATATATACCCATCTGGCCGGGCAAACTCTTGCCGTCCGTCCGTACATATGCATAGCTCGTAATGATGAGGCCGATACCTCCTCGTGCCAGGTCGCGATATAAGGTGATGAGCTTCTCTCCCGGCCTGCCATCCTGATCGCACATCCCCTCCCATGTGGCGGATCTTATCAACCTGTTGCGCATTGTCATGCCATTAATTTTCGTTTCTTCAAATATCGCAGCCATCTTTCCCTCCTCAACAGGCTTTGGTGAATATGCAGAATCGGGTATAACCAACGACCCGACTCATCCATCGTCACCATCAATTACTGGTTAAAATATACATTAATCGGACAATTGTAGGAAGAGCAATTTGCGGGAATCTTCATGTCATATAGCTTTATTCGTGAGAGGCGGATATGCACTCCTTCTGTATGGGATGAAAAATCTATTTACGACAGCAATCGTGCACAAGACATTTTCTTCTTTAGAAAAAGATTGACAAAAAATTTCTCTTATTATAGTTGTATATACAACCAAATCAGGAATAAAATCTTATGAAGAGAGCTGGCGAAAGATTATCGCTTATAAGAAGTATGTCACAGCAGTGCATTGCCGTGCGGATACGGCTTCTCAGCCGCATGGTAACCAACATCTATGATTCAGCGTTGAGCCCGTTCGGTGTTAAGCTCAATCAGATAAGCATACTGGTCTTCGTACATCTGGCCGGCGAGGTTGGATATGATGCCTTGTGCAGACGGCTGAAGATGGAAAAATCAACAGCCAGCAGAAATATAGAGCGCATGAAAAAAAAGGGGTGGCTTAATATCGTATCCGTCAAGGAAGAAAGAAGGAAAATTTTAAGAATTACTCCTGCCGGAGAGGTTCTTTTGGGAAAGGTGCATGGAGTGTGGGAAGACGCACAAAAAAAAGCCCTGAATCTGCTTGGAGAAGAAGGGGCGGAAGTCCTCTGCGGTATCGCGAACGGAATATGGAAGAAAGATAAGGCACGATAAGAATTCTAACGAAAAAATTGTATATATGGAGAGGAGAAAGAATATGAAAAAAAGTATCAAAGAATTTGCATTAAACCTTGGGATGGACGACGTGGGAGTAGCGGCTGCCGCTGATTATCAGAGTCCCCGCTCGCCGAAGCTCGACACCATTTTTCCCGGTGTAAAATCGATCGTCGTCATGGCCTACAAAGAACCGTCAAGCTGTGAGAGTTCTAATATGCAGATAGCCATGAGCGGCAGAATGGATGTGATGGAATTTTCGCGGTCATGCAACTATAGAATGAGCCGTTTTCTCGAGAGGGAATTTGGCGGGACGGCGATGGCAACTCCTGCTTCCTATCCCCTGGAGATGAGCATGGAAACCATGGGCTCCATCGGGGATGTCTCACTCAGGCATGCGGCAATCGCCGCCGGTCTGGGGGTCTTCGGAAGGCACAACCTTGTCATCCATCCTAAACTCGGTACGCGCGTGATCTTCACAGCCATACTGACTGATTTAGAGATCGCATCCGATTCCCCATGTAAAGAGGATCTGTGCATTCACTGCGATGTATGTGTCGAGCAATGCCCTGCCGGGGCTCTTGATGAAGAGAACAGGACGGACGTGGGGAAATGTCTCCGCAGCTCGCAGCCCTATGGTATAGGCAACAGTATCCGCTTCTGGTCGAAGTTTGCTGATGGCACACCTGAAGAAAAGAAGAAGATGGTCAAAGGCGTGGACTTCTGGCGCATGTATCAGGCCGGTTTCATAGGTTTCCAATATTTCTGCTGGAACTGTATGAAGTCTTGTCCGGTGGGGCAGAAACAAGAAAAAGCATCAACACAAAAATAGCGCGTGCAATATCATTCCCACCGCCTCAGCAATCTTGCTATGCGCAGATAAAAGGGCCTCTGCCAGAGGTTTGTCTAAGATTCGCCAGATATTTTTTCTGCAGCCGCCTGGGCTTCCCCGTATACCTTCCTCAGGGGAATCCCCAATCTTGCGGCAATCTCCCGGCAGTCTTCGTATTCCGGGGATACAATCCTTTTTACCATGCCAGCATTGCTAACCTTTACCCTTACGGGTCCGAATGAAGTCTCAACAGTGATCAGCTCTCTGGGGAGTTTTCTTCTTTCCAGACGCTGGAATCTGACCCCGAGGGAAGTCGTTTCCGTGAAGACTACGGAGAGAATTTCATCCAGTTTATCTGGTGTAATCAAGATGCTAAGCAGCGTCCCCGGCCTGTTCTTCTTCATGAATATGGGCGTCAAGAAGACGTCAAGGGAGCCTCTTTCCAAGAGTCTCTCCAAGGCGTAGCCGAGAATCTCGGGATTCATGTTGTCGATATTGGTTTCGATGAGGATGACCTCGTCTTTCTCGTATTCATGCTTTACTTCGGTATCGCCTATCCAGACCCGGAGCAGGTTCGGTATTTTCAAATCCCTGCTCCCGGCGCCGTAGCCGATGCGTTCAATTTTCATCTCCGGGATAGTGCCGAAGCTTTGCACCACGTGTTTGAGAATTGCAATCCCCGTCGGTGTGACAAGCTCTTTATCGATACTGCTCGCATATACGGGTATGCCCTTAAGCAACTCGAGGGTGGCGGGTGCGGGAAGAGGCAGGACGCCATGGTCGCATTCAACGAATCCTGTCCCCACGGGAATCCTGGAGGCGTACATAGTTTCGATGCCCAGCATCTTCATGACTATGAGGGACCCAACAACGTCAACAATGGAATCCAGTCCGCCGATCTCATGAAAATGAACGTCTCCGGGATTGGTGTTGTGGATCTTTGCTTCGACCTCTGCGAGGTCGCGAAAAATTGATTTGGCCCTCGCCTTGATGTCATCGCCAAGGTCACTCTTATCCATGATCTTTTCAATGTCTGAAAGATGCCTCTCGGCGTGGCTGTGGTCTGCATCGACAAAAAACCTGGTTCCCGAGAGCCCTTTCCTGGTTGTTTTTTCGGCCTTCAGGGTGAATCCGGAAATCTTCAATTTTCCCAGTTCTGACTCAAGCTTATTTAAATCAGCTCCGGCGTCAATCAGCGCTCCCAGTATCATATCTCCGCTAACGCCTGAGAAACAGTCGAAATAGGCTATCCTCATTTTTCCTCACCCATATGGTTTATAAGACTTGCAAAGTATCCAGCCCCAAATCCGTTATCAATGTTCACAGTCACCGAGCCTGGTGAACAACAGTTCAGCATTGACAGCAACGCGGCCAGGCCTTCGAAACTGGCGCCGTAGCCCACACTGGTCGGGACGGAAATCACAGGACTATCGACAAGTCCACCAATTATGCTTGCCAGGGCCCCCTCCATGCCGGCCACCACTACTATGACGTTCGCATTGAACAGCTTCTCCCTGCTGTCGAAAAGTCTGTGCACCCCGGCGACACCGATGTCGTAGACCCTATCGACGGCATTCCCCATGATTTCTGCCGTAACTGCCGCCTCCTCCGCGATCGGCACATCGGAGGTCCCCGCAGTGACTACGAGGATCGACTTGGCGGATTTCTTCTTTCTTTTTTTTCCAACGAGGATGATCTTGGCTGTTTCGTAGTAGGCTGCATCCTTTCTTATTTTCCTGATGGCTTTAAAGACCGCCTTATCGGCTTTGGTTGCCATGATGAATTTTGTCTCCGGTGAGAGGCTTTCTACAATTCTGCTGATTTGTTCGATGGTTTTTCCCCGGCACAATATCACTTCCGGAAAACCTCTCCGCAAATCCCTGTGAGTATCGATCTTGGCGTCGCCCAAATCCTGGTAGGGAAAGGACCTTAAAGCCCTCAGTGCGTCATCGATCCCCATTTTTCCGGTTCTAACGTTTTCCAAGAGTTTCCTGATTTTTTCTCTGTCCATTTTTAGCCCTCTTCCTTCAAGGGTTCATTCATGCTGCCCATCCGGTATCCCTGAATATCCAGAGAGACATATGCATATCCCAGCGCCTTGAATTTTTCCACAATCAGGTTTGATATCTCCTCGTCGAGAAATATGGGCATATCTGCGCGCAGCACTTCTATTCTGGCAATGCTGCCGTGGTCTCTGACCCTCAATTGCCGGATTCCAAAACCTGCCAGGAACTCTTCCGCACGACCGACGCGCAAGACCTTCTCTTTGGTAATTTGAGTGCCGTACGGAAACCTCGTTGCCAGACAGGGCAGCGGTGGCTTGTCCCACGTAGGGAGATTCATCTCCTTCGATAGTTTTCTGATGTCTTCTTTTGTGAAACCTGCCTCCTTAAGCGGGCTCCTTACGCCAAACTCCGCAACCGCTCTCATTCCCGGGCGGAAATCCCTCTCATCATCACACGTTGAACCATCTATGATAGAGTTCAAACCGTGACGCGCGAGCAGTCCCGTAAGCTTCGTGAAAAGCTCCTTCTTGCAGTAGTAGCATCTGTCCGGGGGATTGGATGAGAAATTCGGATCATCAAGTTCATCTGTATACACAATAATGTGCTGTGCGCCGATTACTTCCGCGTTCTTCTTTGCCTCCCGGAGTTCTTGTGGTGTGTATGTTTCCGAACTCGCAGTGACGGCTACGGCCTTGTCACCCAAAACGGTTGTGGCAGTCTTCAGCAGGAAGGTGCTGTCCGTGCCCCCGGAATAGGCGATAAGTACGCTCTGCATATCACTTAGTATGTTTTCCAGTGATTCCAGTTTTGATGAAAGCTCTGTCATAATCTGCCGCCGTGATAATGGTTGTTTTGGTGTAGACGGTATTATCTATCATCTTAGGCGACAAGTTGTCAACACGTTGACATTCCAGCGAGAAATTTTTCTTTGACAGATTTGTGCGGGTGAAGTAGTTTTATGAAAATGGACCAAGACTGGTCATTAATGGAAAAAACGGAGGAAATATTATGAAAAAAATCTTGGGGTGCTGGCTTTTAGTTATCATGCTCCTTCTCGCCGTCGCAAGTTCCTTGACAGCGGCAAGTTATCCGCCGCCGGTGGTGGGTGGAACACTGCCGGACATAAAGCTTCCCATACCAAAAGATTCTGCGGATAAGAACTATCTTGGTCTTGGCTTCTTCGGGTTCGGTTCTTTCAAGATTCCGGAGATCAAGGCCAAATTGGTTATTATCGAGATTTTCAGCATGTACTGCCCCTATTGCCAGCGGGAAGCGCCAAACGTGAACCAGTTGTATGCTAAAATTGAGCAGAATCCGGCTCTTAAGGGTAAGATCAAGATCATTGGTATCGGTGCGGGGAATACTTCCTTCGAAGTTGGAACCTTTAAGAAGAAGTACAACGTATCTTTTCCCCTCTTTGCCGATGAAAATTATGTTATTCATAAAATAGTCGGGGAGGTGAGGACGCCATACTTTATTGGCGTGAAAATAAATTCTGACGGCTCGCATCAGGTCATACACTCCAAACTTGGTAATTTGGAGGGAGTGGATCAATTTCTGGAGATGATTGTTAAATTGTCGGGACTATAGCAGGAGGAGATATGAAGGTGTATAGCAAACACGTGGTATTAGTTTTGTTGATTGGAGCGTTTATTCTTAGTTTTACGTTTGTTCCGGCAGCATACGGCTTGTCGGATGCATATAAAAATAATATCTACAATCCGGGAATCCTCAAGTCGAAAAACAGTGTTTTAAAGGTCAAGATAGGGAAGCCTGCTCCTGATTTTACCCTCAAAGCGGTATCGGGAGAAATGGTTTCTTTGAGACAGTACCGGGGAAAGAAGAATGTCGTCATTTCCTTTGTACCCGCGGCGTGGACGCCTGTCTGTTCAGATCAGTGGCCGGGCTACAATATCGCGCAGGATATCTTTGATGAGTATGATGCCATATTGTTAGGGATCACCGTGGACAATATACCGACCCTGTTTTCCTGGACGAACCAGATGGGCAATTTGTGGTTTCCCGTACTTTCTGACTTCTGGCCGCATGGCAAGGTCGCGGCAAGCTACGGAGTCTTGCGCTCGGACGGGGTATCCGAACGGGCGTTGTTTGTGATCGATAAGAAAGGAATAATACGTTATATAGATGTTCACGACATTAACAAGAGACCCCCGCTTGAAGATATCGTAAAGGAACTGGAAAAGCTGAAATAGCCATAGATTATGTCATGCCGCACTTGATGCGGCCTCTATGTTTGTTATACTGTTCCCCCGCTTTCGTGGGGACGATGTCTGGATTTCTGCTGGAGTTGACCCCGTACGCCGATGCGTGGCAGAAAGACACAACTGCTGTGTCTCCGCAATTTTTCAAATATCTCACTGTTCATCATTTTTTACTTGACGAATCATTTATTTTGTGCTACGGATGTAAAAAAAGTAACACCACATTATTTTTTTGTGCATGCGTGGCACGAAATATAGATTCATAGCACAATCAAACTTTGGTGGTTGGTATGCACATTCCCGACGGTTATCTCAGTCCCCAAACATATATTCCCCTTTATGGGGCATCAATAGCAGTCTGGGGGATAGCCCTAAAAAAGATTAAGGAGGAGCTCTCCGCCAAACATGTTCCTTACCTGGCTATGGCCGCCGCATTCTCCTTTCTCGTTCAGATGTTCAATATTCCTGTTCCCGGAGGGACGACGGGGCATGCCGTCGGTGCGGGAATTATTGCCTTGCTCCTCGGCCCTTGGACAGCGGTCATTGCCGTCTCCGTGGTCTTGATTATACAGGCGTTTGTCTTCGGTGACGGCGGCATCACGGCCATAGGCGCCAACTGTTTTAATATGGCCATTGTCATGCCTTTTGTTGCCTACTGGACATTCAATTTGATCAAAGGATTCTCGCAGAATAGAGTAAGGATCCTCGTGGCGGCTTTCCTTTCAGGTTATGTCGGACTTGCTGCCGCCGCCTTCTGTGCCGCTTTCATGTTCGGCATTCAGCCTGTCATTGCTTCCGGTCCCGACGGCATGCCGCTGTATGCACCGTATCCCCTCTCCATTGCCATTCCTGCTATGGCTATTGAACACCTGTTCCTTTTCAGCATTGTCGAGGGCGTCATGACAGTTGCGCTTTTGAAATATTTTCTGAAGAATGAGTCAACACTCATTTATGCAATGAGAGAGGCTTCCCGTGAAGAGGCTTGAGAAAAAACTCTGGCTGTGGCTTTTCGTGATGGCCGTCTTATCTCCTCTGGGAATTATCCTGCCGGAAAAATTCGGCGCCGAAGGAGCCTGGGGTGAGTGGGGTGTAGACGCCCTCGAAAAGCTTCTGGGCTATGTCCCCGTGTGTTTGAAGAAAACGGTGGACATCTGGGCGGCCCCCATACGGAACTATAACTTCGGTGGAGAAGGCGCGATACTCTCGACAAGAATTGTTTCCTATATTGTGTCCGCTTTCATCGGGATCGTCCTTGCCTGCATCATAATATTAATAATATCGAGGCTGCTATTCAAACATGAGAAATAAGATTCCGGGCTTTCTTCTGTGTACACCCGCGCAGGCACATGATGCAGGCGAAAGGGGTACACTAAGGCCTTCGTATATCGAGAAGGGAATAGGACATCTGTCGGAGATGATTACGACAGGGTATTTAAACGTAGGTCAGGAATCAGAGAAAGGTTTTTTCCAGAAGCTTGATCCAAGGGTGAAGGTCATTTTTCTCATCTTTTTTGTTGTCATTGTCAGCCTGAAAACGGATATATTCCCCGAGGCGGTAATTGCCCTGTTTGTCTTTCTGTTAGTTGCCTCGTCACGGATAAACCTCGCGCAATTCTACAAAAAAATAGCCGGTTTGACCTTTGTTTTTGGATTTCTTGTCGTCTTTCCCTCCGCTTTTAACATCGTAACGCCGGGAGAATTGATTCTGCCTGTTATCCATTTGTCACATCCTTATGAATTCCTGATTTACCATATTCCCGAAGAGATAGGCCTCACAAGGCAGGGGGTTGATGGAGTGATGATGCTCTGCCTGAGAATGATGAACTCTCTTACCATTTCTTTTTTGGTCATCTATACCACACCGTTTCACAGGATTATCAAGGCGCTGCAAGTTTTCCGCGTTCCTCAAGCCTTTCTGCTCGTCATTACTCTTTCGTACAAGTACATTTTTATTTTCGCAAAAACAGTAGAGGGCATGTACTTTGCCAGAAAAAGCAGGCTCGTGGGAATGGTAAGAGATGACGAAGCGAGGATCTGGGTCGCCGGGAGAATTGCTCATATGTTCAGAAAGTCCATGTCCCGGTATGAGGAAGTATTCAGAGCAATGGTGGCGAGAGGCTTTGCTGAAGAGGTGCGGCTGTCTGATATCGGTGAGCTGACTACGACGGACCGGCTTTCCGGCTGCTTCTTTTTGCTTGTCGGGATTTTCCTTTTATGGATGTGAGGATTAGATGGCAGATATTATCCAAATTGATGATGTAAGCTATGCTTATCATGATAATATCCCCGCTTTATCCCGGGTGAGCATGGGTATTTCTGAAGGTGAAATATTTGCGGTTATCGGTTCTAACGGGTGCGGTAAGTCCACGCTCCTGCACATCATGAACGGCCTGATTTATCCCCCCTCAGGCAGAGTGTATTTCCAGGGAAAAGAGGTTTCCGAGGATTCGCTCCGGGACAGGACATTTCTGAAATATTTCAGGAGCAGCGTGGGTTATGTCTTTCAGGATTCTGACGTTCACCTTTTCTGCCCGACCGTTTTCGATGAACTGATGTTTGGTCCCCTCCAGCTTGGTCTTAGTCGGGATGAGGCTTCCGGGCGGGTCAGGGAGATTATGGCAATGTTAGAGATATCTCATCTGCAGGAGAGGCCCTCCTACATGTTATCGGGAGGTGAAAAAAAGAGGGTCGCCATCGGTTCTATTCTTACCATGAACCCCCGTGTTCTCCTGCTTGATGAGCCGATGAACGGTCTCGATCCGAGAACAAAAAGCTTCCTCATAGAATTGATGATTCTCCTCAATGACGCAGGAAAAACCCTCGTCATTGCTACCCACGACTTGTCTCTTATCAGTGAACTCAGGTGCCGTGTTGCCGTCCTTTCTGAAGATCACCGCGTTGAAAAAATCGGGACTGCCGATGAGATATTACAGGATGAGGACCTGCTATTGAGAGTCAATCTCATCCACGAGCATGTTCATTACCACGGGAATCATGCCCATATCCATATCCATTCTCATTACCTGTTTCACCGTCATGACCGGAAGCCCGATGATGTGGATAGTTGATTATGAAATTCTTAAGAGCGATATTTTGTCTTATAATTGTGACCCATGCATTTTTGACTCTGAGTTATGCGGCGCATCCCCTCATTACCGACGATGCAGGCACACAAGGGAAAGGGAAATTTCTGTTCGAGCTGAATGGTCAAACCAGTTTCGACAAGACAAATTCGCCCGATGACACCGGTGCCAATGCGTCTGCAAAGAGCAGAGAAATGGAGATCAAGACAGGCCTCACCTATGGAGTTATTGACAATGTTGATGCCATCTTGACTATTCCCTACCAGTGGAAGAGGACGGAAGTAAACGATGCGACTGCGTCTGACGTAAACGGTGTTGCGGACATATCCATGGAGATCAAGTGGCGTTTCTTTGAAAAAGACGGCTTGAGCCTTGCCATAAAACCAGGGATAACGCTCCCGGCGGGCGACAAGGATAAGTATCTCGGCACGGGGAGGGCAACGGGTACGCTGTATTTTATTACCACAAAGGACGTAGACCCGTGGGCGTTTCACTTGAACCTCGGCTATAAGAGAAATGAAAACACGCTGGATGAGAGAGAAGACATCTGGCACGCGTCTGTGGCGGGTGAGTTTAAACTTATGAAGAATTTGAAGTTGGTTGCTAACATCGGTGCGGAAAGAAATACAGACAAGTCATCTGATACCAATCCTGCTTTTTTATTAGGCGGGGTTATCTATTCGATAAGAGAAAATATGGATGTCGATTTCGGCGTCAAGATGGGTCTCAACGAAACAGAGAAAGATTATACTTTCCTCGCAGGAATGGCGCTGAGATTTTGATTCAATTGTGGGCTCCTACAGAGCAGTCGAACATGCATCCACAAAGCACATGACATTAAAGTCCTCTGTAAGTACGAAAAAAGCCAGTACGCATAATTTCAGAATTTTAATATCTTTAAAGTTTTTGTTATCTGCGGCAGTTTTTATCTTCGTTTTGCTCAAGGAAAAAATACCGGCGTAATCATCAAGGAACGATTCTACATCGTGTTCCAATCTATCGAATTTTTCCAGAAGCTCTCTTGCCTCCGGTGTCAAGTGCATTCCTCTGCCCTGTCCGTCAGAACAGGTCAATTTTAAACCGAGTCTTGCCTCTGAGGCCTTCAGCCTTCCCCAGGCAGCCCGGTAAGACATGTTCAATTTCTTGGCGGCGGCGTAAAGGCTGTGCAGCTCATCAATCGATCGCAACAGTTCCTCCCGTCCCCTGCCAAATATGGTCTTTTCGTTTCTTTCCAGCCATATCTTATATCTGATTTTCATTTCTCTTCCTTCCCGGATGCAATTGTGCCAATAAATTTACTACAAATATGTTGATTTTACCAGCGGAAAGTGGGTGCCGGAAATGTATGTCATAAATGACATATATAATTGAAATAATTCCTGATTCTTGCCGAAAATACTGTTGCCGAAAATACTTGACATTGTGAGGAATAGAGTATATAAAAAGCCCGCCTTTTAGGCCGTGGCAGACACATCTGATCGGTTTTTCTATCCTCATTACACAATCATGGACGTGTATAAAAGAAATTCTGACCTGCCTGTTATGAGCAAAAGCTTCTCCGATCTGCTTCTTCTAAAGATTATTCCATGAAGGGCGGACAATGGGTATGACTGGAAACGGTCCTGCCTCCCGTGTTTGGAAAGGAGAATAGGAAAATATACCGGAAAAGTATTTTCTAATGTAATTCTCAGAAAGGAGCTTTTTATGGATGTTAGCAGAAGAGGTTTCTTGAAGATCTCCGGCGCTGTCCTGGCGACGAGCGGAATTGGTATAAGCTTGAAGCCCGTATCCGCCCATGCCCAGCCACTGAAGATCAAGTATACCAAAGAGACCACAACGGTCTGTCCTTACTGCTCCGTCGGATGCAGCATCATTGTGTCTACGCGGGAGGGTAAGGTCATCAACACGGAAGGCGATCCCGACAGCCCCATTAACAAAGGTTCTCTGTGCAGTAAGGGCGGATCCATCTACCAGATGTCCGTCAACGAGAACCGTTTGGGAAAACCTCTCTACAGAGCGCCCAATGCCACAGAATGGAAGGAAGTGGAATTGGAATGGGCACTGGAGAAGATTGCAGAAAATATCAAGAAGAGCCGTGACGCGAGTTTCAAGTCTAAGAACGATAAGGGCGAGACCGTAAACCGGACGGAAGGTATCGCTTCTGTAGGAAGCGCCGCCATGGATCTCGAAGAGTGTTACACATATCAGAAATTCTTGAGGGGGTTGGGTCTGGTCTATATCGAACACCAGGCCCGTATCTGACACAGCCCAACTGTACCGGCTCTGGCAGAGTCGTTCGGACGCGGCGCAATGACAAATCACTGGATTGATTTTAAAAACAGTGATGTGATTCTAATCATGGGAAGCAACCCAGCTTCCAACCACCCTGTTTCCTTCAAGTGGATACAGGAGGCCATGGACAAGAGAGGAGCAAGGGTGCTCAGTGTGGACCCAAGGTTTACCCAGTCCTCGGCAAAGGCCCATGTGTATGCACCCCTGCGATCGGGGACTGATATCGCCTTTCTTGGCGGTATGATCAAGTACATCATCGATAACAACCTTTACTTCGCGGAATATGTGAAGAATTACACCAATGCCTCCTATCTGGTTAATCCAGCCTTCAAACTTCCAGGAGACAATAACGGCGTATATTCAGGATTGGAAGGCAGCAAGTACAACAAGGATACCTGGGCATATCAGACTGGCGCTGGTGGGGTAATTAAAAAGGATATGAGCCTTCAGGATCCCAACTGCGTGTTCCAGCTTTTGAAAAAGCATTATTCCCGTTATACCCCTGAACTCGTTTCCAGGATCTGCGGGACGCCCAAAGAGAAGCTTCTGGAAATCTACAAAGAATATGCATCAACGGGCAAGCCTGACAAGGCCGGTGTTGAGCTTTACGCCATGGGCTGGACACAGCATACCGTCGGAACGCAGATGATCCGCACCATGTGCATGGTTCAACTCCTTCTGGGCAATATGGGTATCGCCGGCGGCGGTGTCGCAGCCATGCGGGGCGAGTCTAACGTCCAGGGCTCGACGGATCACGGCCTGCTGTTCCACATCTGGCCGGGCTATATCGGGGCTCCTACGGCATCCTTAAAGACGCTGAAGGAGTTCAACGAAAAAAGAATACCCACCACAAAAGAGAAAAACAGCCTGAACTGGTTGAAAAATTTTCCAAAGTATTCCGCAAGTTTCCTACGGTCCATGTATGGGACGAATGCCACCCCCGAAGAGGCCTATGCCATGATGCCCAAGCTCGATGATGGGGCTAATTATTCCTGGCTCGTACTCTTCGACCAGATGTATAAGGGCAAGTTTACGGGCTTCTTTGCCTGGGGCATGAACCCGGCCTGCAGCGGGGCCCACGCGAACAAGGTCAGACAGGCCCTGGGAAAACTGGACTGGATGGTAAACGTCAACCTCTTTGACAATGAAACGGGCTCCTTCTGGAGAGGGCCGGGCATGGATCCAACGAAGATAAAGACCGAGGTTTTCCTGTTGCCTTGCGCCTCGTCCATTGAGAAGGAAGGAAGTCTCGCCAACAGCGGCCGGTTGATGCAGTGGCGTTATAAGGCGGTCAATCCCCCCGGAGTGGCGCTTCCCGATGGCGACATCATGAGCGAGCTCTTCTTCAAGGTCAGAGGACTTTACGAAAAACAGGGCGGCCCGCACAAGGAAGCCCTGACGAAACTTACCTGGCCCTATGGCAAGAAGACACTGGATGGTCATTACCACTATGACCCGCATAGCGTGGCCAAGGAGATCAACGGTTTCTTCCTTGCAGATAAGAAGGTCGAGAATCCCACGAAGAAGGGCGACTTCAAGGAGTTCAAGAAAGGCGATCCTGTTCCCACATTCGCCTGGCTACAGGATGACGGTTCAACGTCTTCAGGGTGCTGGGTCTATTGCGGCTCCTATGCCGATAAAGGCAACATGGCCGCACGTAGGGGTACTAAGGACGCCTCCGGTATCGGTCTCTATTCCGAATGGGCGTGGTCCTGGCCTGTCAATCGCAGGATAATTTATAACGGCGCCTCCGTGGATCTGAATGGTAAACCCTGGGATCCCAAGCGTCCCGTCATCACATGGAATGGCGAGAAGTGGGTTGGCGATGTGCCTGACGGTGTTGGTGATCCCGGTTCGGGAAGACCGCCTTTCATCATGAAGCCTGACGGCGTGGCCAGTCTCTTTGGACCGGGTCTGGTAGACGGTCCTTTCCCTGAGCATTACGAACCTCTGGAGTGCCCCGTGGAGAAGAACCTCCTTTCTCCGCAGAAGCACAACCCAGCTATCCGCCGCTTTGACAAGCCAGGCGTCGGCTCCGAGCTGGATGTTTACTCCGGTGTTACAGGCTGCGACCCGCGTTTCCCCTTCATTTGCAGTACGTACCGCGTCAGCGAACACTGGCAGACGGGTGTACTGACGAGATGGTGCCCGTGGCTCGTGGAGATGCAGCCGGGCATGTTCGTGGAGATGAGCGTGGAACTGGCCAAGGAACGAGGCATTAAGAATGGTGAGAAAGTAATTGTGAAATCTGCCCGTGGCGAGGTTGAGGCTACGGCCATCGTCACTCCGAGGTTTAAACCTTTCAATATCGATGGCAACATTATTCATGAAGTGGGTATTCCCTGGCATTTTGGCTGGATCACCCAGGCGAGACCGAAAAAGAAGTATGGAAAGCTGGACAAGAAGCCACAAGTATTTACTTATGGTGATTCAGCCAACCTGCTGACACCGACGATTGGTGATGCCAATACCATGATACCTGAGAGCAAGGCCTTCATGGTTAATGTCGTGAAGAGGGGGTGAGATAAATGATAGAGAATATTAAACTCTTTGATACATCAAAATGTACCGGCTGCCGCAGTTGCCAACTGGCCTGCAAACAGTGGAATCAACTGTCGGCAAAGCAAACGAGGAATACGGGAACCTATCAGAATCCCCCTGATCTCCAGCCGAATACCTACCTGGTCATGAGATTTCAGGAGATGGATGATCCCAAAGCGGGAGTCAAGTGGTTTTTCCGGCATCACGCCTGCATGCACTGTACTGATGCGGCCTGTGTGAAGGTGTGCCCGTCAGGGGCCCTTTACTACACGGACATGAAGACTGTCGGCCTGAATCGGACAATATGCATCGCCTGCAAGGAATGCGTCACAGCCTGTCCCTTTGATATCCCGAGATACGACGACAAGACGGACAAGGTATATAAGTGCGACATGTGTGAAAGCAGGATCGGCAATAATATGGAGCCTGCCTGCGCCAAGGCCTGTCCCACGGGAGCGCTTCTCTGGGGAGATAAGGAGAAGCTGATGAAGGCAGCCTACAAGAGAGCGAAAGACCTCGGCGGCGATGCCAAGGTATACGGAGACAAGTTTGTAAACGGCACGCATCTGGTATATGTGCTCCAGGAAAAGCCGGCCTTATACTCTGCTCTTCCGACTAATCCTTCTGTGCCACTCTCTATCGTGTTGTGGAAAGACGTACTGAAACCGCTAAGCCTGCTTGCGGCAGGAGGCGTTCTGGCGGGATCGTTCCTGCATTATATCATCCACGGGCCTAAGACTCCGGATGAAAATGGTGCGAGCAAGAAGGAAGGGGGTGAATAATCATGAAGAAAGGATTAATTCAGGCTACAGATTGGTATGAGAGATTAGTTCACTGGACTCTGGCGCTTTCCTGCCTGTTCCTGTGCCTCACGGGACTGGCCATGATGTTTCATTCACTCAACTCTATCGCGAATCTTATGGGTGGACTCACGGTCACGAAGTATCTGCACAACTTTACAGGTCTCCTCTTCGGCTTGGCTCTTCTTTTGGCCATTAAGATGTGGTGGCATGAAGCCGGCGTTTTTTCCATGCCGGAAGATCTGGAGTGGATAAAAGTTGCCGGTGGCTACCTCTGGCATGTGGATCACGTTCCTGAAGTAGGTAAATACAACCCGGGGCAGAAGATGTTCTTTCTGGCTGTGGCGATCTTCGGTGTGATCATGGTGATTACGGGGCTCATCATGTGGTTCCCCCTGATGTTTCCTTCATGGTTTGTAAGGTGGCTGTTTACCTTTCATGCCCTCGGGTTCGTGGTGATCTTCGCGTTCTTCCTTGTACATCTTTATCTTGGGACCATTGGCTCTCCCGGTTCCGCACCGGCAATGTTCACAGGCTGGGTTACAAGGGCTTGGCTCAAGAAGCAGCATCCCAAGTGGTTGAAGGAGATGGAAGAGGAAGGGACGCTCGTGGTTTCCGGTGAGGAAAAGAAGGCACACTGACATTCGAAACTTTCAACATGCAGCAAAGAGCGCTGTCCCGGAATGGGCAGCGCTCTTTTTTTGTCTTTGTTGCTTCGCTACGAGCGGGGCTTGATCCTGCCCGCCATCCTGGCCCATCGGTAAAGGGCGCCGAGCACCACTACGGCTTTTTCCGACGAATATGCAAAAGCAGGAACGCCGTGTGTTTCCAGAAGGGAGACGGCACGCTCCACCTCAACATCACCCGACAGGGATGCTACAATCGGTTTCGGCGCTTTCACAGACTCGGCAGCCTTCTTCGCTCTAATCACGGTTTCGGCAAAGGCCATGGGCGGCGTAATCAGGGTATGCCAGTAGCCAAGGATCAGGGCATCGATGCGGTCGTCTTCAAGGGCGAGCCGGATCGTGGCTTCATACGTTTCCGGCGGCTCGCCGCCCGTAATATCCACGGGGTTTCCTGTGGCGCCGAAGGGAGGAATGAATTTTTTGAAGGCCTGATCCAGGTCTTTTTCCAAGGTCATGAGCTCAAGTTGATGCTTGCTGCACGCATCTGCCAGGAGGACACCCAAACCTCCGGCGCCCGTAACGATCAATACGTTTTCCCCTTTTGGGGCCGGCATTTTTCCCAAGCTCCTGGCACAATCCAGAAGGTCTTCCAGATTGGAAACCCTGACGATCCCCGCTTTTGCGAAGGCAGCGCTGTAGATCCTGTCGTCTCCCGCCAGAGCCCCCGTGTGGGAGAAGGCCGCCCTTTCTCCTGACGAGGTGGCGCCGGCCTTGAGTGCGATGATGGGCTTCTGACGGCTTATCTTCCCGGCTGCCCTTACAAAGGCGACACCGTCCTTTATGTCTTCCAAATGCATGGCAATTACCTTCGTGTTCTGGTCTTGGCCGAAGAACTCGATCAGATCATCCTCATCCACGTCACACTTGTTTCCCACGCCGACAATGGCCGAGACACCCATCCTGTTAGAGCGGCTGTAGCCGATAATGGCCATGCCCACGCCGCCACTTTGACATGATAGGGCCGTTCCACCTTTCTCTGTATAGGGTGTGCAGAAAGTCGCGCAGAGATCAGCCGGAGTGTAGTATAACCCGAAAATATTCGGCCCCAGGATGCGAACCCTGCTCTTCATAGCTTTCTCAACGAGTTCCCTCTGGAGATCGTTATTGCCGATCTCGGCAAACCCCGAGGAGATCACGATGGCGCCGGCTACCCCTTTTTCCCCCAGCGCCGTGACTGCATCTGCCACGTTTTTCGCCGGTATCACGATCACAGCGACATCAACCTTGCCGGGAATCTCCTGGACGCTCCTGTAGCATTTCAGTCCCAGTATTTCATCCGCTTTGGGATTTATGGGATAAATCTTCCCCTTGTAGCCGCCATCAATGATATTCTTCACTGTTGAGTATCCCAGTTTTGAGGGATCGCCGGACGCTCCGATGATGGCGATCCCTGTTGGCGAAAATATTCTCCTCATGCCTGTAACGATTTCTTCCGAAGAGTATATTGTATCGGCAATTTTTTTCGGTTCGCCAAGAGCCATGCGGGCATCAACGACGATTGCGCCCGCTGCGGATGCGATGACAGGGTTCAGATCAACCTCAAGGATCTCTGGGTAATCGGTGACAAGGGTCGAGAGCTTCTCTATGATGTCAGCTACGGCATTAACGTTTACCGCCGGTTTCCCGCGGAAATTGCCAAGGATTTTTCTACCTCTGATCTCCTGAATCATACGGAGGGAATCTTCCCGTGTCAGGGGAACCAGCCTGAAGACTACATCCATCGCAGCCTCAACAAAAATCCCCCCCAGGCCGAACATCACAGCATGGCCAAACTGGCGGCTGAATGTGGCGCCTATGACCAGTTCGACTCCTTCTGGCACCATCTGATAGATCAGCAGCCCCTGGATGTCCGCCCTCGGCTTCTCCCGTTTCGCGTCTCTTACGATATCGGTGAATGCGGACCGAACGGCTTCCGGTGAACCAAGATTAACCCTCACTCCCCCCACATCAGACTTGTGCGGGATATCAGGGGAGACGATCTTCATAACGACTGGGTATCCTAACTTGCCGGCTATATCCGCCGCTGATTCTGGATCGGTCGCCACCTGACCAGTTCTGACCGGGATACCGTAAGCCGTGAGCACTTCCTTGCTTTCTACCTCCGTAAGTACAGCCCGCCCCTGCCGCTTTGCTTCGGATAGAATTCTTGTCACTACGGTTACCATGGGGTCCTCCTTTCGTAAGTCTTCATATATGACCACCATCGTCTTTTCTGCACGGTAAAAGAGAATTATTCGCCCGCTATCTTATGAGCGGCGCAGGGAAAAAGTCAACTATATTAGAAGCAAGAAAGGTGTTCATAACCACTTTGAACTTGACAGGCGCCCGGATTTAAGCTAGAAATTCCACGATACAGCAAGACTAACAACAATCAAAGGAGGAGAGTTTTTGGCCACACATAAATCCGCGGAAAAAAGGAGCAGGCAGAACGAGAAGAGACGCATGAGAAACACGTCGGTAAAGTCCAGTGTAAAGACGCAAGTAAAATCTGTAATAGCAGCCGCTGAAACGAAAGATAAGAAGGTCTCGGAAACTGCCCTTGCCGCTGCTGCACCTGCCATCGCCAAGGCAGCATCCAAGGGCGTATTTCATAAGAAGACGGCTTCGCGAAAGATTTCGAGGTTAACCAAAAAGGTGAACGCCCTTCGGGCGTAATTGCCTTACATTCTTCTTTCAGAACCATCCCTGTCAAAAGCCTGACATCATTAGCCGGTATGCCTTCTCGGCTGAATCATTAGACAGCTTGATGAGGGCATTACCCCGGTTCGTATCCCTGGTATTCAGATCGGCAAAGGTGTAGTCTTGGATTGACGCGAAATTATTATTATTCCAAATAATCTTATGGGTGTCCTGTTCTTCAAAGACAAGTTCCATTGCTACTGACAGGCGTTCTCCTGACGCCAGGCCTGTCCTCTGGTAAGAGAGAGGGGAGGTTACGATGCTGTTCACACTGCCCTTGAAGACTGCATCCGCCTTTTCGCGCCGGTCGACCAGCGCGAACCTACCTCCTATGATAAATTGATCGATAAACGAATTCCTGATGGTATTTTCGACATTGGCCTCACTGGTCTTGTTGGCAAAGTTGTCGATGAATACCGTCCGTATTTTTTTGTCGATATATTCTCCGCCGGGGCTGAAGCGGTAACCGCAGCCTGTGACAAGAAAGATTGACAGGAAAACCGCGACAACCGTTATTCCGCGGAGGTGAAGCAACGGACGGCCTGCGCGGGAAATTCTTTCTATTCGTTTGTTACTGGACGACGATATTGACGAGCTTCTTGGGGACATATATTTCTCTCACTACCTTCTTACCAGAGATGAAACTGATAATCTTCTCATCATTAAGAGCGAGGGTCTTGATCTTATCACCGTCCTCATCTACAGGGACGACCATCCTGCTCCTTACCTTTCCATTTACCTGAATGACTATGGTTATTTCCTCTTCCGCGGCAACCTGGTGGTCATACACCGGCCAGGGAACGTCAGCCAGACTGTCCTCATACCCCAATGCCGTCCAGAGCTCCGCAGTTATGTGAGGAACAATGGGTGCCAGCAATATAATTATCGCCTCGATGGTCTCTCTAATGACAGACAGTGCGATTTTATCTTCCTTTGCCGGCTTCTCAATCAGGTATAGGGCATTGACGAGTTCCATGACGGCGCTTATGGCCGTATTAAAATGAAAGCGGTCCTCGATATCACGGGTCACTTTCCTGATCGTCTGGTGGGTTTTTCGCCTCAGGTTCTTCAGTTCGCCTTCGAGGGTTTCGCCTCCGCCCACAGACTTAACAGCCTCGATGTCATCGCGGTAGTCCATGACAATCCGCCATGCCCTGTTAAGAAAACGGAACGATCCCTCAACCCCCTGATCACTCCACTCGAGGTCCTTTTCCGGGGGCGCCGCAAAAAGGCAGAACATCCTGGCGGTATCGGCGCCGTATTGCTTGATCAGGTAATCTGGGTCGACGACGTTCTTCAAGGATTTGGACATCTTTTCCGATTTGCCGATAGTGACCGCGGTCTCGCACTGTGTGCATTTATCGTCCTTCACCTCCTCGGGAAACAGATAACCGTGCTCCTTGCAATGTTCCGTTTCCTTGCAGACCATGCCCTGGGTCAGGAGGTTGGTGAAGGGCTCGTCAAAGTCAAGAATACCAAAGTCTCTCAGCATCTTCGTATAGAACCGCGAATAGAGGAGATGGAGGATGGCGTGTTCAATCCCGCCGATATACTGATCCACCGGCATCCAGTAGTGGACCTTTTGACGGTCAAGGCCGGGTTTTTCCGCGCACTGGGGGGAGCAGAAACGGTCAAAATACCAGGATGATTCTACGAACGTGTCCATAGTATCAGTTTCCCGTTTCGCCGCATTGCCGCACTTGGGGCATTGCGTTTCCGCGAAGTGCTTGTACTTCCCGAGCGCTGAACCGCCCTCTCCCGTTAATTCCACGTCTCTGGGCAAGACTACGGGAAGATCAGTTTCCGGTACCGGCACAGTGCCGCATTTATCGCAGTAAATGATGGGAATGGGAGCCCCCCAGTAGCGCTGCCGGGAAATGCCCCAGTCTCTCAAGCGGTACTGTATGGTCTTCTTGCCCCGGCCTATGGATTCCAAATATTCTGCGATTGCATCGAGGGCCTTCATGTTTTCCATGCCGTTGAATTGTGCCGAATTGATGAGCATGCCCTCGTCTACATAGGCTTCCGTCATGGTGAGGACATTGAGTGACTTGTCGTGCGGTTGTATCACTACAACAAGGGGAAGATTATATCTCTTCGCAAATTCAAAGTCCCGCTGGTCATGGGTTGGAACTGCCATGACACAGCCTGTTCCGTACTCCGCAACAACGAAGTTTGCGGCGAAGATGGGCATCCTTTTCTTAGTCACGGGATTAAGACAGTAGGCATCCAGGAACATACCTTCCTTATCGTAGTATTCCGAAGTCCTCATCAATTTGTCTTGCTTCTTGACCTTGTCGACAAATTCCCTGATTTCTTTCTCAATTGGCTTTCCCTTAACCAGTTCCATGACGAGGGGGAGTTCGGCGGCGACAAGCATGAACGTGGCACCGTATACAGTGTCCTGCCGTGTCGTAAAGACTTTGATTATATCATTGCCCTCTGCCATGGGGAAGAGTATCTCGCATCCGAAACTCTTGCCTATCCAGTTCTTCTGCATAGTGATGACCCGTTCAGGCCATCCGGGAAGTCTGTCACAATAATCAAGGAGCTCTTCAACGTAATTAGTGATGCGGAAAAACCACTGGTCGAGATATTTTTCCTCGACCTCTTTGGAGCATCTCCAGCACAGGCCGGCTTCCACCTGCTCATTTGCCAGTACCGTTTTACAGTCAGGGCACCAGTTCACGATGGAACTTTTTTTGTAGGCCAGCCCTTTTTCATACATCCAGAGAAAAAACAGTTGTTCCCAGCGGTAGTATTCCGGCTCACACGTGGAAAGCTCCCTGTCCCAGTCATAGCTGAATCCCATCTCCTTGAGCTGTCTTTTCATATAGGCGATGTTTTCATTGGTCCATGTTGCCGGGTGAATTTTATTGTCGATGGCGGCGTTTTCCGCAGGCATGCCGAACGAATCCCAGCCCATGGGATGCAGGACGTTGTATCCGTTCATCCGCTTGTAACGCGCCACTACATCGCCGATAGTGTAGTTCCTCACATGGCCCATATGAATTTTCCCGGACGGATACGGAAACATCTCCAGGAGGTAGTATTTCTTCTTATCTGGATCCTCTGTGACCTTGAAAACATCCCTGTCTTCCCAGATTTTTTGCCATTTCTTTTCAAGTTCCCGGGGCTTGTACTTTTTTTCCATAAATCATCCAGCCTCCAAAATGCTCAGGGATACCCCTTCTTCAACGCCTGTCGTCAAGCCTTAAGAATAAATATCATCATGAATGAGAATCTCCGGTGAGTCCGTTTATATTTTGACCTGCTTCTTCTTTGTACAATTTCAGGTATACGGCATCGAGAATACCGTTTATGAAAGAGCCGGAATTTTCAGAGCCATACATCTTGCCTAAATCTATAGCTTCGTTAAGCGTGACTTTGGGGGGTATGTCCGGACAGTATAAGAGCTCGTAGACGGCCATGCGGAGGATATTCCTGTCTACTCTCGACATCCGCGCAAGGGACCAGTTATCGGAACAACTGCTTATGAGACTGTCTATTTCCTCTTTCTTATCGCAGGTGCCTTCTATCAAGAGGGAAGAAAATTTTCTGGACTCTTCCGGCGCACCAAAATAATTCCAGAAAATCGCAATAGCCTCTGTGGCATCGATATCTAAAACATCCAGCTCGTAAAGAACTTGTAAGGCAATCTCTCTTGCCTTTCTTCTTTGATGCATTAATTCCTCTGGATCTGTTGCATCAGACGCCGTTCATGACGGGTCTGCCGATAATAAAAAACGAGACATAATGGGTTAAAAAATTTGCCTTGTCATTTCGACCACCGTCCCCCGTTCCCCGCTGTCGCGGGGGCAGTCTTCGCTAACTCTTTTTCGAAATGACATCAGATGAAGATTTCGGAAGGTCTCAGGCTATAACTTCCTGAAGAGATCCACCATTTCGATGGCCGACATGGCGGCATCCCACCCCTTGTTCCCCGATTTGGCTCCCGCCCTTTCAATGGCCTGTTCAATGGTGTCTGTGGTCAATACGCCGAAGGCAACAGGCACCTCTGTCTCCAGACCGACACTCGCTATCCCTTTGGTGACCTCGGCACTGATGTATTCAAAATGTGGTGTCGCACCCCTGATCACTGCACCAAGACAAATCACAGCATCAAATTTCGCAGTCTTTGCCAGCTTCTTGGCCACAGCGGGTAATTCAAATGCACCGGGAACCTTATAAATAAGAATGTCCTTCTCTTCCGCGCCTGCCCTGGTAAGTGCATCAACAGCGCCATCAATCAGCCTTCCGCTGATAAAATCGTTGAATCGACTGGCGACAATGCCGAACTTCATTCCCTTGGCTATAAGCTTTCCTTCTATGATTTTTGGCATACTCTCCTCTCCCTCGTGTAATCCTGGAACCTGACCTTCAGTTCATGTCCGCGTACTATAATAAAAAGATTCTATATCTCTAACAAATGGCCCATCTTTTTCTTTTTTGTCTTCAGATATTTGATGTTGCTCTCATTTGGTTTTATTTCGATGGGGACTCGCTCGGTAATGGTTAAACCATACCCTTCAAGACCTACAATCTTCTTGGGATTATTGGTCATGAGTTTCATCTTCTTGACACCCAGATCTGCAAGTATCTGGGCGCCGATACCATAATCCCGCAAGTCCGCCTTGAAACCGAGGGATATATTGGCTTCAACAGTGTCTTTTCCACGTTCCTGCAATTCGTAGGCCTTGATTTTATTGACAAGGCCGATACCCCTGCCTTCCTGATGCATATATACAATGATACCTTTCCCCGCCTCATCCACCATTTCCATGGCTCTATGGAGTTGGTAGCCGCAGTCGCACCTCTCCGATCCGAAGACATCACCTGTCAGACATTCTGAATGAACCCTCACCAGGACCTCATCTTCCGGCTCAATATCTCCCTTCAACAGGGCAACATGTTTCATATCATCCACGTCATTTTCGTAAACAATGACTTTGAATTGACCTCCGTAGAGGGTGGGGATTATTGCAGTGGCTGCCCTCCTGATCAGGGATTCGTGCTGCATCCTGAACTGTATGAGATCGGAAATGGTCACTATCTTAAGATCATGCTCCTTGGCAAACATTTCCAGGTCAGGCATTCTGGCCATGGTGCCATCGTCCTTCATTATTTCACATATTACGCCTGCGGGCTTCAGCCCGGCCAACCGCGCAAGATCTACGGAACCTTCGGTCTGGCCTGTTCTTACGAGCACGCCGCCTTTTTTTGCGCGTATGGGGAAAATATGCCCCGGGCTGACGATGTCGTCCGGCGTAACGTCATCTGCTACGGCCGTTCTTATCGTCTTCGCCCTGTCGGCTGCGGAAATTCCGGTGGTCACTCCGCGCTTGGCTTCTATAGACACCGTAAAGGCGGTGCCGAAGGAGGACCGGTTATCCACCACCATGGGGTGGAGGTTCAGTTTATCGGCAAGATCTTCACTCAGGGACAGGCATACAAGCCCCCTGCCGTATTTTGCCATGAAGTTAATGGCATCAGGCGTAACAAATTCTGCCGCCATGCAGAGGTCGCCTTCATTTTCCCTGTCTTCATCATCAACCAAGATGACCATTCTGCCGCTCTTGATATTTACAATGGCCTCTTTTATTGTACTTATACCCATCTTTCCACCTTCAATAATTTGGTTCCCAATGCTCCGTTGCTCCAGAAATTCCCATGCCCCTGTGCGAAATGGAAAGGGGAGGCGATTCATTTCAAGAATCCATGCTCCGAAAGGAAATTCATGTCAATCCCTTTGCCGGGATTGAGGAATTTCTCCACATATTTTCCGATTATATCTGTTTCAATATTAACCAGATCGGCCACTTTTTTAAATCCTAAAGTCGTGTTCCGGGCCGTATGCGGAATTATATTAACATAAAATCTGTTTTTTTCACAACGATTTACGGTCAAACTTATACCGTCGACAGCAACGGATCCCTTTTCTACGATGTACCGGCCCAATTCTGTGTCGATTTCCACACTGAACTGGATTGAATTGGCCTTGTTCACTTTCTCCTGAATCTTTCCTATGCCATCCACATGGCCAAGGACCAGGTGTCCTCCCAAGAAACTGTTCAGCCGCAAGGATTTTTCCAGGTTTACCTTATCGCCTGACTTTAGCGATTTAAGATTTGTCCTGGCCAGGGTTTCCGCGGACACGTCCGCGGAGAAGCGCTTGTCTCCTTTCTCCGTTACTGTGAGACAGGCGCCGCTGACGGAAATGCTGTCACCAACATTAATGTCACCCAAATGCATGGATGTATCGACAATAAGAAGGGCGTCTTCCCCCTTCCTCGACATCCTGTTGACTGTTCCTAAGTCTTCTATAATCCCTGTGAACATGGCCGTTTAAATTTCCCGTCGATAACTTTCTTGATCAGTCATCTGTGTTCATCTTTCTTGACATTGAGTAGATCCTTCAGTCCTTCCATGAAATCACTGACGTCACGAAACTCCCTGTATACCGACGCGAACCGGACGTAGGCAACGTCGTCCAAATTCTGGAGTTCTTTCATGACCTGCTCACCAATGGCCGATGAGGGGATCTCTTTATCCTGATACTCCTGACAGTGCCTCTCGATTCTATCCACGATGCTTTCTATTGCATCAGTGCTTATGGGGCGTTTTTCACAGGCCCTCTTGATGCCGGAGCGTATTTTCGTTCTATCGAATGGTTCTCTGCGTCCATCCTTCTTGACCACCATCGGAAGAACTTCTTCCACGAATTCGTAGGTAGTGAAACGTTTCGCGCAGGCAATGCATTCCCGTCTTCTCCTTATGGCATCTCCATCCTTGCTGATCCGGGAGTCAATAACCTTGTTTTCTGCATTTGCACAAAAAGGACACTTCATAATTGAGACACCGTGATACCGGCCTCCTTCAATATATCTTCCGCCAGCTTATCCCTGTAGTCTGCCTTTACAACCACCGTGAGTATACCGGCGTTGATGATCATCTTGGCGCATATGATGCAGGGATGATTGGTGCAGTAGAGTGAGGAACCGTTTACACTTACTCCATGGAGTGCGGCCTGAATGATGGCATTCTGCTCTGCGTGAAGTCCGCGACAGAGTTCATGACGCTCACCGGAAGGTACACCCAATTGCTCGCGCAGGCAGCCGGCATCCAGGCAGTGGTGAAGGCCGGAAGGGGCGCCATTGTAGCCCGTGGCGAGTAACCTGCGATCCTTCACAATAACAGCGCCAACGCTCCGTCTTACGCATGTAGAACGTTTCGAGACGAGATCAGCGATGTCCATGAAATATTCGTCCCATTCCGGCCTGCGCTTTTTCTGTCGGGCGACTTCCGGCTTTGAACGTCCGGTCTTAGCCATTTCCTGTTACCTGTCAGCCTCTCCGCTCTATCGAATTTAAGTAATCACTAATTCTTACTTGTAAAGTCGCTTTCCGATGGCCGCAATTTTATCGAGCCTTCCCTGATGGCGGCCGCCCTCAAATTCTGTATTCAACCACAATCGGGCAATTGATTTTGCCGCTTCCGCTTCTGTTCGCCTGCCGGCAAGGACGAGGATATTTGCATCATTGTGCAGCCTGCTCATGTGGGCCGTCTCTTCATCGAGACATAGAGCCGCTCTCACGCCCGGGAATTTGTTTGCGACAATACTCATACCGACACCGGAACCGCATACGAGGATGCCCCGGTCAAACTCTCCGGCAGATACCCTTTGGGCCACTATGGCGCCAAAGTCCGGATAATCCACATTCGCTGGACTGTCAGTGCCGGCATCCGTTACGGCGTATCCCATTTCAGCAAGGTACCGTTTGACAACTTCTTTTAAGGGGAACCCCGCGTGGTCGCTACCTATGATTATCTGTCCCATTTTATCAAAGTTTATCTGATTTCCTGAATATCAAGACAGCATTGACTCCGCCGAAACCGAATGTGTTCGACATGGCCGTATCGATATTTTTTTTCCGTGCCTTGTGGGGAACATAATCGAGATCACATTCGGGGTCAGGGTTATCCAGATTGATGGTCGGTGGAATAATTCCTTCGTAAATAGACATCGCTGAGATGATAGCCTCCACGGCGCCTGCGGCTCCCAGAAGATGACCTGTCATGGATTTTGTAGAGCTGACAGCAAGATTTAGGGCATGTTTGCCAAAGACCTTTTTAATGGCCTGTGTTTCATAGAGGTCGTTCGGAGGTGTCGATGTGCCATGGGCATTTATGTAGTCGATGTCGGCTGGTTTCAGACGGGCGTCTTGCAGGGCGGCTGACATGCATCTGGCCGCTCCTTCATGTCCCGGAGGAGGTATTGCCATGTGGTAGGCATCACTCGTAGATCCGTAACCGACCACTTCCGCATATATCCTGGCGCCTCTCTTGAGAGCTGAAGTCAGTTCCTCCAGGATAACGATGCCGGAACCCTCTCCCATAACAAAGCCATCCCTCTCTCTGTCAAAGGGACGACTCGCTTTCTCGGGCTCGTCATTTCTTACGGATATGGCCCTCATTGCGTTGAAGCCGCCCACACCTAATGGTGTAATGGCTGCATCAGTGCCTCCGGCGATCATGGCATCTGCATAACCGCCGCAGATGATTCTCATGGCGTCCCCGACAGCATTTGTGCCGGAAGAGCAGGCCGTGGTAGGACAATTTATGGGGCCTTTGGCTCCGAATCTGATCGATACATTGCCTGCGGCAAGATTTGCAAGCGCGGCCGGAATGGCAAAGGGAGACACCTTTCTGGGGCCGCCAGCGAGTATGGCATCCCTTGCTCTTTCCATGGTCCCGAGGCCGCCGATTGCTGATCCGATAATTACTCCCACACGTTCCGCGTTCGTTTCATTAATGCTCAGTTTCGCATCCGATACGGCCATCCCGGCAGCAGCCAAGGCGTAGACGATAAAGTTATCGAACCTGTGAAGCTCTTTCTTGCTCACATAATTCAGGGCATCAAAGTTCTTCAGTTCCCCGGCGATCTGAGTCTTGTGTCCTGTGGCATCGAATTTTGTTATTCTCCCGATTCCCGATTGTCCGGCGCAGATTGCCTCCCACGTATCCCGGGCAGAATTGCCAAGAGGTGTGACTGCACCAATTCCGGTTATAACGATTCTTCTTTTCAAAGAGGCCTGTTTTCCTCGCGTCATGTTAATATTATGTTACCCCTTTTTTCTTGAGGAATTCGATCACGTCTTTTATCGTGCGGATTTTTTCCAGCTCTTCATCGGAGATTTGTATTCCGAAATTTTCTTCCATTTCCATGATCAGTTCAACCAAGTCAAGGGAATCGGCTCCCAGATCATCTATAAAGGATGCCTCCGGCACACATTCTTCTTTTGTGACATCCAGGCGCTGCACTATAATCTCTATGACTCTATCTTCGAGTTTCATCAATACTTCCTCCTCCACGCATAAACTAATTTATGACACCGTAGCACAAATAAAGACCGCGCCGTTGACGCGGAATTTTAAAAAATCCATCTGCTGTGGATATCTTGTTACCGTCGCAGTTCTTAAGACATCTTTTCTGTCGGAATTACCTGCCTGCCCTTATACGTTCCGCAATTCTGGCAGACGTGATGAGCAAGCTTCGGTTCACTGCACTGTGGGCACGCAGAAGCCAGTTGAGGCTTGAGAAAATCGTGCGACCTTCTCTTATTTCTCCTTGTTTTCGAATGTCGTTTTACTGGGTTTGGCATTGTTCTTTTCCTCTATATTAAATTTACTTGTTTTCTACTACTCTTAATTTCTTTAAAACTGCCAGCCTTTCGTCGATGTACTCGGTATGGCAGCCACAGTTTGCCGTGTTGAGATTGATCCCGCAATGTGGACATAGACCTTTGCAGCTATCTGTGCAAAGAACCTTGATAGGAATTTGCAGCATGACCTGTTCAAATATGAGGGCATCGAGATCTATTACATCATCCTGATAATATCCGTATTCAATGTACTCCGCACTCAGTTCGTCTTCCTGCTTCGACCTGTTTTTCTCCGGAACAAAGGTGTATCGAAAGTTAATCTTTACGGGAAGATGGGTGACTTCCAGACACCGGCAGCAATTCGAAGTAATGGTGGTTTCCAGGCTCCCATCGATAAACACGGTCTCACGGATCCTCTTAGCCTGGCAGAAAACCTCAATCCTTTGGATGGAAAAATCCCTTTTTTCCTTTTCAGGGAGGAGATCCCGAAACCAGTCGCCATCCTTGTGCAGCGATATGTTCAATCCCTCATCAGGGATGTTGTTGATAATTATTTTCACTGTACTTCTTTAATTATATGCGTCAGATTCTATTCTTAAATGTATCCCAGGCATGCGATGAGCTGTTGCTGTAAGGTGCGAAGTAGATTATAAAAAGGCCTGATTGTCAAGTATAATTTTACCCTTCGAAATCCGGCTTGACAAGCGAAAGTTGCAGCCCTATAAGAAGGTCATCAAAGCAGTGGGTATGGTTAAATAAGATGACTGAAAAGGAAAATGTCAGAACCCGTTTTGCCCCATCTCCGACAGGGTTTTTGCACATCGGCGGGGCGAGAACCGCTCTTTTTTCCTGGCTTTATGCCAGGCACGAGGGCGGGAAATTTATTCTTCGGATTGAAGATACCGATCAGGCTCGGTCGACGGAGGAATCAACAACGGCGATTCTCGACGCCCTGACATGGCTGGGGCTTCACTGGGATGAAGGGCCGTTCTTTCAGGCGCAACATGTAGATATACATAGGCAAATGGTACAAAGGCTCCTCGATGAAGGCAAGGCCTATTGCTGCGTATGTACTCCTGAGGAGCTGGAAGATAAGAGGAAGAAGGCCCTCGCCGAAGGGAGAAAACCAAAGTATGACGGCACGTGCCGGGCTAAGAAGCTTCCCAGGTCGGCCTATGCCGTGGTGCGCTTCAGGTGCCCTGACACGGGCGTGACCATCGTAAATGACCTGATTAAGGGTAGGATTACATTCAATAATGAGGAACTCGATGATCTGGTCATAGAAAGAAGTGATGGCTACCCCACATACAACTTTGCCGTCGTCGTGGACGATGCCCAAATGGAGATGACCCACGTGATCAGGGGAGATGACCATCTGAACAATACGCCGAGGCAAATCCTTCTCTATGAAGCGCTGGGATATGATGTTCCTCAATTCGCACATGTTTCCATGATCATGGGGTCGGATAAGACGCGGCTGAGCAAACGTCACGGGGCGACATCGGTCATGGCCTACAAGGAAATGGGCTACTTGCCCGAGGCGGTGGTCAACTATCTCGTTAGGCTCGGCTGGTCTTACGGAGACCAGGAGATATTTTCTTTGGATGAACTAATCCGAACTTTTACCCTTGAGTCCGTTGGAAAATCCGCTGCCATATTTAATCCGGAAAAACTTCTCTGGCTGAATCAGCACTACATCAAGGAATGTGACTCCAAAAGACTCGTGCAGGAGACGACGCCATTCTGGCAAGAACTGGGTGTTGATACTTCAAACCACGATCTTCTGAAACGTGTCGCTGATGATCTGAAAACGAGATCAAAGACTCTGGCAGAGCTTGCCGATGCAAGCCTCTTTTACTTTGCGGATGATATTGTCTATGAAAAGGAGGCGGCGGATAAATTTCTCAATAAAGGAATTGTGGATCACTTGGCTGCCATAGCCGAAGGGCTTCCTTCGCTTGAGGATTTTACGAAGAAGGGCATGGAAAATTTCCTCCGCACAATCGCTGGAGAAAGGGGCGTAAGCCTCAAGGTGATTGCCCAGCCCCTCCGTATCGCACTGACGGGAAAAACCGTAAGCCCTGGCGTTGATGAAGTTATGCTCACTCTCGGCAAAGAGAGGGTCATTAAACGCATAAGAAAAGCAATTGCGTTCATTAACAGCAGAAGTTGATTTTGACCTTGACATTTCGGGGGTGATTGACTAATAAGTCACCCTCCAATTATGTCGTTCGCGGTCCCATCGTCTAGTGGTTAGGACGCTGGCCTCTCACGCCGGAAACTCGGGTTCAAGTCCCGGTGGGACCACCAGATAAATTAAAGGGGCTATCACGTTGTGGCAGCCCCTTGTTTGTTTTTGTTTCCCTTTCTCAAATCAGAATGGAATACTTGCACACGGTCAGAGACTGATACCTTCACTTTTTCTTTCCGAATCCTGGATATAGTTTCTCCTTGCTATAATTTATCGCATTTTTTAGAAAAACTCTCTTGACATACAAGTGCCGAGCCCCTTATTCTCTACCTGTCAAATAGGAATTTCTTATCAATATCAAAAAGGCGCTGTAATGTCCGTTATGCCCTTGCTTCTCTCAGCTCCGGCGGGAGGATGGCGCACGCTTCGCTCTTTTGCGATGGCCAATTATGGTACATCTGATGTTGCTCTGATGTAAAATCAAGAAAAAGGAGGGGACTATGAGCTTTACGAGGATTTGGCACAAGAATTATCCGGCCGGCATACCTGCAGAAATCGCGTTTGAGAAAATAACCATGCCTGAGGTTCTCACCCGAACGGCCAAGAAATTCCCGAACCATACGGCCCTCATTTTCATGGGCACAGAGATCACCTATCAGGATCTCGAAAGCCTGGTCAACAGGTTTGCGAAAGCGCTTGTTTCACTGGGCGTGAAAAAAGGCGACAAGGTGGCCATGGTTCTCCCCAATATTCCACAGATTGTGATCGCTGATTTTGCCGCATTCCGCATAGGAGCCGTTACGGTGATGAACAATCCTCTTTATACGGAGACCGAGCTTTCCTATCAATTGAATGATTCAAATTCTACATTCCTGGTTACGCTGGACGTGATGTTTCCTGTGGCCAAGAAACTGCAGGAAAGGACACAGGCAAAAAAAGTCATCCTCTGTTCTTTGAGTGATTATCTTCCGCCGCCGCTCAAACCCGCGTTCCCGCCGGCAGAGGTTCCGCCGCAAGAGGGGGTATACCATTTCATGGATTTGCTGAATGCCCAAAAAGACACACCTGTGCGCAATGTGCCGACGCTAAACGACTTGGGGGCCCTCATCTATACGGGAGGCACGACGGGGATAAGCAAGGCGGCCATGCTGAGCCATGCCAATATTTCTTTCAACACGCAGCAGTTCCGCACCTGGTTCAGCGCCGGAAAGGATGGGGAAGAGAGGATGCTGGCCATTTATCCCTTTTTTCACGCGGCGGGCTGGACAGGCATGCACAATACCTGTGTCTATGCCGCATGGGTAGATATCCTGGTTCCCCGACCGGAGCCGGGCCAAATCCTCGACCTCATCGATAAGTTCAAGCCCACCTTGCTGCCCGGCGTTTCAACGATTTTTGTTGCCCTCCTGAATAATGAGAAATTTGTCAATATGGATCTCTCCTTTGTGAAGGCTTATATTACCGGCGCGGCTCCCATGGCCCTGGATACCATCGAGAAGCTGAAAAAAGTCCGCAATGTGCCCTTGATCAATGTATATGGATTGACCGAAATTACCCCCATGGGAACAGCCACCCCCTGGGGTGGAAAGGAAAAACCGGAAACTGTAGGGGTTCCCCTGCCGAGCACGGACCTGAAAATCGTGGATCTCGAAACGGGCAAGAAGGATCTTAACGTGGGCGAGATCGGAGAAATTTGCTTCAAAGGCCCGCAGGTCATGACGGGCTATTACAAGAGGCCGGAAGAAACGGCAATAGTCATAGAGGACGGCTGGCTCAAGACAGGCGACGTCGGTTTCATGGACGAGGATGGATATGTCACTATTGTGGACCGCAAGAAGGATGTTATCAATGCCAGCGGCTTCAATGTCTATCCCAAAGAGATCGACGAGCTTCTGATCACACATCCGAAGATTCTGGAAGTATGCACCATCGGCGTTCCCGATGCCTATCGCGGAGAGACCGTAAAGGTCTTTATTGTTACAAAGCCAGATCAAACCATAACAGCGGAAGAAGTCATTGACTTCTGCAAAGAAAAACTTGCGGGATACAAGGTGCCGAAGCTCGTTGAGTTCATAGGTGCACTTCCCAAGAGCGTCGTAGGGAAGATTCTGCGCAGGGAACTCAGGGACATGGAGGCGAAGAAAAAGGAAGGCAAATCTTAGTTGGGTTCCATTTCCGGCCTTCTCCTATCAATCGGCGGCTGTCCCCGGAATTACGATGATTATAGTTTGAGATATTGACAAGCCAGGGAATAATTATAAACCTCACTCACAGGAAGCTTGGGTGGCGCTTACCCTTCTTTGTTGCGATAGAATTTCTTGACAGGACGGGCGCGATCTCTTAAGTTTGCCAACCATGTGTCCCAAGACAACCTCCGAAACCACCACCGGGAAACCCGTTCTTGCCCTGGCAGTCATGAGTATCATCTGGGGCTATAACTGGGTAGTCATGAAGGAGGCTCTCCGTTTCTGCGATCCATTCGTATTTGCCGCTATCAGGGTATTCCCGGCCGCTATCATTCTTTTCGGGATACTCCTCTGGACGAAAAAGGATTGGCGTCCGCGACAGGTGAAATGGACAGTCCTTCTGGGATTACTTTCCACGACACTGGGTCTCGGCCTTCCCTTATGGGCCCTCGCAGGCGGCACTGCTGGGAAAACGGCCGTACTCCTTTATACGATGCCGTTCTGGGTTATCATCCTGGCCTGGCCCATACTGGGCGAGAGGATCAGGGGCCTTGAATGGCTGGCCGTCGTTCTTGCATTCGCAGGACTCGCCTTAATTGTGGCTGTCGATGCCGTTGGGGCAAACCTCTGGTCGAGCATCCTCGCAGTGATTGCCGGTATAACATGGGCGGGAAGTGCCATCATCGCCCGGATAATGAGGCGCGATCCCGAATTCGACGTTCTATCGGTCACGACCTGGCAGATGATTTACGGTGTGGGGCCTCTCATAATTATTTCGGTTCTGGTGCCGTCACCCCCCGTCCAGTGGACCCCCGTATTTATTGCCGCCCTGCTCTACAATATCATTCTCGTCAGCGTCGTTGCATTCCTGCTATGGTTTTATATATTAGAGAGGCTTCAGGCAGGCATGGCAACGATGGGAACGCTCGTCACTCCTGTACTTGCCCTTATCTTAGCCGCCATTCAGCTCGGCGAAATCCCGTCTTCACGTGAGGCCTTTGGCATCAGTTTAATCCTGTCAGGAATAGGTCTCCTCGGTGCCATAGCTTTCCTCAGAAATCGCCGGGCGGAGGAGTAAACCGCCACCGGCCTTTTCGCCCGCATTTGAGATTACGCGACCAACCATCTCTTGTACGATAGAGTGATTCACGCTGGAATTAAGTATGATGTCCCCATAACTATAGTGAGGATTTGAGCCCGGTTCTTCCCCCCTGATCGCATCAATAGTTAAACAGGCTCTCCCCGGAATCACCGCGGGCTTGAGTTATTACGGGGCCAATAGCCTGTCTAACTTTGATTTGACCTGCATACTGACCAATTTGCCAATGCTCAGCTTGCCGCGAGCCTTTCCCAACTTGATGCTTGTCTCAATAATGTTCTTAGGCACGTAGGATTGTTGGGCCTCCGGTTTGCGAAGCAGGGTGAGGGATTTGGTGACACAAGTATCGACACACAGTCCACAGCCGATGCACCGGTCCAGATCCAGGAGGGCTTTCTTGTTGTCCACATGAAGGGCTTCCATCTGACAGCGCTTGGTGCATATGCCGCAGCCTTTGCATGTGTCAGGATTGAGGCTTGCCACAAATGGACTCGCCACCAAACTGGCCGGCTTGGGATCACGCTTGAGAAGTCTCAGCACACCGCAGCAGCACCCGCAGCAGGTGCAGATGAAAAGGGGGTTCTTGGCGTTCGCCGGTTGCAGCACCAGCCCCGTTTCCTCGGCCCGCCGAAGAATCGCCAGGGTTTCTTCCCGGCTGATGGCCCGGCCACGGCCCATGTGCACGACGCCCTCAGCCGCTAAGCCAAACTGCAGACAACTCTCCTCAGGCTTGTCACAGCCTTTTCCCAGGATGCGAAACTCTTGTCGGCAGATGCAATTGGACACGGCAAAGGTCGTGTGCTTGCGCACCAGCTCCTCTGCCCGCTCATAGGGCATCACCTCGGGCTGAACCGAGATGCTCTTCTCTACAGGGATCGTACGCATTTGTGGCATTTTGCGCCAGGTGCCGGGGTCAAACAAAGAGGGCAGGTATTCTTCAAACTCCTCGACAAGCTCCCGGCTCAGTTTGTTCACCTGGGCCTCCCAGATGCCCACGACAAATTGTTGGGCCATGTACAGTTGCGGCATATTCTTTCGTTGAATCCCTATAACCAAGCCCTTCTTATCCATCTCTTCCAGCCTTCTGGTGACCTCCTTGACGGGGAGCTTGGCGCGCCGCGCGACGACTCTGGGCTCCTTGGGAATCAGGGTCAAGTGGAGCGCGAGCTTGGCTTCGTCAGGGGTAAAAAGCCGGCGCAAAATGCGAATTTCCACGCCGCTCGGGGTGCGTGGGAAACCTCCTGGCAGGTTGTCCAGGTGCTCAGCCAGGTTCTCGTAAATACCTTGTGTCATTGCAAAGCCCCTTTTCTGTGCAGTCATTCTTTTGCTCTTAAATATATCTCTGCCTGTTGAAAGTCAGCATAGGGATTCATTCAGGATTATTCAAATAATATAATAGCAATAAGCTCAAGGTCTTTATCTCCGACATTTTCAATGGAATGAGACTCGCCATGACCAGTACGAACCACGTCCCCTTTTCTTATTGTTGTTTCAAAACCATTGTCATTTAGAAGACCTTCTCCTTCCAGGACGTAGTATAACTCGAAATCTCCTTCGTGTTTGTGAAAACCAACAGAATTTCCTGGCGCTATAATCTCTCTTGCACAGAGCCGTCCCTTTCCCGACAATTCATCTTTTTCAAGTATATGGAATATCTTTACCGTTCCCCTTCCTTTCTTCAATTCATGAATACGCTCCTCTCGCAGCTCATTACTTCGTCTAATCATTTTTGCGTCACCCCTTTCCACGGGAATTTTTTACGAAGAAGCATCAATATGCAAAGTTATTGCAATTTTCGCAAAGAAGATTCAAGCCCGCACTATCTCACCAACAGCGCCAACTTTCTTTTTTGTTTCTTACTAGCCGATTTTATGAGCTCTCTTTTGTATCACAGCGCAAATTCTTTCTATAATACCGTCGGTATCATAATTATCGTAAAACTCCGCTGCTAACTCTTCAGCTTTCGGTACAATATTCTGAATCATATCGGATAGTATTCTTAAGACAATATTCTGTTTTATCGAAACAGCGTCCGCAAACTTCTTCCAATGCTTTTCTTGAAGCCAGCCCGGTCGTTTCTTGCCACCTATCTTCATTGCCAGCTTGTCTGTATGACTCTCATAAATCTTCGTGCAAAGAAGGTCGTAAAATGGTGCGAGACGAGGGCCAGGATCAGTCAATAGGATAGTAAGGTTCTTTGCGTGGGCATCCGCATTGCCAATCAACACATTAAATATGACCCATTGTAAGAGTGCCATCCTATCTGCTGCAGGGCGTATGCTTGACCTATTTACCAGATCGAAACATTGGTTCAACGCCGGTCCACCCTCGCTTTCATATTTCTGTTCTGGAAGAACTCCGAGCGCCTGGCAAAAATCTTCTTGATGAATACGGGCCACCTTGCCGTCTGGTGTTCTTTCCCTGTCAAAGCGTTTTACGATGAATAATGTATCAAGGCCTCTGCGGATCGTTACTTCAGGCACCTGGAGACCAATCTTTCCAGCGAGAATCATGCAGTAGGCCTCATTCATCACAGTCCCTTCCAGTCCTTGAATGGGCGGTTTCAGAATATGCGTGCTCGGAAGGTTACCGGTTGCGAGAAAAATCCTGTCGTTTTCCATGTATATGGGCAGTTTGTTCTGCGCTCCCGCCAGGGACAGGCGAATCCCCCTTTCTCCCGCCATCAATGGCTTTCTCGGTAGCTCAGCTACGATTTTGTGAAGTTCACTTTCGTCAAGTTCCCGGTATCCCGGTGTATATTGAGGCAAATTGCCTTCGGGCAAGACTGAAACAGCGCCGGCACACTCGCCGCCTATCCTCCTTAAAAGAATGAAATCATTCTTCTCAGAGATTCCCAGGCGCCGCGCGATAACTCTCCGTATCTCTGCTTCCGGGAGAAGATTAGCGAAAAAGGGACGGGCCAGGTCATCCGTGTAAGGCTCCCTCTGAAAGGGAAGAGCCAAAGACAGCGCAATACTTCCAGGTCGATCTATCCATGCCATATCATATTGAAATATGAATCTTCGCCGTTCGTCAAGCCACAGATAACCTACGAGTCTTTCGTGTAAATAGACCCCAAGCCTATCGCCTACTGCACCGTTACTCATTTTTCCAACCTCTTGGCAGAATAGTGACCTCCAACCCAAGGCAAGACAAGACTTGAAGGATCTTACCAATATGAGCAGTTGGTTTTCCATTCTCCACATTTGAGAAAAACCTGTAACCCACGTTGCACATCGCAGCAGCATCCGTAAGTGTCAATCCATCTGCCTTTCTTTTTCTTCTCACCATCATGCCTATATCAGCAGGCGAATTTATTTTCCCTTCCAAGATTACCCCCTTTCTATGCCTTGATATTATTACCGTACGGGAATACTAATCGTCTATTATGAGTTTGTCAAGCATAATATACCCGTACGGGAATAATATTCATAAAGACAACGGTAAGCAGCAATATTATTACCGATAGGGAACATTATTATTTGAAGCCCGCTTCGGCATGCAGGCGGGCTTCGAGTGGCTTCTCTCGTTTCTTGTGAAAACTCGCGGCTCCCTTTCAATTGTAATTCAATTAACTGTTCAGGTAATCAGAATTGACGAATTGTATTTGTATTCAGCGAGACTTTCTTTAGGAAAAAAAGGATATTGCTAGAAACGTCTCCACCTACTTATCCTTACATACGTACTTCATGGCATACTCACTACTACTGGTTGAAAGATTGTATATTTTGATGAATCTATCCCAGAGTTGCTAAAGCCTCCCTGGCCTGTTTCAGGAAGACATCCGCCTCGCATTCCTCGAAGAGCTGGATGGCATCGGTAATGTATTTGCGGGCTTCGTCAGTTCTGCCCTTGACCTTGTAAAGATGTCCCAAATCGAAGGATGCACGTCCCTGAATACCTTTGGCACCTATTTCAGTCGCTTGTTGAATTGCAGCCTGGAAATAATCTTCTGCCTTCTTGGCAGCAAAGGGAACGTTTCTGACTAAGAAACCAATATTCTTTGCCACCATCGAAAAAGAGGTGTTCTGTCCTCCCTCAGCAAGTTGCGAATAAACTTTCCCGAAAGTGTAATCAGCGTTCGCAATGTGCCACTTCCTCTCATTTCTTATCCACTCTTTCTTCGTCTCTTCCAGTATTTTAAGTCCTCGGGCCAAGTCTCCCTTTAATATTGTAACGACTCCAAGAAGTGAACGCCCTGGCGTCCCAATGTTGTTCACTGCAAATTGTTCGTCAAAGTTTGTAACCTCCAGAAGTACCTTTTCAGCTTCATGTATTTGTGCCGTCTCGCAATAACCAAAACCCAAAAGGCAATTAGCGATCTGCGTATGATAAGGATCAACAGAGACCTCTTTCGCTTTATTGAAAGACTCAATCGCCGATGGAAAATCTCCTTTTACATAATGCCCATATCCTGAGCAGTAATGAGCGAGAACTAATGACCTTGCGTCCGACATTTTTAACCCATGATCAAGGAGCGTTTTAGCTATTTTAAAATTTGGAGTCCCTATTCCTTTGTAAATATTTGTATGTGCCATTCCCCACCGAGACATCGAGAAATGAATAGAATCTTTTTGATAAGAATTAAATATTTCGATAGCACGGTTTCCATAAAGCGTTGCCTCGTCCAGCTTACCCAATTCTGCACAAGTCCACATGAGCCACATGCAGGCATAGGCAATGAGTCGTTGGTTATGTAGTGCTTCAGCAAATTCAAGGGATTTTCGCAGAAAATGAAAAGCTTCGAGATACCTCTCCAGATTCCACAAGGAGGCGCCGAGGCAGGAATAAAACAATCCTGTTCTTGCCCTGTCCTGTAAGGAATCGGCGATGTCTTTATGTTCATAGAGGAGATCAAACAGATTCCCAAAACGTCCTCTATAAAAATAAACTTCATACCAGCTATTGAGGATGTCAATAAGAATTTCTTTTTCACTCATGGATAGGTCCGGCTTACTTCTGAGATGGTCAAAGGCCTCCCGGTAATATTGATGGGCTTCATCAAGAGAATACCGTTTACAATTCTTCTCGCCCGCCTTCATCAGATACTCTATGGCCTTGAGTAAGGATTGTCCCTGCTTGTAGTGATATGCTAAAGCTTCATAGAACTCATCCAGGCGGTCTCTAAATAGCTCCTCCATGACTTGACCGATCTTTTCGTGGATGTTCTGACGTTCTTTCTTGAGGAGGCCGTTGTAGACGACTTCCTGGGTCAGGGCATGCTTGAAGATGTATTCCAGATCGGGTTGAACGAACCGTGTTCTGATGAGATCGAGTCTTTCCAGTCCTATGAGGCTTTTATCAATATACTCTCTTAGTTCGGTGACCCGTTTGAGAATCTCATACAAAAAGGCTCTGCCAATGACGGAGGCTTCCTGTAGAATGCGTTTGGTCTCCGTTTCAAGCCTGTCCAGTCTCGCACTGATGACCCCCTGAATAGTGGACGGGATGTTCGCTTCTGCGAGGGGCTTGGTGAGTAACCACTTGTCATCTTGTTGGATAAGCATCGCCGTTTCGAGGAGAGAGTTGATCACCTCCTCCAGATAAAACGGATTCCCTTCAACTCTGTCTCTTATGAACTTCTTCAGCTCTCCAGGTGCTGCGTCTGTTTTAAGGAGCGATTCTACCATGCTCTGGGCATCGGAGGGGGACAGGTCATGGAGCCGGATCTCCTGATAGGATTTTATTGTTCCCGCCTGGTGGCTCGTAAAGAGATTGAACGTTGGACGGTAAATGCAGATAAAAACGGCTGGGTATCGAAAGTCCGAGAAGATGTTCCTCAAGAGGTCTACAGACGAAGGGTCTGCCCAGTGGAGGTCCTCGATGCAGATGATTGTTTGGGCTCTGCGAGTGAGGGCTGAGAGGATTAGCTGGACTGCTTCATGAAGCTTTACTTTCCAATACTCCGGGCTGACATTTTCTATCTCGGGATATTTAAGAGAGTAAAGGCTTCCCAGATAGGGGATGAGCTCGCTTCTGTCACTAATAAGAAATCCCGCCCCGGTTTCTACTTTTTTTCTGACCTGCTCCAGATTATCCCCTTCCGTGATTTGCCAAGCTCTGCTGAGAAGATCGATAAGCGGAAAGTAGGGAATGTTCTGGGAGTAGGCGTAGGCATGCCCTTCACGCCATTGAACGGTATTAGGATCGAGGCTGCTCTTAAACTCCTCAATGAGTCTGCTCTTACCTGTTCCCGCATCGCCTACGATGGAGAAGATGGAACCCTTGCCCTGCTTGAGGTTCGTGACGGCCTCCTGCAACTGAGCCATCTCCACTTTACGGCCGATAAGCTCTGCCCTCATGCCGGAGAGGCGATGGGTCTTTGTAGGATCGTCCTTGGGAGAAATTACCCTGTAGGGTTTGATCGGTTCAGCCTTGCCTTTTACGGTAGCGGGTTCAAGAGCCTCAAAATTAAAGTATCCCTCTGACTGGTAATAGGTATCAGGATTGATGACGATCTCGCCGGGTTTCGCCAATCTCGAAAGGCGTGCGGCAGTGTTGATTGTATCTCCTAATACTCCGTGCGTTCCCTTTTCAAGATTAACTTCTCCTGTGACCACGAGACCCGTGCAGATGCCCGTGTGCATGCAGAGAGCTTTTCCGATTCTCTTTTCAAACTGAGAACTGAGAGAAGAAACAACATCGTGAATCTCTCTGGAGGCTTTGATCGCTCTCACCGGATCGTCTTCATGGGCGGTGGGAACTCCGAAGAGAGCCATGATCGCATCACCAATGAACTTCTCGATGAAGCCTCCGTACTTGGCAACTACCTTCGAGATTTCCCCGAAGATCTTCCCCATGATCTCTTTTGTTTCTTCGGGGTCAAGCTTCTCCGTCATGGCAGTGTAACCCGACATGTCTGAGAACAGGACGGTCACGTGCTTGCGCTCGCTGTCAAAAGTGGGAAGGGGTTTCTTTTCTTCATGGGACTTTTGATCTGGTGGCTTATCGGGAACAGCCCTAAGGTCATAACGACAAGCACCACAAAATTTATCTGAAGGAATGATTTCGGATGAACAGTTGGGACACGCTAAGATTAAATCAGAACCACACTCACGGCAGAATTTCCTGCCTTCAGGATTCTCAAACTTGCACTTTGGGCAATTCATATTGATCCTCCATCAGGAGGTCTGTCCCGTTACAGGTCTGAATGAACGCCTATCTATATATGAAGCAAAAAAAAATGAATCTGTGAGATAGTTAGAGACTACTATCGTTTGGGGTTTATAGATGCCCCGAGGAATTTCAGAAATACTTTACCAGGGAAGAGCATCCTATTGCAAAGACGATAGAGGACAATTCAATGAAAATCAAGGAGAAAATGATGGAAATTTAGCATATTTCACACAGTCGAGGATTATTAGAAGAAAGGGTGAATCTCCGTCAGAATTGCCTTATGCTTTGTAACAGGAAGCAAGGGAGGTTGTGAATCTGGTCGGGACTTAATCTATTTTAATCAGTAGCACCGTCTTGAACCGAGGGAGTTTTCGATTTCCGAAAGCGTCTTGAGTTTCTCTACAACTTCCACGAAAGAGGCGGCGGCGTATTCTATTTCATCCGGTGTATTTATTATTCCGAGGCTCAGTCTTACTGTTCCCTGCGCCGTCTCCTCAGGCAGTCCCATAGCCGCGAGGACATGCGAGATTTCAACTGAATGAGATGTGCAGGCAGAGCCGGACGAGACGGCAATGCCTCTGGCATCAAGATCACGGAGAATCGTTTCACCGATGAGACCGGGAACGGATACGCTGAGGCAGTTGGGCAATCTTGACACAGGATGACCGTTTATCGTGAGACCCGGGACAGCAGTTGAAATCCGTTCCTGGAGTGCATCCCTCAGTTTTCTGATTTCGTCCATACGTACGGCAACTGTTTCCCTTGCGAGTTCACATGCCTTTCCCAATCCTGCGACGGAGGCAACATTTTCTGTGCCGCTCCTGATGCCTTTTTCCTGTTCGCCTCCATACAAAATGGGGTCGATCCTGATTCCTTCCCTGATGTACATGGCCCCAATACCTTTCGGGCCATAGAATTTGTGTGCGGAAATGGAAAGGAGATCGACGGACATTTCTTTAACATTGAGGGGCACCTTTCCCGCTGACTGTACGGCATCCGTGTGAAAGGGAATGCCTCTTTCAGCGGCGATCCTTCCTATCTCATGAATGGGCTCAATGGTCCCCACTTCGTTATTTGCGTGCATGACGCTTACGAGGATGGTTTTATCCGTCAATGCTTTCTTGACGTCTTCCGGATTTACAATGCCGTGATGATCAACCGGGAGATAGGTTACGGTGAAGCCGCTTCTTTCGAGATACTGACAGGTCTTGAGAACGGCGTGGTGCTCGATGGAGGAGGTGACGATATGATTGACGTGATCTTTGCGGGCACGGGCGACGCCCTGGATGGCGAGATTGTTTGCCTCAGTGCCGCCGCTCGTAAACACGATCTCCGATGCATTGGCGCCAATGAGGGCTGCAACCCTGCCCCGGGATTCTTCTACGGCTTCTCTGGCCTTTCGGCCCAGGGCATGAATGCTCGAGGGATTGCCGAAAGAATGCCGCAGGAACGGCAGCATGGCCTTTAGGACATCGGGATGAAGCGGCGTGGTGGCGCAATGGTCAAGATAAACGGTCTTCATGCAAATCCCTTCCGAGTGTTTCCATCAGGGTCCGGAAACTGCACCCTAAATCTTCCTGCCGATAGCAAAACCTTCTTCAATAGCTTCTTTTATCATGCGGGGCTTGAGACAATCGCCGATAACGTAGACCTCGGCAATCTTTTCCCTGTTCTTTTCATCCAGGGTGGGGTTTGACTTAAAGCCCGCGGCAAGCACCACCGCATCTCCTTTGATGAAGCCGGCGACCCCCTTCTGCTCCACATTTACACCCTCTATTGTTATCTCCTGCACGATGGTATTTGTCTCCATTTTGATGCCCGCTTTCTTTAATCTCGCGAGAAAGAAAGGCCTGTAAGTGGGAGATACATTGTCTGCCATGCGGTTTAACATTTCTATAACGGTGACCTGGATTACACCTTTTCCGCGCTCGAGGAGAAATTCCGCTGTCTCACAGCCGACCATGCCGCCACCGACAATGAGGACATTACCGCTTACAGTCTTGGCGCCGGTCAATACGTCTTCCGCCAACACCACATTTGGACCAGCCACGCCGGGTATATTCGGAATGAGTGACGTGGAGCCCGTAGCCATTATCAGGACGTCGGGATTTTCTTTCTCTATTGTCGCAGGGCCTACATCGCTCTTGAGTTTGATTTCCACGCCGGCCTTCCGCACGCGGGATGACAGGCTCTTCACCAGAGTCTGAAGTTCATCTTTGTAAGGCGGTATGGAGGCGATGAGAAGTTTCCCCCCCAGTTCGTTTCCCTTGTCGTAGAGCGTGACTTTGTGGCCTCTTAATGCGGCCGTCATCGCCGCTTCCATGCCGCCGGGGCCGCCGCCGATAACGAATACCTTCTTCGATTTTTTCGCGGGTTCGATTGCGTATTCCGCCTCTTTTCCTGCAAGAGGGTTGACCGAGCAGCTCGTCGATGCCGCCGTCCCCCAATCTTTATATGTTGTCAGGATCTCCGTTAGGCAATTGGAGCATGCCAGGCAGGGAACAATCTCCTCGACCCTTCCTTCCCGCGCCTTGTTGGGAAGTTCGGGATCAGCGAGGAGCGCCCGTGCCATACCGGTCAAATCGGCCTTACCCTCGGCCAGCGCCTTCTCAGCGACTACGGGGTCGTTTATGCGATTGGCCGCGATGACGGGAATGCCTACCCAGCCCTTGATCTTCTCTGCAAGATGCAGGAATGCCCCTTTCGGGAGCACTGCCTGGACGGTAGGTACGGGTGATTCATGCCAGCCTGTGTAAACGTTGATCATCTGGATGCCGGCCTTTTCGAGGATTCGCACCACTTCCTTCGAATCCTCTATGGTGTGCCCTCCCTCCATCTGCTCCGCGACGTTGAGACGGCAGCCGATGGGGAAGTCTTTGCCCACTTCCTTTCTCATGCTTTCGATAACTTCGAGAACAATTCTCATCCGGTTTTCCAGGCTGCCGCCGTATTCATCCTCACGCTTATTGGTGATGGGAGAGAGAAAGCGATTCAGCAAATAGCCTCCGCCTACGAGCACCTCGACGGCGTCAAAGCCACCCTGACGGGCCCTGCGGGCTGCCTGACCGTATTCTTTTACAATATAGCGGATTTCGGGAACAGTGAGAGGCCTCGCAACAGAGCGCGTCATCTGGTTTAAAACCGGTGACGGGCCGACCACTTCGGCAATCCCATCTTTGAGTATCACATGATATGAGGTGATGAGCTGTGCGGCGATCTTTGCTCCGTGAGCGTGAACTGTGTCCGTCAGCTTGCGTACGCCCGGAAGAAAACGGTCATCGTATAAGCCGGGCTCTATGGGCGATCCTGCGTGAACCGGGGAAAAGGGAACGATGATAAGCCCGACGCCGCCTTTCGCCCTTATCGCATAAAAGTTAATGAGACGATCGCCGATTGTCTCATCAAGCTCGCAGAAGCCTGTAGTGAGAGGCAACATTACGATCCTGTTTTTTACTTGCATTGTGCCTATGTCGATAGGGGTGAATAGATGTTTAAACTGTTGCATTACGAGAATTCCTCTGGATACTTAAGGTTATGTGAATATTTTCGTACTACGTGTTAAAAACTCTTCGTAAGTATAAATACTGGACTCCCGCCTCCGCGGGAGTGACACATATTTGTCTGTCATTTCGAGCTGTGCGAGAAATCTTTGTCTTGACCCAAGGGCGGCAATCCAAAAGATTCCTCACGTTCGTTCGGAATGACTTCTTCTGTCTGATTTAGCGGTCGCCTAATAATTGACCTTGTCTATTCCCTTAAGGCCCAGGATCTGACGTGCTTCATCCGGTGTCGCCGGATCAATGCCAAGCTCATGTGCCATACGAACAATCTTGGCAACCTGTTCGGCGTTGCTCTTTGCCATCCTTCCACGGTCTAAATAAAGGTTATCTTCGAGCCCCACCCGGCAATTCCCTCCTATAAGCAGGGACTGGGTGCAGATGGGAAATTGCGCGCGGCCCGCCACGCAGACGGAAAATTCAAAATCACCGATCTGCTTCTTCGCATAATCGACAAGGAACAGCAGATTCTCTGAACTCGGCGTGATGCCGCCCAGGACGCCCATAACGAACTGTATGTAAACTGGCTTCTTGACATATCCGGCTTCGATCATGAAGGCGACATTGTTTACCATGCCGGAATCGTAAATCTCAAATTCCGGTTTCGTTCCGTTCTCGGCGAAAATCGCGCAATATTCCTTCATGGACTTAAAGGTGTTCGCAAAAATAAAGTCTTCAGTCATACCCAGATATTGTTTCTCCCAGGGGAATTTGTATTCCTTGAATCTGGGGATCACGTGGAAAAGAGCGAAATTGATGGACCCCGCATTGAAGGAGGCCAGTTCCGGTTTATACAGGGTAACGGGCACCACCCGCTGTTCGACGGTCATACCCAGTCCTCCGCCGGTTGTGATGCAGACGACAATGTTGCACCGGCTCTTGATGCTGGTGATAATCTGTTTCATCAGTTCCACGTCCGGCACAGGCATACCCGTCTCCGGGTTGCGCGCGTGGACGTGGCACACGGCAGCGCCTGCCTCGTAAGCCCGCACGGCTTCGTCCGCGATCTGCTGAGGCGTGATGGGCAAATATTCCGACATCGTCGGGGTGTGAATACTTCCGGTAATGGCCGCGGTGATAACAGCTTTTTCTTTCATCTCTACCTGCTCCTTTTCAAATTGTCATGTTAACTGGACGAAATTCCCGCTAATCTTATCGTTTATTTAAACTTCGGACGAGTATCTATAATTTTACCAGCCCTTAATCCACATTTCGTCGTCTTCGTAGACTTTTTCATCGTCCCTGTCGGCGTCCTCAGCATCTATCTCGATCATGCGGCCGGGATTGGCGTCTTTGAGGATCTCCCGATAGAACTCATGCTGGATGAGAAGGTTCATAATGTCGTTTGTCCCCGTCCATATCTGGATGAGACGGGCGTCCCGCACCATCTTCTCAATGGGGAATACGCTGGTGTAGCTGATCCCCCCGACGATCTGCATAGCCAGATTGCAGACATCCCAGGCTGCATCGGTGGCGCATTTTTTTGCTTCGCTCACCATCCTCCGGGCGGTGGGCATACCGGCATCGACGCTCTTGGCTGCCGCGATAGTAAGGGCGCGGGCTGCGTCCAGTTGCGTAATGGCATCGGCGACTTTAAAACTGACGCCCTGGAAATTTCTAATCTTCTGGCCGAAGGCCTTCCTGCGGTCGCTGTATCTCACAGCCACTTCGAGGGCGCCGCGTCCCATTCCCAGCGAGGCGCCTGCCGAGGTCAATCGTTCGGGAATCATCATAGTGTTGAAGATATTTGCGCCTTCGTTGAGCCCACCAATCAGGTTTGAAGCGGGAACTTTGACATCCTTGAAAATGAGACGTCCTGTTCCACCGCCTCTGGTGCCCAGGAGCTTGTAAAGGTATTTTGCCTCCACTCCCTCCCGCTCTTTTTCAATCAGAATGAGGCTGATCCTCTCATGAGGTTTGCCCTGCGGATTGGTGTTGCAGTAGACGAGAAAAAAGTCGGCGCCATCCGCGGCAACAACGAAACGCTTCTGTCCCTTGACGATAAAATATCCATCCTTCAATTCCGCAAGGGTCGTTGCACCAAAAAAGTCGGACCCGCCGCGGGGCTCTGTCAGGGCCTCGGCGGATATGAGATCTCCCTTCAGCATCGGTTTGAGAAACTTTTCTTTCTGTTCCTCTGTGCCGTAGACATTCAAGGCTTCGCCCACAATGGAGGGCATGGCGAAGGCGCAACCGAGGGCGGTGCCCAGAACGCCGATTTCCTCCAGTGCCGCTATTTCGCCCGTCCAGGACATACCGCGGCCACCGTATTTCTTGGGAAATCTCAAACCCAGGAGATTTCTATTGCCCAAATCCTTCACGTACTCCCGTGGGTAGCGAATTTCATCCCGGTCCATTTTCTTGAGAAGATCCGGCGATACGTTGTTCTTGACGAAATCCCGGACCTCTTGTTTTAAGGCCAACTCTTCTTTGGTTAAGAATACATCTTGAAGCATAGCAATTCTCCTTTCGTAAAATGTGATGCAGTTGTAAAAAGTTCGTTTTCACTTTTCTTGAGAATCCCATGGAGAAAGAAAAGCGATTTTTTTTCTCCATGGGCAGGAATTAGGATTTGACACAGCCTGCGGGATATTATAGCTTTCTTCCTGATGATTTGAGGTTTTATAAATTCCAAGGGACGATCATGAAGTCGGACAACAGAGGCTATTTTGTGATTCTTCCCCTCAAATAAGGCGGTCCGGAGGATATTATCCGGGTTCGCTACTGCTTTACCTGCGGGGAGACATTCCCTGGCGATCACGAGAGAATCTTTATCACTGTTTGGCAAATATAGGGACGGAGTCTTCTTCGACATTTCTTCTTAGCGTCTGATTTTGAAGGGGATGATTACTCGTTAAAAACTCTTAAGACATCGCCTGAGATTTATACTTCAGTTTGTTTTGAAAGTCAAACTGTGGCGTCGAACTATCAGGAATTTCCGAATAAGAATGCCCGTCGCTTTGATTATGGCCATAAAGACTCCGTATATCAAAGCGTTGGACTGGTACAGGCGCGTGAGTGCGTCGCTTGCTGCCTCTATTCCGTGAAATGCCTGAAGATACATTTTTGCCGGCATTTAATCGTTAATCGGAACAAGGGAGGATGAGGATGGATTTTGATCTGAGTGATGAGCACCGGATGTTGAGGGACAGCATTGCCAATTTTGCCGAGAAGGAATTGAAACCCATTGCCGAAGAGATCGATCGTGATGACCACTGGCCGGAAGGGCTCTGGCAGAAGCTCGGTGATTTGGGGATTATGGGAATTACGGTAGACCCTCTATATGGAGGGGCGGGCGCAGATATTTTATCGGCCGCTTTGGTCGGTGAAGAATTGGCGAAGGCCTCCGCGGCGGTAGCTCTGTCCTGGGGCGCCCATGCGAACCTGTGCTGCAACAATCTGAACAGCCATGCCAGCGACGAGCAAAAGAGAAAGTACCTGCCTCCTCTTTGTACGGGTCAGCATATCGGCGCTTTGGGATTGACAGAGCCCAATGCCGGTTCCGATGCGGTGAATATTCAGACGACGGCGAAACGAAACGGGGATCATTACGTAGTGAACGGAACCAAGATGTTTATTACCAATGGACCCATCGCTAACACTATCGTGCTCTATACGAAGACCGATAAAGGGTCTGGCGCCAAGGGGATTACAGCATTTATTCTGGATACGAAATTTCCGGGATTTTCCGTGTCCAAGAAATTGAACAAGGTCGGCAATCGGGGATCGGCGACAGGCGAGCTAATACTTCAGGATTGCATCATCCCTGCGGAAAATATCATCGGCGAGGAGAATAAGGGCATTGCGGTGATGATGGGGGGATTGGATGTAGAGCGGGCATTTTTCGGAACCTATGCCCTGGGCATCGCGGAGGCTGCCTTTGCGGAATCGATTAAATACGCGAAGGAAAGGGTGCAGTTCGGAAAACCCATTGCGTCGTTCCAGATGATACAGCAGAAACTCGCGGATATGTATACAGGGATCGAGGCCGCGCGCCTGCTATGTTACAAGGCGGCAATTCTCGCCGATTCAGCGAAGAAGGGCGGAAAGGGAACAGCAGTCCATCAGATTTCTGCTGCCGCCATTCTGTTTACGGCCGAGATGGCCTGCCGGGTCTGTGAAGAGGCCGTTCAGATTCACGGAGGATACGGGTATTGCATGGAATATCCGGTGCAGCGGTTCTGGCGTGATGCAAAGCTGGGGACCATCGGGGGGGGAACGTCAGAGATCAGAAGGCTGATCGTGGCGCGCGAAATTCTCGGCATGTGAGGCCGGCCATTTATAATAGTTTCAAAAAGGGAACAGGGAGGTGCGTCCGTGGAGAAAAATTATTTTGAGGACTACGCAGTAGGTGAGGTATTTGTATCACCGGGAAGGACAATTACAGAGACGGACATCGTCTTGTTTTCCGCCTTCACCGGGGACTGGCATCCCCTGCACACCGATGTGGAATACGCGGCAAAGACACCTTTCAAGGAGAGGATCGCCCACGGCATGTTGGGGCTCGTTGTCGGTATGGCCTTGCCGTTCCGCCTGGGGCCTCATGTAGTTCTGCCGAAGAGCTTTATCGCATTTTACGGCATGGAGAACGTCCGTTTTACGGCTCCCGTGAAGATCGGCGATACCATTCGTTGCGAGATGAAAATAAAAAGTCTCACGGAGAAAGATGCAAAGAGGGGGATTATCGAGGCGGAAAATATAATTAAGAATCAACGCAACGAGGATGTTATTGTTTACACCACCAAGATCCTGGTTGGAAGGAAATCATAAAATAGAAAGAAAGGATATGAAGGTATGGCGAAACAAGTTGCTATTGTAGCTGTTGCGCAGAATGCCGGAGCCGAATCAAAAGACAACTTCTATGACCAGGCCTACGCGGTCACGAAGGAGGTCTTGGATAAGGCGGGAATGACGAGGGACGAGATCGGCACCGTCGTCAGTGCATCGTCCGACGTCTTTCACGGCGGCATCTCCTGCGCCAATTCTTACTATTGGGAAACAACGGGGGCCTTCCTGAAAAATGCCTCACGTCAGGACGGAGAATCCCTTTTCGCCCTATTTTACGGCGCCATGCGGATCATGACCGGCCATTATGACACGGCACTGGTCATCGGCCTCTGCAAGGGATCCGAAAATCCTCCCAACGATACATGCACGCTCATGTATGCCGATCCCTTTTATCAAAGAGGAGTGGGGCTGACGGAGACGATGGCGGCGGCCTTTCAGATGAGGCTATACATGGAAAGATACGGCATCACAGCAGAGCAGTGCGCCAAGGTGGCTGTAAAGAATCTCGGAAATGGCCTGAGAAACCCCTATGCCCATAAGAAGGGACGCTATACGGTCGATGACATTCTGGGGTCAGAAAGGCTGATCGATCCTTTGACCGCTCTTCAGGTAGCGCCGAAATCAGAGGGAATGGTAGCGCTCATTCTCGCCTCGGCGAAAAAGGCAAAGGAAATAGCGGGCAAACCCGTATGGATTAAGGGTTTCGGCAGCTCTTTGGACAATTATTATCTTGGTGACCGTGACCTCTTGAACGGGCAATTGAAGAATGCCGCGGACAGGGCCTACAAAATGGCTGGGATCACTGATCCACAGAAAAAGATCGACGTGGCAGAAATCACGGAACCCTATGCCTTCCAGGAACTGCTCTGGTACGAGGGATTAGGATTTTGCGGAAAAGGAGAGGGCGGTCGTCTGATCGACAGCGGCTTCACCGGGATGAACGGGCAGATCCCCGTCAATCCCTCCGGCGGCGTTTTGGCTAACAATCCCTACGTGTCGAGAGGACTCCAACGCGTCGTGGAGGCTGTTCTGCAAATCAGAGGCGAGGCCGGAGAGAGGCAGGTTCCCAAGACTGTAAAGACGGCCTTAGCGCACGGTACTCACGGCTATGCCGGCCAGTGTCACGCCGTGGCCATTTTAGGCAGATAGGGGGTGGAGCATATGGGACGACCAGTAGCCATAATAGGTGTAGGACAGACAAAACACGGAAGAAGAATGGATGTCAGTTATCCGGAGCTCGTGAGAGAAGCCGTCATGGCTGTGTTTAATGAAACGGGACTGACGCCAAATGACATAGATGGAGTTGTATCCGGTACCATGCCTTCCATGATGGAAGGGATCGCCCTGACGCATTTCTATTTTGCCGATGCCATGCAGGCCGCGGGAAAGCCGATTATGAAGACAGAGACCTGCGGATCGACGGGGGTATCCATCGCCCATACGGCCTATTACTGGGTCGCATCAGGCATGGCCGACCTTGTCCTGGCCGTGGGTCATGAAAAGATGAACGAGGGGAACAGCCAGGCAACCATGACGACGGTGGCCGAGCCATTCTATCAGAGGTATTTCATATCCGGCGCGCCAGGTGTTTTTTCCATGCAGTCCCAGATGTGGATGGACCGCTATAATATACCGGAAGAGAAGATCCGCGATGCCGCCGCCTTCATATCGGTTACCCATCATGACAGCGCCTTCGACAACCCTTATGCGCACATCAAGATGAGGGTCACCATGGACGAGGTGAAAAATGCGCGTATCATTACCTATCCGGTTCGTCTCCTCGATGTATGCCCGAACTCTGACGGCGCCTGTGCGGTCATCTTCGCTTCCAGGGATATGGTGAAGAAGCTGGGGCGAAAGCCGGCGTGGGTCAAGGGTGTCGGCTACCGGGGTGAAGAGTATTTCTTCGGCGACAGCGACAAGGTGGTCTGGGAAAGCGCGATCCAGGCGGCAAAGCAGGCTTACGACCAGGCAGGAATAAAAAACCCACGAAAGGAACTGGATGTGGCAGAGGTCTATAATCCTTTTACATTCCAGGAAATGCTTTTCTACGAATGCTTCGGGTTTTGCGAACCGGGAGAGTCACCGGACCTCGTGCTGAAGGGAACCTTCTCGAGGAAAGGGGAGCTCCCCTGCGATCCTTCCGGCGGTACCTTATGCACGAACCCCATCGGGGCGACGGGTCTCATCCGGGTTGCCGAGGCGGCCCTGCAGGTGACAGGCAAGGCCGGAGATCATCAGATACCCAAGGCGAAATTGGCGCTCTCCCATGCGATGGGAGGCGTGGATCAATTCAACGGCATTATGATTCTCGGATCAAAGCTATAGGAAACAGGGAGGGTGAAATGGAAGCGAAAGAATACAGGACATTAAAAACAGAAATCCGTCTGCCATATGAGCTGGCATATGGTGCTACGTGGACACGCTTTTTCGAAGGTCTCAAAAATAAGACGATCTTTGGAACGAAGTGCACGAAGTGTGAACGTATCCTCGTTCCGGCCCGCAGCTTTTGTCCACGCTGCTTTGTTGATGCCGAAGAGTGGGTGGAGGTCTCACAGGTAGGTACTTTAATTGCCTGGTGCTACACGAATTATAAATACTTTGGGATGCCCACAGAACCTCCCTTTATCGGGTCGCTCATCAGGCTGAACGGAACGGACGTAAATTTTCTCCACCTCATGGGAGGTTTCGATCTCAACAATTTTGATGAGGTCAAAAAAACAATAAAGAGCGGGATGAAGGTGGAGGCAGTCTGGAGCGATGACAGAAAAGGACACATTATGGACATCAAGTACTTTAGACCTCTGTAACGGGAAGGGGCTTTCGTACTGTATATTGGGCAAAAACATGTTGTGCATGAAGAAAAATTGTAAGAAAGGTGGTGATTGTGCAAAGATCGGTCAGAGACGGCATCTAGCAGGATAAGAGGAAACCTTACGGAAACATAAAAATAGAGAAAAAAGGGGGAATATTATGAGTTGGCAGGATTACTATAAGAGTCGAGTAATGTCGGCGCAGGACGCGGCGAAGATCCTTCAGTCAGGAGATTGTTTCTGGTTTCCGCTGTTGATGGGTCAGCCGTCCATGCTCATTCCGGACGCCATTGCAGACAGGAAAGATGAACTCAAAGATGTGGAGTGGATCACGTGCCTGACCTTGAGACCATACAAGCTTTTCAAACCCGAATACCGTGAGACATTCACATTTCTCAGCGGATTTTACAGCACCCCGCATATGCAGCAGATGGCCGCCTCGGAATGGTCCAACTTTATTCCATACCAGAGTTCAGACGCCGGTGTGAAATACTCGCATAGAAAGCGCATTTACAAGCGACGCACGGGCATCATCACCCAGGTCACCCCACCGGACGAACACGGATACGTCAATCTTGGCCTGGATACCTTCTATACAGAAGCTGTTATGGACCAGAGCGAGTGGGTCATTGCCGAAGTCAATCCCAACATGCCGAGAACTTATGGCCAGACGAACTTCCATGTCTCGAGATTTACCGCCTTCGTCGAGAACCCCAACCCCATTATCGCCGTTCCCACGCCCCCGGCGACCGACCTCGAGGTTAAAATGGCACAGAACGTGGTGGCTCTCCTGAAGGACAGAGACTGCATCCAGGTCGGCATCGGCGCCGTACCGGCCATGATCAGCAATCTTCTTGAAAATTCGGGCCTTAAAGACCTGGGCATTCATACGGAGATGATGCCGGCCGGGACCCACAAGCTTGTTGAGAAGGGGGTTGTCACCTGCAAGTACAAAAAGGTCAATCCCGGCAAGATCGTTCTGGCCTTCACCCTGGGCGATAAGGAACTCTATGACTGGATAGCGAACAACCCCATGTGCGAGTTCCGGCCGACCTCCTATGCCAACTATATCCCCGTGATTGCCCAAGAGGACAACATCGTAGCCATCAACGGGTCCATCGAGGTGGATCTCACCGGTCAGGTCGTCTCGGAGTCCGTCGGCAATCTCATGAGAACGGGTACAGGCGGCCAGCTCGATTTTGTGATCGGTGCTTTCTGGTCCAAGGGCGGCCGGGCGATCAATCTGGTGCCCGCCACAACCATGAACGACACCGTATCACGAATCGTCCCCTACATTGCACAGGGGGCTCGCGTGACGGTTCCCCGCCATTATACGGGATACGTGGTCACGGAGTACGGTGCCGCGGATCTCTACGGACGGTCGGAACCGGAACGGGCAGTGGAACTGATCAAGATCGCGCACCCGAAATTCCGGGAAGAGCTGGAAAAGGCCGGCCGCGAGCGGGGACTGATAAAGAAAAAGATTTTTTAGTCTTTAAAGAGGGAAAAAAGAGGCATCCGCGGATGCCTCTTTCCATTTTGCTTCTACATCATAAGGTCTGTGGCCACGGAGGGAGAGAATATGCATCTGGAATTCACGGAAGAACAAAAAATGCTTCGCGAGAGCGTGAAGACGTTCGCGGAAAAAGAAGTGGCGCCCCTGGCTTATGAAATAGATCGGGATGAAAGATTCCCCATCGAAAGCTTCAAGAGACTGGCTGAGATGGGTTTGTTGGGCGTTACCGTTCCTGCCGAGTACGGCGGCGCAGGAGCGGGCTATACTGAGATGTGCATTATCGGTGAGGAGCTCGGTGTAGTCTGCTGTTCCACGTCCGCGACCTGGGGCGCTCACGCGGATTTGTGCGTCGATAATATCCGCCGCAACGCCAATCGTGCACAGAAGAAAAAATATCTGCCACCCCTGTGTGACGGGAGCAAGATCGGCGGTCTTGCCATGACGGAGCCGTCTTCCGGATCCGATGTCCTCTCCATGAAGCTCAGGGCGGAGAGAAAAGGAGATTCTTTCATCTTGAACGGATCGAAAATTTTCATCAGCAACGGGCCTGTGGGAGATGTCTTTGTGATATACGCAAAAACATCTCCGGAAAAGGGAGCGCATGGGGTCTCGGCATTTATTGTAGAGAAGGAATTCCTTGGTTTTTCGCGGGGAAAGAAATTTGAGAAGATGGGATGGCGCGGTTCGCCGACGGGTGAGCTGGTTTTCGAAGATTGCCATGTCCCGGCGGAAAATCTGTTGGGAGAGGAGAATAAAGGTGTTGATGTTCTCATGAGCGGACTCAACACGGAAAGGATTCTCCTTGGCGCCCTGTCCCTGGGTATCTCCCGTGGGGCTTTCGAATGTGCCCTCAAATATGCGAAGGAGAGGGTCCAGTTCGGCAAGCCCATCGCAGCCTTTCAGCTGATCCAGAGCAAACTCGCCGATATGTCGATGGAAATTGAACTCTCCAGGCTGATCACGTACAAGGGCGCCGCCATGGCGGATCGGGGCCTCAAGCGGGAGTTGAACCTGATTGCGGCTTATGCGAAGCTCTTCACATCTGAAGCTGCCATGAGGATCACGACGGAAGCCGTGCAGATCTTAGGCGGCTACGGGTATATGAAAGAATTTCCCGTGGAGCGGATGATGCGGGATGCGAAATTGCAGACCATCGGCGGAGGGACGTCCGAGATTCAACGGCTCATCATAGCAAGAGAGATATTGAGTTCAAAATAGACGGACATCTCAATTAAAAAGAACTTGATGGTTCATGAAGCACTCCCGTCTGGGGCCTTCAATCCCATTGCCGATGATGAACTTATTATTTGTGAGAAATGATTACAGGTAAGGTAGAGGGGAATAAGATGTCAAATCCCGACGGGAGGAGTCATGGCTAAGATTCTTGCGTTCCGGAGACCCGAAGAGAATTGTACAAACTGCTGGTACCATAGTCCCCATCGCAGTGATTATAAAGATCAATCCGTCTCTCCCGTTGGATATTGCCGGCATCCTGATCGTGCGAAGAATTCCGATCCCGCTCATCCCGCGAGGACACAGCTGCGTTTGCCATGCGACCCCGGCAACTGGTGTTCCAAATACGTTAATGACGATTCACCTGCGATGAAGAAATTGCAGTTCGTATCGGGTATCAAATTCGCACTGCTGTGCATGCAGCAGCGCCTGAAAATCCATGCTGAGCCCATAGAGAAGGCGGATGAATACAGGGAATTGGTAGACCAATTCTACATTGAATACAAGAAGCTCATGACAATCAATCAGTACAAAGCCGCAAAAAGAGACCAGGGATATTTCGTCGCTTTAATTGAAGAGGCAATTGAGTATTATAAGAAAGAGAGTAAGAACCGAAGGCCGTAAGATAAAGCATTGCCGTTAAAGCGGCCAACCTCAAATACTGGCCAAGGGTCTCTTTCATTAATAACCAAAGTTTGCCACGAATACTTTTTTATGAAGGTCCTCTTTGATGGGCTGAGTATAGTAAAAATGAAATTCTGTGTTAAAAGAAAAAAGTTCCTGATCGAGTTTTTCTTCCTGGATCGCGGCATCCGGTATATTTCCTGCAAAAAATCTTAAAGAAGTATAAGTAAAAATATGTTAGAAAGTCTGCGGGCAGGTCGAATTCACAATCACGGTTATTGCAAATAACGTCTTTAGTTTCTTTTGATTTTTTAAAAATGGTCAAGAAAAAAGGGAGGGAATAAAGTATGGCAGATAACTGGAAACCTTTGACGGACAAGGAGAAGGCAAGGTACAACACCTTGAATAAAGAGAATGTCGAATTCCTGATGGATCGGTACAACAAGGTTAACCGCTGGGTCATTGCAGACATGATCCGACGCAGCAGTTACCATTATCCTGATAAGAAGGCCCTGATCTTCCAGGATAAGACACTCACCTATGCCCAGCTTGAAGCCGAGTGCAACCGGACAGCCAATGCGCTGTCGGCGCTGGGTGTGCAGAAGTACGACCGTGTCGCCATTCTGGCTCATAACACGATTCACCACGTCTTGACCTGGCTTGGATGCGCCAAGATAGGCGCCGTCTACCTGGCGATTAATTATCTCTTGAGGGGGAAGGATGTCTCCTACTGCATAAACCACTCGGAGAGCAAGGTCTTTATCGTGGAGGACAGCCTCTATGACCTGGTGAAGGATGTCCTCAATGATATGCCCACCGTCAAAACATGGATATGGTCCAATCAAGGCGCCGGCAAGCCCCCTGTGAGTGATCTGTTCAGGGATTTTGATGCGTGGTATAAAAAATATCCCGCCGACGAACCTGACGCAATCCTTCATATCGAGGATCCCGTGCAGATGACCTATACAAGCGGCACGGAAACACTGCCGAAAGGCGTTATCATCAGCAATCAGGCGTTGATGGCCCAGTACATGGGGGCTATCATTGACGGGCAGTACGATGAGGACGACATCTCTATTAATGCCCTTCCCATATATCACTGCGCCCAGCGTGATGTATTTATGAACCCGATTTTCTGGGTCGGGGGGACAAACGTATTGATAGCTCCTGATATCGGTCAGATCCTCAAAAACATTGCCGACTACAAAGCTACTCTCTTCTTTGCACCACCGACCGTCTGGATCGGAATTTTGAGGCATCCCGATTTTAGCAAATATGACATCTCCAGTCTGAAGAAATGCTACTACGGCGCATCGATCATGCCCGTCGAGGTGCTGAAAGAGCTCATGGAGCGGCTGCCGGGGACCAGAATCTACAACTATTACGGCCAGACTGAACTTGCGCCGTACCACACAATTCTCAAGGCGAAGGATGCATTGAGCAAGCTGGGTTCCGCAGGTATGGGCGGTTTAAACATGGAGACGAGACTCGAAGATGACCAATTCACGCCCATTGATAAACAGGGCATCCCCGGAGAGATCTGCGGCAAGGGCCCCCATGCATTGACCATGTATTTCAAGGAACCGGAGAAGACGGAAGATGCTATGAAGGGAGGCTGGTTCCATTCCGGCGATGTTGGAGTTATGGACGAGGACAGATATATAACCGTTGCCGATCGGAAGAAAGACATGATCAAAACGGGCGGCGAAAATGTCCCGACGCGAGAAGTGGAAGAGGCCATATACCTGGATAAAAGAGTTCAGGAAGTTGCCGTCATAGGTTTGCCGCATCCCAAGTGGGTTGAGGCGGTAACGGCGGTGATCGTTCCCAAGAAAGGGGAGAAGATCACGGAGCAGGAAATAATGGAACATTGCCGGAAGGAGCTTGCCCAGTTCAAGTGTCCCAAGGCGGTAATCTTTCTCGATGCCCTCCCCAAGACGCCGACGGGAAAGATTCTCAAGAGGGAAATGCGCACGAGCTATAAAGGGATATTCGCCGGCAAATGATATTGTATGAGCTTTGGAAAGCTTGCATTCAGTCATTTTGACGATCCCCCCGTGTCATTATCGACCGGGGGGAGAAATCCTTGTCCCTACCGAGGGGAGGAATCTTAAAGATTCCTCACATTAGTTCGGAATGACTAATGGACAAGATTTCTCGTCGTTATACTCCTCGAAATGACAAGGTGCATGTTTTCAAAGGTCGGAAAATATTAGAATAAGAAAGGGAGACCCATTATGGAGATCAAGAATGTTTGCGTTTTAGGAGCCGGTTTGATGGGGAGCGGCATTGCGCAGGTGTGCGCCCAGGCAGGTTTTCAGGTAACCATGAGAGACATTGAGCAGAGGTTTATCGATGCAGGGATGAATACGATCAGGAAGAACCTGAGCCGCGACGTGGAAAAAGGGAAAAAGACCCAGGAAAATATGGACGCAATTCTGGGCAGAATAAAGCCGACCCTCGATCTTAAGGAAGCAGCAGGCAAGGCCGATGTTGTCGTCGAGGTCGTCATCGAGGTGATGAATGTTAAGAAGCAGGTATACAATGAGCTGGAACAGATAGTGCCGGCACACTGCCTGTTTTTCAGTAACACATCAGGTCTCTCTATCACGGAGATGGCAGCCATTACGAAGCGGCCGGAGAGGTTTATCGGGACCCATTTTTTCAACCCCGTGCCGGTGATGCGCCTCTTGGAGATCATCAGGGGCTACGAAACCTCCGATGAGACCCTGGAGATTGCCAAGGAGTGGGGGAAAAAGATCGGCAAGGAAGTAATCGTGGTAAAGGAAGCGCCTGCCTTTGCAGTGAACAGAATTCTTTGTATCATGCTTAACGAGGCCTTCTTCACCCTCGATGAAGGCATAGCCAGCGCAGAGGACATAGACAAGGGCATGATGCTGGGCTGCAATCATCCCATCGGTCCGCTGGCCCTGTCCGACCTTGTAGGTAATGAGACCCTGCTTCACGTTATGGAGGGTCTGCACAGGGAACTGGGCGATAAATACCGCCCTGCGCCGTTGCTGGTGAAGCTGGTCAGGGCAGGACGTTTCGGAAGAAAATCGGGCAAGGGAGTTTATGATTACTCAAAAAAATAGGCATTCAGTTTATTTTTAGGGCATCATGACAAACTCTGTAGGAGTCCAAATTTGTGTCAGTCAGCTCCCCGCCTTCGCGGGGATAAACGGCGGCGGGAATCCAATCCACTCTGTCATTCCCGCGCAGGCGGGAATCCAGGTATTGTGTAATTGAATGAAAATACTGGATTCCCATTTTCATGGGAATGACAAAAAATATTTTTCACACTTTTTACGAAGCTGTCAATGATGAAACAATTGGAATATTGAAGTGAGAGGGAAATCATGAAGGAAGTTTTTATTGTCAGCGCTGTGAGGACGCCTATCGGCAGGCAGAATGGATTTCTCAGGAACTGGACGGCCCCGGAACTCCTGGGTGCCGTGCTGGATGAAGCTGTCCGCAGGATTGACCTTGATCCCGCAATTGTGGATGATGTGATCACCGGCACGGTGTATCAGGTCGGCGAGCAGGGCTTCACCCTGGCGCGCATGGGGGTGTTGGCCTCAAAATTTCCCATGACGGTCCCGGGTGTCTCCGTGAACCGCCAGTGTGGAAGCAGCCTCACAGCCATACAGCTTGCCTGCGGCATGATTGCTTCCGGTACGATGGACGTCGTGATTGCGAGCGGATGCGAACTCCTGACGAAGTACGGGATGTTTTCTGATTTGAACGGCACCCTATATACAGGGAAGCCCATGGGTAATCCCTTCGGGGCATTTTATACAAGCAAGTATGGCAAACCGGATCAGATCGCAGCCGCACAGATGATTGCTGACAAGTGGGCAATCACGCGCGAAGAGTGCCATGAGTTTGCCATTGCGAGCCACAAGAAGGCCCATGCGGCAACTGTAAATGGATATTTCAAAAATGAGATTCTGCCCGTGAAGGGTGTCGATAAAGACGGCAACGAGATCGTGAGGGATACGGACGAACCCATCAGGCCGGCAACGACCCAGGAGAGTCTTTATGCCCTCAAGATTCTGCCGAATACCAAGTGGATAACGGCAGGCATATCGAGCACTATCACGGATGGTGCGTCTGCTGTGGTTCTCATGAGCGAAGAGAAGATGAAGGAGCTGAAGCTGAAACCTCTGGTCCGCTTTGTCGCAAACGCTGTCGTCGGATCCGATCCGGAGATCATGCTGACAGGCCCCATTTATGTCACGCCCAAGGTTCTGAAGAAGGCCGGCCTCTCTATGGCTGATATCGATATCTTCGAGATCAATGAGGCCTTTGCGCCCATACCGCTCGCCTGGGCGAAGGAGCTCATGGCTGATCATCACAAACTTAATGTGAATGGAGGCGCCCTTGCTCTCGGCCATCCTGTCGGTAATTCCGGCTGTCGCCTGACCGTCACGGCAGTCTACGAGCTTATGCGGCGAAAAGCCCGATACGCCCTTGTTTCGCTGTGTACCGGCGGGGGAATGGCTCCGGCGACGATTTTCGAGAGAGTCTAAGGCAAGGTTTGAAGAAATGGATACCCTCTGTCCTCGGTCAGGAGAGGCTCGCTCAAGGGCAGTATTTTTTGTATGGAGCCGGGAGACGAATCCCCGGAGAACCCAAGGCTGCCGATCATAGCCTCAAGAATCACTGCTAATGCTTCTCAAATAAATTATTCGGGTACGCCCGTTTTGCCTTTGCGATAGAATTCTGTCAGGAACTCCGTATCCTTTGGAGAGAGGTCAAAACGCATGACTGCTTCATTGATAAGCTTCTGAACGTTCTTGTTGGGATCATCCAGCAGTTTATCGGAAATCCATTTGACAGCTTTGCGAATAGATTCTCCTTCGGGCATAATCGTGGCCATGTTCTACACTCCTTGCTATAATAGAGATAGTTCAGGTTGCCTTCATAAACTAAAAAACCTACAAATGCAATCAATGTCTCATCAGGAATGGGAAAACCCAGGATTCCCAGTCCCAGAGCGACAAAAATTCCCCAATAAGAATATTTTGCGATGGTCAACAAAAGGGCATGCATTTATGCCCCATGGGCTCTGTGTCAAGAGTTATTTTGGCAGTATTATAGAATAAATGCTTTCAAAAATGCGAGCTGAAATATCGTAGCAGAATCCGGAAAGGGACAAGATGCTTAGAGGAGAACTCAGTACCACTATTGAGACTGCATGTCTATAAGGTTCAGTTTGAGACAGTTATCGGCACTTCTTCTTAAAAACAAGAAAGGGCGGGAACTTCTCCCACCCTTTCCTGTCAAATAGTTTATAGCGTACGATATTGAACCTATTTTTATAATGTCTGAATGTTACTTAACAGCATCTTTTAGTGCTTTGCCGGCAGAAAACTTGGGCACTTTCTTGGCCGCAATCTTGATTGGTTTGCCGGTCTGGGGATTTCTTCCTATTCTTGCGGATCTCTTCGCAACGGAGAAAGTTCCAAAACCGACCAGAGTCACCTTGTCTCCTTTTTTCAGAGCCTTCTTGATTGCATCAAGGACGGAATTAACGGCGCTTACTGCCTCCACCTTGCTGCACGTTGACTTTGCAACCTCATTGATCAGATCTTCTTTGTTCATAGCATCCTCCTCCCTTTTTATATTATAATGGTGTCGATCCGCCAAAGGCGGAAACATCAGCACCTCTCAGTCAATGCCTCCTTATAGATTCTGAGCTTAAAAAAAGCAACATTAAAATGATGTTTTTTAACTTTATTTTTAAACGGTGACAATAGACACAAAGCAGTTTTCAGAAGCAGGTCGGTTTGAGAATCCACCGCTTCCGCGTGCAATGGCATGGACCACCCTGTGTAGCAAGATGAAACAGGAAGTCCTGCATTGCAGCCTTAGTTTGGGTAACAGTCTCTAGATCATTCACATCTCTGGCAGTGAAGCAGCAACAATTATGAAACGCTCTGATTTTGCTTTAAAAAATACGTTTGCGTAGGATATATCAAATGACGCCTGCTGGATGATGCCTTGCGTGTTGTGCATTTGCTGCGGTCCAGATTGCGCAAACCGATTGAATCGAAAAGCCAGATTCGCTTGCTCGAGATCTTACGAACGATCGTCCAGTGGTCATGCAGACCACCCAAGCTCAAAAGAATGGCTCTCTTTTCCCCTTTTGTACGTTTCGCATGAAGAAACCTCGTCATTTCTGTCCAGAACTCACTAATCCCCACATCTGTCTGCTTTTGGAAAGGAATTGCCCTGTCTATTTTTTCTCCGACAATATCCTTGAATATGCTCCCCATCACCGTTATGCTGATTCCCTGCGCCAGCGTTACAGCGAGACTCTTATTATCTTCAAGGTAGCTGATAATCTGTGTGAACAGTTCCTGCGATTCCTCGTTACTAAGTCCCCTGATGACGCGCATGGCATTTACAATACTGTATATGCCGCAAAGCGAATCGAGAGCTCCCTGTTCATAGGGTTTATGTCTCATCGGTCACTCCTGGGAAGGTTGCTAAAAGAATTCTCCAATGCGGGATATTATACGATGGTATTCTTTCATATTGCTCCGCACTTGAAAAGAAATCTTTTAAATTTTATTGAACATGGAATTTAAACAAATCCATATTATACCTGGCTAAGTGGTATCTAATATTTTCGACTAACGGCTCGAGTATATTGATGTAATCGTCGGTCCACGGAGCATTTCCGTTCAGGCCGTCATCCTTTCCCAGCCTCACCCAACCGCGGTTCACCAATGGTTGGAGGCGTGCGGGGTTCCTTGCAAGGGCGACGCACCAGGAGGCATTCTGGTAATCTTTCAGCTTGTCTCTTGTTGCCGGCACATTTATGGCGCCATACAGGTTCAGCCCCGCAGATGTGGATTTGATCACGGGTCTGAGTTCATAGTAGCGGTTAGAGACGTGAAAGAGGATCACCCCATCTTCCGCCAGCCTGCTGAGGTATATTTCCATAGCTTCCCGTGTCAGCAGGTGGGTCGGGATGCCATCGCCGGTAAAAGCGTCCATGTGGATTATGTCATAATCATGACTGGCGCTTTCTGACTTCTGCATTGAGAGGCGGCCGTCACCGACAATGACGCGAACTTTGACCGTGCAGTCATCAAGATACGTAAACCACTGCCGGGCGATCTTTTCATTGTCAGGGTCTATTTCATAATAGGTGATGCGGTCGGCCTTTTTTGCGTACGCGGCGACGGCGCCCGAACCGAGCCCCAGTACAGCGATTCTCCTCGGGGTGTTAGTTGTTTGATAGACGTCGGCAATTCCTCCCCCCAGATAGAAGTAAGAAGTCGGTGTCTGCCGCATGTCCGGATCGAGTAGCTGGGCTCCGTGCAGAGTCCTGCCATGAAGCAGTTTTCTCAGCCCTCCCGGGAGTCCTTCGACGGACGGATCGTCCTTAATGCGGTACGTTCCGTAAAAGTTTCTGTGACGGAATTTAATTGGTTCTTGCCATGATGTCCAGGACTCCATGCCGATGACCGTGAGCATAATGACCATGATCAGGATACGGCTGCCAGAGGCCAGGATGGGAGTGCCGGGCCTGCAGGGGACAAAGGACTTGTCACAGCACCACCAGAAGGAACAACCTAATAATAGGAGCAAGATAGGATACTCAAACAGTCCCTTAAACATATAAGGGGCGATAAGACTGACGAGGACGCCGCCAATCCAGCCCCCCAGAGCGATAGTGAGATAGAAATTGGTGAGATGCCCGGGCAGCGGTCGACGCTCGTAGAGCGTGCCGTGGGCAACCAGACAGATCATAAAGAAGACAGACAGATGTCCGATGATGGCAAGCCAATGTGAAGGCCCCCACAGATAAAGTATGAATGTGATGAGCAGGATTTCCGGCCATAAAATTTTCAGGAACCAAGGGACGCCGCCCCTGTTCGAAAAGGTTACGATGAAGCTGCCCAGGTAAAGGGCTAATGGCATGACCCAGGTCAATGGGAAAGAGCCCACTTCCAGAGCAATGAAATTAGTTACGGCCAGAAGGAATGCGGAAGGGAGGCTGCTCAGCAGCAGCCACCTGGCATAGGTTAAAGACGTAACCTTGTCCTGTGCAATTTCGCTCCCGACTTCTGAAGTCTGAATATTTCGCCCCTTATCCGGGCGGAGTTGAAACCAGGCGGCCACACAAATAATCGCATAAACAAGATACGTTCCCGTCCAGGAAAGGCTCTGCATTCTCAGACCCACCAGAGGTTCGGCTATGAACGTGTAACCCATCAATGCAATAAGAGACCCTGCGTTTGAAGCCGCATACAGCGGATATGGCTCACGGTTCTCTCCTATCGAAGATCGATAGAGCCATAACTGGGCGACGACCGCCGTTGTCGAAAGGACAATGAAGGGCAGCGCCACATGCATAAGCAATATGCCGAGAATGTTGAGGAGCGGCGCCTCGGCATCGGGTTGGGCATTGATATTCAATGGCAGATTTATCAGGGGAAGGGCAAGCAGAAGCAAATGCCAGACCCCCATTTTTTTCGCACAGAGATGCGCATACAGATACCCGATGAGGAGCATGGCCTGATAGAACATGAGGCAAGTAAGCCAGACATGGGCCGCACCCCCGAAATAAGGTGTCAGCAGTCGACCGACAAGAGGCTCCATCCCGAAAAGGAGAAGGGCGCCGGAGAAGACCATACCCGAAAGCGCCATCATGGCCAGTCTCTGGCCCCTTGCGCCCGCTGTTACGCTCATTTTTTCCATTAATAAACCTGAACACCTGGAATTGCTGGCGGCTCTATTATCACATTAGATAGGGAACGGCCATTAAAAATCATTGCAGGCATTGTGCACAAAATCTTTCTAAAACGTCCTCTTGAGATAAACCGCGACATAGGGTAATATGCCCACGCTTTGTCATAAAATACAGGAGGACAAATTCATGGATTTTCCGAATCTTAAGAAACAGGATCCTGAGATTTACAAGCTCGTCAAGAAGGAGGAAGAGAAGCAGCAGTACAAACTGTCAATGATCCCATCGGAAAATTTTTCCAGTCCCGCAGTGCGGGAGGCCTTATCATCAGTCTTTGTACATAAATATGCCGAGGGATATCCTCATAAGAGGTATTATGAAGGAAACCAGTTTGTGGACAATCTTGAGGACCTCTGTCAGCAGAGGGCAAGACGGGTCTTCTCTCTCCCCGATGACTGGCACGTGAATGTGCAGCCACTTGCGGGAGGTAATTCGAATCTGGCCGTTTATAACGGGCTTCTGGAGCAGGGCGATACTATCTTGAGCATGTATCTGCCGGACGGCGGGCACTTGTCGCATGGCTGGTCATTTCCCGAAAAGGATGAGCAGGGATTGGAAGGGCAGGTTGAGCAGGCAATATATCTGGGCGGCAAGAGAAAAATCAGCATCGTTTCAAAAATTTTTAAAGTGGTGCAGTACAAAGTGGAGCCCGATTCACGGCTCTTTGATTATAAGAAGATCATGGCTATTGCCAAGGAGTACCGCCCGAAGATGATCATCTCAGGGGGTACCGCATATCCGCGCGAAATCGATTATGACGCCCTTCACTCTATAGCGAAGGAAGTAGGCGCCTATTATCTTGCGGATATTGCCCATGAGGCCGGCCTCGTTGCAGCGGGCGCCAATAAGTCACCCGTCGGGAAAGCGGATGTTATCACTTTTACAACGCATAAGACCCTCCGCGGGCCAAGGGGCGCCGTTATTTTATGCAGAGGCGACTTGGCAGATAGAATAGATTTCGGCGTTTTTCCGGGCTTGCAGGGTGGCCCTTTCGAACACACAATCGCTTCCCTTGCGGTTTGTCTGAAAGAGGCGTGTACGCCGGCGTTTAAAAAATATGCCTTTCAGGTGGTAAAGAATGCTCAGAGGCTGGCTCAAAGGTTCATAGAGAGAGGCTACGATGTTGTTTCCGGCGGAACTGATAAACATCTGTTGCTCATTGATATGAGAAGCAAGAAACTGTCGGGTCGCAATCCTGCCAAAGCCCTTGACCAGGCGGGTATCATCATGAACCGCAATTCCGTTCCCAATGAAACCGGATCGCCAATGAACCCCTCAGGACTGCGCATGGGCACACCAACCATCACTACACGCGGCATGAAGGAAAAGGAGATGGATAAGATTGCCGAGTGGGTTGATTATGTCATTAAAGTTGTCGCACCTGACTGTGATCTGAGGCCTGCTGAATTTGAAGAGAAAATAAAGAAAATGCCCGAGCTTCGGAAGACCGCTGCGGAAGTGAAATCCCTCTGCCGGAAGTATCCTCTTAATATTTGACCGGGCATAATCCTGCCAATTTTCGTGAGGAGTGCCTGACAGTGCGTGTTGCCCGTCGAGGGTCGACACCTGCAGAGCAGCATTTCCTGCTCGGCAGGTGTCATCTGTATAACAAAACATGCCCGGAACAGAATGCAAAATAGAGACGCGGAATTGTTTCACTCTCTATTATGTATAAGACCCAACGTAGCAAGCAGGAGAATGGCGAAACCGAACGCTATGTAAAGCAAAGTAACGCGATTGAGCTGTAATTCTCCTTTTTCTGTGAATAGTATAACGTTTGAGAGGTAGCTCCAGTAGATTAGAAAGCCGTAGTTGAGAAGCAAGGCCATCCGGGTGTAACCGAAAATCAATACAAGTGTAGCGAGAGACAGAAGGGCGAGTATATGAGAAAGTGGTACCGATAATTGTGTTGACATTAATGGTTCCATGTTCCGTTCCTCTTTTGTCAGATATGTTTGCTCTTTCACCCTTGATTCGCAGCCCATTCATTTTTTTTGACAATCCCTTTTGGATCATAATCTAAGTCACAATGTAAAAAGAAGCTGTGACAATAATCACACGAATAATCGATTTATATCTGAGAATCTGCGCAGTATGTCTGAGATCTTAGGACTGTTAGGACAAGCTTTGACAGGAATCTTTGATTGCTCTTATGCCGAATTGATAGCATCGCCCTCAGCAGATTCGGCATGCGCATCTACTTTGTCTATCCTTTGAAAAGTAAAACTTTGCGAATTTGCACATGACTTCTTACGAGGTCGCAATATGCGAAGATGTGTTTATGGACGCTGTATGTGATAGTCTAAGGTAGGAGTTGGTCGTATTACCGTCTGCCGCGACTGCCTCTATAGCCTCCGCCGGAATCCGACTGGTATGGTCTTGCTCTTCCTGTATCCCGTTCTTTTTTCGGTCTGGCTTCACTGACGACGATTGTATTTCCGTCAAGCTGGCCGCCATTGAATTTCTCGATTGCCGCTTTTGCTTCCTCTTCGGAGGCCATCTCGACAAATCCGAATCCTTTGGATAGTCCCGTTAGCCTGTCCTTTATGATATTTACCGACATGACTTTACCCGCTCCGGCAAAGTTTGACGTCAGATCATCCTCAGTAACCTTGCTGGACAGATTCCCGATGTATAATTTTTTATTCATGTTTCGTCTCCTTTACGGTTACCGCACAAAAGACCTGAAGACAGAAAGAGGCACCCCGGTTCAGGTATTTACAGGGGTGCCTCTTTCTGTAAAGAACCTCTTATACAGTCTTCACATTAACAGCAGACGGACCTTTTGGACTCTGCTGGACGTCAAATTGGACGCGCTGGCCCTCAGATAACGTCCTAAACCCGCTGTCTTGAATGGCGCTGAAATGAACAAATACATCGCCGCCTTCATCATTAGCAATGAATCCGAATCCCTTCTTCTCATTAAACCACTTAACGACTCCTTCTGACATTGTTTCCATCCTCCTTTCTTAGATTTTTCAAAAGTTGGATTTCCACGTTGACAGAAAGAACAATTCACCATATCCCTTACGAACATGATGGTTTACCTTATACTGCAAAATGCCATTACCCAACTTTTTATAACTTTCTGAACCGTAAAAATGCTTCTTTCTTCAAGCAATTGTGTATCTATTATGACCTTTTGTCCAATGTCAAGTCTTTTCTGTAAAATTTTATGGTCAATTGACCGGTATTCATCCGGCTTCTTTTCATCTACCCATCAGAGGAAGAAAAACTTTCTCGGGTTGATCAGGTAATTCCCAGAAGCTGAATTTCGAAAATCAAATCCTTCCCCGCCAGTGGATGGTTCCCATCGAATGTAACGCTCGTATCAGATACGCCAGTTACAGTAACTTCGATAAATTGTCCGTCATCCCGGCGGAATTGAAGTAGTTGACCGACACTTGGCTGAAAGTCTTTAGGAAGCTGATTCCGCTCGAAGACAACCACCATTTCTTCAAGGTGCGATCCGTAGGCCTTGTCGGTCGTGATTCTGGAAGTCTTCGTTTCTCCCACCTGCATTCCGATAACGGCATCTTCAAAGCCGGAAATGACTTGCCCTCCACCGATTTTGAATTCCAGAGGATCGCAATCCAGGGAGGAATCGAAGACTGAGCCATCATCAAATGATCCTTTATAATGAACTTTCACAGTGTCGCCTATGCCTGCCGTTTTCATTCGTCAATTCCGATTTTCAGATGGTGATGAAATATCTCAGGGCATGTACTACTTGGTGCTGCCTTCCTGTCTCATTCTGGAAATGATCTGGTTAATATGCGGAAGGGCGCTCAGTGTTGCCTTCTCTCCCTCGAGGATGGCTTCATGTCTCTTAGAAAAATCGGCCGCTCCTATGTGGCCCACATTGGGTCTTATCACGACATCTGCCCTGCCCAGTTGTATCTGAGATATCTTGGCATGCATGATGTCGATTGATTGCAATATCGTCTCTATGGTGCTCTTGGGGGGTGAATTTGCAGGACTCGATGATATATCGACGGCTATGACGACATCAGCGCCGTATCTTCTTGCTGCATCAATGGCCAGGGGGCTTACGACGCCTCCGTCCACATATGTCCCGTCTGAAAGCTTCACCGGCCTGAATATTCCGGGAATGGAACAGCTTGCCCGCACTGCAGTTCCCGTGTTGCCCGTACCGAAAATGACTTCTTCACCGGTCTGTATATTCGTAGCGACTGCATAAAAAGGGATCTGCAGCTTTTCAATGGGGGTATCCCTTAATGCCCAGTTCACATAATTTTCCAGTTTCTCCCCCTTGACGAATCCATTGTCTGGGATCGTCAGGTCTACAACATCGTCCCTCTGGATGGAAAAAGCCATGGTTTGAAGTGTATAGGCATCAAATCCATATGCGTACAGGCTGCCTACAAAACTCCCGGCGCTCGTGCCGACTATCATGTGGATAGGTATTTTGTTGGACTCGAGGATCTTCAGTACGCCGATGTGCGCAAAGCCCCTGGACGCCCCTGCTCCGAGGACCAGGGCTATCTTGGCAGGCTTAGGAGGAGGCAGGAGGGGAGGCGCTTTGGGAACACATGCAAGGGTAGCGAGGATACAGGCGATGATAGCTATAGATAAGCCGGTATACTTAATTCTCTTCAAAGGGTCCTGATAAGACATCTTCAACTATCTCTTTAAAACTAACTCCATCTCCAAAACAAAAAGAGCCGCCTCACATGCGACCACAAGACGGCTCTCTTATATTACGATGTACATGTGTTATTTATAATATCCACAAGCAACAATCAGATCGCCTACCTTCTCAAGGATTGAAACCTTTGCCGCCACTTGCTTGGTAACAGGGTGATCCCAATAATACTCAACTTCCCCTTTGCCTTTTGTGTTTGCAAGATCAACCATCTTCTTTATGAAAAGTTGCCCATTCTTGTCCTTTGTTTCCATCATATCCTTGCCAATTAATTTTTCATTCGCGCCATGGGACAGAACTTTCCCGTTTAAATCCAAGATAAAGATGTAAAGATCCTTATTCACAAAGTCGCCTTTCTTATTGTTAAATGCTTCAAATGCTTTGTCCTTACCGTTGGCTTTCAGATAGGTAACCGCTTTTTTCATTAGTGCCTTTGCCTCTCCTGCAGTGCCAAACTGCCCCTGTGCATATGCAAAGCTTACTACCAGGAAAACTGCCAATATCACTGCGCATACTTTTTTCATAATGTTCCCTCCCATTTTTATTTTTCCCACTATAAATGAAATCCTGCGGAATGGTCAAATGCTTTTTCATAGGTTGCCAGATTTATACATCAATCATGAATAAACCACAAGACTTGTTAGCGACAAATGTTTGAATTCGGTAGCGAGCTCATTCCCCGCGGCTTGCTGCGGAGAGCTTCAAATGCTGAATAGATGGACTGAATCAGAAAAACAACATTACAAGGAAGAACTAAGAAACGGATTTGTTGTCTCCACCTACAACTAAATAACTTTGAAAAGCGCAGATGTTGATGATTACGAAATGAAATCTTGTTGTCCGCGTAGTTGGTCTAATCACCATTTTGCCGTGGAGCAATTAATTGCTAATAACAAGCAATTTTACCTCACTTTTCCTATCGGGAAGGCCTGACCGCTTATTGATATCGTGGGATACTGGGCTTTCTTGAATATCTTCTCGGCCAGGGTAGGCACTTCATTGTCCACATAATCCGCAAGCTCTGTCGTCCTCACATAACCCGTATTCCCCTTGTCGGCTTTTCCTTTCAATCCTTCTGCCAGCACGTAAGTGAACAATCCATGACCCTGATAGCCCTCCAGCGCTTCCTGCATGGAAGTGGCTGCCGAAAGAATGGTCGAACCCACCGCCCGGCTTAATATCTTCATCGCCGTGTCCTCGCTCATACCGCGTGTCAGCATCGCCACCTGGATTGCCTCACCCAAAGCCCCCGCATTGCATGTATCGATGATGATCAGCTTTTTTGTAGCAGGGATATTACCGATAAGTTCCTTGAATACCGTCTGACCAATGGCATCGGTCTTGAGTCTCTCTGTCCGCGTTGATCCTACATTCGAGGTGATGAGAAAATATTCTCCATCGTCAACTGTGCCATGGCTTGCCACATATAAGACAAACAAGTCATCGGGATTTAAAGACTGCATAGCCTTAAGTTCTTTTAAGATGTTTTCCCTTGTCGTCTCTTCTTTGGAAGAAAGCTTTTTTACTTCTACTTTCTCAAAAAGAGGCGAAGCGCCTTTCTTAAGCGTGTTTGCAAATAGAGCAGCATCGGCGACAGCGTAGTTAAGTTGGAGTTTGGGATTTTTATACTCGTTGATGCCAATTACAAGAGCATAAAGAGAAGGTCTGCCGATTGATTTAAATGATGCTGTTATTTCCTGAATAGCGTCTGTGCTCTGCATGGTATTGTCGGCATTAAAGGCGATGGCCCGTATTGAGTTCAAACCACTGGAAAGTTTTAGTTTATATGTTTTGTAGGTTTCGTTCTGATTGGCAGCGACAACTTTTACGCCTCTTGTGCTGTCCAGCATAACTGCGGAGCCGTTGAGATAAAGCCGTATATCGCCAATTCCGCCACCGGCATCGGTAATCTTCAAGGTGATAGCAGCATCACTTTTGTCAATACTTTTGGGCGTATCGACTATCGCTACAACCGGAGGTGGTTTTACATCCGCTACTTTTTTAAGTTCCTTCAAAGACCCGCCGGAAAGGGCGAGTGTAACAAGGTCTGGACGGTAGAAACTTTCCCGCAATTGCTCCGTGCTATATTCGTTGCCCCCGACTTTAACGCTAAGATACTTGTCGCCTTTAGGAGAGGAGTTGTAATAACCGTTTGCTGTTGTAATAATCCATTCACCATCTTCAAAAGCAATCATGGAGGCAACTTCTTCGCCCGTAGCGACATCCCATATTTTTGTAGATGCATCACCAGCGGATATTACCTGCTTGCCATTGGGCGAAAATTTAGCCGAAGCACCAGCCGTCCAGTCGGCATGACCAGTAAGAACTTTCCATTCAGAACCTGATGCTAAATCCCATATTATTACTTTTCCGTCGTTTCCCGTTGACAAGGCATATTTGCCATCCGGAGAAAATGCCACAGATATAATCCCCCCAATACGTATATGACTGACGAATGTCTTTATCTGAGTTAAAATTTTTGCATTCCACAATCTAACGCTATTATCAGACCCGCCGGACAGGGCATATTTGCCATCGGAAGAGAAAGAAACCGCATTGACACGACTGAGAGGCGTAAAACCTTCACTTCCTACTACTGTTCTTATAGACTTTTCCAACGATGCATTCCATAAAATCATTTTGCCACCACTATTGCCGGATAAGAAATATTTACCATCCGGCGAATAGGCAACAGACCAAATATAATTTTCTAAAAGCATTTGTAATTTAAAATCTCTGATTTCACCTCCCGTTGCTACATCAAAGATTTTCATGTTTGGAGGTTTATCTCGTGACAAAAACCCTACGACCGGAGGACCGCCACATAAAATGTGTTTTCCGTCTGGAGAAAAAGCTATAGTAACAGCTCTATCATCATTAAATGTCATTATTTCTTGTCTTGTGGCTAAATCCCAAAGTCTTGTCCCTTTACCGCCGGAAGCAAAATGCTTCCCATCAGGCGAAAAAGCGACCGGGGCCCTGTCACCCATATGGCCCTTGGGATGAGTGAATGTTTGTATCTTTTTCGCATGCAGAATGTCCCAGAGGATAAAAGAATCAAAACCTCCAGATAAGACGTACCGTCCATCTGGAGAAACATCAACCGTAGTCAAAACAGGAGCCTTTTCTTTAATTTTCATGGACATGTTAGCGTCCTTCACCGTAAGAACAGGCGTTGCCGCACAGGAAGAAAGAAAAATTGCAAAACACACTGTCAATATTGCCCGATAAGCAATCATATACCATCCTCTATATAAGCCGTATAGACCGGCTTCTTCCGATACTACAGGTTGATGTTTGTTTTCTCCGTTTACCGCCCGGTTTCCCGGCGGTGTCACAATATGTCAACGCTAATCTATTTGTCCCAGCCCCTCACATTGCCGGTCATCATATCATAATGATGGAGAAAATAAAATCACTGATAACGGATTGAAATCCAGCATTTTCGTTGAGGTTGATGGTTTGTGTAGTACAGGAAGAAGGGATGAGAAAAAGGGGACACGACAACGCCTCTTAATCAATGGAACCCCACCTCTCTTCCTCTAAAATATAATAGGATCTACCAAAAGGCGGTATAGCGGCAAACATCAAGCTGTGATGGTTAGCAGACGCACTGTACCTGAATTGATTAGATAAAAATGTATATTTAGCAGTTGGTATTTCTTGAAGGAACTCTGGAACAAGAACAGAAAGCACATGAGGATAAACGCCGTTTTTTAGCTTGTATTGCTCACAGGCTTTGATGATCACCTCTGCCCTATTTTTTGCGATAACATTGTTCAGATGATTGGACGCAAAAACGAGAACAACCATTATGGCATAGATCCCCATGATGATGAGTCGCTTTTTCAGCGCAACGCTGTCTTCTCTTTTTTTGATCGTTCTCACGGCCATAAAAGGGAGCGCAACAAACAATATGACCAGGGCGATGATTCCCTGGTTAAGCACCAAAGCGTCAACAATGAACAGAGAGACCGCTATGACAATCGATTTCATAACGTTTGTCATTTTATATAATCCAGTCATCAATACTTAAACCAGAAAAAAACCAGGATCACGGCAGCAACCATCACCATAATAGGCATAGCAAACCAGAATACCTTCGAAAAGCCAGAATCGGGTATTGGCGTCGGCCAATCCGCCTCCATAAATGAAAAAATGACCCCTCTTTTCGGTCGATATTCCAGATTCCAAAGCAAGCCCGCCATAAAGTAAAGCGCCGATGACGCGAAAATATTGGCAAACCATGTCATTGGATATTCCCCGTCTCGGATCAATATATAAAGATCATATGACCAGCTGGCCGAAAACATCCATAAACAAATGGCCACAAACCCTTGCTTAAGGGCAAGCTCTTTCTTTAGTACTTTATATATTGCACCTATTGACCAGGGGGCTGTAAAAAATGTTAGCACTGACATGAATAGTGCGTCGAAATAATCCCACGTGGGGTCTCCAGTATATGGTGCTACAATAGTCATCCCTGTAGCAGCAATTAAAAATGTAATGACCTTCCAGTGTATAAAAAGAAAGCGCCAATAATTAGCGTGGGAAAGGGCATAAGAGCTTTTATCCCTGATATACAGAACAGCGGAAATAAGGCAGGCGAAAGCCCAACAAAAAAGATAGGCGAAAAAAAATGTGCTCATATAATATTAAACCAAGTTTATCGGCTGAAGCACATACATACGCTTACTTCGATTCTTCATAGCGAATCGAACTCTCATAAACTACGGATGGAGTAAACATGTCTTGGCCAATGTATTTATAAATCAATTGTTGGTCAAGAAATATTGTTTGGATAAACTGTATTGATGGTTACTGCTTGAAATGTTGTATGGATAGGCTGCATTAGAAAAACAAGAGTACAGGAAGCTGTCAGTAAGTCCACATCCACCACTCTTGAATCAATCATATTTAATTGAACCTCGTTAGTCTTCAAAAAGGGCTTCAAAATCTCGAGGATTAATTATGACGATATCCTTGTAGCTTTTCAGGATCAGCAGGTCTTCATCACTGGTAACGATATAATTCGCGCCCGCATTTATAGCGCAGGCAATAATCATATCATCATTTGGATCCCTGCAAATACTCGGAATAGGACCAAGTTTATGAGGTATTTCAGATGTGGCCTCCGTAACTATGGCTGTGATTTCAGAAAGGTCAGAGGATGCCAATTTGAACTTTTTTGAAAGGATACCTTCAGATTCCCGGGTAATATCGTCACACAAAACAAGATTGAAGGCCCGCTTGCGGGCTCGAATTAGAAGGCCGGAACAAAGCCCTTCCGTCAGGAAGGCGGCTATAAGAACATTTGTATCAAATACCGCCTTCACGATATTGCCTTAAATACATCGTCATCCGTAATAAATCCCTCTGCTTTTGCTTTACGACTCAGGCGTTGCTTTACCTGGTGGAATCTGGTTTCCCATAAAAATAGCCCCAAAGACTCTTTCACGATATCGCTTTTATTCCTTCCTGTTTTCCTGGCAAGGACATCCAGCTCGGCGGCCATTTTTTCCGGTAAACTGACAGACAGAACGCTTCTCATGGTACACCTCCATCACTACAATTGCAAAAGATTCAAGCTGAATAATCCTGCCGATAACGATCGGACGCTTCAAGCGGACCGTTCAGAACATGTTTGTACGAATTAATCATTTGATTATTACTATTTGAAAGGATGCATGTCTGTGAAAATCGCCGTATGCTCGGTTACAGGAAGAAGCAAATGCTGTATCCACTACTCCTGTTTACACAGCCTTATGGATGCGCATTAATAAAGCAGTTGTAATTACTTGTTCAGAAAACCAGCAGTGTAAGTGATTTCTTACTTAACCGTCAGACCACTCACCCGGTAATTGAATTCATAGTTCATGGCGCCGCTCCAATTCTGCTGGAATACGCTCTTATAACGCGTTCCATCGACAGGTCCGACGGGCTTTCCGTAGGTATAGAACCAGTTGACAATAGGGCTTCCCGTAAAACCCAGGGCAATCCAGTAGGAACCCGGCATAAGGATCGGATTATCACGGCCGAAGTCGAAGTCTGACCATCTATATCCGGGTTTCAGAGAGAGCTGATCGAGATTGACGAAGTCGCTTGTGGTGATGGGTTGACCGGGCTTCCCCTGATCATCCTGGAAGATGTCAAGCCAGAGCAAGCCGTCACCGCCGAACTTATGGAGAGCGAGCGCGACTTTCTGGAGTCTTACGGGTTTTCTCAGGACAACGACCTGGGCGTACTGGGTAAGGTTGGTGGTTACATATTCTGCCGTCTCCACGAGAAAGTTCCGGGACATCTCAAATTGATTTACCCCCGCGGCCTTCGTCACACGCGGGAATGCGAAGTCGATATTTTCAGGAAATTCTAAGTTACCGAAGACAAATG
>Ga0208103_1000051_pt1 | contig 83726 bp, 70 predicted proteins | sample CryBogmetaGMA75M_FD_184550 | JGI IMG/M metagenome (GOLD analysis project Ga0208103, IMG submission 184550) | Freshwater microbial communities from Crystal Bog, Wisconsin, USA - MA7.5M (SPAdes) | ecosystem: Environmental > Aquatic > Freshwater > Lake | place: Crystal Bog, Wisconsin, USA... | reverse complement strand
GGTTGTGAATGTCTCCATAGCCCTGGAAATGCCACTCCTGCTCAAGGGGGAACCCGGCACGGGCAAGACAATGCTCGCCCACGCCATTGCCGAAAGCCTGAAGATGCCCTTGATCGTGCTGAACGTGAAGTCCAGCATGAAGCTTGTGGATGCCCTGTATCAATACGATACCCTGACGCGCTTAAACGATAGCCGCTTCGGGGATTCCAAACGGGAGGTCAGCAATATCGAGGAATACATCCGGATGGGAAAAATCGGCCAGGCCTTTGTGTCGGAGCTGCGGACAGTGCTGCTGATCGACGAGATAGACAAAGCCGACAGCGATTTTCAGGACGACATGCTCGATGTGCTCGACCAGATGCAGTTCGATATCATAGAAATTGACAAGACCGTTACGGCGCGCCACCGGCCGGTGATCATCATTACTTCCAACGCAAAAAAGGATCTCTCCGATCCCTTCCTGGGCCGCTGCAATTTTCATCACATCGCCTTTCCCGATGTCGGGACGATGCGGCTCATTGTGGGTGTTCATTTCCCCAATCTCAGCAGGGATCTCTCCGAGGCCTGCATCGAGGCCTTCTACCGCCTGCGGGATTTCAAGGGGATCGAAAAGAAGCCGGCCACACGGGAGCTGATCAACTGGATTCGCGCCCTGAAGACAGACTCCGATATGCATTTGAAATCGCTTTCCCGGGGGAATACTCCCTATTTGGGCATCCTTTTCAAGAAAAGCGCTGATCTAACTGCTGCCACCCAGCAGGCGGCGAGGATGCGCTGAGAGGAACCTGATTTGTTTATCGAATTTTTTTATACGCTGCGTGAGCGCGGGCTTCCCGTGTCTCCCACTTCCTTTTTGCGGCTGCAGAAGGCGTTGAGCCTTGGCATGATCCAGTCCGTCGATGATTTTTACACGACCGCCCGTGCGATCCTCGTAAAGAGCGAGCGTTATTTCGATATGTACGATCAGGTCTTCGCGCATTTCTTCCGCGGCGTTGCCCTGCGGGCGCCGGAAGAGATTGAGCTGACGGAGATAGTGAAGGCGCTTCTGGAAGAATGGCTGAAAAACCCGGAGCAAATCACCGAGGCACTTGGTCTCGATGAATCAAAACTGAAAAAGATGACACCCGAAGAGCTTATCCAATATTTTCTGGACCGGCTCAAAGATCAGACGGAAGCCCATCACGGAGGAAACCGATGGATCGGCACGGGAGGCACTTCTCCGGTCGGACATTCAGGCTATCATCCAGGCGGGATGCGCGTGGGCGGGCAGTCCCGAAGCAAATCGGCCGTCAAAGTGGCCATGGAACGGCGATATAAGGATTATTCCCAGGAAGGTCCCCTGACAGAGGTGCAGATGGGCGAGGCTTTGAAGCGGCTGCGCCGGATGATACCCTCCGGTCCGAAAGACATGGTGAATGTGGATGAGACCATCTATGAGACAATGCGGAACGCCGGAGAAATCGAGATCATCTTCGACCGCCGGTTATCGGACCGTCTCAAAATCATCCTCATGATCGATAACGGCGGCTGGTCCATGGACCCCTATGTCGAAGTAGTGCAGACCCTGTTTCATTATGCCAGGAGCCAGTTCAAGGACTTGAAAATCTACTTCTTCCATAACACCGTTTACAGCCGTGTCTGGCAGGACCCGCAACGACGCTACAAACCGGAGCCTATTGAAGAGTTTATCCGCAAGGATCCGGAAACGAGGCTGATCATCGTTGGCGATGCGAGTATGGCCCCCTACGAGTTGATCCACACCAACGGGGCGATATACATCGACCAGGTGGAGGTCGGGACCGGCCTCGAGCGCCTGAAATATCTCGCTAATATCTTTCGCCATTCCGTATGGTTCAATCCCCAGCCTGAGCACGACTGGCGCCATACTCATACTGTCGGCATTATCCGCCAGGTCTTTCCCATGTTCGAACTGACACTGGACGGCCTGGAAAAGGCAGTTCAGCACCTTATGGCCCGGCACTGATGCGGACGGCGCAACCGCGTGGCTCGGTTTTGACCGGCGTCTCTAAGTGCCGCTACTTGGCACTTAGCTTAGCGCTTCCATCGGCAATCTTGCATCCTCGTCTGAATCCTAACGTGAGACATTCTGGGTGATCGAGAGTCCTTGGAGAACCCACCGATTGCACAAGATATGATAGAGTATTAGAGTAGTAGATTTCTCAGTGAAATAGTGTTATTCATAGCGCGTATGTAAAGTCAGAAATCAAAATTCTTAAACCCTATAATCTTTGTGTGAGGGTAGTATGGACTGATTACTGAAACACCGTTTCTCAAAAGAGTGCGGGGTTTTGTGTTTTAAGGCCAAGATTGCTTTTCATACTTTTCAACCAAAGGAGGTTAACAGAATATGAGACCATACCTCAAAAAAGCTTGGACTTGCGCCATAATAGTCACATTTATTCTATTTTTTTATACCTTTTCTTTTGCACAAACTGAAAGCATTAGAAGAGATACTGGCGTTGATGCAAAACAGGAAGTTAAGCAGGAACCCGCAGCAGAGAATATTTTTAAAACGGAAAATATACGAGGGGTTCGATTTAAAGATGGCAGTGTTATATACGGCATAATAGTTGAAATGAATATTAACAATGTAACAATATTAACAAAAGATAACAAAATAATTAAAAAGAAGTTTGACGATGTTGCAACCTTTATCAGATCGGACGACAAAGAAGAGAGTCCAAATAGGAAAGAAATCTTTAACATTAAGGAAATCTTTAGTATCGCCATAGGCGCTGAAAGAATGTCAGGACATACCATCTATCAGATTGGCTACCCCGTTACTACTTTTCCAAGCGGTAGCCAGTCCAATGGGTACTTCCCTTTCAGCAAGCTTGAATGGCCTTTAGATACATGGTTGGCTAGGCTTGATGCTAGTTTTAATATGGGTGATTCATGGCGGATTAACGGTGTGCTCAAGAAGAATCTCACCAATCCAGGTGACACAATGAAAGATTCAGACTGGATCACCAGTTCTAATCCAGGCCGACTTGATATCTACTCAGAGTCAGATATCTCTAAATTTGATGCCTGGATATTTGATATTGATGTTGAATGGGTCTTTTTGAAAGGGCAATATTGGTCTCTCTATGCTGGCCCTGGCTGGCAGTATCAGAAGTTTAAATATGAGTCACAGTTGATCCACCAATATTCACCTTCCGGTTTGCCGGGTTGGGACTTCTATGGAGATGGTTCAGTATCAATCACCTATGAGATAACCTATAACATGCCATATCTAAAAATTGGCGCTGATTTCCACATTAAAGACAAATTCACCTTGGATGGTAGTTTCGCATGGTCTCCGATTGTTAAAGCCAAAGATGAGGATCACCACATTTTAGTTGGCAAAACCTGTACAGGTGACATGAAAGGCAATGCATACATGTTTAATTTGTCGGCAAAGTATAAATTTACCCCTTCATGGTTCTTGAAGGGCGGGTTTCATTACACCAAGATTTCTGTTGACGGCGAGCAATACCAAATTTCAGACAGCGGTGTTCCCCTATATATCGTGAAACAAGAATCTGAGAGTACCCAGACTTCTTTGTATTTGACGGTTGGTTACACGTTCTAAAATCTGTGCTTACCTGTTTTGGCACAAGGGTTCGTTAAGCCCAGAAACATTATTTAGTCCAAAATAGAAACCCTGCCCCTTAAGGTCAGCTCAGAGTATAGTGGCTTTGACCGTATCAAATATATCAATAACCCCAACTAGACCTTGGAGCCGATAGCTGACGCACCGGCTCAACTTTCCATTACACTCTTTCAATTCGTAATCAATGAAACTACGTAAACCTAAAACCTAATATTATCTCTTTGTAGGTGGCCTCGGTAACGGTGTGTTTTCTGCAATATTCTTATGTTTCTTTATCAAACGCTGAAGCGAATGCTGAGGATATCGCCGTCCCGGACGATGTAATCTTTTCCTTCCAGCCGGAAGTGGCCGTTCTCGCGCACCCCCTTTTCCGAGCCGCATTCAATTAATTCATCGTAAGTGAAGCACTCCGCACGGATAAAACCCCGTGCCAGATCGGTATGAATGGCGCCGGCTGCATTCACCACAGTATCTCCTCCGCAAATACTCCATGCCCGAACTTCGTCTTCACCGACGGTGAAAAAGCTCACGTATCCGAGCGTCTTGTATGCGAATTGTGTCAGTCTCTCCCGCGCCGACTTTCTTATGCCCATATCCTCCATAAAGATTTCAGCTTCATCATCGTTTAGGCGGGATAATTCCATTTCGAAGCGACCGGCGAATTCAATGACGTTGTACCGCGATTCGATTTTAGTGATTAAACTCTTATTGTGTCCGAAAACCGACTCATCCGAATTAAGGATAACGAGGATCGGTTTCTTCGTGAGAAACTGAAACCCGCGTATTATTTTTTCCTCATCTTCATCAAGCTCGATGTTCCGGATGGGTTCATTGCTGTTGAGGTGCTCCGCAATCTTTTGGAGGGCTCTTTCTTCGAGGGCAAGGGCATTTGTTTTTTGCCCCCGTTTTTGGAACCATGCAATTTTCTCAAGCCTGTTTTCCAGGAGTATAAGATCGGCGAGGAGGAGTTCCGTGGCGATCTCGTCAATGTCGCGCAGCGGTGTGGGATCTCCATTCAGGTCATCATGAAAGTTACGCACAACCAGGGCCAGGGCATCGATGCTTTTGATCCATCCCATGGAGTTGCCTGTAAAGAGACCGTTCTTCGCGGAGCCTTCCTTCAGGCAGGGAAAATCGATCATTTCAATCGTGGCGCCGGTGGTTTTCTTAGGGTTGTACATGTCGGTGAGGCTGAGCAGCCGATCATCGTCGACCGAAACGACGGCCACATTGGGTTCGGCCTTCGCATCGGAGTATGTAGTGACGTTCGCCTCCATTTTCGTGAGGGCATTAAAAATTGTCGTCTTGCCGGAATTAGGCAAGCCTGTCAGTCCGAATTTCATACGAGGTTTCCTTCTCCTTATATATGGTTCTGCAAAAGGTGGCGAACATACGGCCTTATGTACGATTTGTCAAGAGATTAAATTGTCATCGATAATTCTGAGCAATAAAGAGGCTGGAGCACGTGAAATATAGATGAGAATGCAAAGCTGCCTTTGCGGATGGTAGATGGATAGGAAGTAAATGTAAAAAGAGGGCGGGTATTCATTCCGCCCTCTTTGCATTTATAGATGAAGATTTTACTTCTCTGCAATACAGCCGACGTGACGCAAGCGCCGCGCCAATGCCCGGTGAAGAAACTGCATTCATGTAACATCCTTTCAATAAACATAATCACTCGCACATCTGTATGCAAGCCCTGCCGGTTGAATCATCGTCAATTAGAATTACTGTATTTACTTGCAATGGTGTCAGGAAAAAGACGAGTCATTTTGTCTTGACAAATAGGGGAAAGTCATCAAACATTTTAAAATATCTGGACAAATACGAGGGGGATGCAATTATCGCCTTCTGGAATGCGCCCCTTGGACAACCGGCTTAAAAAATGTAGGAAGGAAATGCAAAATGCAATCTGGAAGACATGGAGCGGCCGGAACAAACCGGACAGAGAAATTTTATTTGCGTGATTTGGTCGGCTATCAGGACGGTTCAATTGTAAGCCGTGAGATCCTTGGTAAAAAGACCGGCACGGTAACCGTATTCGCCTTTGATGAAGGGCAGGGATTAAGCGAACATACGGCCCCTTTTGACGCCCTCGTCTATATTCTGGATGGGGAAGTAGAAATATCCATATCTGGGAAGCCGTATCACCTGAAGAAAGGCGAGATGATAATTATGCCCGCTAAAGAGCCCCATTCCCTCACGGCCGTCAAGAGATTCAAGATGCTTTTGATTATGATCAGATCATAAAACAAGGCAAAATCACGGGCATGCTCTCACGATTGCCGCGTGCGGTGCGCATTCTAGCAGACTTGCCCGCTATTTGTCACTGCGAGAAGGGGTGTGGCCAGACGTGGCAGTCTCCGAGAGCGCCACGGTTCATTCTTAGCAGCTATAACAATAGGGGATTTCTACTTCTTGAGCTTGGTGAATTTCGAGCCCTGTATCATAGCGCCGGCCATCAGTCCTTTCTGACCGAAGACGAACCCGACGATAGGCTGTTTGAATTTTGTCGTATCTATGGAACCCTCGGCGCCATATTCCATTATCGTTACCGTGCCATCGACACCAGCCTGCCAGTTGTCGCTGTTACGGAATTTTTTCAGGACCGCTTCATCCATGAAGACGAGTATGACGTCCTTTCGCTGGGCCCCTATCTGATAACCCAGAGAGGCGGCGGTTACATTATAGTAATCTACGGTTTGTCCACCAATTCGGAGGGCGCCTTCACCATACTCGCCGCCGATGATGAGACCGGCCTGAATGACATTCGGTATGACAAGAACACCCTTGGCTGCTTTGAGAAATTCATTCGCGCCCTTGACTTCTTTGATAAAGCGGTCGAGAGACACATCGACACTAACGTTGATCTCCTTCGCTGTGGCAGCAAAAGCTGTATGGAGAGGCAGGCTTACGATAATCACGAGCATAAATATGGCCAAAGTGATTTTACAGGTCAATTTTATCTTCATTTCTAGTCCTCCTGTTCTTGAGAAAGCGGCAAAGCGGAAACATTCATATTCTCTGGCAAGAATCATATTATTCTTAGGGGAATTCCGCAATTCATGAAAAGACTGCTTTATGTATTCTAAATACTTCATATCATCGTCAAGTTCAATAATTACGTTTATAGGCAATGCAGAATATTCTTATGTGCTCTTGTGAAATAATAGGGAAAGTGATATTAATAATATAATGTTTCCTTAGGGGAGGAGAATAGGCGCGTAACAAATGGCAACAGAACTTACATACGTAGTAATTACGCCATACAGTCTCATGAAGTCGCGTACCGGAAATATCATCGCGCGACTCATGTCATTCTCGGGCTGCGATCTGGTCGGCGTCAGGATGATGCGGCCATCGGATGAGTTTGTGGATGAGTATATGCGGCGAGTGAAAAGTCTGGGCATCGAACCCAAGATAGAGAACGCGCTGGTCGATTATATCGATCAGAATCTGCGTGGCGAAAATATCCTTCGTCAGACTAACCGCTGCCTGTTTCTCTTGTTTGAGGGCGAGAATGCGGTGGCGCGTGTCTACGATGTGGTCGGAAAACTCACGACGGAGGCAGAATCTGAAGCCATGCGAGGGACGATCCGCGGCACTTACTGCGACTTCATAACCAATCCCGACGGAACGATCAGGTATTTCGAACCGGCTGTTCTTGTGCCCACGAATCTTAAATATGCAAAAATCAATTTGGAGCTGTTCGCAGAGCTTGGATTCAATGACTCGGGTATTTACGAAGATTCTGCTGAAGGAGAAACCACGCTGGTCATTTTGAAACCGGACAATTTTTTCAAGCATTCCGTCCATACCGGAAATATGATCGACATGTTTTCGAAGGCAGGTCTCAGGATAGTTGGAGCCAGAGTGATCCGGATGAGCGCCGCGCAAGGTGAGGCATTCTATGGTTTCCTGAGAGGCACATTCAAACGAAAGCTGAAGAAACACGTAGCTGAAAAAATCAAGGAAAGAATATGCGGGCTCTTTGGGTTTGATATTACAGATGAAGAATACAATGCCATGGCGGCGGTAATCAACGAGACGAATGCCGAATACGAGTTTTCCCAGATCGTCCAATATTTGACAGGAATTGATCCGAACAGCGTGGCGCCCGAAGATCGCGAAAAGCCTGGCATAAACCCATCGCTGGCGCTTCTTTATCGGGGATATAGCGCAGTTGGGAAGATCCGGGGTCGATTAGGCGAATCCGATCCGGCAAAAGCAGCCGCAGGCACCATTCGTTCGGATTTCGGGCAGAGCGTTTTGCAGAACGCAGCGCAGGCATCGGATTCTGTCCAACGAGCTATTCATGAAAGAAAAATCATCGGCCTTTATGATAACGCCGGTGATGATTGTACGAAAATCATCACAAACTGGCTGAAAGAGGGTTAGATAATATTTGAGAAGTTGCATCGCGAAGATTTGTTTTTTAGTTGATAGTCAGGGCTTCAGTAAAGGAGGAACAAAATGAGTAAACGCGCGAAAGAGGATGCCAAGCGCTGGGTTGAGAAGGCTGTTGCTTTTTATAAAACTTCAGGCAAAAGAATCGCTTTGGCTGAATATACCAATCCTAACGGGCAGTTCGTTCAAGACGAAATGTATATATATGCTTTAAACGCCAGAGGGACCATGCTTGCACACGGAGTCAATGAAAGATTCGTGGGGGAGGATTTTAGTGAACTCAAAGACGCAGACGGAAAAAGTTTTATCCGTGAGATGCTCGATATGGCTAACACAGAAGGCAGCGGCTGGGTGATGTATAAGTGGTATAACCCGGTGACCAAAGAAGTATGGCCTAAGACAGCTTATTTCAGAAAGGTAGATGACCTTATCATTTGCAGCGGCATTTACGGGGAATAAATTATAAAGAGGTCCGTATATTCCCTTCTGCAGAGCCGGAAGTCGTAAGGACTGTACTAATCTTCATTATCAGCGTCTACCTGTTCTGCGGTGAGATCATTGCCGGTGTTGATTTGTCGGGGTTCTTAGCCGTGATATTATCATAGAAGGCACGAATCTTTTCCATATCGGCCCCAATGTCTCCGGTTGGCATAAGTGTCGGCCCGAAACCTCCCTCCTTCCGCACATAATCAACGAAACCCATCACAAGAGGGACGTTAGCTCCCATGGCGATGTAATAGAATCCTGTCTTCCAGTGATTGGCCTTCTTTCGTGTTCCCTCGGGAGCAACCACCATCAGCATTCTGGCCTGTTCATTGAAGGCCTGGACGGTTTGCGCAACCACATCACCGGATTTTGAGCGACTCACGGGAATGCCCCCCAGCCATTTGAAGAAGGTGCCAAAAGGCCATCTGAAAATAGGTTCCTTTCCCAGCCAGTACATCTTAGCCTTGAATGCCAGGATTATGGCGAGTCCCACGGGGAAATCCCAGTTTGAGGTATGAGGCGCGGCTATCATGACAAATTTGGGGGCGTCCGGTACCTGGCCTGCTCTCCGCCATCCGAAGATTCTCAGAAGAATTATGGCAAGAACCTGTAACACGTTTCTTAAGACGGGGATGTCGAAGATGGTGTAGCGCATGAGTCCTTTGTTTTATCGTCTTGATCGGACGCCTTAATAACCACGTAGCAGCATTTCAGTCAAGGGCATTGTTACTATCAATCGCCATTGCGACCTTCGGCGTCAGGACTTTCGGGGCGATAAGTGAGGACATTCCCCGGTCGCGAATTGCTGCACAATGTTTATGACAATGCCTTCTTGATATCCTTGGTGAAGGATGATGCGATTGGGATCAGGTCGTCTTTGGCGCTGTTTTCCTCAATGAGATGTACGAAAGCGCTGCCGATAACGACTCCATCGGCGTAGGAAGCGATCTCCGCGGCCTGCGCGGGTGTTGAGATGCCGAAGCCGATGACGAGGGGTAGGGCGCTTATTTTCCTGATGCGCTCTACGTCAACTCTAATATTCTGCATGAGGGGCTGTGCCGTTCCCGTAACTCCCGTGATGGAGATATAGTAGAGAAATCCCGTCGCATTTTTTGCAATTCTTGCGATGCGATTGTCGCTGGTTGTGGGCGCGATAAGAGAAATGAAATCGAGACCCGCCCGATCCGTATGCTGCCTCAGTTCATGCGATTCTTCCGGCGGCAGATCAACGACAAGGATGCCGTCAACACCGGCTCGCTTCGCCCTTGCCGCGAATCGTTCATTGCCGTAAGAAAAAATGGGATTGTAGTAGCCGAAAAGGACAATGGGAATATCACTGACTTCTCTCAAGGATTCTATCATATCGAGGATACCGGACAGTGTCACTCCACGATGGAGTGCCCTCTGCGAGGCAGCCTGAATGACGGGGCCATCCGCCGTCGGGTCGGAAAAGGGAACTCCGATCTCGATGACATCGACACCAGCTTGTTCGAGAGCGAGTATGAGACCGCGGGTGGTTTGCAGGTCTGGATCTCCGGCCGTAAGATATACAACCAATGCCTTCTCCTTTTTTTGTTTGAGGTCTCGGAATGTCCGTTCGATTCTTCCTGTCATAAAAGCATCTCCCAATGATCTCCCTTTTGAAAGAGGGATTTACATAAATCATTTTTTATCGATCATCTGTGATATTATCTCCGCATCCTTATCTCCCCTGCCGGAGAGGTTTACAACTATGATCTTATTCTTATCGAGCCCGGGGGCGAGCTTAAAAGCGTGGGCCAGTGCGTGGGCGCTCTCCATGGCGGGGATGATGCCTTCCAATTTGGAGACAAGCATAAAAGCCGCTATCGCCTCATCGTCGTCAATGCTCACGTAGGTTGCCCTCCCCGTATCCCTGAAGTAGCCGTGTTCGGGGCCGACACCGGGATAGTCGAGTCCCGCTGCAATGGAATAGGCATCCTGAATCTGGCCGTTTCCATCCTGAAGAAGGTAGGTCTTGTTGCCATGAAGGACGCCGACACTTCCGGCGGATATGCTTGCCGCATGTTGTCCTGTCGCAATGCCCTTGCCCGCAGCCTCTACGCCTACCATCTCAACGTGTGTTTCGTCCTTAAACGGATAGAATAGTCCCATGGCATTGCTGCCGCCGCCGATACAGGCAATAAGAAGATCGGGAAGGCGGCCTTCATTTTTCATGATCTGCCTTTTTGTCTCTCTGCCGATTACACTTTGAAATTCACGGACCATCATGGGGTAAGGATGAGGGCCTGCCGTAGTGCCGATCACATAAAAAGTGTCTCTTACTCTCGCTACCCAGTGCCGCATTGCCTCATTCATAGCGTCCTTGAGGGTCGCCGTTCCCGATGATACAGGTACGACCTCGGCGCCGAGTATTTTCATGCGAAATACATTGGGGGCCTGCCGTCTGATATCTTCCTCTCCCATGAAGATCATGCATTCCATGCCGAAAAGGGCGGCCACCGTGGCTGTGGCTACACCATGCTGACCGGCTCCCGTCTCCGCAATTACCCTTTTCTTACCCATACGCCTGGCAAGAAGTCCCTGACCGAGGGTATTGTTTATCTTGTGCGAGCCCGTGTGATTGAGATCTTCGCGCTTCAGGTAGATTCTGGCCCCGCCCAGTTCTTCTGTGAGACGTTTCGCATAATAGAGAGGGGTTTCCCTGCCTGCGTATTCAGTTAGGTAATAGGCGAGTTCATCCCTGAACTGCTTGTCTTTTCTTGCAGCCTTATAAACCTCCTCAAGCTCTAACAAGGCAGGCATGAGGGTTTCTGCGACATAGCGGCCGCCGAAGATTCCGAAGTGTCCTTTCTTATCGGGCAGTGACTGGTGCATGTTTTCTCCTCGTAAATATTTTTGTAGTGCTCTTTTCCCCAGCAGCATGGACCGTCTCAATCATGCTCTGAACTTTCTTAGGATCCTTTTTCCCCGGTGAGAGTTCAACGCCGCTGTTGACGTCTACGGCATGTGGCGACACCGTTTTGATTCCCTCCAGAATATTACCGGCATTTAATCCTCCCGAGAGAACGAGCAGGTGCATTTCTTTCAATTTGGCTGCGAGATCCCAATTGGATTTCTTACCCGTTCCGCCGTAAAGTCCGGATTCACGCGCGTCTATTATGACCGCCTTGACATCGTATCGGTTTACGATGCTAAGGTCTTCTTCGTTTCTGGGTGAGATTGCCTTGATCAGAATGGATTGCGGGAATTCGCGGCAGTAAGCAGGTGATTCATCGCCGTGAAGCTGAATCAGGTCAAGCCCGCAAAATTCATATATTTCCCTGACGGCATGGATGTCATGATTCACGAAGACACCTACTTTTGAAATCTCGTCCGGGAGATTTTGTATGATGCTCATTGCTGTTTCGGGGCTCACATATCGCGGGCTCTTCTCATAGAAGATAAACCCCAGTGCATCAGCACCACATGCGAAGGCCATAACGGCGTCTTCCATGTTGGTAATCCCGCAGATCTTTATTTCCATTTCTTACGTTCTCGCTTGAATCCTTGACCCCTTGAATCCCTCTTTTATTCTTTACCCAGAAGCTCTCGCAACGTCCGCCCCATATTATCAGACTGCATCAGGGTCTCGCCAATCAGAAATGCATGAATTCCTGCCTTAGTTAAAGTCTCAATGTCCTGTCTCGTCCGGATGCCGCTTTCGCTTACTATAATCCTGTCCGCAGGTACTAAAGGCGCCAGATTGATAGTAGTCTTCAGATCCACCGAAAATGTCGTCAGGTTTCTGTTGTTAATTCCTATGATTCTAACGTTCGCAGCGAGCGCCTTATCAAGTTCTCCGCGGGAATGGACCTCGCAGAGTACGGAAAGACCGAGAGACTGGGCAAGGCTGGTGTATTCTCTCAACAGATCATCTGTTAGAATTCCCGCAATGAGAAGGATGGCGTCTGCCTGTACATAACGAGTCTCATATATCTGATAAAGGTCTATGATGAAATCTTTTCTCAGGAGAGGAAGACGCACGCATTCTTTTATATCGGCGAGATGAGCCACATCTCCTCCGAAAAATGCCCTATCGGTGAGGACGGAGACTGCCGCAGCGCCGTTCTCCTCGTAGAGCAACGCAATTAGAACAGGATCAAAATCTTTTCTGAGGATTCCCTTTGAGGGCGAACGCCTTTTGACTTCCGCAATAATGGCACATTCCCGGCCGCTTACGGCTTCATGGAAATTGCGGGGGGAGGGGAGGTCCGCAATAGCATGTTTCAATTCCTGAAGCGGCCTGATCCTTCTCAGATGGGCGACTTCTTCTTTTTTTGTATCTATAATCTTATCTAAAATCATGTTGAATATCCATTCAACTGTTACTCAGCTCGATCAAGGCCTGAAGTTTTTTTATGGCGGCGCCGCTGTCAATGCATTCCTCCGCTATCTTAATCCCTTCCTTGATGGTCTTGGCCATCTCGCCGGCCATAATCGCTAATGCCGCATTGAGGACAACAATGTTTCTGCATGCCCCGTTGTCGCCTGTCAAAACACGTTTTGTAATCTCAGCATTAACCGATGCGTCACCGCCCAGAAGGGCGTCACCCGGAAAGATGTCGCCGAAGAAAAAAACCGGATCGATATCATATGTATTGATAAGACCGTTCGTGAGTTCCGTTACGCGGGTCTTACCGGTTATGGTTGCCTCGTCCAGGCCGTCCGAGCCATGAACCACAAAGGCCTTCTTTGTGCCGAGGTTCTTAAGAACACCGGCAAACATCTCCGTGAGTCTTGGATCATAGACACCGATGAGCTGAGATGTCGCGCCGGCGGGATTTGTTAATGGTCCGAGCATGTTGAATATCGTCCGTATCCCGATCTCCCTGCGGGGACCGATGGCATATTTCATCGCACCGTGGAGTTTAGGGGCGAAGAGAAAACCGATGCCGATCTGATGAATGCACTCTTCGACAATCTCCGGTTGGGCGTCGATCTTGACGCCTAATGCTTCCAGGACATCGGCGCTCCCGCAGCTGCTGGAGACAGCGCGATTCCCATGTTTGGCCACTGTCAGGCCCGCCGCTGCCACGACGAAGGCGGCAGTAGTGGAAATATTGAAAGTCTTCATCCCATCACCACCGGTCCCGCAGGTATCCACAATAATCGGCGACCGGGCGTCTATCCTTGTGGCTTTTCTACGCATGATCCGGGCTGCGCCTGTGACCTCGTCAACGGTTTCACCCTTGATCCTGAGGCCCGTTATAAAGGCGGCGATCTGTGCGGGCGTCGCCTTGCCCTCCATGACTTCATCCATGACCTCCATCATTTGAGGCTCGTTCAGGTCTTCACGATTTACTGCCTTGGCAATTGCTTCCTTAATCATTGCAGTCTCTCCTTTTTTATAATTAATTCTAGAAAATTCCTCAAAATTCGTTTTCCCTGCGGTGTCAGGATGGATTCCGGGTGAAACTGTATTCCTTCCACCATATATTCCTGATGCCTTACGCCCATTATTTCTCCTTCCTCTGTCCTGGCGCTGATCATGAGACATGATGGCAGCGAAGCTTCCTCAATCAGCAGTGAGTGGTAGCGTCCGGCGATGAAGGGATTTGGAAGACCTTTGAAGATCGTCATTCCATCGTTGATGATGGGTGAGGTCTTTCCATGCATGAGCCTGCCTGCCCTGACCACATTGCCTCCGAAGGCATAGCCGATGGCCTGGTGGCCGAGACATACCCCCATGATGGGTGTTGATTTGTGAAATTCCCTGATAACATCAACGGTGATCCCTGCCTCCTTCGGCGTGCATGGGCCGGGGGAAAGAAAAATGGCATCGGGCGCGAGGTTCCTTATGTCCTCCAGGGTTATCTCATCATTGCGATAAACCGCGACCGTCTGGTCTAACTGCCCTAAATACTGAACGAGGTTGTAGGTAAAGGAATCATAATTGTCGATCATTAAAATCATGGGTTGCTCCCTCAGATATTCTTTTTTAATTCGAAGCCGGAGGCGGCAAGGCATATGGCCTGCATCATTCCTTCGCCCTTACTCACTGTTTCCTGATATTCCTTTTCCGGGTCAGAATCGGCCACAATGCCGGCGCCTACCTGTATAAAAATCTTTCCGTCTTTCACCAACATGGTTCTGATGGTTATGCAGAGATCCATATTGCCTGTATAACTGAAGTAACCGACAGCTCCTCCGTAAGTGCCTCTTCTGGTTGGCTCAAGCTCATCGATGATCTCCATGGCCCTGACCTTCGGCGCACCGGATAGTGTGCCGGCGGGAAACGCGGCCGCGAGGACATCAAAACAATCTTTTCCCTCTGCCAGTTGCGCCTGGATATTTGTGACAAGATGCATGACGTGGGAATATCGCTCCACAACCATAAGCTGATTAACCTGTACACTGCCGGTCCGCGCTATTCTTCCCAGGTCATTTCTTCCCAGGTCAACGAGCATGACGTGTTCGGCCCTCTCCTTCGGATCCTCCAGGAGCTCATGGGCAAGTTGCCTGTCTTCCTGTTCGTTCCTTCCTCTTCTCCTCGTTCCCGCGATGGGTCGGAGTTCCGCGACTCCTTCTTCAAGCCTGACCATAACCTCAGGGGACGAGCCTATGAGAAACATATCCTCAAGCTTGAGAAAGAAGAGGTAAGGGGAGGGGTTTACATAACGGAGCGCCCTGTAGAGATCGAGCGGGTCTATCCCGTTTTCCGTATGAAAGCGCTGTGACAGAACGACCTGTATGACGTCACCGGCGACGATGTATTCCTTGGCCTTCTGGACTATTGCCTTAAAATCTTCCGCTGACATATTAGATCCGAGGGGCGCGTCGCTATCCACCTTTCTGTATCGCTCCTTTGTTTCGACAGGCGTTCTCAGGATTGCAATCAGCCTGTCTATCTTATCGATGGTTTCGTCGTAAACATCCTTGAGCGCTTGAGCGCCCTCGGTTGCAGCGCATGACACCACTTTTATCGTGTGCCTGATATTGTCGAAAACAATCAGCGTATCGGTGATGAGAAAAACTGAATCGTCCGTCTTCAGGTCATCGGAGGCCCGTGCAGGGAGTTTCTCAAAATAACGAACCATATCGTAGCCCAGGAATCCGACGGCTCCCCCGTAAAAGCGGGGCAGCCCGTCCACGGGAACAGGGCGATAGGTATTCAATAAGTCCTTCAGATATCTTAACGGATTGCCCTCGTGTCTATGGCTTCTGCTTGTGCCGTTTTCGGAAATCACGACATGTTCTCCCTTGACCTTGAAAATGACGCGGGGGTCTGAACCGAGAAATGTGTAGCGCCCCCATTTCTCGCCACCCTCAACGCTCTCAAGAAGAAATACGTGGGATTTCGAGCCGAGTTTCATCAGGGCGGATACAGGCGTATCTATATCGGCCAGTATTTCCCTGTACACGGGGATGAGGTTGCCCTCTTCGGCAAATTTCTTAAACTGGTCAAAGCTCGGGTAATACATGCTTCAAAGTCCCTTTCCTTTGTACTTTAGCCAAAATAAAAAAGGCCGCTCATGATTGCGGCCCTCTGTTATATTGCAAAAACAAAAAAGCCGCGGAGTCCGAAGAGGTCTCCACGGCTATGCTTTAGTTAGCGAGATAAATCAGCGGTGGACGAACCCCTGCATTGAATTCTGCCACCACCAGTTGATGATTGTTGAAAATAAGTAGTTCAATTAAAGACTGTCCCTCTGATATTTATGGCTTTTATACCAGTGCATGGATGTCTTGTCAACAGTATTTTCTCAGGTATTTTTTCAGGTTCATCCGGTTCATGCGTACTTTTGATTTGATAATCTGTTGAAGTGATCCTCGACTGACAACACCTACAACTGTTCAGTGGTGCACGATCATCAAAACTGAGGACTACGCATCGAAATAGAGTAATGTTGCGCATCACATGCGAGTCTACTAGAGTCTTTGTGCATGCCATTCTTATATGTGACTTATATTATTTACTAACATTGGTTTGCGGTTTCTTAGCATAGTAATCAACACTAATGAATGTCTTTGCAACAAGGTAGGTCTATTATTTTCATCCGTGTTAAGTAATATAATTGATGGCCCTTCTACCATTAGAACTCCCAAGTGCCGCCAACCTTTTATCTTTAAATTACCATTCATGGCTCGGTTAAATGAACCAGAAATAATATCTACTAATTGCAGGCCAATATTAGAAGAGGAATCTTCAAAATAAAGTTGCTCGTTTATCAATCTCTTTATATCAACTCCACCTATTGATTTTTCAGATACTAATGATCGTTGATGATCTGTCATATCCTCAAGACGTACTTCATATTTTTTGAAATGCGAATAGTCACCATCCTCAAATACACTCATGGAATAATTACTCTCTAAGGATTGGCATTAACAGAGTTGTCCATAGTTGTTCAAATGGTGTTTTCCCCGTATTTTTATCTTTTGCGTCTATGTACCAGATAAAGTTACCCAATTCCTCTGGTATTCGTTGGCAATAATATAATGGTGAATTGTTTAGAATCCTCATAATCAGGTTAATTGATACAATAGCTTGGATAAAAAGTTGATTTGGTAATTTAAGTAATCGTTCTCTACATTCCTGTAGTTGTTTAATTAAACTCTTATGATGTTTTTCTGTTAAATGTTCAATCAATTTATCAGCTTGAACTCTCTTGTACTTTTCGACAATATCGACTGGATGGTCACCAATATCAAGACAAATTATATCAACCAGAATATCGTATGAACGAAGCAAGTCAATTGTATCTGAAACTTGTTTCTCTGTCAGCTTGCTGCTCTTTATTTCGTCTTGATAGCCCCAAGAACTTTTCAAAGAAATAAATTTTTTAGTGATTTCTTGTAAATGCTTATCTGGGATGGTTAATGCCGTAACGCTTGAGACTTTTGATCTTCTATCCTTCGGAATTACAAAATTACCAGATTCATCTATAAAGATGTGCATAGATCATGTATTAGTAGTAGTCTCTGAAGCATGAATTTTAATGAACGACGTTTAAGAGTGCGTGTCTTTATATGCCTTTTTCATGTTCTGATTATCATGATTTGCATTTGAAATCTACTACAGCAACGAAATTATTCGACCTATCATTTACAGGAAGTACTGACTTGTGGTGGTCTTCACACCTACTGTCAAATTAAATTCGTCCTATGGCACTTTAGGATATTTTCAAGGGGTGACTTGATTTCCTTCCTGTGTCAACCCTCTCTCCGGAATTTTGGGAGTAGCATTCTAATAAGACCAACAAGCGTCTTTGCTCAGAAGAAGTCAGGCGGGAGATTCTTGCCTCAAACAGTCTTTCCTCTGTCTGTGCAAAGGTGATTTCGACCTTTATGGGATTGATGCTGCCGATCCACGCCTGCTTCAGGGCTTGCTTTAAATGGTTTCTGCAGGATAGATGGATTACATCTATAATATTGTTGGCAATGAGATCATTCCTGGCTTTACCCGTATATTCGAGCACTTTTTCTGATATCCACTCAATTTGACCCTCACGGTCAACGATGAAAGCAAGACCTTCCTCGTAACGACTTTTTCTTAAAAGATCCCTGCTATCCCGCATCCATCGATAGGCCTCCTGGAGTTTTGTATTGGTTTCCTGAAGCTCGCGGTTGAGTGAAAGAAGATTATCTTCCATATGCTTGCGGTCTGTAACGTCGCGAATGATACCACGAAACCCGATGGGTTGTCCTGTTAGATCCAGTATAAGAGAAACGGAGCCTTCAACATTTTTTTTCGACCCATCTTTCCTTATGATTTCTCCATCAAGCCACGTAAGAGGTTTTCCAGTTGTGTAAACTTCATTGAAGTATTTATAAGCCTTTTTTGCATTATCCTCATCAGCAAGCTTCAGGGCATTCCTGCCCATCAATTCCTCTCGGGAATATCCATAAATCCTCCGGCATGCCTCATTAAAAGAAGTAACGTTGCCGGCAAGATCCAGTTCGTAATAGCCATCTTCAATGTTTTCGAGAACGTTGTGGTACTTCTCTCCACTTTGATGCAACTCCTCTTTCGTTTGATTCAGTGACTCTGTGGTTTTCTCAAGTCTCTCTACCAAGCGGTTAAAAGAGGATGATATTTCATTCAATTCCACTGCTTCCTGGTGAAGATTCAACGATAATTTTTCGCCACCTTCCGTTGCTCTTTTTAGAGAATAAGCAGTGGTGGAAACCGCCTCAAAGACATAACGGACTAATATGATGCCAATAACAGCCAGTGCCATGATAAGGAAAAAGAGGACTAAATGGGTTAGAGATAAGGTGACATTCTGCTCAAAAAAAATGTAACATAGGACCAAAGACGGTACGATGAAAATATAGTAAACAATGAGCATCAACCTGTGCCTCAAACTTTTTTCTTGCATATCGCCTCCTTGCTTGCTCCCACAAACCTATCTAACCCCAGAAACAAAAACCCCCGCTCTCTCTTGAGAAACGGGGTTTCAGTAATCAGTTCATACTACCCTCGTACACAGGTTAAAGGGTTAATGACTCTTAACCTCCGACTTTTATGTTGTTTTTATTATCACGATTTCCATGAGAAATCTACAATGAAAATCAAAGATGGCAGTTTGTGGACTTCGGGAAGAATGGCGCATCTGGCGGATGTTGATTTCACAAAGTGTAATGTGGGAGATGGTCATACAAATATTTGCCACCCCCCCATTTTACTTTAAGGTTTTTTCTCTAAAAGAAGCAAGTTAATGGATAGCAACAGGCAGATAACAGCGAATCCACCGAACACTCGTGATGTAATATGGAAGATAGGCAAATTAAGTATATAAGAAATAGCACCTATTACCGTACTTGCTAATCCCGCATAGATTATTACAATGGCCGACTTTCTCAAATCTTTCATATTTTATTCCCCCTTTTTTAACTGCTGTCAGTATTTTCTGCAGGATATCTTGTTATTAGTCAATTGTAAAAAGGACTCCGAGTTGAGGGAATCGAAATATGTCATCACGTTGATTACGGAGTGAAGTACAGTATAACGGAAATATCTGTCGGGTTATTGATAACAGGAAGTACGCGTCAACCGGATGAACCTTCTCTCATTGCCATGTACCATGGTTCAAATGAACAATTTGTAGTGCTTGACAAGCTGCTCTAATTCATTATCTGATATCTGTATGCTTCCTTAGGAAGCCCCCTGTAGCTGCATCTCACTTGACACAGGTTGTTAAGTCTATTAGAGTCCATCTGTCTTCAAAAGATATGAGGAGAACCATCATGACTGACATCTTATTTCGTAAAGTTAAAGGCTCGGCTGATCTCTATGCAAAGGAGCTTTCTTCCCTGCTTGGTGATTTAAAAAGTCCGTTCAAAAAAGGGGATACGGTGGGGATTAAACTTCACTGGGGAGAGAAAGGCAATCGCAGCTACTTGCCGCCCGATTATGCGAGGGAAATTGCACAATGGCTCCGCAAACAGGGTACAAAGCCCTTTGTCTTCGATACGACGGCGCTTTACTCGGGAGGCCGCCGCATTGCGAGCGATTCCTTAAAAACAGCCCAGGAACATGGTTACACGGAAAAGTTCCTCGGTTGCCCGGTCATCATAGCGGATGGTCCCGAAGGTAGAGACGTTGCAGATATACCTGCCGGTTTCAATCATTTTAAAACAGTTCAAGTCGCTTCCGTCGTGGAGAAAACAGACGGGTTCGTAATCTTTTCTCATTTTAAAGGGCATATGGCCGCAGTTTTCGGTGGAGCCATCAAGAACATATCCATGGGTTTCGCCTCCCGTGCGCAGAAGCAGCGCATGCACTCGGATGCGCGCCCATACATGAAAAAGGAAAAATGCACACGCTGTGGCATATGCGTCGAAGTCTGCCCATCGGGAGCGGCTCGGCCTGACGACGAGGGGTATCCTATCTACGATCACGACACTTGTATCGGTTGCGCGCAATGTATTGCGCTCTGCGAGGAAATGGCGCTAAAAATATTGTGGAATGCAGAAGATAAGATTTTCCAGGAGAAATTGATAGAAACGGCGGCAGCCGTCTGGAAGCGTATTGCCGGCAGGGCAGTAATGATAAACGCCCTGATTAACATAGCCACAGAGTGTGATTGTCTGCCCGGAAAACATCCCATGATGTCCCCTGATCTGGGTTTCATGGGCGGATACCATCCCGTAGAGATCGACGCTGAATCTCTGAAACTTATCGGCACGGAACTATTTGAAAGGGCTCATCCGAATATGTCATGGCAGAGACAATTCGAATACGCCAGGGAAACGGGATTTTATCCCCATGATCCATTACGAAAGAGAACTTAATCCCGAACAGTTGCGTGTCGTAATGGAGGGAGATGGCCCGGTTCTTGTCATTGCCGGCGCCGGCAGTGGCAAGACACGCACCCTGACATACCGTGTCGCTCGCTTAATAGAATCCGGCATCAGTCCTGACAGAATTCTGCTGGCAACCTTCACCAACAAGGCTGCTCGCACCATGCTTTCCCGGGTAAAGTCTCTCACCGAATTCGATATAAGCGGCATGTGGGGAGGAACGTTCCATCATATTGCCCATCGCATTCTCCGGGCGGATTCCCTCCTCATAGGTTACGAACGGAACTTTTCCATTCTCGACAGCGAAGATTCAACGCATCTCATCAATACCTGCATCTCTGAGATAGGCGTCAATACGAAAAGCGTGAAATTTCCAAGAGGGGATGTTCTCCGGGATGTCATCAGTTTTTCTTTTAACACGGAAACAGCCGTTGAAGATGTCGTTAGAATAAGGTACCCGTATTTCTGCACCTGCCTTGACGATATAAGGTCGGTGGCGGCGCGGTATGAACTGCGCAAGAAAACACTGAACGTGATGGACTTCGATGATCTTCTCATCAACTGCCGAAAGCTTCTTATGGATCATCCGCAGGCATTGCAGAGATATGCCGGGAATTTTTCTCATGTCCTTGTCGATGAATATCAGGATACGAATGTAATACAGGCTCAAATTGTGGATCTTCTGGCCTCTACCCATTTAAATATTCTCGCCGTGGGAGATGATTCTCAGAGCATTTACGCTTTCCGAGGCGCTAATTTCGCCAATATAATTATGTTTCCCGAAAGGTATCCGGACTGCAAGGTTTTCAAGCTTGAGACAAACTACCGCAGCACGCCGGAGATCCTGCATCTTGCGAATATGAGTATAGAAAATAATTACAGACAGTATCAGAAGAATCTCCGGTCTGTGCGAAAGACAGGCATAAGACCGATTCTCATACCGCTCCGAGACGTCATTCAACAGGCCAATTTTGTGGCCCAGAGAATACTTGAACTTATCCATGAAGGCGTGCCTATCAATGAAATAGCAGTCCTTTACCGGGCGCACTATCACTCCATGGAGCTGCAAATGGAGATGGTGCGGAGGGGAATACCTTTTGAGATCCGTTCCGGTATTCGCTTCTTCGAACAGGCCCACATCAAAGATGTAACGGCCTACATGAGAATCATCGCGAATCCTTTCGACGAACTCGCCTGGAAAAGGGTGCTCGGACTTTACAGCAAGATAGGAAAAGCAACGTCTGAGAAATTGTGGAAGTTCCTGTCGGCAAGGAAAAACCCTCTGGAAGCAGCCTTGGGCGATGATTTTGCCAAGTTGGTCACAAGAACGCAAAAGCAGTCGCTTGCAGCATGCCGGCATACGCTTTCGAGAATCATTGACTCCCTTCCCGGCGCGACTCCGGCCGCGATCATCGAGATTCTGCTGGAGAGCGGTTACCAGGATTATTTACAGGAGAAATATACTGACGCTGCTTTACGGGTAGATGACCTTGAGCAATTATCGAATTTTTCTGCCAGGTATCATGCTCTGGAAGATTTTCTAAGTGAACTCTCTCTAATGACAAACATGGCGGAGGCGAATGAAACCAAACCCAATGATACGAATGGAGACAAGGTCATCCTAAGCTCGATTCATCAGGCCAAGGGACTTGAATGGTCAGTGGTCTTGATGATCTGGTGTTCAGACGGGATGTTGCCTTTGGCCCGCAGCCTGAAAGACCAGGAGGGCGAGGAAGAGGAAAGAAGACTCTTTTACGTAGCGACAACCCGGGCAAAAGATCAGCTTTATCTTTGCTACCCGCAGGTGAGCTATACGAGGGGGATCGGCAGCGTAAACCATATCCCCTCCAGATTTATCAGGGAAGTATCTCCCTCTTCAAGGCAGAGGGAGGCATGTCCATATGATCAGTGGATGGTAGACGAAGACAGCGGTTACTAAACCCAGCGGTCCAGCTTGGATTTCGCATCATACTCTTCCCTGAGGGCGATTTGCGTTGCTTCCGCCATTTGCTCAACGCTTTTTACCCAGTCTTCAAACTTTATGTCCACACCGAAGATGCCTACCATCTCATCATTATCATCGACGATAGGAGCCGAAACAGTTATGCAGAGAGCCCCCGTCATTTTTGATATGTAGAAATTGGTAACATACATCTTGCCGCTCTGCAGGGGCTTGATGAACCACTCGCGGTCTGACTGATCGGTGCCGACTCCGTAGTTTTCATATTTTGCCCTGTCCGCTATATTGGTGATGTTTTTCGTCATCTTCTTCCCGTTCGTATCCACAACGTAGGCAAACTGTATGGACGGGTTTTCTTCGATTGTCCGCTGCATGATGGGTTCCTGGAGCTCCGGTTTCATCGATTTCATAACAGGGTGCTCGATTACCTGCTTCACTACATCCATTGCCGCCTGAGTCGCCATGTACTTGATCTTCTCCAGATCGGACATGAACATTTCAGGAAGATATTTCCGTACCAGTCTCTCAAGCTCTTCATGGGATATCCCGGTTGCCCTTCCTGCATCGTACTGTTCCGTGACCCATTTATGAATCCTGGAAACGCCGGGATGCTTCTTATCGATTACAGCATCACCTTTCGCGCTGAGGCGCGTGTTAACCCAGTGAGCTATTCCGGCTTTCCCGGACTTATCGGTAATCATGGTTACAATGGGCCTCTTCAATATCTTCGTCGTGTCGAATATATTATAGATCTCTTCGTTCTTGATCAGCCCGTCGGCGTGTATACCGGCCTTAGTTATGTTGAATTCCGCACCCACCAGCGGGTAATTGGTAGGAATTTTCACCCCTATTTCACGTTCAAAATATTCGGCTATATCGGTAATAACGGTAGTGTCGACGCCATTGTTTGCTCCCCGGAGTCCTATATACTCAATAATAAGACCCTCTACGGGGGCATTGCCCGTCCTTTCTCCCAGCCCCAGCATTGTCCCATTTGCACCGCCACAGCCGTAAAGCCAGGCCGTCGTCGCATTAATCAGGGCCTTATGGAAATCGTTATGTCCATGCCATTCCAGCAAATGGCCGGGCACACCGGCATCCTCGATAAAGGCTCTGATCAATTTATCAACGCTGCGGGGCAGCGAGGCGCCCGGATAAGTTACGCCGTAGCCCATGGTGTCACAAAGCCTGATCTTGATGTCGATGCCGCTTTCTTCACGCAGCCTCATAAGCTCAACGGCAAAGGGAATGCAAAATCCATATATTTCCCCCCGTGTAAGATCTTCAAAGTGACATCTTGGCACTATGCCATGAGCGAGAATGTCCTTAACGATTCCAAGGTAGGAATCGAGCGCCTTTTTCCTGGTAGTGTTAAGTTTTAGAAAGATGTGGTAGTCAGAAACGGATGCGAGTATGCCCGTTTCCTTCAACCCCGCTTCCTTTACCAGCTTGATATCGTCCTTCTCCGCCCTTATCCAGCCGGTGATCTCCGGGTACCTAAGGCCCAATTCAAGACATTTATCCACGGCGTCCCGGTCTTTCTTGCTGTAGAGAAAGAACTCGGCCTGTCTGATGACGCCGTTCGGGCCCCCCAGCCTGCTCATCAATGCGTATAAGTCAACAATCTGCTTTACCGTGTATGGCGGTCTTGCCTGCTGTCCGTCCCGGAATGTTGTGTCCGTAATAAAAATGTCTTCTGCCGGGGTTATGGGGATAATCTTATGATCGAAGTCAATCCTGCTTACCTCGTCATAGGGGAAAACACCCTTCTGTAAATTTGGCTCCTCGACTTCCCTCAACTCATGTCTCCAAAAGCTTGTATGTTCGTGGTCGAGGACTCTCTTTTCTTTGTTCCATTTTGCCATAGCGTATGCTCCGATTTTTTCCTAAAAAAAGAGGGCACCCTGAAACCAGTCGTGCCCTCGTTGGGAATATGTCACGGGTTTCAGTCTACCGGTAAATTTGCCTGCTTGGGAGGCAAATAGGGCTTAGCTGCACCGGCCTTCTTTCTTATACTCTTGATCTCCTTCAGTACGTATCCTTCTCTCGGTATCCCCAGCTCCTGCCCCGGATAGAGCAGTTTGGGATTCTTGATAATATCCTTATTAGCCTCATAAATGATGGGCCAGAGGAAAGGATCATTGTATACGTCTTTATATTTCGCTATCCACCAGAGAGTATCACCTTTTTTAACAGTGTATTGTTCGCAAAGACAGACGACTGTCCCACTTTCCTTTGCTGCTGCACCTTCCATCTTCCCGACCGCTTGACTTTCCGTTAGCGCAGAAGACTTAACTTCCTGTGCTGGAGCCCCCGCTCGCTGCTCGGCGGCAACCCTCTGTTCGAGGTCGGCCGTTTTCGCAGGCGATGTCGCGCACGCCGAGAAAACAAAAATAAGAGCAATAATAAGGGACGCATTTATGACGGCACCAATCCATCGACAGTTTATCATCTTCTTTTCCTCAATCCTCTGGTATCGAGACAAGTCAAAAACACCCCGCAAGAAATTATCTTTTTCGTAAGTTAGATTAATAGAAAAATGATTGCTTTGTCAACAGATATTATATCGGTATTATATGGGGAGCTCAGACAATTTTCAGGGAAAGTTCCATAAGTTGCTCGATACTTACTTCTGATGGCGCATCCGTAAGGAGACATGTCGCCCTCTGCGTCTTGGGAAATGCGATAACATCTCTGATGCTCTCGACGCCTGACATTATCATGACGAGCCTGTCAAAACCTAAAGCGATGCCTCCATGCGGCGGGGTGCCGTACTCCAGCGCATCGAGGAGAAAGCCAAACTTCTTCCTGGCCTCCGCATCTCCCATGCCGAGAGTCGTGAAAATCAGGGACTGGATATCCTGCCTGTGTATACGGATGCTCCCCCCGCCTATCTCAGTTCCATTTAGAACAAGGTCATAGGCCCTGGCTCTGACCCTGCCGGGGTCTGCGGAGAGCAGGGGAATATCTTCCGCGACAGGAGAGGTGAACGGATGGTGCTTGGAAACGTATCTCTTTTCCGTATCACTATATTCAAACAGGGGAAATTCATTTACCCATGTGAATGAGTATTGCTTGGGGCCAACAAGATTCAATTTCTTCGCCAGGTGGTTCCTGAGATTTCCCAGGGCGTCATTGACAATAGAGGGAGTATCGGCGAGAAAGACAATTACATTTCCCTCAATTGCTTCCATTCTATCATTGATGTTCTTGACTTCGGAGGGCGTGAGAAACTTAAAGATCGGTGATGTCCATCCGTCAGGATTCACTCTCGCCCAGGCAAGACCTTTTGCTCCATAGGCGCTCACATAATCAGTCAGACCATCGAGGTCTTTCCGGGTGAGACTCTTTCCGTCTTCTATCTTCATGGCCTTGACCACACCGCCTGTGCTTGCAACTTCCTGAAACACCTTTAACGCCGAGTTCCTGACGATGTCTGTGAGGTCCTTTATTTCGAGAGCAAAACGGATATCAGGGTTGTCCCGTCCGTATCTCTCCATAGCATCCGCATATGATAGCTTAGGAAATGGGGTCTGCAATTCCGTATTGAGGCAAGTCCTGAAGAGATGAACTATGAGCCCTTCCGTAATTCCATAGATGTCATCCTCTGCTATAAATGACATTTCAACATCAATCTGTGTAAATTCAGGCTGCCTGTCGGCCCGCAGGTCTTCGTCCCGGAAACACTTGACGATCTGGTAGTATCTGTCGAACCCCGAGATCATCAGAAGCTGTTTAAAGAGCTGGGGAGACTGGGGTAGGGCGTAGAACATGCCCGGATTAATGCGGCTGGGGACAAGATAGTCACGGGCGCCTTCGGGCGTACTTTTCGTAAGCACCGGCGTTTCGACTTCGATGAATCCGTTCTCTTGATAATAGCGGCGCGTTTCTGCCGCAATGTTATTCCTGAGGATAATATTCTTCTGCATCTCGGGGCGTCGCAGATCCAGGTATCGGTACTTCAAGCGGACAACTTCAGATACCTCCGCATCCTCGTTAAGGACAAAGGGCGGCGTCTTGGCTTCACTCAGGATTTCCAGCTCCGTAACCATGACTTCAATTCCGCCGGTCTTCAAATCGGGATTCTCCATGCCCGCCGGTCTTCCTTGCACACGGCCGCGCACAGCGAGGACAAATTCGCTTCTGATAGAGTGGGCGTTCTTGTGGGTATCAGGACTGATATCAGGGTTGAAGACGATCTGGGCAAGACCCTCGCGATCACGAAGGTCAATAAATATGACTCCTCCATGATCTCGTCGTCTATTTACCCAGCCCATGAGGATTACTTCCTCACCGACATTGGAAATAGTCAGATTTCCACAATAGTGGGTTCTTTTCTTAACTGTCAAAAAATCAGACACAGTGAAATCAACTCCCTTTAACGATTTTTGCTATGGTTTTTTCCAGATCAGCAAGGCCTATAGTTTCCTGCGTTCCTTTTTGCATATCCCTGAACTCGGCCTTGTTTTCCAATATCTCTCTGTCACCCAGGATAAGGGCATAATGGGAAGATAGCTTGTCTGCCCTTTTCATCTGGCTCTTGAGGCTTTTTCCTGAATAATCCATTTCCGTTTGAATTCCCATTGTGCGCAAGCGGTTGCAGACGGAGAATGCCAGCTTCTGCGCTTTATCTCCGAGGGCTGCAATAAATAATTGCGGGGATATCAAGAATGTCTCGTCCTTAAAAGATGAAATTGATATCAGCCTTTCCATTCCAATAGCGAATCCGATCCCTGGTATATCCGGTCCGCCAAGGTCCTTAACGAGGCCATCGTAGCGACCTCCGCCGGCGACGGCATTCTGGGCGCCGAGATGCTCTGTCACCACTTCAAAGGTTGTTTTTGCATAGTAGTCGAGACCGCGAACCATCTTTGGGTTTACATCAAAGGCTATCGCAAACATGCCGAGGGCCTCTTTTACCTTTGTAAAATGATCCATGCAGCCCGGACACAGGAAGTTTAAGATTTGCGGGGCATGATCCATCACCTCGATGCAGTTTGTCATTTTGCAATCAAAGACGCGTAAGGGATTCGTGGCAAGACGTCGCTGGCAGTCCTTGCAGAGATGGGCTTCTTTTCCGCGCAGGAAATCGCTTAATGCCTTTTTAAATGAAGGGCGGCATTCTGTGCATCCGAGGGAATTAATCTGCAGGCGTAAATCCGAAATCTCTGCGCGCGTGAGAAATTCCATGAGCATGAGGATCACTTCGGCGTCCGTCCGGGGATCATCGATGCCGAGAAGTTCTGCATTGATCTGGTGAAACTGCCTGTATCTCCCTCTCTGAGGCCTTTCACGTCTGAACATCGGGCCGATGGTAAAGAGTCTTGCCACCGGATCATGTGCATACATGACATGTTCAAGGTATGCGCGGACGATTGAAGCCGTTGCCTCAGGACGCAGGGTCAGATATTCATCCCCCCGATCGAGAAATGTGTACATCTCCTTCTCGACTATATCCGTGGATTCACCAATGCTTCTTTTAAAAAGTTCTGTCTTCTCGAGGATGGGAACCCTTATTTCCCGGAAACCGAAATTAGCAAGTATTTCGCGCGCTATTTTTTCGATGTATTGCCATTTTCCCGTTTCCGCGGGAAGGATATCCTTAAATCCTCTTACGGCGGTTATAATTTCCATAATGTTTGGCCACTAACTCCGTCTACGCCTGATAACCATTCTTGCCTCAATAAGATGCATTTTATGGCGTTCTTAATTATCTTAAAAGGAGTTGCTCGATAACACATAAAGCCTTGAAGTGCAATAATTAATTCGCTCTTGGCATGTGCGGACGTAAAGTAAAAAATATGTAGAGGGAGCGCTGAGTGGATCTATAAGCCATCCGTAAAGACATTGTATGCCACATTAGTGCCGTCTGTCGTTATATTGATGGCGCCGTTTATGTCAGTTCTAAATACTTTCGTTCCCCGCCGGAAGTATCTCGTAAGAACGTCCGGGTGCGGGTCGTTATATACGTTGTCTCTGCCGCAGCTTATCACTGCAATTTCGGGTTGTACTCTGTTTAGAAATGGTACTGTGCTGGAGGTGAATCCCCCGTGATGAGGGGCAAAGAAAATTTGGCTCCTGATATCCTTATGCGCATCCATGATGCGCAGCTCCGACGGCTCAGAGATATCGGCAGGCAGAAGAACGTTCACATTTCCCATTGCTATCTTCATGACAATGGCATCGTTATTTGTCTTGTCGAACTTGCGGGGAAGGTCGTTCTTTAACGCAATCGTGCCTGCGGGATTCAATATACTGATCGTAACATTATTGATTCTGATATCGCCGACCCTTTCAGACATGAGCCTGTGGGTTATGTTCTTCTCATTTACGATCTTCATGAAGTCCTTATATGTGTCGCTTTCTGTTGTCTCGCCGTTCGTCCATACCTCATTGACATTAAAATTTGAAAGTATATAGATGAGCCCGTTGAGATGATCAGGATGGGGATGGGTTAGAACGATAATATCAATATGTCTTATCCTTTCATGCCAGAGAAAGGGGGCAACAACATACTTGCCGATATCGAAACTGTTGTCATATATTCCCCCACCGTCCACGAGTATCTTCTTGCCTCCCGGCAATCTGAGAAGAGCGGAACTCCCCTGGCCAACGTCGATGGCCGTAACAATCAGATTCTTAGTTGTCTTGTCTTTCACATATAAATATAACGCATCAATCACAAAGAAAAATACCAGAACCGCCGCTGCAACTCGCAACCTGTAAGGACATAGGAAGCTCCTGCTTTCAGCAGTATCACCTTCTTTCTTTTTCCATGTATCGATAAGCTTCACGGCGACTATAAGAAAAAGATAGTATGCCGAAATCTCAATACACGTCGGTGTACCCAGAAAAAAAGACGAGCCGGGAAAAGAAGCAAAGAAATCGACCATGGAGATGGAGATCTGAACGATAAAGGAGGAAATGTGGAGAAAGAACAAGGCGAGCCCCTGCGACAGCGGAGCAGCGATGATAATGGCCGTACAAACAGGAATTGCAATAATGCCCAATACGGGAACGATGAACAGGTTTGAAAGAAGGACCACAGTCGACATTCTATTAAAGTAAAAAACAATCAACGGCAAAGTTCCGAGAGTGGCACTGAGGGACACAATAATAAACATGACGATATTCTTGTAAATCTTCCTCGCCCATACTCTGTATCGGGACATTTCTTCATGGTTGCCGTCCGGGATCATCATGGCAAGTCTCGGTGTGATGAAAAGAATTGCCCATACGGCCATGAATGAAAGCTGAAAGGAAACGTCAAAGAGGGAAGGGGGAGAAGCTACAAGTATTATCAAGGCTGCCAGGACCAGGCTGTTATACAGATCTCTATCCTTACCGAAGACAATGGCTATCATGAAGGTTACAGCCATGATAGCTGCACGAACCACGGAGATACCCATACCGGCTATGAACGTATAAATGATTACCGGCACAATTGCAAAAACAGTTGAAACCTTGACGATATTGAATCTCAAGAGAAGATATGTGGATGACTTCATGATGAGTCTTATGACAATGAACGATAAGAAAGCAATGATGCCTATGTTAAATCCCGAAATCGCGATAATATGAGTCGTCCCGGTCTTGTTGAAGTTCTCCATTACATCCTTTGGAATCTCTTTCTGATCCCCCAGGATCATGGCCTGAATGATTTCTCCTTCCGGCGATGAAGAGTTTTCCATTATGAACTTTTTTAAGTACGTCCGGAATCGTTCAAGATGCAGTTTGAAAATATTGCCCTGATTTTCTCTCAAGATGACGATGCCCGCCGAATCCTTGATGAAGCCGCGCACCATGACCCCTTTGTATCTGAGATATTTTGCATAATCAAAACCGCCGGGGTTTTGAAAATTGTGTGGGACTTTAAGCCTGGTCCTGAATCGTATCGAATCTCCGTACTTAAATTCCTGGCGGCCTTCGATATTGAGGAGAATGAGTCCTTCAACCCGTGTATCAGCATCATCGCCAATCAGCCGGCTCGCTGAAACGGTGAGCGCTGTCCTGTCAGGCGATGACTCGGGGTTTTCACAGATGATCCCTTCAAGAATCAGCTTCTCTCTGCTGACATAATTGATGATATGCTTCGCGCCGGGGTCCTGATAAAGATACAGATTAACGTTGAGAATGCCAAGCAGTAGTGATGAAAGGATGACGAGGATGGCAATCAGTATTGCTGATTTCTTTATTGATGCCACAAGGAGAAGTATCAAGATGAGAAGGAGGGATATGATTAATGGATGGTCGGAGACGCGACAAAAATGACCAACCGTAATCCCGGCGATAAGTGCACAGAGAAGAGGAATTAATGGCCGCTCCATGGTATAGACCAAATCAACTCCGTGAGAGATTTATTTTTTAGTTTAAAATGGCTGAATATTTGCTAAACTGTTACTGACCAATGGGTCTGGTGATGAAGAGATTAGTTAATGAACATGTTAATTTCGTTAGATTAAAGTTTTAAAATATTATAGCATACCGCCAGCGGCAGATACAGCAAACTTTGCGTGTATGCCACATTTCTTGTTGGGAAAAAAGTCCGCAGGATGAATCAGCGGCAGGCGTTGGCACAATATGAGTGAACAATTATTACAGGAAGAAGGTATAGACACGAGACTTCGATGGTTGATGCTGTCGAGGGTGGCAATCGTTACCTTTCTGTTAATGGTAACAACATTCATCAAGTTTCAAAAAACAGAAATATTTCCCGAGAAAGCGTTAACATCGCTCTACGCACTTTGCGCGATTACCTATATCCTTTCGTTAGCTTATCTGCTCCTTCTTAAGTTCGTCAAGAAGAATAGATTGAACATATATATCCAGGCCCTCACCGATGTGGCCTTAATAACTTTCCTTGTGTACATAACTGGTGGAATTAGCAGTATATATTCAGTATTCTATCCTTTGGTTATCATATACTCGGTCTTGTTTTTAGAAAGACGGGGTGGTTTCATAATCGCCTCTGCCTCAGGCATTCTATATGGTTTACTACTGGATCTGGAATATTACGGGATTGTCCATCCCATAAACGCCATAGCTGTTCATGAGTATGAACTGGGTGCGGGATATGTCTTCTCGAGAATATTCATCCACCTTCTGTCCTTCTACATTATCGCACTCCTTGCCAGCTTTGTAGTTGAGCAGGAAAGAAGGGTGAGGACGCTTCTAGCCGAAAAAGAAACTGCTTTCGATCAACTTGATTTATTGCACAGGAGTATAATCGAATCAGTTGAAACCGGTATTATGACAATCAATCTCCAGGGCAGGATAAAATCTTTTAACAGGGCCGCTGAGGAGATTACCGGATTCACTTTTGCGGACATGGAAAATAGAAATATCGTGGAAGTTTTTCCAGGCTTCGCCCAGGTACAGGAGAAGGTCAGGGGAAATGATGACAAATACTCTTCGAAAGACAGATACAATATAGAATTTGCCCGTGACAATAATAATAAGCTTATATTGAGTTGCCTGGTATCAACCCTCAAGGGCAGTATGGGAAAAAGGATAGGTGACATTGTAATATTCCAGGACATCACCTCTCTCTTAGAAATGGAAGAGGCCTTGGCAAAAAGTAAGAGACTGGCCATTATCGGTGAAATGGCTGCTGGTCTTGCGCATGAGATGAGAAATCCTCTTGCCTCCCTGAGCGGATCGATCCAGATTTTGAAGAGGGATCTTCAACTGAACGAGGTAGACGAAAAGCTCATGCAGATTATTCTCAGGGGCAAGGATCAGCTGGATAATGTCATAAAGGATTTTCTCTTGCTCGCAAGAGCGGCGCCGGGAGATCGGGAAACGGTTTTCATAAAAGAGATTATCGAAGGCGTGATAGAATCTATTCAGTATCTGCCTGACTGGAACAATGATATCAGGGTTCGTCTTGACCTATCGGATAATCTCAGTGTTTTTGCAAACAGGACAGAAATAAGGGAAGTTATATGGAACCTTGTTATGAATGCTGCTCAATCTATGCCTGAAGGCGGTCTACTCTCTGTGGAAACAAGAAAGATATATAACGGTCCACATGGTGGCGAATCTCTTGAGATACAGTTGAGTGACACGGGTTGCGGCATTGATGACGAGTATCTGGATAGGATATTTGAACCGTTTTTCACAACGAAGGAGAGAGGAACAGGCCTCGGTCTTGCCATAGTTAATAGAATCATTGAAGGATACAAGGGAAGAATTTTGCTCAGAAGAGGCATCGAAAAAGGGACAATCTGCAAGGTTTCTTTACCTTTGACTGGATAAAGCGGGTAATTCGCATGAAAAATAGATTTTCTTCACAAGGAGCGAGTTTGTGGCAAAGATTCTAATAGTGGATGATGATCGGAATATCCGAGAATTACTTGAGATCATGCTCACGAGGGAAGGTTATGATGTAAAAACAGCACCTGACGCAACCAAAGCCCTGAACCGATGCAAGAAAGAGAAATTTGATCTCATACTTACGGACTTAAAGATGCCTATAGTAGACGGCATAGAATTTCTGAAGGCAGTTAAAGATATCTCCCAAGAGACGATGGTGATTTTAATAACAGGATACGCATCTCCGGAGACAGCTGTATCGGCTATGAAGGAAGGTGCGTATGATTATGTTGAGAAGAGCAAGGACTTCGACACAGATATAAAAACCATTATCAGAAGTGCCCTCGATAAGAAGGGTGTTAAAAGAGAAGATGCTTTATTCATTAAGCAAGTGGCGGATGCAGTATCCTTTGGAAATATGATTGGCAAGAGCAAAGGAATACTTAAGGTGTATTCACTCATCAAGAAGGTGGCGGAAACGCCCACCAACGTGCTGATCTTAGGCGAAAGCGGGACAGGAAAGGAGCTTGTCGCCAAGGCTATCCATGAAAATAGCCCTAGAAAGAATATGCCCTTTGCAGTGATTAATTGTGGTGGCGTTCCCGAAAGCCTGCTCGAAAGCGAATTGTTCGGTTACGTGAAAGGGGCATTTACCGGCGCCTATGGCGACAAGCCAGGACTTTTTGAGATAGCGCGAGGGGGCACTATATTTCTAGATGAAATCGGTGACTTACCACCACTTCTTCAAGTAAAACTTCTTAGAGTCGTTCAGGAAAAGACTTTTAGAAGGGTAGGGGGAACGGAAGAAAAAAAGGTGGACGTCAGAATCATTTCGGCGACGAACAAGAATCTGGAAGAGAAAATTAAGGACGGTTCTTTCAGGGAAGATTTATTTTTTCGCCTGAATGTCATACCTATAAACATTCCGCCCTTGAGAGAAAGGAAAGAAGATATACCTGTCCTAACAATACACTTCATTGAAAAATGCTCGAAAGAATTTGGTAAAGAGATTAAAATAATATCTTCTTATGCGATGGAGCTTCTCATGAAATATCCTTTTCCCGGAAATGTGAGGGAACTGGAAAATATTATTGAACGCAGTGTTGCCCTTGAGACATCTAACATAATCCTGCCGGAAAACCTTCACCTGTCGGGCGGCCTCCAGGAGGTGAGAAGGTTTACTGATGCTGATATACCCAATGATGGCTTAAACCTGAATGAAGAAGTGGCAAAGTATGAGAAGCATCTGATAGAAAAAGCCTTGAAGAAAGCGAGGGGCTCCAAAACTAAAGCCGCTGAGATGCTTCAGGTAAGTTTTGATTCACTAAGATACAGGATTGAAAAACTTGGGGCAGAATGAAAATAGCAAAGAATTTTTCTTGACACAGGTCTGGATTAGCTTTATAAGTCTCTGTACGTACTAGAATAAAAGATTGGAATAACGGACATGACACGCATACAGGCAGAAAGTTTTTTCGTTTTTTTTGGCTTTTTTAGTGGGGTCTGCCTGTCGCGCTCATGACCTGAGATTTACTTAAAGGTAGCCGTGGGCAGACCAAATACTGCCGACGGCTTTTTTTTGCAAAAGGCCGTGGATTTTCCAGGCCTTTTTTATTTTGATGGAGGATACGGATGAAAACAAAAAGTACTGCAATTATATGTTCAACCATAGCGGGTCTGATTATTTGTCTCTCTAATTCAGCGGTTGATGCCAAGACAATAAAGGTTGGGGCGGCAATAAACATGACCGGACCTGCGTCCTCGTGGGGACAGTTCCATGCAAAGGGGCAGCAGGATTATTTCCGTTACGTAAACGAGGTGAAGGGGGGCGTCGGCGGAAACAGGATTGAGATGATCCTTGTTGATACAGGATACAAAGTCCCGGAGGCCGTAGCTGCCGCCAAGAGATTTGCCATCCAAGATCAGGTTGATATGATCGCGACATGGGGAGCCGGAGAAGGCTTGGCAGTCAAACCGATCATTCAGCAATACAAAATCCCCACTATTAATTACTCGACAAGCTGGGAGCTCCTTGAACCGCCGGTAAATTACATGTATCTGCCCTTTGGGAGCTATCGGATGGATAGTTATGCCATACTGGAATATATACGCACCATCCACAAGGGAAAGGACGCGCCGAAGGTGGGTCTCCTCACATACAACAATGCCTATGGCCGCTCCATTCACGAACCTTGTACAGAATACGCAAAAAAGATCAATGTGACTATAGTGACCATTGAAGAGTTTCCTCCCAAGACTGTGGATTTAACCACCGAGTTGCTCCGTTTGCAGAAAAAAGGCGCGGAATACATATTCATGCAAATGCTTCCTGCGGCCATTGTCACGGCTTTTAGAAGCGCAGACCGTATCCATTATAACCCCATATTCCTTGGCACATGGACGTCGACGGACCCGGATTTCTTCAAGCTCGGTAAAGGCCTGATAAGGGACCGGCTGCGTATCCAGTTTCCGGGAGGCGTTCCCTCTGACAAGAGTCAGGGTATTAAGGTTATGACGGAACTGTGGAACCGTTACAAGACGGTTGAAAAGTTCGATGCATCGTACTGGGAAGGTATAGTTGTCGGCATGATCATGGAGAGGGCATTTATCCGGGCCAATCAAAAGTATAAAGAGATAAACAGAGAAACAATCAACAAGGCAATGGAGTCTTTTAAGAACGAGGATTTCGGAGGCATTGTCCCAAATATTACGTATACGCCAAGTGATCACGGGGCATCATTCAAGGCGAGGATTGTAAAGGTCGGCGAAGACGGCTCCTTTACCCCTTTGACTAATTTCTTCAACCCGTTAAAGGAAAAGATTAAATTATTGAAATAACAGCTTTGGATTTATGAAAGCATATCGGGGAAAACCTGGCATATTCGATTCGCAGAGTCCGGTAGAGAAGGCTGCAGAGCTTGAGGTAAGAAACCTTTCCTTGAGCTTCGGCGGCGTCAAGGCGCTCAATGACGTTGATATTTCTGTGCGTACAGGAGAACTGCTGGCCATTATCGGGCCGAATGGCGCCGGAAAGACGAGCCTGCTAAATTGTATGACAGGTTTTTACAGGCCGCAGAGCGGCCGCATTGTATTTAACGGAAAGGACATAACACATCTCCCCCCTCACCATCTTGTCCGCATAGGCATTGGCAGAACATTTCAAAACATTGAGCTCTTTCCGGGTATGACAGTCTTATCCAATATGCTTCTTGCGCGCCACAACCACTGTAAATATGGAATTGCCGGTGCCTGTCTTTTTTCACCCTCTATACGGAAAGAAGAGGTTCATCAGCGACGTATCATAGAAGAGTTGATAGATTTCCTGGAGATCCAGGCCATCAGAAAGAAGAAGGTGGGGTCATTGCCCTACGGTTTGATGAAGAGAGTCGAACTCGGTCGTGCACTTGCCTTAGAGCCTGCACTATTGATTTTAGATGAACCGTTCGCGGGAATGAACCTGGAAGAAAAGGAAGACATGGTGCGTTTCTTAACAGAGATGAACCGGGCATGGGGTCAAACGATGATTTTGGTGGAGCATGACATGTCCATAGTCATGAGCATCTCCCAGCGGATTGTGGTCTTGAACTTTGGAGAGAAGCTGGCGGAGGGAGACCCGGATGAGATTCGTAAACATCCGGAGGTCATCAAGGCATATCTCGGTGATTCTGCGAGTGCATAGAAGAAGGTGCGTACGGTGGTAAATCCAAAACAGACAGATTATAGTGAGATTGCATCCGTCACCCAGTATACGCTGCCACAGATACTCATGAGACAGTCGGAGCGGCTTGGAGCCGAAGCGACGGCTATTCGAGAAAAGGCGTACGGCATCTGGCAGACTTATAGCTGGCTGGATTACTACCGCTATGTGAAACATACGGGCCTCGGCTTGAGCAATATCGGGCTAAAAAGGGGGGAGAACGTCGGCATAGTCACGAACAATATGCCGGAATGGCTCTTTTGTGAAATCGGTTGCCAGTCCGTTGGCGGGGTATCGCTTAATCTATTTACCTCTTCTGTGCCAGAAGAATTGTGTCATGCCCTCGGTCGCATTAAGGCGGCTTATGCTGTTGCGGAAAACCAGGAACAGGTCGATAAGCTGATTCAGACGCGTGAACGACTATCTCACGTTCGCCGAGTCATCTACATAGATCAGACGGGTATGAGAACATACAGGGATAATCCATGGCTTGTAAGTTTTTCCGATCTATTGGAGATGGGTGAAAAACTTGACCGTGAAAATCCGGATTTATTCCTCAAGGAATTGCAGAAGGGCAGGCGCGATAATGTGGCAATTATGATACAGACCTCCGGCACCACGGGGATTTCCAAACTCGCCATGCTGTCACATCGCAATATCACTGAAATGGCAAGGAATTGGATAGAATCTTTACCCGTCACTTCCGGCGATAACTGGATCTCAATATCTCCGCCTGCGTGGATTGTGGATCAGATGTGCGGAGTCGGCGTGGCACTTTTGGGTGGCATGACCGTAAATTTTCCTGAAATGCCGGATACGATAGACGAAGACTTTCGTGAGATAGGCCCATCGATTATCATAACGTCATCGCGATTCTGGGAAGATCTGGCCTCACGCATTATGGTGAAAATGGACGACGCCGGCTTGATCAGGCGTAAGCTTTTCTCTATGTCAGTAGAAATCGGAAAGAAGGTTGTCGAACTGCAATCGAAAGGAGAGGCGGTCCCCGGTCATCTAAATTTACTTCTCCGTATCGCATCAATCGGAATATACCGGCCGTTGCTTGATAGAGTGGGATGTGCAGGTTTCAAGAGCGCCTTCACAGGTGGTCATCCCATCAGTCCCGATGTGATTCATTTTTTCCGTGCAATCGGATTGAATCTCAAGCAGTGTTACGGCTTGACCGAGTCAGGGGGGATATTCCAGGTCCAGCCAGATTCCGAAATCAAGCTCGAGTCGGTGGGGAAACCCTTGCCAAGAACTCTGGTTGCGATTGGGGATGATCAGGAGGTTCTGGTACAGAGTGATTCAAACTTTGTCGGCTACTATAACGATTTTAGAGCTACAGAAGAGGCCTTTAGCAGCGGTTGGCTCAAAACCGGCGACGCCGGTTACATAGATAAAGATGGTCATCTTGTTATCATCGGGCGTAAAGGAGACATTATAAAAAACAAGGATGGGGCAGCGTTTTCACCGGATTTCATAGAGACGCGTCTCAAGTTCAGTCCGTACATCAAGGAGGCCGTGATGTTCGGCGAGGGACGCCCTTACATCACTGCACTCATCAATATAGACATGGGTAATGTGGGGAATTGGGCTGAGGAGCGCATGATTCCGTACACAACTTATATAGACCTCTCGCAACAGGCGGCGGTTGAGGAGCTGATACTCAATGAAGTGAGAAAGGTGAATAAGAATCTGCCAGACCTCATGAAGATCCGTAAGTTCATATTGCTCTATAAACTCCTCGATGCCGATGATGAAGAGCTGACGCGAACGGGAAAAGTGCGCCGGCGATTCATTTATGGCCTATACCTCCAGCTTATTGAGGCCATGTATACGACGGGCAGGGATGAGGTTGATGTTAAAACGAAAATCCAGTATCGGGACGGTCAGATTGGTGAAATTGAAACAAGAGTCAGAATAATTAATATAAATTGAGGAATAGTGTATGAATTTTTTTGTTCAACTTTTTATCAATGGTATAAGTATAGGGTTCCTGTATGGCCTGTCCGCCATGGGTTTTGTCATGATCTTTAAGTCTTCCAGTGTTCTCAATTTTGCCCATGGAGAATTGCTTGCCTTGGGAGCCTTCTTTTTCCTCGCCATGGTAACATGGGTTAAATTGCCGATAGCTGTCGCATTCTTGGTAACGCTTGCTGGTTGCTTTATCCTGGGGTTCATCATAGAGCGTTTCTTTTTGCGTCCCCTTATCGGCGAGCCCCTGATCTACGTAATAATGCTGACAGTGGGACTGGCGTCTATGTTCAAGGGCCTCATGCTTCTTGTGTGGGGAGGCAATCTGCAGACGTATCCTGATTTTCTACCGGAATTCCTCGGTATTCAGTGGGATGTGATTAATATACCGCCGGTCTATACGGCAGCCCTCGTAATCGGGACAATGTTCCTTATACTCTTTGGATTATTCTTTAAATATTCATCGCAGGGGATATTCATGAGATCTGTCGCTGATAATCAAAAGGCAGCCCTCTCGCTGGGCGTTCATGTTCAGAAGGTCTTCGCTCTATCGTGGGGCATTGCCGCGCTCGTAGCCGGGATGAGCGGCATAGTCCTGGGTATTATAAACGGTATTAACGTCCACGATCTCAGCGCCATCGGCCTCAAAGTCTTCCCTGTCGTTATCCTGGGCGGACTGGACAGCATTGGCGGGGCTATTATTGGCGGTCTTATCATAGGACTTCTTGAAACGTTCACGGGAGGCTATATTTCACCGTCGCTGAGTGATGTCATACCATACATCATACTCGTATTTATACTCATGGTAAAGCCCTATGGACTTTTCGGTCTGGTGGAAATTGAAAGGGTATGAGTTTACGATGAAAAGATTGCAGTTCCACCCATGTGGCAATTATAAGGAAAAATACGAACAGGAGCTATCCATATTTGATACGGACTTCGGCAGGCTGTGGTCGGTGATAGGCATATTCTTCCTCTTTGCTATTCTACCTTTCATCAGCAGTCCCTACTTCCTTCATGTTCTGAACATGCTGGGGATAGCATCAATTGCAGCGATTGGGCTGAATATCCTTATCGGATATACAGGGCAGATATCTCTCGGCCACGGGGCCTTCATCGGAGTCGGGGCCTACGCTGCCGCAATACTGGCCACATCGGCAAACGTTCCTTTTCTTCTGACCCTTCCTATGGCAGGTTTGATCTCGGCCATGGTAGGCATGATCTTCGGCATTCCCTCTGGGCGCCTCAAAGGCCTCTATCTCACGATTGCAACACTTGCAGGCCAGATTATCATCGAATATGTCTTGGTCCACTGGGAAAGTATGACGAAGGGCACTATGGGGATAACCATACCGCGGCCGAATATTTTCGGATTCGAGTTAAGCAGTGACCGGAGTTTTTTCTTTCTTATTTTCTCATGCCTGGTGGTCATGATATGGATCGCGGTCAATCTCATACGGACGAAGTATGGAAGGGCCTTTATTGCTATTCGCGATAACGATAGGGCTGCGGAGGGCATGGGGATTCCGCTCTTCAGATATAAGCTCCTTTCTTTTGGAATCAGTTCATTTTATGCCGGCTTTGCCGGCGCGATATGGGCTTATTATATGGTCAGTATCACGTCTGAACCATTCACCCTGGGCCTTTCCGTAGAATACATCGCTATGGTAATCATCGGAGGGTTGGGAAGTATCTCAGGCTCCATATATGGAGCAGTCTTTATAACCTTTTTAAATGAAATTTTGCGGTGGCTCACGGGTATTATGATGAATATCGGCGTAATCACGGAATCCGGTTTGAATGTGGCGCCTTTAAGAGAATTCTTCTTTGGAACATCCATAGTTCTTTTTATTCTCTTCGAACCGCGGGGACTTGCTGAGGTATGGCGTATCATTCGTTCCAACTTTAGGCTATGGCCGTTTGCTTACTGAGGCATTCTCAGATGACTGACGCTACTATTCTTGAGATCAACAATATATCCGTTGTTTATTCGGACGTAATTCAGGTCCTCAAGGGAGTCTCTCTTGTTGTTAAGAGAAAGTCCATCACGTCGCTTATTGGGAGCAACGGCGCAGGCAAGACGACGACGCTGAAAGCCATATCGGGATTGCTTAAGCCGGAAAACGGCAGGGTGACGGATGGAACAATAACGTACGACGGAGTACCCATCCAGAATAACGCTCCAGAGATAATCACGCGTAAAGGAATAATTCAGGTTTTGGAAGGACGTCAACCTTTCAAATATTTGACTGTGGAAGAAAATCTCATTGTCGGAACGGCTATCCGCTGGCAGAAGCCATATAAAAAGGACCTTGAAATGGTTTATAATTATTTCCCTGCCATATTGAGACGGAGAAAGATGCTCGCAGGATACTGCAGCGGAGGAGAGCTTCAGATGATTGTCATGGGAAGGGCGTTGATGGCGCATCCCGCCCTCTTGCTCCTGGATGAACCGTCTCTGGGGCTTGCTCCCATGGTTGTGAGGGAGATATTCGAGATTATAAAGAAAATAAACGAAGAACAGGGGACGAGTATTGTCCTCGTGGAACAGAATGCCAATATGGCCCTGCAAATTTCTGATTACGGGTATGTAATGGAAAATGGCAAGATAGTTATGGAAGGTGCTGCAAAAAACCTTGTTGAGAATCCCGATATAAAGGAATTTTACCTGGGTCTGGGCGCGTCAGGGGCGGTAAAATCGTATAAGGACGTTAAGTCATATCGGCGTCGAAAAAGGTGGCTTTAGCTTGACAATAACTTCCTTTCAACGGAGGGAATCCATATGCCGGACTATTACGATCGCAGAGAATGTATTCCTCAGGAAGAGAGGGAACATCGGAAGACATTGCAGATACTGGAGATGCTCGCGTCAGGGCTACGGAAATCAAGCCGGATAAGAAAAATCTTTGACGATCTCGGGCTTCATCACGACGAAATTAAAACATTGGCCGACTTCCAGATCCTTTCCGTTATTTCGCGGGAAAAATTAATCCAACTGGAAGCGATGGATCCTCCTTTCGCGGGACTGAGCAATGCGGATGAGGAAATTGACAGAATCTTTATTTCTCCCGGTCCGGTATATGAACCGCACCTCTCGGAGAACGATCATCTGTGGGCAAGAGCTTATCATGCAGCCGGTATCGGCAGGGGGGATGTCGTTCTCAATGCCTTTTCCTATCACATGGTAGCGGCCGGACTCACCTTCCATGCAGGATTAAGACGCGTGGGCGCCACGGTCGTCCCATCAGGGACTTCCAGTTCACAACTCCAGGTCCAATTGATGCGTGATCTCTCTGTGACTGCCTATACAGGCACTCCCAGTTTTTTGCTGAGCATAATAAATAAAGCCCACGAATTGGGTTATGATTTCAAAAAGGATTTTAAGATCAGGCGCGCGTGCTTTGCTGCAGAACCTCTTTCGCCATCATTGCGGGAGAAATTCGAACAGGAATATGCCATTGATACGTATCAGATGTATGGGGCGACCGAGGTGGGGGATGTGGCCTTCGAGTGCTGCGAAAAGAAAGGCTGGCATATCTGTGAGGAAGTTCTTGTGGAAATTGTTGATCCCGCGACCGGCAAGGGTGTGCCGCCAGGCATGCCCGGTGAAGTTGTGGTAACTCGTTTCAATAACATTTTTTATCTTTTTCGGTTTGGCACGGGCGACCTCTCCAGAATCATAGAAGCTCCCTGTCCCTGCGGCAGGACTTCGTTTCGCATGGACGGTATTTACGGCCGCGTGGGTGATGCAGTAAAAGTCAGGGGGCTTTTTATAGCCCCGAGTCAGCTAAACAGAATCAAAGAGGCGTGCGGTCATGTGAGATTTCAGCTGCTCATAAGCAGAATTTCTCATGAAGATATTCTAACCGTTCGGCTCGAACCCGCGGAGCCTGCTGAGGATACTGCATCCTTGGCTGAGAAGTTCAGAAAGTTATTCAGGGATGAATGCGTGCTCAAGATCGATCGTCTCGAATATCTGAATCCAGGCACGATAAAAGAAGATGACGCACTGGTTATAGACGAGCGCCAGTGGAAATAAGTAAATTGCGCAGTAAAAAATGCTTTTCACGAATTGTCGGGCAGGGACATATCTTTCATCTTGAGCTGTATGTCATAAACCCCGTTCCAGTTATTGATATGAGGCGTGAAGGCGATATCGATAGCAGGCCCTGAGAGAAAATTGATAAGATGACCTTTGTTGAACCAGATGGAATTGTAGGACATGCCATCACCCGACAGACGCATACATAAGTGGTTATTGCCCACTACGGACTGGGAGGTGACATTGATATTTCTCACGCAGAGGACCGGTTCAGGGTTACCGCTGCCGAAGGGGGCAAGTCTCCCAATCTGAGATACGAGTTCGTGGGTTATTTCACTGAGACTACAGATGGCATCGATGTTGGTTTGAGAGACAAAATCCGAAACGCCAATCTCCTTACTGATAATCTCTTCCAGCATGTCGGAAAATTTTTTGATGTCTTCTTCCTTGATCGATATCCCGGCCGCGTAACGGTGTCCTCCATAAGATAACAATAAAGAATCACATTCTTTCAAGCCCTCATATATGTTAAAGTCGGCAACACTTCTTCCGGAACCCTTGCCGATGCCGTCTTTGAGACTTATCAAAATAGTTGGCCTATAATATCGATCTACCAGTTTTGAAGCTACTATACCAATTACACCCGGATGCCATTTCTCTGACGCAAACACAAGTGATCTTACTTTTTCCGGATCTATCGTTCGCTCGATTTCGTCGAGTATTTCTTTTAGTATATTCCTTTCCATGGCCTGTCGCTTCCGGTTATAGATCTCAAGATTTTGAGCGATCAACCTGGCCTCCTCGATGTTCTCGGTTAAGAGAAGCCGGACGGCCTCGTTTGCAGATGCAACACGACCTGCGGCGTTAATCCTCGGAATCAGGCAAAAGGAAGCCTTCCCGGAGTCTATGACCTGATTTTCGACGCCGCAAATCTCCTTTAATGCCCGCAGCCCGACTCTTTTGCACTCTGTGATCAATTCCAGACCGATTTTCGCAAATATCCTGTTCTCGTCCACAAGGGGGCAGATGTCGCCGATGGTACCCAGGGCGACAAGGTCAAGGTATTCGCGCAGATTCGGATATTTTTTATTTTCCCAAAAACCGTCTTTCCGCAGTCTTCCTCTGAGAGCAATAAGAAAATTAAAAACTATGCCGACAGCGGCAAGATGCTTAAAGGGGAAATTGCAGTCCTTGCGATTCTGATTGATTATTGCGACGGCGTCGGGGAGATTCTGGGGAACTTCATGGTGATCCAATATAATGGTGTCTATGCCGCAGGAGCGGGCATAGGATATCTGCTCATGATCGGAGATACCGCAATCGACGGTAATAAGCAGAGTAACACCGTCAGCCTTCATCATGTCAATGGCAGGTCCGTTTAAGCCATATCCTTCCTTGATACGATCAGGGATGTAATATGTAACTGTATGATCGATATCAAGGAGGAATTTAAGAAGCACGGCCACTGACGTTACGCCGTCCGCATCATAGTCACCGTAAACAACCACTTTTTCACGATCATTGATCGCCCTGATTAACCGCTGAACGCCCTTTTGCATGTCCTTCATTAAGAGAGGGTTGTGCAGATTATTCAAGGAAGGATAGAGGTATCTGTTGGCGTCGTCGGGCGTCAGTATATGGCGGCTCGTTAATATACGAGAGACGATGCGGTGAATCGGCAGCTCCCTCGCAAGCATATCCTGTATGTCGCTATCGCCTTCTGACAGCCGCCACTGCGTAGTAGGTAACGTTATTGCCTTCATAGCGATTGCAGTCGCAGGTCCCCTTCGATTACATGGCTGAAAAGAATTTTTTTGATCATATCAATATAGGTGTCTAAGTCAAGGAAAGAATAATTGCTGATAAGATGACTGTGCCGGATCAATTGCATGCAGTTACTGAATCTATAGAGTTCGGCATCTAGGAAGGGCAGAGAAGCGTGCGGTTTGCAAGGCGGAGTATATTCCAGATAAAAAGGTGATTATTGGCTAAAGTCAAAAAGAGGTTGAGAAACACGTTAACGAAAGGCTCCCGTCAGCGATTAAACAGATTTTTTACACCTAAGCTTCCAAGCCACGAGAGCGATCAAGTTTAATACATCCGCTACAGAGCCTTCTTCACGAAACCAGAACGAATACATCTCGTACAAACTTTTGTGCGCTTTATTGCACCCGTTTTCTTGTCTACACAGCGCAGCTTTTGAAGGTTAGGATACCATGTTCTTTTTGTCTTATTATTGGCATGGCTTACGTTGTTACCGACAACGGGCTTTTTTCCACATACCTCACAAATTCTCGACATATCTGATCTCCTATATAAAAATGTGGGTGATTACTAAAACATCGCGGCTTGATTTGCAAGGGCTTTTTTTGCGTGTATCTATTCAGGGACCGGACAAAAAATTCCGCTTAATCCGAATGGGCAGGTGAAAATACGAGATTTTTGCAAGACGGTACGATCATACAAAAACTGTTATTATACCGAATCTTGCAGCGGATGGAAAGCAAGAACTGCCAACAAGTGCATATACTCAGCTTGAGACCTTTGCAAAACTGCATAAAACCAACCATTTTGTCATTCCCGCGAAAGCGGGAATCCGATTATCAAGTATCTCCTAGATTCCGGGTCAAGCCCGGAATGACGAATAGAGGAGTTATGCAAAGGTCACAGCTTTTGTCAATGGGAGCACACGACATAAACGGCAGGAAACTGGGAGAATCTGATAATTTTCCCATCCCAGATCAAAGCTCGTTAAATCCTGTTCTTTTCGATATCTCAAAAAGTAAATTCTTGCTCTTGCGCCTTACGCCTTCATGGATGGCGGTTGCCCTGTTGTCTCGAGAACTCGCATCCATATATTGCCCTCCGGATTTACCTTTGATCCCGAGGTAACTATCTGAAAGGGAAGGTGCACATATTCGTCCTTTATCAGACCTACGAGCATACTCGTTTTTCCCGCCATACCCGCATGCACAGCATATTGACCGAGGGCGCCGCAATAAATGCTGTCGCTGGCATTGGCCGGTACGCTGCGAATCATGTAACTGGGGTCTATATACTTCAGATTAATCTCCAAGCCCGTTTTCTTCAAGTGCTTTTCTATCTCTGTTTTGAGAAACGTGCCGATGTCAAGGAGCTTTATATTTCCCGAAGCGTCTTTCTCAATAGTCTCGTTGTCCTGATGTATGAGTTCCTGTCCAGCTCCTTCTGCGGCGAGGATCAAGCAATGTCCGCTTCTCTTGAGACGATTCTCAAGAGTCTTAAGAAAACCGTTTTCTCCCTCCATATCGAAATGAACCTCGGGAATGAGCACAAAGTTGACATCTCCTTGAGCCAGAGCTGCACCACAAGCTATATGACCGGACTGGCGCCCCATAATCTTGACCAGGCCGATCCCCATGGGTGCACCATTCGCCTCTGCATGGGCACACTGTATGGCCTTGACTGCCTCGGAGATGGCTGTATCAAATCCGAATGTTTTCTGAATAAGGTTAAGGTCGTTGTCGATAGTCTTCGGTATGCCTATTACGCTGATGTTAAGCTTTCTTTTCCCTATCTCTTCTGTAATGGCTCGGGCGCCTCTCATTGTGCCATCCCCGCCTATGCAGAAGAGCATATCGACGTTCATGCGCTTTAATGTATTTACCATCTCAGCAGAATCCTGCATTCCGCGCGATGAAGACAGTATGCTTCCTCCCGAAGTATGGATATCTTTCACAATGTCCGGCGTCAGTTCCAATACCTGATGGCCGTATTTCGGTATTAAACCCTGAAAGCCGTATTTGATGCCTACGACGTTTTTCACTCCGTAACGGTGAAACAATTCCATGAAAATTGCCCTGATGACGTCGTTGATGCCGGGGCAGAGGCCGCCGCAGGTAACAATCGCTGCCTTTGTTTGGGCAGGGTCAAAAAAAATCTTTTCCCGGGGACCGGCCACTTCAATTGAGAGGGGCATGCCATCCGCAGTAGTCACATCTTTATAATGCTCAAGATAAATATTATGAAGAATGCGTTTGCTATCGGGAGTATAATAACTGACGTTTACCGGCGACGGTATGGCTCTCTCCCCCAGATCCTGGATTGTAAAATCGTTAAATCTATTATCCATGCCTGTCTCTCTCCTTTGATATGACTAAATTGGCAGCATTTATGCCGGATACTATTTCCCCTTGGAAACCAAGACCTGCCAGTAACATTCCCCCCGTCATAAAGACATTGCGAATGGAAGTCTTATTGGATATGCTTGATATGCCAAAGAAAGAATCGGATTGCATTGCGTACTTATGATTTACTAACTCCTGACACTTTCTTGAGAATTCAATAGACATGCCGATATTGAGGAAATCGAGATTTTCCCTCAGGAACGGAAGAAATTTTTCGAGGGCGCAAAAAACGACTTGGGAAACTTCCTTAAGTTCGTCATTCGTCAATACGAGAGGACTTTCCTTCAGGAAAATAGTTGCACTCAAAGCCCTCTTGCCGGCAGGTGCCCGTTCTTTACAATCTCTGGCGCTTATCTCTACAAAAACAAGATTATCATCCATGACCGGTCTATCTTGATCGATGACGATGGCGACATAAGTTGCCATTTTTTCGGGGATACATCTTTCAAGGATACCCATGTGCAAGGTAAATGGATAGTATGCCGATCTTACCAATTTGAGTCTTCGTTCCATGCGCCTGAATTTCCGGCCGCTGAGAAGAAGTAATCTGAGTTTCTCCCATTTTGTACTCGCAATAAGATATCGTCCGCGAATTTGTGACAATGTGTCAGGTATGGAAACATCGACATCAATTTCTTTACCCACGTTTATTCTCATGACAGAACAATTCTTTATGAGATGACCTCCGGAAGCCTCAAACGCAGATTTCAGTAATCCCATGAGTACTTCATTCCCGCCGACATGATGATATAATCCCCTCAGGGGCAATGACAGCGCATACGCGGACGAGATAGTAAAGGGGCTGTTCCGGTTGTTGCTCGAGTTTGAAAGAATGGCTCTTTCTGCCTCGAACACCCTGGTCAGTGAAGAATTCTTTGCAATTGATTTAAATCTTCTTGAAAGTGAGTACCTTTCCTTCAGAATTACAGGGATGCCCTTCAGAAGAGAAAAAAATTCATTAATGTTGGTAGGGTATATATACGGCTTTTCCGTGATCCTCTGCTCGACAAGATTGCTGATTTTCAGAACCGACGAGTATAACTTGCGAATCTCATCTCTCTGATCGGGAAATTCTCTTTCCATATCATTGAGAAGTTCTTCCCGCCTATGGAAGCAATCAATTCTGTGATCGGAAAGAATGATTTGAAGACCGGGATTCAATAACTGCAGGCCTGAGTATTCCGCGACGGGTATTCCAAGATCTTCAAGAAGGCGTGAACATATCTGTGCCGGGCCGAAGCCTGTCAAGGGTAAGGGATCGATGTTGAAAGTGTATCCAAAATCAGCATAAACGTGTTTCACATCGCTTTCAGATAAGAGCACCGTCTTCTTACCATGATGTGAAATTACGGCAGCCGCAACTAAGGAGCTTAAATCATTACCGATGACAATAGTATCGTACATATATAAAAAAGGAGATTGAAATACCGCTGAAACTTGTGATCTATGCTTGCTCTTAATCTATTTGTGAAAATATATGTGGGCCATAAGAATGGGCAGGTCAAAAGGCTGTCACGGGAGGATTATGAAGAGGTGTTTCTGGGATCCGCGCACTGCCTCTTATTCTGACCTTTCTCCCTATCACTTCGATTCTGCCTTCCGCATAAAATTGAATGGCTTGAGGATATATCCTGTGCTCTTCCTTTAATATTCTGGCAGCAAGAGTATCCTCCGTGTCATCATCATAAGCGGGAACTATGGCCTGAATAATGATAGGGCCAGAGTCCACCCCCTCGTCAGCAAAATGAACCGTGCAACCCGAAAATCTTACACCATAGTCGGCAGCTCTCTTCTGAGCATGAATACCGGGGAAGGCGGGAAGGATTGCAGGGTGTATATTCATTATTTTCATGGGAAACGCATTCAAGAAAAGAGGCGTTAAAAGTCTCATAAATCCGGCCATCACTACCAGATCAACGGAAAGCGATTTCAGAACATCGATCATCTTCCGGTCAAAATCTTCCCTGTTTTCAAAATCGGAATGCTTGATAATCACGGATGGAATATTATGTTTCTTCGCCCGCACAAGAGCATATGCATCGGTGTTATTGCTGATAATGACCTTAATCTCCCCATCAAGGAGACCTTTCTCGATATTGTCTATGATGGCCTGGAGATTGGATCCGCTCCCTGAGACGAGCACTCCCAAACTTATTTTTTGTTTCATACCGTTAGATAAATGACACTGATGGTTGGTCTTCGTCTTTCCGATCGATGAAACCGATGGCATACGCCTGCATTCCCAAATTTTCGAGTCGCTCCGTTACTTCGGACGCTTCTTTTTCAGTCGCAACTGCCATCATGCCTATACCCATGTTAAAAACACGGTACATTTCTCCATCATCAATATTTCCCATTCTCTTGATAATCGTAAAAACCGGCGGTATGTCCCAGCTGTCTCTCAGAATAACGGCACGACAGGCTTTAGGCAAAATGCGTGGTATATTATCGATGAATCCACCGCCAGTAATATGGACAATGCCCCTGATGCTGAAATTCTTGATTAGATTTAAGAGGGGTTTCACGTAAATGCTTGTCGGACGGAGAAGTTCCATGCCTATGGAATGGGGCAGATCGTCGAGCTTATCATTGACGCCGAGTTTCCCCTTTTCAAACAGAACTTTTCTCGCAAGGGAAAAGCCGTTGCTATGGATGCCGTTGGATGCAATGCCGATGATCCTGTCCCCTACGCGGATCTCCGAGCCATCAATTATCTTTTCGGCCTCTACTATGCCAACACAGAATCCGGCCAGATCATAATCATCATCTTTATAGAATGCGGGCATTTCAGCCGTCTCTCCACCGATGAGGGCGCAACCAGCCTCCTGGCAGCCCTTTACGATGCCTTCGATGATCTTAATATCTCTTTCCACATTGATCATGCCCGTAGAGATGTAGTCCAGGAAAAAAAGGGGCTCTGCTCCCTGGACTACCACATCATTTACGGACATCGCAACAAGGTCGATGCCGATAGTGTCGTGCTTATCCGTCATCTGTGCAATTTTTAGCTTCGTCCCCACGCCATCCGTGGATGAAACCAGAACAGGATTATTATATTTTCCGACATCCAGGCGAAAGAGACCTCCAAAACCGCCGATGGAGCTCATTACTTCCTTGCGAAAAGTTGCTTTTGTAATTGTCTTAATCCTGTCGACAAAGAGATTGGCTTTGTCTATATCAACACCTGCATCTTTATAGGACATTTTTCCCTGCATTTTATTTCCGGTGACCCTCTGAGATGGGGATGACTTGTATCGTAATTGCTCTCTTATGTCAATTCTTTACTTGCGAAAAGATTGGATATCTGCTACCTCAATTCAATCCTTGTATTTGAAATTATTATATATATATTCGACTTTGAAGACTCGATATCTAATGGAATCAATAATTGCAATACTTGAGAAAATCGAGGCTCCGTTATTGTTCTCGTCGAGAGACTCATACAGGCATCTGCCCCTTATTAAGGATCTTGAAGCAACAATGAGATCGTTCTTGAAGGAGCTAAAAAGTGTCTCCTTCACGAATGCAACACAAAATGAAACATATACGGCATATAGAAGTATCATTTCTGGTTTTGAAGAAGCAATCGCTGGTTTTGATAAACTGCCGTTGGAAAATAAGAAAGAACGTATAGAAAAAGCGATGCTCGTTGTAAAGAAACTGAGAGGGTTTGTCACAGAGTCTTCGATCGGAATTTCTTACATGCGAGAAGAGATGGAACCCCAAGATCTGGAAAACGGCGGAATGAGCCTTGAGAAGCTATCACTCCCTCTGAGGTTTGTAAAGGGCGTAGGGCCTAAAATGGCTTCCCTGCTTGAGAAAAAGGGACTGAAAACTGTTGCGGATTTACTTTATTTTGTGCCGCGAAGATACGAAGACAGGCGTACGGTCAGGGATATTAAATCGGTCACGGTGGGCAACAGGGAGACAGTCATCGGCCATGTAGTTGGCGCAGAGTACAGATCTTACAGAAATAGAAAAGCATTTGAGGTCACCATACAGGATGGTAGCGGACTGCTTACGGCGAAATGGTTTCGAGGCAATCTAACTTACCTGAGAAAGATTTTTAAAAAGAGTATCCGGGTCATAATGACAGGCGAAGTGAGCAGTTACGTTTTCAGCAAAGACATGGTGCACCCCGATTTTGAGGTTCTTGACGATGATGAAAGCGGGGAAGATTTGATCCACTTCAAAAGAATCGTACCGGTTTATTCAGAAACAGAGGGTCTTCATCAGAAATATATAAGAAGGATTATGGCGCACGCCGTCGATAAATATTCACAATATCTCCTAAGCCCCATACCTCACGAAATTCGTGAGAGGCGCCATCTTCAGGATATTAAGAATGCCGTGCGCAGCATTCATTTTCCTGCAACTGATGAGCGGATCGATGCATACAATGAAATGCGCTCGGATGCCCACCGAAGACTGATTTACGATGAATTCTTCTTTCTCCAGTTGGGTATGGCCTTAAGAAGAAAGGCCAACACGATAGATGCGGGCATAGCTTTTAAGACCCATGGTCAGAACCTTCATAAATTTTACAAAATTCTTCCCTTCACGTTGACCGATGCGCAAAAGAGGGTCATCGTAGAAATCGAAGGCGATATGGAAAGACCCTCCAGCATGAACAGGCTTCTGCAGGGTGATGTGGGGTGCGGTAAGACAGTAGTTTCCATGGCGGCGATGATCACTGCTTGCGAAAACGGCTATCAGGCGGCCATAATGGCGCCGACTGAAATTCTTGCTTCGCAGCACTACAACCGCATCAAAGATTGGTCTTGCGAGCTTGCTTTGAAGGCTGTTTTGCTGACGAGCGGTATGAAGAACATGGAAAGAAAGAAAATTTTTGAAGGGATAATGAAAGGACATACTCACATCATATGCGGAACTCATGCGTTGATCCAGAAGGATGTGACTTTCAGCAAACTGGGTTTGGTTGTTATCGATGAACAGCATCGCTTTGGAGTTGTACAGAGGGCATTACTGAGACAGAAGGGTGTAAATCCCGATGTTTTGGTTATGACTGCCACTCCCATTCCGAGAACACTTGCCATGACTGTATATGGCGATTTGGACATTTCGATCATTGATGAATCTCCTCCCGGCAGAAAAGAGATTCGGACAAAGGTTTTTTTTGAAGAGGAACGCAACAGGGTTTATGAAATCATGAGGATGGAACTCATGAAGGGAAACCAGGTCTTTGTTGTCTATCCGTTGGTTGAAGAATCTGAAAACCTGGATCTCAGAGATGCGACCATGATGGCCGATTATCTGCAAAGGGAAATGTTCCCTGACCATAAGGTAGGGCTGATTCACGGCCGTATGAAAGGAAAGGACAAGGATGAAACGATGGCAGGTTTCCTAAACAGAAATATAAACATCCTTGTTTCCACAACAGTCATTGAAGTGGGGATTGACATACCCCATGCATCCCTAATAGTGATAGAACATGCGGAGAGATTTGGACTGTCTCAATTGCATCAATTGCGGGGGAGAGTGGGACGGAGCGATATTCCTTCATTCTGTATATTAATGTCGCATCGCAGGAGTTCTGATGATTCAATAAGAAGGCTGCAGGTCATGGAACAAACAAATGACGGTTTTAAAATCGCTGAAGAGGATTTAGCCATAAGGGGGCCCGGTGAATTTATGGGAACCAGGCAGTCAGGAGTTCCTGATTTCCGTATTGCCCATATCCTAAGAGATGCGCATATTCTGGTTGAGGCAAGAACAGATGCTTTTTCGTTTGCAGAGAACATTTCGGGTCTGGATAATGGCAAGTATGCATTGTTGAAAAGAGTCCTCCTGCACAGATGGGGAGGCAGGTTTGAGCTCGCAAAAACCGGTTAGGCAAGAACTTAATTTATTTTGACAAGCGTGTGTTAACTGTTATAGAAGTAACAGGATTTCGTTCCAAGCAGCAAAATCATCCTTTCGGTTAGGTTCGAACATACGAGAAATCTGGAACTTGATACGGGCACGGCGTTATGAAAACAATAACTATCGGATTAATCGGTTTCGGTACTATAGGAACAGGGGTCGTAAAGCTGCTTCAAGATAGCGGTGAGGTCATCGAAAATCGCCTAGGCGCAAGGCTCTTCTTAAAGAAGATTGCCGATCTTGATATTACAACGCCAAGACAGGTTGCCGTAGAGAAAGATTTGTTAACTACAGATGCGAAAGTGATCCTGGACGATCCTGAAATATCCATAGTCATAGAGCTAATAGGCGGGTATGAGCCTGCGCGCTCCTTCATCCTTGAGGCTATCCGGAAAAGAAAGCACGTAGTAACCGCCAATAAAGCCCTTTTAGCTACCTACGGAAACGAAATATTCCAGGCTGCTGAGGCAGAACAGGTCGACATCGGCTTCGAAGCCAGTGTAGGCGGTACAATCCCTATCATTAAGACCTTGAAGGAAAGCCTGGCAGCGAATCGTATCAAATCGATTTTCGGCATTATCAACGGTACAGCCAACTATGTATTGAGCAAAATGACGGATGAGAAGAAATCCTTCCAAGTTGTGCTGAAGGAAGCCCAGAAGCTCGGATTCGCAGAAGCCGATCCGACATTTGACATCGAAGGTATCGATACGGCTCACAAGCTTGCCATCACGTTATCATTGGCATACGGGAAAAGGGTAAGGCTTGAAGACGTTCACAGAGAAGGCATATCAGGCATTAGTCAGCAGGACATCGAATTTGCCAGGGAACTCGGGTATCGGATAAAGCTTCTTGCCATTGCCATCGGTAGGGGTGACTGCATCGAGGCGAGGATTCATCCGACTATGATTCCCCTTAGCCATCTTCTGGCAAACGTCAATGGAAATTTCAATGCATTTCATATCGTCGGTGATGCGGCGGATTCAGTGTTTCTCTATGGCCAGGGCGCAGGTATGATGCCCACAGCAAGCGCCGTAATGGGTGATGTAATCGATATCTCGCGTAATCTGCAGAGAGGCGCATCCGGACGCGTACCCGCCCGCTCACTTAGGGAAAATGTAATCGATGATATCAAGCTAATGCCATTTGACGAAATCATTACAAACTACTACTTCCGTTTTTCTGCCCTGGACCGGCCAGGCGTCCTCTCCAGAATAGCGGGAATTCTCGGTGCAAATGATATAAGCATTGCCGCCGTTATCCAAAAGGGCAGGCAGAAGGCAGGCCCTGTTCCTATTGTCATGACTACGCACAAGTCGAAGGAAAGAGATGTTCAGAAAGCTATAACGGAAATAGATCAACTTGAAATCATTCACGGAAAGACGATATTGATAAGAATTGAAGACGAAAGGTTATAATGGTTTCGAAGAAATGACCTTTTTAGCCTCATCCCATTCATTTATTTGAGGAGCAATCTGGCTGTAATGAAATATATTATCCTCCTCGGCGATGGTATGGCGGATTATCCCATACAAGAACTGGACGGTAAGACACCCCTGGAATACGCGCATACCCCATATATGGACAGGGTTGCAAAAGAAGGAACATTGGGCATGATCGATACCATTCCGGCCGGCTTTTCTCCGGGCAGTGATGTGGCAATCATAAGCCTCCTTGGTTATGACCCCATGGAATGCTATACTGGTCGAGGACCTTTGGAAGCGGCCAACATGGGGGTTCAGCTTGGAGTCGATGACGTAGCCTTCCGCTGCAATCTTGTGACCCTTAGGGGAGATGCAGAACATATAATGGAAGACTTTACATCCGGACATATAACTACTGAAGAAGCAAAGATAATCATAAATGATATCAATAAAGAACTGGGTAGCACAAATTTTCAATTCTATCCTGGAGTGAGTTATAGGCATCTCTTTGTCTGGAGGGATGGTAAAGCACTGCTTGAGACAACTCCGCCGCATGATATCACCGGCAATGCGGTCAAAGATTATCTGCCCCGGGGAGAGGGGAAGGAAAAAATAAGAGGACTCATGGAGCGTTCGCAGGTTTTTTTGCGCGATCATCCTGTAAACCAGTTACGCATCGCAGAAGGCAAAAAGCCCGCAAATTCGATATGGCTTTGGGGGCAGGGGAGGGCGCCGAAATTTGCCAAACTTACAGACAAATACGGTTTGAGCGGGGGCATGATATCGGCTGTTGACCTTCTGAATGGCATCGGTATTTACGCTGGCCTCAAAGTCATACGCGTTGACGGTGCGACGGGTTATGTAGATACTAACTATATTGGAAAGGCAAGAAAGGCTCTCGACGCCTTAAGAGACACCGATTTTGTATTCGTCCATGTTGAGGCCCCTGACGAAATGGGACATGAAGGAAATGTAGCTGGAAAAATCCGGGCCATTGAAGATTTTGACGAGAAGATCGTAGGCGCCGTCTTGAATGAAATTTATGGACTGTCTCCCTTCAGACTGCTGGTTTTAAGCGATCACCATACGCCCATCAGCCTGAGGACCCATACATCGGATCCGTCTCCCTTTGCGGCGCTGTCTTCTTATGAACATGAGAATTTGAGAAACAGCTTAGCATTTAGTGAAGTATCGGCACTGCTCAGTGGCGTGAATATCTCTCCTGGTTACCTTCTGATGGATCACTTCATAAAGAATTGGAGAGGATTTATTGAAGATAAATCGAGTTAACATACGTGTCATTTACGCTGATACAGATGCCATGGGTATCGTCTATCACACCAATTACATTAAATGGTTTGAAATTGGGAGAACGGAACTCCTCAGAAGTGTGGGCATAGTCTATGCTGAAATGGAAGCACAGGGTTATAACCTGCCCTTGACAGAGGCGTATTGCAACTACCTATCTCCAGCCAAATATGACCAAATCATCGTTATTGAAACTGAATTGGAATATCTCAAGAGGGCGAGCATGAAATTTGTCTATACAATCTGGGATGAAGACAGGCAAAAAGCCCTTGTTGAAGGTTACACGATCCATGCATGCACAAACAACCTGGGCAAGATAGTAAGGATTCCATCCTTCATCCTTGAAAAAGTCAACGAACAAATGCAAATAAAATTTTGACAGGAAATCTATATGGCAAGAAAAATCACAAAAAAGGAAATTGAAAAACCGGATTCCTTACAGGCGGCGTTAAATAAGGTCACGGCGTATATATCGGCAAATAAGTCAAAGATCTATCTGGCATCGGGAATTGTAATTTCAATAATAATAATATCTTCCGGCTGGTACTTATACAGGATGAATTATGAGGATAAAGCGCAGAGGCTTTATGCTATGGCCCATATTGCCGGTATGAAAGCTGCCCGTCAGGGAGGCAAACCGGATCAAAATAATATGAAGATGTATAACGACGTCATAACTCAATATCCGGGATCGAAGGCTGCCATGATGTCATATTATCAAATGGGAAATATGCACTACAACCTTGGAGATGTGGATGCCTCGATAAAGGCATATACGGGGTTTCTCAAGGAAGTTGCGGATGGGAGCGACGTGAAAATCCTGGCGTACAATGGCATCGGTTACTGTTACGAAAAGAAGGCCGACTTCCCGCATGCTCTGGAGTCATTCGAGAAAGCGGCAAATTCAAAATCGAGCGGGGGCTTTGAAGGCATGACTTACAGAAACATGGCAAGAATTTACGAAGAGATGAATAACAAAGAAAAAGCCTTAGAGTATTATCAAAAAGCTCTTAACAGCGCTGCCGATCCTTCCATGCAACTTCTCTTGAAAAAAATAATATCAACCATCAACTGAAGACAAAGTTCACTGAGATTTCAGGTGATCTTTTCTCTTTGATGCCGCAGGGGCAAATAGGGGTCTATGAAAGTATTGATGTCGGGAAATGAGGGTATTGCAAGGGGCGCCTTCGAACATGGAGTTCGTTTTGCAGCCGGTTATCCGGGTACGCCGAGCACTGAAATTATCGAAGCATTTGCAAAGTATGACGGAGTTTATGCCGAATGGTCTCCCAACGAGAAGGTGGCTTTGGAGGTAGGCATAGGTGCGGCGGTGGCTGGCGCAAAGGCCTTGGTTGTCATGAAGCATGTCGGCGTCAATGTGGCCGCAGACCCGCTGTTCACTTTGGGCTATACGGGAACTAACGGAGCTCTTGTTATCATTACGGCAGATGACCCGTCATTGCACAGTTCACAAAACGAGCAGGACAACCGCAATTATGCCAAATTCGCAAAGATACCGATGATTGAGCCTGCAGACAGTCAGGAGGCGAAAGATTACATCAAGATTGCCTTCGATATCAGTGAAAGATTTGATACACCTGTTTTCTTTCGGACAACTACACGTGTTTCCCATTCAAAATCCGTAGTAACTTTAGGTGACCTATCAACGGCCAAGGATTGCACTGCAATAGAAGTCAATGCAGCTAAATATGTCATGGTGCCCGCATACGCGCGTGCCAGGAGAATAGAGGTAGAAAAGAGGCTCCATAGGCTCAGAGAATTTGCTGAAACTTTTCCCGGAAACAGGATAGAAATGAATGATCCTGAAATTGGCATTATTACAGCCGGTATGCCTTATAATTATGCAAAAGATGTCTTTCCCGATTTCTCATATCTGAAACTCGGCATGGTTTATCCGCTGCCATCTGGGCTCATCCGTAAATTTGCCTCGAAGGTCAAGAAAATCTATGTGGTTGAGGAACTCGACCCCTTTATTGAGGAACAGGTCAAGGCAATGGGTATCGATTTGATAGGAAAGGAAATATTTCCCTATACAAATGAATTTGATCCCGGCGTGATTCATGCGGCCATCAAACGTAAAAAGATTGCAAAATCAATTTTGCCAGATGTTATGATTCCGCCGAGACCGCCGAATCTTTGTCCCGGTTGCCCTCACAGGGGATTGTTCTATGTCCTCGGAAAACTGAAAACCTTTGTCGCAGGTGATATAGGTTGTTACACCTTGTCTTTCATGAAACCTTTAGAAAGCCTTCATTCATGTATCTGCATGGGGGCGAGTATCGGCATGACGCATGGCATGAGCAAGGCTTTAAAGGATAAAGGAAAGGGGAAGGTCGTCGGCGTTATCGGGGACTCCACATTTATTCATTCCGGCATCACACCGCTGTTGAATATGGTTTATAACAAGAGCGATGCCGTAATTGTCATATGCGATAACAGGACAACGGCCATGACAGGCATGCAGGACCACCCGGCTACCGGATTCACCTTGCAGGGGGAAAAAACAAAGGAACTTGACTTTGCAAGACTTGCCTCTGCACTGGGGATAGATAGCGTCCGTGTAATAGATCCTTATGATATCAAAATAACGCGGAAAGTGCTGAAAGAAGAATTGGCAAAACCGGGTGCCTCCGTCATCATATCACAAAGAGCCTGTGTGTTGTTCAAGCGAGAAATGAAGGGTGTCCGAAAAACATTCAAAGTTGATATAGATAAGTGTGTCGGTTGCAGGGCCTGCATTGGTCTTGGATGTCCTCCAATCTCGTGGATAAAGTTCGAAGATATGCCAAGTCAAACAGTCAAGAGGAATGTAAAGAAGCAGGAAGGTGTGGCATTCATTGATAATGAACTTTGCACAGGCTGCACACTATGCGAGCAGGTGTGCAATGTCGGTGCTGTGATTGAGGTGATATGATTTTATGAAAAGCAATGGCGATGTTAGGAGCATCCTCCTTGCCGGAGTGGGCGGCCAGGGAATACTTCGCGCAAGCGATATCTTATGTCACGTTATGATGGAAGCCGGCTTGGATGTCAAGAAAAGTGAGGTCCACGGGATGGCCCAGCGGGGTGGATGTGTAACCAGCCATGTTCGATACGGCAATAAGGTCCACTCTCCCCTCGCAAGAAAAGGAGACGTCGATATCCTCGTCTCATTTGAAAAATTGGAAACACTCCGTTATCTCGATTTTCTGAGGCCGGGAGGCGGCATTATCATAAGTGAAAGGGAAATCTATCCCCCATCCGTGAACCTCGGTGACGCCGCTTATCCTGACAATATTATTGAGATAGTAAAAAAAATCTTCAAGATTCTGAAAGTCGTTAATGCCTATAATATAGCGCTAAAGGCGGGAGACGCGAGAACAGAAAATACAGCCCTCTTGGGAGTTTTGTCATCCTATCTGCGTCAGCTTGATATTTCGCTCTGGGAGAAGGTCATCCGTGGGTCCTTTCCCAAGAAAGCCATCGAAGTAAACCTCAAAGCCTTTCATATGGGACGAACAGTATAAGAAAGGAAGGCCTGAAATTCTCATTTCTGTGGTTTTCAATGCTTCCTTCTGTCGTTCCTGCTAAAACAGGAATCTATAAATCAATTTTTCATGAAATTATCTGATTGCATACATGCCTGGCTAATCGTTTGTATGATGGCAATTACGGCTGTCTTCCTTCCTCTGGACATGGCCGGGGCAGGGGAGACTCACGTCATTGAAGTTGACAGGCAATTTTCCTTTGCGGAAGCACTCCTTGCCGAAGGGGATTATTATAGGGCCATCAGCGAGTACAAGCGATTTACTTACTTTTTCCCCCAAAACAAGCTGGTCGAGACATGCAATTACAGAATTGGTGAAAGTTATTACAGAGCAAAGAGGTGGCAGGAAGCTCGCGAGGCCTTCACTTCTTTCATCATAAAATATCCAGCAAGCCCGATGATACCGGGAGCCCTGTACTTAAAGGGCATGGCAGAGAAGCAACTGAGGCGATATATGGATGCACTCTCAACCTTTGAAGAGGTGATCAAGTCAAAATCTAATGAATTTGCCGATAAGGCGGTTTACCAGAGCGCCATTGTCCACATGGAAATGGAGGAATGGCAGAAGGCCAGAGAAACATTTTCCCTTGTTCCTAAAGATAGCCAGCTGTCGGGATCGGCAAGCATCATGGCGTCAGAGCTTCAGCGCATGGATGATTTGCCCCAAAAATCGCCTGCCACCGCAGGCACTCTTGCAGCTATTATTCCGGGTGCTGGTCATCTTTACACAGAAAGACCAAGGGATGCACTAGTGGCCTTTCTTTTGAACGGTGCGTTCATATGCGGCGCTATAGAACTTTTTCGTCACGATAATTATGTTGCCGGGGGGATTGTGACGTTCTTCGAGATTGGCTGGTACACAGGCAACATATATAGTGCAGTGAGCAGTGCTCACAAGTACAACAAGAAAACACGGGATGATTTCCTACAGCATCTGAAAGAGATAAGTTCCGTTTCTTTCCACCATGACCGGACAACGTCCTCCAATTACCTGACCTTTAGCTTCAAGTTTTAGCTATAAGTCATAATTAGTAATGATATTTCGTTATTATATTTCCTGCTGTATTCAGATGTCCTGTGTTCTCGATCTCGGGAAGTCCGAGAGCCGCAATCGGACGGAAAATGTATGGTTCGCAGGGAGTTTTTAGTCGTGGTGCTCGCGGCCAGTCCTTGACAAATGGAAAGGAATGGGTAAATTACGTAGACGTGCAAGTGTGTGTGGCATCTTGTTATGCCTGCAAGGCATCAATTATCTTATCATTAATCATATAGGGATCTTATGGCAGAAGACTATTACAAGTTGTTAGGTCTGGAAAAAAGGGCGACCGCCGAAGACATAAAAAAGGCCTACAGAAAGCTGGCCCTGAAATGGCATCCTGACAAGAACCCCAATAATAAGGCGGCTGAAGAGAAGTTCAAGAAAATCAGCGAAGCCTATGCCGTACTCAGTGATCCCAAAAAGAGAGAAGAATATGATACTTTTGGATCTGCCGATCAATTCCGGCAGAGATATACCCAGGAAGATATTTTCAGAGGCTTCGATCTGAACGATATCCTGAGAAGCTTCGGCTTCGGCGATCCTGGTGGAGCAGGGGCGAGAACTTTCAGAACAGACATGGGAGGGGGCTTCCCTTTTACGCAGGGCGGCCAATTTTCCGATATATTCGAGGGAGAGCGGCAGAGATTTTCACGGGTGCCACAGAAGGGACAGGACTTCGAATATAACCTCTCAATAACATTAGAAGAATCCGTATTAGGTGCAGAGAAAAAATTGTCCCTGCAAAAAAACGATACTGTCGAGGAAATCAACTTCAAGATACCGCCGGGCATTAATTCAGGAAAGAAATTGAGGTTAACTGGCAAGGGCGGTCCCGGCATTGATGGAGGCCCTCCGGGTGATTTATATATAAATATCAGCATTATGCCCCATCCAATTTTTGCGAGGGACGGGAATGACATCTATATCGACAAGGTAATCAATTTCTCTCAGGCCGTTCTTGGTACGAGCATTGATGTTCCAACAATAGAGGGAGTAACGAAAAGAATAAAGATCCCCCCCGGAACGCAGAACAATACGAAGATTAGAATGAAGGGCTTCGGAGTACCGCGATTGAAGGGTACGGGTAAGGGAGATCAATTTGTCAAGATCATCGTAGATGTACCGAAAAAGCTGACGGAGAGGCAAATTGAGCTGGTAAGGCAGCTGGCTGAAGAAGGTTTTTAGCGACGGCCGTATGTCTTATAAGATATATTATGTAAACTTAAACGGATCCCACAATCTTAAATCATCCTGACTTCATCCATTCCCATCTGCTTTATACCTGTCATTGTACTAAATCAACTCAATGTCCCCGATGACGCCAAAATGCTCTCCCATAACAATCAAGGCGCCCAAGACTCCCTCTATTTTGATTCCCTTTTCAAGGGCAGTTCTTATATCTCCTTTATCTTTCACAAGATTTCCAATGGCAGTGGCTGCAGCATCAGCCATGGTGGACGTTTTTGAAAGAACGCAGACTGCATCTGCTTTTCCAAAGCTCAGCGAGTGTCCTATGGTTCCGGAGGATGTGCAAACGCCCAGGGGCATCTGCTCAGGTTTCAATAATAGACCGACTTTGTAAGTTAAGGGCGAATTACCGGCAAATACCCCGACCCTCACCTCTTCTTGAGTTTTTAGATAAATATCGCCCCCGTTTTCGACGATAACATTCCGAGACATCTTGAGCAGCTCGTTAGCTACGTATTCGGAAATCGCACCGGCCACGGAGGCCATTGGCCCTACATTGGCAGCAAGCGATGCCTTCAGCATGTCCCTTATGATGGGAGGAGCAAAATCATCATCCTGGATGGGCTCCAGCGAAGTCAGAAAGTCGGGATGCTTTTTAATGTAGGACTCAATGAATCCGCGATAGATATAGACACATTCAAGGGCTTTCTGAGAAACGTCAGAATCACAGTGTATGAAAAGGTCTGTTTCACGTACACAGAGATGGAACGATGTGAGGCTATTCTGCGATACCCGGTTCCTGTAAGTTCTTTCTTGATAGCTCATGGTGAGATATATCTGAATGGCAGGTTTTGTTGTTTTGTTTATTCTGACTCAATAGTCCTATAGCTGAAGCGGGTAGCGCCTGCACCGAGAAGGCGGTCAGTTTCTCCCTTTAATTTGTCTGTCAGCTCGAGCTGAAAATCCCTCCCCAAGTATACGATGACTTCACTGTTGCCATTGACAATACGGATAAAGCCGTCACACTTCCCCTTGTGATTAATGAGTAAGTTATGCAGAGAATCGATGTCTATTGCTGATGATCTTGAAACATCAATACTAAAGTGCACCACATCATAAGGTTGTTCGACCGCATCGCCAAGGGGGATAATTTCCGAGGCGATCACTTTGATCCCTTCCTCGCCTGCATCTATGGCTCCTTTAATTAAGACCGGCTCTTCGGAGTGCACGAGCCCGAATGCCTTATTGTACAGATCGGCAAAGCATATCACTGTGACAGAGCCTCTGAGATCCTCGATTGTTATATAGGCCATGACCTCTTTCTTCTTCGTAGTCACCTCTCGAATATTGTTCACTACGCCACCAAAGGCAACTGTGTCACGATCCTTCTTATCATTGATGCTTGAAGTGTCGACATTGGCCACTGTACGGAGTTTTTCGGCAAATCTAAGAAGCGGATGACCTGTGATATAGAATCCGAGGGTTTCCTTCTCGTGGGCAAGTAATTCCTTATGATCCCATTCAGCTATATCAGAAAGCGGATATTCTTGCATGATATCGAGATGCGTTGATTTTTCACTTTCCATGTGGTCGAAGAAACTGGTCTGACCGCTCGATCTTTCCTTTTGACGCCTCTGAGCCGTATCGACGATTCCATCATAGTATTTCATCAGCTGGCTTCTTCTATAGCCAAGGGAATCAAATACCCCGCATTTGATGAGGCTTTCAATCATCCTCTTATTAATTTTCCTGAGATCGACACGGTTGCAGAAATCGTCGAAAGTCGCAAATTTCACCTCCTTTTCCCTTACTGATATGATCGAGTCAATCGCACCTATCCCCACGTTCTTGACGGCAGCAAGACCGAAGCGAATATGCTCGCCTGTAACACTGAAATCGCTCTGAGATTCATTGATATCGGGAGGGAGCACATTTATGCCCATATCCTTGCAACTGTTTATGTACTTGATGATCTTGTCCCTGTTGTCCTTTTCGCTTGTGAGCAGGGCCGCCATGAATTCAATGGGAAAATTAGCTTTCAGATAAGCGGTTTGGTAGGATATCATGGCATAAGCGGTGCTGTGGGACTTGTTAAATCCGTATTCTGCAAATGTCTCCATCTGCTGCCAGATTTTTCTGGCCTTTTTTTCGGGTATATTTCTGTGCATCGCACCTTCGAGAAATTTAGGTCTCTCTTTCTCCATCTCCGATGGTTTTTTCTTGCTCATGAGCTTGCGCAGTATATCAGCTTCAGCCATAGTATAGCCGCCGATGGCGCTCGCTATTTGCATTACCTGTTCCTGGTATACGATGACGCCATATGTCTCTTTCAATATTTCCTTCAACTGGGGAATTTCATAAACAATCTTTGTCTTACCCTGTTTACGCGAGATAAATTCCGGAACCATATTCATGGGCCCCGGTCTGTACAGGGCAATCAAGTTGCTGATTTCCTCAATGCAGTCAGGCTTCATATTTACGAGGATATCCTTCATGCCGGCACTTTCCAGTTGAAATATGCCGTCTGCATTACCCTTCATTAACAATTGATACGTTTCTTGATCATTAAGGGCAATTTTATCAATGTCGATTTCCTCCCCCCTGCCCTCTTTTATAAACCTGAGTGTATTCTTAATGACTGTAAGTGTCTTCAGTCCTAAAAAATCAAATTTCGTTAGTCCCACAGCCTGAAGATCCATCATGGAAAATTGCGTAACAATTTCATCCTTGGGGCTCTTGCAGAGGGGCACGCGCTCGACAAGCGGCACATCGGATATAACAACACCCGCTGCATGGGTTGACGAATGACGATTTAAACCTTCGAGTGCTCGTGACAGGGACAGGAGTCTTCTTACTTTCTCATTTCTTTTCTCCTCTTCCTGAAGACGCGGCTCACTCTGGATGGCCATATCGAGAGAAATGTTCAGGATATTAGGTATCAACTTTGCAATACTATCCACTTCACTGTATGATATGTTCAATGCCCTACCTACGTCCCTGATGACGGCCTTGGCCTGCATTTTTCCGAATGTAATGATCTGGGCAACTCTATCGCTTCCATATTTATCCGTTACGTACTTGATGATTTCATCGCGGCCATCCTGGCAAAAATCTATATCTATATCAGGCATGCTTATCCGGTCTGGATTTAAGAATCTCTCAAAGAAAAGTCCATACCTTATAGGATCTATATTGGTAATACCAATTGCATAAGCAACGAGACTGCCGGCGACAGAGCCTCTGCCGGGACCGACGGGGATGTTTCTTTGTTTTGCGTAGTTCACAAAATCAGACACAATGAGAAAATATCCGGCGAATCCCATGGACTTGATGATCTCCAGTTCTTCCTGCAGGCGCTTCACATATTTCTCAGGAATGCCTTTGTCATCTTTATCCTTCATGATTACGGGCTGCAATTTTTCTAATCCCTTTTTCGCGAGCCCTGCCAAATATTCATCAAGTGATTCAGATGTACTGACTTCAAAATTTGGCAGAGAAATATTGCCAAAATCAAAGGTCAAGTTACATCTCTCAGCAATAGCTACCGTATTATTGATAGATTCCGGAATATCTTTAAAAAGGCGACTCATAGCCTCGGGTGAACGGAAATAAAACTGGTCTGTCTTGAATTTCATCCGGTCGGTATCTTCCATGGTCTTGCCCGTCTGGATACATAGGAGGACTTCATGCGCCTCGGCATCTTCTCGATCGATATAATGGCAGTCGTTAGTTGCCACGAGCGGAATTGAAAGTTCCCGACCAATTTCAATGAGACCATTATTAACGATTTTTTGTTCAGGAAGACCGTTCTCCATAATCTCAAGGTAGAAATTGCCCTCGCCAAAAATTTCTCTATACTCATGGGCAACTGCTCTTGCCGTTTCGTTATTTCTTTTAAGCAGCAGGCTCGCTATCTCTCCGTGGAGACATGCGCTAAGTCCGATAAGGCCTTCGCTATATGTTGCCAGGAGTTCCTTGTCTACGCGCGGACGGTAATAAAATCCCTCCAGGTACGCTGCGGTTGAAAGTTTCATAAGATTCTTGTACCCCTGCCTGTCTTTGACAAGAACAAGTAAATGGTGGGAGTGCTCCCCTGTGGCATGTGCGTTTTTATCAAAGCGGCTTTTGGGGGCAACGTATAGCTCGCATCCGATAATCGGTTTAATGCCGTATTTCTGGGCGTGCTGATAAAAGTCAATGGCGCCAAAAATATTCCCGTGATCCGTCATGGCCACCGCGGGCATCTGGTATTCTTTTGCTTTTTTGAATAGATTGTCGAGACGAATAGTTCCATCAAGGAGACTGTATTGTGTATGAACGTGCAGGTGAACGAAATTGCCAGACTTCATTTAGCGATTACCTCGTGATAAATTGAAATAGCAAAAAAAGTGCAATTACAAGTGAAAAGCTCCGCAATCAAGGCAAGGAATCCCTGGAATATTAGGCGTATATTGAAGATGCGTTCAATGCAAAGGGTGACAGGCAACGCATCATATGGAGTCTTATTGTGCCGTTTCTTAATCAATCCAGCCAGTAGTTTGGCGCTTCTTTGGTGATAATTACATCGTGGACATGGCTTTCGCGAAGCCCCGCAGAAGTGATGCGGATAAACCTTGTCTTTTCTCTGAGCTCCTTGATTGTCCTGCAACCTACATAGCCCATGCCAACCTTCAGTCCCCCCACGAGCTGGCCTATGCTTGCAGACAATGGTCCTCTGAAAGGTACCCTGCCCTCTATGCCTTCCGGAACCGTTTTCAGGCTGCTTTCTATGTCATCCTGATAATACCTGTCCATGCTTCCCATTTTCATGGCCTCAAGGGAACCCATTCCCCTATACATCTTGTAACTTCTTCCCTGGAAAAGAATTGTCTCTCCCGGACTCTCTTCTGTTCCAGCAAACAGGCTGCCTATCATTACCGTGTGTGCGCCTGCTGCAAGCGCCTTTACAACATCGCCAGAGTACTTGATGCCTCCATCGGAAATGACGGGGATACTATATTTCTTTGCTGCCTTGGCCGCATCTCTTATGGCACTCATCTGTGGGATGCCGACACCTGCTATTATCCGCGTGGTGCATATTGATCCGGGCCCCACTCCCACCTTTATTGCGTCCACCCCCGCTCCAATCAGAGCTTCTGCTCCCTCAAAGGTAGCCACATTACCGGCAACCAGTTCACAGGCCGGAAAGTTGATTTTTGTATCTTTAATGGCATCCATAACACCTGCAGAATGCCCATGCGAGGTATCTATAACAATTACATCAACGCCAGCGGATAATAAGGCATCTACCCGCGCCTCCCTGTCAATGATGCCGACAGCGCCACCAACTCGCAGCCTACCGCGGGAATCTTTACACGAATTGGGATATCTCCTTATCTTCTCTATGTCCTTAATGGTAATCATTCCCTTTAAGTTATATGCATCATCCACGACCAGTAATTTTTCTATCCTGTGCTTATGGAGAAGTTTCTTTGACTCTTCCAGACTTATATTTGATGAAACTGTAACGAGATTATCTTTCGTCATCACATCAGAGACTGACTGATCAAGATTAGTCTCAAATCTAAGGTCCCTGTTTGTCAGGATTCCAACGAGCCTGCCGTTCTTGACTACAGGAACTCCCGATATCCTGTATTTGTTCATGAGTTCAAGAGCATCATGAACCTTCTGCTCAGGTTCGATTGTAATCGGATCCACAATCATGCCACTCTCGGATTTTTTTACTTTGTCAACCTCAATCACCTGCTTCTCTATACTCATATTGCGGTGAATGATCCCTATGCCTCCCTCTTGGGCAAGACATATGGCAGTCCCAGACTCTGTGACCGTATCCATAGCAGCGCTGACAATAGGAATATTTAGCGTAATATTATTGGTCAGGAGCGTCGACGTTTCTGCATCTTTAGGAAGAATGCTCGATTCGCAAGGCACAAGAAGAAGGTCGTCAAATGTCAATGTCTCTTTTACATGATCATCCAGCATGGTGCGTCTCCATATGTGTTATATCTATATCACGACACAATAGTTATGTAGAAATGCTTGCCGTTGAGCGAAATAAAGTACTCATCTTCGCCATTACTATATTCTATGAAATTTGCAATTTGATAATAACTTGCCCTTGAAAAACGTGCAACAAAAGCGTTTTTCTTAACTGAACAATAAAGAACATTGTCCTTTCCTGCCCATAGAGAATCTGGATTGAGTTTCTCAATGCTTTGATCTGATAAGAGAAGGTAAAGGCATTCTTCATTGTCTGCTTCAGCAGTACATCTATATACCGCTCTTACGATAAAGGGCGTGTCCTCTACTTCCAGATAACAGCAGTCGTCCTCAAGCTCAATTAAATATCTGCCAGCTTCATCTTTCTTCAGATTTTGATAGAAGTATTTTACGATTTCATCTCTGAAGATTTCATTGTCCTTGTAATACCAGACACCGTCTTTGTCTATTCTTATGTTGCAAGGCGGGATATCCTTCTCCATGGTTGCTTGGCTCTTTTTTTCAAAGCGTCTTTCTGCTGTCGAGCAGCATCGTGACAGGACCATCGTTTACCGATTCTATCTTCATCATGGCTTGGAATTCACCAGTACCAACATGGTCGATTCTTCCACCGGCCATGCTGATGAAGTAGTCATAGAGTCTTTTTGCCACCTCCGGTTCCTCAGCAGAGATGAAAGACGGCCGCCTACCTTTTCTGCAATCGGCCAGAAGCGTAAACTGAGACACGATAAGAATGTCTCCCGATGTCTCGAGAAGAGATAGATTCATCTTCCCCTGTGAATCTTCAAATATCCTTAAATGGATTATTTTTTCAAGGAGAAAATCGGCATCGCCATAACTATCTCCCTTTTCTATGCCCAGAAAGACGAGGACTCCCTTCCCTATACTCGATATTATCTGTCCGTCAACAATTACTCTCGCCCTATCGACCCTCTGGACAACGCACCTCATATTATTTTATTTCTCCGTTGAGCCGGCATGTTAGCAATATTCAATTGTTGCTTCAAGTCTTTTCTCGGCATTTGTTAATAAGAGATGAGATTATATTGTTTTAGACGTGCAAAAATTATATAAGCAGTAACACATATGGCTTCATATAAGAAAAAGAGTGTACTTCTTATCAATCCATGGATATACGATTTTGCCGCCTATGACTTATGGATAAAACCGCTGGGACTTCTCTATTTGGCGAGTCTATTTCGTAAGAATGGCTATCATGTACATTTTATCGATTGCTTGAATGCCTGTCATCCTCAATTAAAAAGCGATGCCGGTGTTAAATTGGTCAAGAGGAGTATCAAAGGTCATGGCAAATTTCCGCAAGAGAGAATTCCTAAACCGCATTCTCTTAGGGAGATTAAGAGAAATTATAACAGATACGGTATAACGCCCGACATTTTTGTTAACGAACTGAAGTCATCGGTCACTCCTGATTTGATTCTTGTCACGTCCGTGATGACTTACTGGTACCCCGGTGTGTTTGAGGTCATAAGAATTACGAAGCAAACGTTTCCAGATATCCCGATTGTTTTAGGTGGAATATATGCAACCCTATGTCCTGAGCACGCGCTACAGTCAGGAGCCGACATTACTGTAGCCGGTGCAGGCGAAAAACATATCCCTCTCTTATTGCATGATTTTTTTGGCGATGACCCGGTTTATGTACCAGATCCGGATGATTTGGATTCAATGCCCTACCCTGCTTTGGATCTCCTGCCGCTTAAGGATCAGTTTCCCATTTTAACCTCGAGAGGCTGTCCTTATAATTGCACGTATTGCGCCTCACAACTATTGACTGATAGATTTAAACAGCGTGACCCTGCCAAGGTAGTTGATGAGATCGACTTCTGGCATAAGCATTTCGGCATCAGTCAGTTTTCCATTTACGATGATGCACTTCTGGTGAACCCCGAAGAAATGGTAATTCCAATGCTTACGGAAATAATCAGAAGAAAGTTAACATGTCAATTTCACTGTCCGAACGGCCTCCACATATTTCAAATCACTCAAAAGTTAAGCAAGTTGATGCATATGGCAGGTTTTGCTACTATTCGTTTCGGCTTTGAATCATCCAGTCCGATGACACAGTTAAATACGGGAGGCAAAGTCAACAATGACCAACTGCAAGCTGCCATCCGCCACCTAACGGACGCAGGCTATAAATCCGAGGATATTGGTATCTACCTCCTGTGCGGCTTACCCGGGCAGGAGGCCGCAGAAGTGCGGGACAGCATACGCTATGTACAATCTCATGGAGCAAGACCGATTATTGCGGAATATTCTCCCATCCCGGGCACGGCGCTCTGGGAATCAGCAGTAAAAGGATCATGTTTTGATCTTAGAGGAGAACCTCTCTTTCACAACAACTCGTTGCTTCCATGCAGGAGCGAGAAATTGACGCCTGAAATGTATGAAGACTTAAAGATGATGGCAAGAGGGCACTGATATTTGACATTGTTTCGCGTTTAGAATCATGTTAGTTATGCTTTACTTATAAGGTAGGGACAAAGGTGAGAATCTATTTATTCCTGTTAATTTGTGTGTCTGTGCTTCTACATACCGATGCTTTTGCTGACTGTATCAAGGGAAATTGTAAGAATGGCGAAGGGACCTATGTTCATCTCAATGGTTCGGTCTATGAGGGTCAACATAAGGATGGCAAACGTGAGGGTCAAGGAACTTACACCTACAGAGATGGTACAAAGTATGTTGGTCAATTTAAAGAAAGCAATTTTGACGGACGAGGTGTCTATACAGTTCCTAACGGTGAAAAATATGAAGGTGAGTTCAAAAACGGTAAACGTGATGGAACAGGGATATTGATCTATGCCGATGGATCAAAATATGAAGGACAATTTAAAGACGATAAGCGAAGCGGAACCGGGGTATTGCTCTATGCCGACGGCATTAAGTATGCCGGCCAATTTCAAGACAATTTACTGAACGGCCAAGCTGCTGTGATTTTTCCGGATGGGAGAAGAATAGAAGGCCAATTTAAGAACGACAGGCTTGACAATAAGGGCATCCTGACATACCCGGACGGAAAGACACAACAGGTGGAGCAAACAGGCACAAATACCTTTAAGATTGTTATTGAGAAGTGAAGATACAATATTAGCCGTAGTACAGGAAAGTTTCTCTCTATTTGAATAGCAGGAGCGGTTTTATGGGTTCACAGGCGCGGTGGGGAAAGAATGTCCTCATAGCCTTCTTATCGCTATTTTTCTTGGCGTTCGGCGTCAACGCCCTCATAAGCGCATATAGCACGAAGAATCCTCTCGAGTTTATCATGTATTTCTTTTCGTCAAGCCTGATTATTCTAATCAGTATGGTGGGAATCATTTACCCCGTCTTTCGCATACGAGCCATACTAAAACCAAACAAGATGGATGAAAATGATATATAGGACCATAGGGATATTGATGCGCATCTTTGCATTTGTCCTTCTTATTATTAGCATGCCTTCCCTCGGATTTTCATACGAATTGGGAAACAGGGTCCTGTCCTATACCCTTAAAAATGGTTTGAAAATTCTCATGGTGGAGAGACATTTGAGTCCCACTGTTTCCTTCTATATCAGACATCGGGTGGGTGCCGTCGACGAAATTGATGGTAGAACCGGTACGGCTCACCTCTTGGAACACATGTTGTTTAAAGGAACAAGAACGATCGGTACGAAAAACTATCATGAAGAACAAAAAATTCTCAAATTGATTGCCGAAACCGGCAAAGAACTTGATCTTGAGAAGATGAAGGGGAAAAATACGAATAAGAGCCGCGTCCAAGCTTTATCCGAACGGATGGAGGTCTTGCAAAAAAAACACAAGAAATGGTTTGTGGAAAATGAAATTGACAGACTATACGTGGAAAACGGCGGAGATAATGTGAATGCGTCCACGGGACAGGATCTTACAACATATCATGTCAGTCTTCCTTCTAATAAAATCGAACTCTGGGCAAGGATCGAGGCGGATCGGATGACCGGGCCTGTATTCCGTGAATTCTATTCTGAACGTAATGTTGTCATGGAAGAGCGCAAGCAAAGAATTGAATCGGAACCGGAGGGCCAGTTATACGAGCAATTCTTAGCCACGGCATTCATTGCCCATCCGTACAGACGGCCTGTCCTGGGCTGGCCTTCGGATATGCGTTTTTTGAGTCTCGAGTATACGGAAGTTTTTTTTAAAAGATACCACGCTCCGAATAACACGGTAATTGCGATTGTGGGCGATATTGATCCCGCAAATACCCTTACGATCATCAAGAAATATTTTGGCGCCATACCCAGCCGTCATTTAGACCCCTCGCTTATTACAGAAGAGCCTCCTCAAAATGGTGAACGGCGGGTCGATATTGTCTCCGATGCAAATCCCCAGATGGTTATAGGCTATCACAAACCGGCCATGCCGGACTTTGATGACTATGTGTTTGATGTAATAGAATGTATTCTTTCCAAAGGAAGAACATCGAGATTTTATAGAGTGCTTGTCGAGGAAAAGGCACTTGCCGAAAGCGTTCACGCAGTCAATGGCCTGCCGGGGGCAAAATATAATAATCTTTTCGCAATATTTGCGAAGCCTCGTCATCCGCATACCAAGGCCGAAATCGAGTCCGCTATCTATGACGAAATCGAAAAGCTCAAAATTAAACCTGCTACCACGAGAGAATTAGAAAAGGTTAAGAATCAGATCAAGGCTGATTTTATAAGAAGTCTGAATTCCAACCTTGGACTGGCGAATCTGCTGTCTTATTTTGAGGCCGTAACCGGCAATTATCAATATATAACTGATCATATCAAGGTAATCGAGCGGGTCACATCCGAGGACATCATGCGTGTGGCAAAAAAATATCTTGCTCCTGATAACAGGACTGTAGCGAAGCTGGTCCATAAGAATTAGATGCATGAATAATTTATTTTCGCGTGTCATCTTGATGTTCCTTTTGCCATTGTGCATGTTGTATGGCGCTACTGCTTATGCAGCGGAACGACGCCATTTCCCCCTGCCCAAGCCCGATGAGCTTAAATATCACCCAATCCATTTCGCACCGCCACAGGCAGAAAGGGTGCTTTTAGACAACGGTACCATCCTCTATGTATTTGAGGATAATGAACTCCCTCTCCTAAATATATCGGCCGTCATCAGAACCGGTTCCAATTATGACCCCGTCGGAAAAGAGGGACTTGCGGAACTTACAGGTGCGGTTATGAGGACGGGGGGAACTGACGCCCTCACTGGCGACGCCGTTGACGAGGCCTTGGATTTCTTCGCCGGTTCACTTCATGTCTCCATGAACCGTGATTCCGGGTTGATCAACCTTTCCATTCTCAAAAAAGATTTAGACGAAGGACTAAATATCTTTTCTCAGATAATCAGAAAACCTGCCTTTGAAGAAAACAAACTGAAACTGGCAACAGATTTAAAGATCGAAGAACTCAGGAGAATAGCTGATGATCCCAAGAAACTGGCTTTCAGGGAATTCAAGCGACTTCTTTTCCAAAATAATCCCGCCGGGAGATTTCCATCAACATCATCTGTCAAGAACATCAAGAGAGATGACCTGATAGAGTTTCACAGAAGATTCTTTTATCCGGAAAACATTATGATATCCGTCACGGGAGACATTTCGAAGGAAGAGGCTGTCGCAAAAATTAATCAGTATCTTGGATCGTGGAATGAGTCCAGGAAGTATAATGTCGTTCCTCCCATACCCGTTAAGCAAAAAGGGCATATTTATTTTCTGTCCAAGAACACTCCTCAGTCCATAATCATCTGTGCCAATTTTGCTCCTGGCAAGAAGGAGCCAGACGCATACCCTTTTGAGGTCCTTGATTTTATAGTTGGAAGCGGCGGTTTCAAGTCTCGAATCTTTCAGGAAATAAGAAATAGCCGGGGACTCGCATACAGTACGGGAAGTTTTTATACGAAGAGGAGTGAATATGGAGTATTCGGGGCCTATGCAATGACAAAATCTGAATCGACGGCAGAAGTGCTTTCACTCCTGTGGTCAATAGTAGAAGATGCGAAGACAAAATCCGTTGATAAAAAAGAACTTGAATGGGCGACAAAGTCCATCAATAATAACTTTGTTTTTTCGTTCCAGTCTGCAGACCAGATTGCTCGTCAGCAATTGATGATTGAATACGACAAACTGCCTCCCGATTATCTCGCAACTTACAGAGACAAGATAGCTAATGTTCAGCCGGAAGAGCTGAAAAGAGTGGCTATGAAATATCTATCACCGGATGAACCTGTTACCTTCATTCTAGGTAATGAAAGCGCTTATAATCAGGTCATTACCACCTTCGGAAATGTTTCCCGAATTGAAGATAATCTGTGAGTGATATGACGCCTTTCGAAACAATTATTAGACGGATCAATTCCTATAAGGATGCCATGATCAAATTGCAAGTTGATCTGACTGCCATCCCCGCCATGTCTCCCGATAATGGCGGCGATGGAGAATTTAATAAAGCTCAATTCATTTTCAAATATCTCACTGTCATGAATTTTCCTAACGTTGTTGAAATTGACGCACCGGATAGCAGGACGTCTTCGGGTATCCGTCCCAATCTCGTCGTCACTATACCTGGTAATAATCCCCAAAAAACTGTCTGGATTATGACACATATGGATGTAGTTCCACCTGGAGAACTGGAACTGTGGGATGAAGATCCTTTCAGATGTTATGTAAAGAACGGTAGAGTCTATGGGAGGGGCACGGAAGATAATCAGCAGGACATAGTGTCATCCATATTTGCAGCCAAGGCCTTCCTGGATGAAGGCATTAAACCGGAATGTTCAATAGGCCTGGCATTTGTTGCCGATGAAGAAACGGCAAGCCGCTTCGGTTTATCATTCATCTTACAAAATAAAGAGAATCCTTTTCGCAAAACGGATATCATAGTGATTCCGGATTCTGGAAACGAAGACGGATCGATGATTGAGATAGCGGAGAAAAGTATCTTATGGCTTCGCTTCAAAACAATCGGAAAACAGTGTCATGCCAGCAGACCCGGCCTGGGGAAAAACGCATTCCAAGCGGCATCTCATCTCGTAGTTCTGCTGGACAGACTTCATCACATTTTCGCTGCTTCTGATCCATTTTACGAGCCCCAGACTAGTACCTTTCAACCGACAAAGAAAGAACCCAATATCCCCAACATCAACACCATTCCCGGAGACGATGTCTTTTATATGGACAGCAGGGTACTGCCTCAATATCGTCTGTCCCACGTGCTTCATGAAATAAGGGGGATTGCTGACGAGATCGAAAAACAATTTGATATATCCATAGAGATCACGACCGTTCAGGAAGTTCAGGCGCCACCTCCAACACCGCATGATGCTCCCGTTGTTACAGCCCTTAAGGAAGCCATCAGACTCGTTTATAATGTCGAAGCAACTCCTCAAGGAATAGGTGGAGGGACTATCGCTGCAATTTTTCGTGAAAATAACTACCCTGCCGCAGTGTGGTCCAGGATGCAACACACAGCTCATCAACCCAACGAAAACTGCCTCATTTCTAACATGGTGGGAAATGCCAAAGTGTACGCTAATCTGTTTTTGCAAAGGCAGTAAATGCCGAGAGTAAAACTGATTGCAATGAGAAACATCGCATGATAGCATAAGTCATCTTTTCGTATATTTGAGCAGTAGTATTCAACATTATTAAGCAATTTATGATGAGGTAGCCTATTTCATTGAAGCAAACGCCCGACTTCAGTTCGGTTAAGAAGATCAGCTTTACAGACAACAACCTCTTGAGAAGTCTGCTGGGTGAACATGACAGGAATATAAAACTCCTTGAAAGCTTTGAGGCCGTGAAGATAAGTGTGCACGGCAACCTCCTATCCATTGCCGGAGAACAGGTCGCTGTGGATCTTGTCCATAATCTGATTCTTCAACTCTATGCGTTATTGGAAAAGGGATATCCCATATATCCGGCGGACATCGACTATGCACACAGGATTCTTTCCAGCAACGGCTCTACAAATCTTGAAAAGATATTCCTTGATACAGTCTTTATTTTATCAAAAAAACGTTCAATCACTCCCAAGAGCATCGTCCAGAAAATATACATTGATTTAATCAGAAACTACGATATCGTCTTTGCCATTGGTCCTGCGGGAACAGGCAAGACTTACCTCGCTATGGCCATGGCAGTCTCTGCGCTTCTTGATAAGAAAGTTAATAGGATTGTGCTAGCACGACCTGCCGTCGAAGCGGGCGAAAGACTCGGTTTTCTGCCCGGTGATCTTGCAGAAAAAGTTAACCCGTATCTCAGGCCGCTCTATGATGCCCTTTTTGACATGATTGATTTTGATAAAGCGACTGCCCTTATTCATAAGGGAGTCATCGAAGTTGCTCCTTTAGCATTCATGCGGGGGAGGACATTGAACGACTCTTTTGTCATCCTGGATGAAGCACAGAACACTACGTCGGAACAGATGAAGATGTTTTTGACAAGACTGGGATTCGGATCGAAAGCCGTAATTACAGGTGATATAACTCAGATAGATCTTCCGCATGATAAGATATCTGGCCTCATACAGGCGGAGGCAATTCTTAAGAAAGTAAGAGATATCAAATTTGTCCATTTCTCAGAGATCGATGTGGTCAGACATCCCCTCGTCCAGGACGTGATACGGGCATACAACCACTTGGATCGAGGAAAGAGGAAAAGTAAAAAACAATTGTCTTCATGATACCAGAATATCTCAAACTATCCACCATTACGCAAATCATCAAGAAGGAAGCAAAGCAAAAAAAGTTAATACCGGACTTTCCAAGAAAGATAACCTTCCAAAGATGGGCTTCCGTCATATGTTTGAGTGTAATTCTGTCCTTTCTACTAACACCGCAACTTCACTTTTTATATCCAGAGTATAGGGTCGGCTCCATAGCTATCAGAGATGTACGGGCGGACCGCGATTTTCGCTATGCCGGACCCAAGCTTCACAGCAAGGAGGCGGGATTAGTGCTTGTCGCGGATGTTGTAGAAGCCTCATCAAGGGCGTTGTCAGCTCCAACACCGGCAACATTCAGAAACCCTATGAGAGAAAGAATTGAAAAAAGGATTTATGGATGGTCAACTTGATGAATGCAAAATTACCCTTCATGGTCCGAACAAAATTGCAGAGAACTTCACGAGGATTCTAAACGGCATCTTCCACTAAATAAATGACTATGCCGATCCCGTCATACGGGAATTTAATGGCGATAAGACGATAACAAATAAAGCCATGCCAATTATAATAGAAAACAGGCAGAAACAAATAAGCATTGACCGGCGTAGCGTGCGAAGGGCAATGAGTACCATAATGAAGTATCTTTGTTGCAGTGATAAGGTTATTAGCCTGCTGCTTGTCGACGACAAGGAGATAAGGGGAATTAACAGACGTTATTTAAGCAGGGATTATCCCACAAATGTCTTAGCCTTCTCTCTCACTGAAGGGGAATTTGGGGATATCAATCCTGACATCCTTGGTGACATTGTAATTTCTGTGGAAACAGCCTTCAAGGATACCGTGGAATCCGGTATCGAATTTAATGACGAGCTGGTATTCCTCATGATTCACGGCGTTCTTCATCTCCTCAATTACGATCATGAGAATGCAAGTGTGGAGAAAACGCAAGAAATGAAGAAAAAGGAACAGGAGCTATTCTATATGCTGAAAGGTTACGAGATTCAATGACAGTAAACTCATTTCAGGATAATAACCTGGCCCGGATGTATATTGTCTTCACGGGCTAATTTATTCATTTCAAGGATTTTATCCAAACTGACTCCATTCTTTTTTGCAATTTTACCCAAGCTATCTCCATTTCGCACCGTGTATGTTTTCCCACCGTCATTAGATGCTGCTTCTTTGTTTCTCTTGGCAAGCTTCTTATGCGTTTCCTTATCTGATACGTTGCTCTGTTGTTTTTCTCCGTTCTTGTTACTTATCAAGATGACCTGGCCGCCTTTGAGCGTTTTGCGCTTTTTGAATTTGTTTAGCCTTCGAATATCATCAACAGTTGTATCAAAGCGTTTTGCGACAGATACCAGAGTGTCGCCTTTTTTTACCCTGTATTTGATCGTTTCCCCGCTGACCTGGATGTCATCTTTGTCTGATTGTTTCGTTGATCTAGCCTTCGCATAACCGGTTCCCTGAACAGGTATGATCAAACGCTGGCCGGTTTTCAGCCTTTTTCTGCTGGATACATTATTATAGGCCATTATCGCACTTACAGATGTTCTATATTTTCTTGCGATGGAAACAATTGTCTCTCCCCGTTTCGCTTTATAGTGCACAAATACCTGACGTGGCTTCTCACATTTGGGAACTTCATCCATTATCTTGGCAGATTTTTCAGCCATTCCCGGAGGCACCTTGAGATTATATTCTTTATCAGGCGTAATATTTTGCCTCAGCTCCGAATTAAGTGTAGTAATTGTCTCCTCCGAGGTTCCAAGGTGGCGTGCGATATCCTGCAGACGCATGGATTTATCTGTCTTCACCGTTTCATAGCGGTAGGTATTTTGCCTTTCAAGACTCTCATTAAGATCAAAGCCGTATTTCTTAGGATTCTTTATTATCTGTAGAGTAGCCAGGAAGCGGGGTACGTAACGCGCCGTCTCATAAGGGAGCTGACGGTAAAGGTCCCAGAATCTGTCGAAATAGTTGATATGCTGCCTCGATATGACCTTGAGGACCCTTCCTTCTCCACAATTGTATGCAGCCAGAACTGTAAGCCAGTCACCGAACATACCGTGCAGTTCCTTCAGATAGTCAATAGCAGCCCTGGTTGATTTTTCAACATCCAATCTTTCATCGATCCATTCGTCGCGGTTTAGGCCGTACTTATAGCCCGTAGAAGGAATAAACTGCCATAGACCGAGGGCGCGTGCCCGTGACAAGGCATGAATTTTAAATCCGCTTTCAACCAGTGGAAGCCATGACAGCTCCTCAGGCAAACCTGCTTTTTTCAACTCCTTCAAAATTATGGGACGATAAAGTGCGGAACGCTCGTGTGACTGAATAAAAAAATCTCTTTCTCCTGTTTGAAAGAGTCTGATTTCCTTCTCCACATCCGAATTGACGATATGCGGTATTTCACTGTGCTTACCGCTTGTCGTAGTATGCATCGATGAGTAGATAGATAGGATCTGCTTTGATATGAGGAGGCGTATGTCATCCTTCTGGCGTGCAATATCAGTCTCCCCATCCGTATCCAGAAGCAGCGCATAAGCTTGATCGAGCAAATCTAAGGCATTTTCCAGATCACCCTTGACCCAGTATTCTCGCGATTCGTCAAGCAGTTCAAGTGCCTCTTCCATTATGTCCCTGCCCTTTTCTCTTTCTTGTTCGTTCACTGCACCATTCGAAGGAGGCACATGTTTCAGCGACGGGGACGCTTCTTTTGTGTTCTTGTCTTTTGATTTTTCCGGACCGATGACACTATGGGAAGGTTCATCTTCAGTCTTCATCTGTCCGTAAGCATTAGTTATTGGAAATATCTGGCAGAGAAGCAAGCATATGAAAATAAGTGGCAGGAGAAATCGGCCTTCTCTTGACATCACAATGAACTCCTTTCTGTTTGTATACGACTATCGACCTTGGCATCAGAGATGCAAGCCGTCTATATCATATTATGCTGATTCATTACACTCTTAATTCAACAAATATGCTTCAATAAAGTCATCGATGTCACCATCCAAAACTCTATTAACATTGCCAACTTCAAGATTTGTCCGATGATCCTTGACTAATTTGTAGGGGTGAAGAATGTAGGATCTTATCTGGCTACCCCAGGCAATATCTTTTTTCGCTTTATTCATTTCATCTATCTTCTTTCTTTGTTCCTGAAGCTGCATTTCATAAAGACGCGACTTCAAAAATTTCATTGCCATAGCTTTGTTCTTATGCTGAGAACGTTCATTCTGGCATTGCACCACTATCCCCGTCGGCAGATGCGTGATCCTGACGGCAGAATCCGTCTTATTGACATGCTGTCCTCCCGCGCCTGTGGACCTATAGGTATCTATGCGAAGATCCTTTTCATCGATTTCCACGACGATCTCGTCGTTAACCTCAGGATAGACAAAAACGGAAGCAAATGATGTATGCCGGCGCGCTCCGGAATCGAAAGGCGATATGCGTACAAGCCTGTGTATGCCGATTTCCGCTTTGGCATAGCCATATGCATAGTCTCCTTCAATGGTCATAGAAACGCTTTTTAGACCCGCTTCATCACCTGGTTGATAATCGATAATGGTAATGGAGAAACCTTTCCGCTCTGCCCATCGCAAATACATGCGCAGCAACATCTCCGCCCAGTCCTGAGCCTCGGTTCCCCCTGCGCCCGCATGTATTGTCATTATAGAATTCATTGCATCCTGCGGAGACCCCAACATAAGTTTCAGTTCATTGTCTCTTACGGATGATTTAAGCCTCTCTAAGTCCTTTTCGATCTCTTCTGCAGTCTGCTCATCACTTTCTTCGCGTGCCAGATCAAACAGGATTTCTATATCATCGATGCTGTCTTTTAACTTCTTCCAGTTATCGACGATCAATTCCAGTTTATTCTTATCCTTCAGGGTTTCACGTGCCTTATCCTGTTCATTCCAGAAATTTTCACTCAGTGATGCTTTTTCCAGTTCTTTGATGTGCTTTTGTTTTTCTGCGATGTCAAAGACACTCTCCGAGATGATCTATTCTCCTTTTTAATTCCATCATGCTTTCATTGATTCCTGTAAGCGTCAACATTTCTCCTCCTCAAAAAACTGATTATTGTGCAACAAACTAAGGTCGTCATGCAAATTAGAACAAAAACATCCCCGTATACCGAGTAGAATGTCTTGTTGTTAATAAATTTTATCGCAGCTCTCAAGGCCGTTCTTTCAAACAATTCCGTCTGCGCGACGATCCTTCCTGTAGGATCGATTATGGCACTGATTCCTGTATTTGCGCTCCTCACTATATATAGGCGATTTTCCACTGCCCTGAATACGGTCATGGAAAGATGTTGATATGGCGCCGAAGTCCTTCCAAACCATGCATCATTTGTTATATTCACAAGCAAATCAGCACCCTTTTTTTTATACGCCCTGCTTGCCTCGGGAAATATCCCCTCATAACAGATCAGAACGCCAAGCTTATGATCATTCATAGTCAGGGGATTATAGCCTTCACCTGAACGGAAATCCCCCACACCTATGACCAGTTTGTTGATAAAGGGAAACATTTTTCTTAGTGGCACATATTCACCATATGGGACAAGATGTACCTTATCGTAACGCCCAAGAATCTTTCCTTGCGGTGATAATAGAAAAGCACTGTTCAAAAAAGATAGACACGCTGCATCTCCATCACAATCCCTCTGATAGCTTGGACTGCCGAAGAGAAGCCAATTTTCCGAGATGCGGGCAACATCCAGAATCTCGCGTTGCATCTTGTTCGTATCCTGGAAGAAGAACGGTGCTGCAGTTTCCGGCCACACGGTCAATCCCGGTGCTGATGATCTCTTCCTTAGGGAGAGATTCTTATACACACTGATTGTATCATTCTGAAAGTCGGGATTCCATTTAACACTTTGATCTATATTCCCTTGAACAACGGCAATATCCATCGTTTCCGCTGCCTGCGAGACCTCCTCTATTTGGCCTATGCGAATGTAACCGTAACAATAGATGCCAAGTATGACTATACAGCACAAAGCGACTTCTCCCATTACCTGCTTGCCTCTGAATTTCTCATTTATGACATCGTAAATAACTACATTCACCAGGATGATAATGAACGTGATTCCATATGTACCGGTAATATCAACTGCCTGAATCAGATGCCTGTTAAGATGTTGAGAATAAGCCAGGTTCTCCCAGGGAAATCCCGTCAACAGATGAGATTTTCCATATTCCAGACACGTCCACAAGGCCGGCGCCGCGATAATCCTGGAGATACCTTTGCCTGACAAATATACAACACCCGCTGCAAAAAGAGCAACGTATATGCTCAAGTACGCTGCCACAAGCAACATGAGAAAGATTCCTATGGAATATCCGAGATGTCCATAATGGACAACGACAAATGTAATCCAATACAGGATGCCTATGTTGAATATAAGGCCTGCCACGAAGCCTACGATCAAACCATCCCGGATATCATCAGTATCCCTGAGGGCAAAAAAAAGGGGAATCAAGGCCACCCAGGCCATTATCCCCGCACCGTGTTTGGGAAAGGAAAGAAAGAGGAGGATTCCCGAAGCAATACTCAAAAATAATGTTTTTCTATTTATCCTCAAGCTTTGCGTTCTCAATTCTTATCACTGCCCCTCCCCTCTGTCCTGGGGATCCATCTAACCTTTTCAACTTGACCTTTTTTACGCTTCGCTCGTCCGCTGATTCAATTATCATTTCCAGATTATCGATATGCATAACCTCTCCGGTCACGGGAATCTTTCTCAGCAGGTTAAGAATGAATCCCCCGAGGGTCTCAAATTTTCCTTCTTGAAACTTCACGCCCAAGTAATCTTCAATAGCCTCAATCTCCACCCTTCCGTCAATTAGGGTATAACCATCGTTTAACTCTACAATACTACCCTTTTTCGCGTCATGTTCGTCATGGATTTCTCCAACAATTTCCTCAATGAGGTCTTCAAGAGTGACGAGGCCGGAGGTCCCGCCATACTCATCTATGACAATTGCCATGTGGTACTTCTTCTGCTTCAATTCATGGAGCAGATGATGTGTATTCTTTGTTTCAGGAATGTAATATGGTTTTCGCAGGCTGGACAGGATATCAGTTTCCGTTATAGGTTTTGACCAAAACTTTAGAAGGTCTTTAACATTCAGAATGCCGACGATGTTATCCACATTTTCAGCATACACGGGCATCCTCGTATGTCCAAATTTAATGGTAAGCTCAAGAATCTCTTCGATAGTCGCATCGCTTCTGATAACTACCATTTCCGTTCTCGGAATCATCACCTCTCTGACTACAGTGTCCCGGAATTCAAGGATACTTTGAATCATCTCGCCAGACTGCTGATCGATGAGCCCCTTCTCTTCTCCGGCGTCTATTATGGACTGGATTTCCTCCTCCAGTCGCGCCTGGTCGTCGGCGGAAAAAAAATTCCTGATTTTTGCGAGAATTTTATTACCCAAAATAACTGGATCCCTTCTATTAGAAGCCTCTCATATATTCCGGCCTCAGAGATTTCACATCGTTTTTCTTGATCGTGTTATATATCGTAGCTACAGTCTTCTCCTTTTCTGATGGCAATCTCGCCTTTATGGGAAGATAATTTGAGGCATGATTTGACGTGAAGTAACAGCCGCTGAAATCGGACTTTTCGATAATACTGGACAATTCTCTCAGCAAATTAAACTTATCGGGCGGCGTAAAATTTCCCGATTCGTATTCCGAATACAATGGTGTTCCGGGCATGAGCATAAGCGTCAAGGCACTTGCATATTCAGGATCTATATCAGTTAGGATTCTTGCCGTATCATTGGCATGTTCCGTATTCTGCTCGCTGACTCCCAGACCAAGTATAACAGTAACAGATAGCGGAATACCGGCATCTTTCACTCGGCGGCCGGCCTCGATCATCTGGGCAGCCGTAACCCCCTTTCTTATCTTCCTTAGCAATTCATCGTTTCCGGTTTCGATGCCAAGATACACGATCCCTAAACCGAGCTCTCTTAACTCAACCAATTCGTCAATCGTCTTTCTCAAGATGCTCTTGGCATTTGCATAGGTTCCCACTCTTTTTACGCCTTTGACATGGTTGCGTATCGAATGCAATATTTGAACAAGTCTTTTCTGAGGTATAATAAGGGCATCACCATCGCAAAGAAACACCTTCTCAGCAGTGCGCCAACGACTGGCTTCAAGGATATCTTCAAGAATTTCATCGTATGATTTTATCCTGAATTTCTTTTTCTTGTAAGCAGGGCAAAAGATGCACTTGTTGTGGGAACAGCCAACCGTTACTTGCAACAATAAGCTGTTGGCCTCACTCGGTGGCCTAATTATGTCGCCTTCGTATTTCACGTTGTCCTTTTCTAATTCACTTGAAAGTCTGTTTGTAAGCAGAAACAAAAAAGGAGTTAACCTAATGGTCAACCCCTCTTTATTTTTGGCGGGGTCGATGGGACTTGAACCCACGCCCTCCGGCGTGACAGGCCGGCGTTATAACCATCTTAACTACGACCCCAAAATGACATAAATAATTTTAACTGTCAAAATAGCTATGCTCCATTCCTCGATCCGCGATAATTTGCGCATAGGCTTTCGCCTATTTTTTCTTTGGTAGGCGGAACAGGACTCGAACCTGCGACTTCCACGGTGTAAGCGTGGCGCTCTCCCGGCTGAGCTACCCGCCTAGAACGCTTTTTTTTAACAACTGTACCCGCA
>Ga0208103_1000050_pt1 | contig 84180 bp, 74 predicted proteins | sample CryBogmetaGMA75M_FD_184550 | JGI IMG/M metagenome (GOLD analysis project Ga0208103, IMG submission 184550) | Freshwater microbial communities from Crystal Bog, Wisconsin, USA - MA7.5M (SPAdes) | ecosystem: Environmental > Aquatic > Freshwater > Lake | place: Crystal Bog, Wisconsin, USA... | reverse complement strand
CGATAGGCAGGTTACCGGGCTTTTCGGTAATTGTTCTATACATAGAGCGTAATTGTTCGTATGCCTGCATGGTTAATCGTTTGTCCGGTAGGGACATGGCTGAAAATGTTCTCATCAGAACGCGTACCTTAGATGTGAAACTCTTTCTTCCTTATCCTTTATACTTTTTGTTATCTCTTCACCAAGTTTAATGGCTTCATCAATGATGTCAGGATTGTAATCCTTCTTGTTCGGATCCAGACAACGATAAATGTATTGCGGTGTATACGTTTTCCTTTTCTTTAATAGCCGCGACCCTATCTTTTTAGCGCTTCCACGGGGCAGTTTATTTCTGAGTTCTGCCAGTGATTCATTACTGATTCTCATAAATAGTAGTTTGGTTTAGTTGGATTGGTTAATTTGGGTTTATTGGTAATTCAAAGGCTCCCATTACAGGAGGTTAATCAATTGATTAATCAGCACTTTTTTAAGTCCTCCATTACTTCACTTTCAAAGTAAAAAAGTTTGCCCCCAAGTTTATGGTAGCGGACAATGCCTGCTTTGCTCCATCTATGGAGTGCAGGTCGGCTGACCCCGATCATTTTACAGATATAGTATGCTGTAACGGGTTTCTCGATTACTAACTTTTCTCTCATACGCTTTATAAAATTTTTATCAATTTTTACAAGCGGCAAAAGTATTAAACCGGAAATTACACGGATGATAAAGTTATGAACAACAGGCTGATTATTAACGTATTAGTAAAGCAATAGTAACCCCACACTAAACAGTTATTAACCATTTTGCCCGAAACAGATTATCCCATAGCAGATTAGAAAAGCTGAATTTTCTTGAAAACAAATCATAAATAAATTAGCCGCGGCAAAATTAATTATGAACAGATTCCAGGTAAGAATTTAGCAAAATGGGGGTAAAACAAGGAGACACCAATAAAATTGCGGGGTCTATGTGAAATCCGGATAGAAAGGAGGGATTAAGTACTAAATCAGTTCTAAATTTGTAAATGAAATTAACTACATTTGACAAGGAAATACAGATAAGAACAGGAAGAGTATAATATTTACAATGAATGGGTTGTAGGGCCAAAAATCGCCTAAATAAATGCCTGTATTTTTAATTGCCCTCTGGAAGCACCAGTAAAATCAGGTGGTCTGAAAAGCGGTTCGAATCCCTCACATCCCACAGCAAATTTCAGGAACCTGATAACAAAGCCACCTCAATGGTGGTTTTTTTTTTGCTGTGGGTCGTGGGCAACACGGATTTATCCGGGTATAATTGAAAAACAATCAAAGATTTTAATTTCAACAACCGTTTTATACTGATTTATTATTTTTATTTGTATTTTTATTTATTCTTTTTAACTCAGAACCGACTATACCTTTTCCGGAAATATTCAGGCAATGGATAAAGACAAGGAAGACATTTCAGATCCCTCTTCACGCCCGGTTAATACTGTACAACAAGTTTCGGAAAGTGAAGAAAAATTCCGGGTTATCTTTGAAAACAACTCAGCTGCCATTGCCATCATCGAAGCCGACACCACTATTTCCATGGTCAATGATGCATATTGCCAGATGTGCGGTTACACCAGGGAGCAGGTGACAGGTATGAGCTGGACAAGGATGATACCGGAAGAAGACCTTGAAGATTTGATGGAATATAACCGTCACAGGATCATGCATCCGGAGAAAACCCCTGATAAATACGAATTCAGGTTTTATACCAGGGATGGAAGGCTGAAATATGGTCTTATGTCCCTTTCTGTCATTAAAAGCAGCAAGCAGATAATCACTTCCTTTACCGACATCAGTGAAAAGAAATTTGCAGAGGAGAAAATCCTCAAAACTTCACGTCTGTATGCTGTTATAAGCCAGATAAACCAGGCGATCATTCATATCAGGGACAAAGATGAACTTCTTAATGAGGTTTGCAGGATCGTGGTGGAATTCGGGAAGTTCAGAATGGCATGGGTTGGGTTGGTGAGTGAAGGTTCCGACATTGTCAAACCTATTGCAATTGCGGGGACTGAAGACGGTTATCTTTCCCACATCAGAGAGATCAAGGTAAGCGATGTTCCTGAGGGACGTGGTCCCACGGGAAAAGCCATGAGGGAAGGTGTGCATGTAATCTGCAATGATATTGCAACCGATCCCATTTTAGCCCCATGGAGGGAAGAGGCACTGAAACGCGGATACCATTCATCCATCGCATTGCCATTAATGAATTCAGGTAAAAGTTTCGGGGTCTTTACACTGTACTCTCCTCAACAAGGTTTTTTTGACCAGGGGGAAGTGCGCTTACTTGATGAGGTGGCCGGCGATATCAGCTTCTCACTCACTACGATTGAAACAGAAATGCTGCAAAAAAAAGCAGAGAATGACCTGATGGAAGCCGAAAACGATCTGCGTGAAAGTGAAGAAAAATACAAGACCGCCTTCCATACGCTTCCCGACGCCATCATTATTTCTAAAATGGATGGTACAATAGTGGATGTGAACCCCGGGTTTTCTGTACAATCAGGATTTTCAAAGGAGGAAACGATAGGCACGAACTTTCTTAAACTGCACATCTACTCCATACCTGAAGAAAGGAACAGTATCATTGAATCACTTTTATCAAAAGGAGTGGTTGATCATTTTGAGACCCGGATCTGCTGCAAGGACGGGAAAATAAAGACAGGGCTTATCTCGGCTTCTGTGATCAGGATAAACAACGAACATCATATTTTATCCATTACCAGGGATATAACAGATAAAAAGGAAAGTGAGCAGGAACTAATAAGATCAAAGGAAAAAGCCGAGGTGGCCAGCCGGTTAAAGACTTCCCTGCTCCTGAACATGAGTCACGAGATAAGGACCCCTCTTAACGGGATCCTCGGTTTTGCAGGGATACTGGGAGATGAGCTGATCAAACCTGAACATAAACGCATGGCCGAAATTATCAGCTTATCAGGCAACAGGTTAATGTCGACCCTGAATTCAATCCTCGAACTTTCCCAGGTTGAATCCGACAGGAAACAACTTGATCTGAAACGCCTGGACCTGGGGATACTGACTGCTGAGATCCTTGATAAAAACCAGAAACGGTTCTGGAAGAAAAACATCGAAACTGTCAGTTCCTTCAGTAAAGGATTGTATATAACAATTGATGAAAACCTCTATACCAATATTCTATATCACCTGGTTGACAATGCTGTCAAATTCACTGAAACGGGATGCGTGACCATCATAGTAAGGAAAGAAATCATTGAGGGGCAGGCGTTTGGAGTGTTAATGGTGACCGACACCGGTATTGGCATTTCTGAAGATCATCTTGGGTTTATTTTTGACGCTTTCAGGCAGGGTGACGAGGGGTATGGCCGGAGTTTTGAAGGGACAGGACTTGGATTGACCTTATGCAAAAAATTCACCAAACTGATGGGTGGCGACATAGAGGTCAAGAGCAGGCCGGGAATGGGATCAACCTTTTCCGTCAGATTCCCTTTGACAGCCGAAACAACTTTACCTGTTGAACAACCTTCGCCGGACGCCATTTTACCTGAAAAGGACTTTGGTGACAGATTGCCTAAAGTACTGATAGTAGAGGATAATGAAGCTAATTCTGACCTGATCGCCATTTATCTTGAAGGCCAGTTTTTAACCGAACAGGTCGGCAGCGGGAATCTCGCAGTAAAAATGGCTGGCAGGGAATCATATGATCTAATCCTTATGGACATAAACCTTGGCCCCGGTATTAACGGGATTGAAACTGCAAAAGAGATCAGGAAAATTAAACATTATGAAGATGTTCCAATCATTTCGGTGACAGGATATTCGACCGAAGCAGAAAAACAGGACATTCTCAAGCAGGGGTTTAATGATTTCCTCCCAAAGCCGTTTGATAAAGCAAGCATCCTTACTATTATCAAAAAAAATCTGCAAACGATCCGAAAACTCTGATCAGGCCTTGATGCAGATCATTCCAGACCTGTCATGAAAGCCGTTTCAACCATCCGGGGAACATTTTTGTCGGTAAAGCCCCGGGCTTCGTCTATTTTCTTACCTTCCTTCTTCTTCATCAGGAAATTTCTCAATATATTTACATCCAGACCCGGAGGAGAAGGTGGATCTATTGTTCCGCGCACTCCCTCATCCACAAAAAACAAAAAAACATGAAAAAGACATTATCCTATCTTGTGCTGATCATGGCAGTAGTGCTGTCGTGGACCGTTTCGGTGAATGCACAGACTTACAACCTTAAAGACATGCCTCCCCTGGATCCCAAAGTTAGGGCCGGTGTGCTTGACAATGGCATGCATTATTATATTCGTGCCAACAACATGCCTGAAAAAAGAGGTGAATTCTATATTGCCAACAACATAGGGGCTATACAGGAAAACGATGACCAGAATGGCCTGGCGCATTTTACCGAGCATATGTCGTTCAACGGCACCGTGCATTTTCCCAAGAAAGGGATACTTGATTACCTGGCTACCATAGGCGTTAAATTCGGGACCAATGTCAATGCTTCCACAGGCCTTGAGCAAACTGTTTTCAACCTTTCCAATGTTCCTTTGTCGCGGGACGGTATCACCGATTCCTGTCTGATGATCCTCCGCGACTGGGCTCATTATGTGGCTTTTGAAGATACGGAGATAGACCTGGAAAGGGGTGTCATCCTCGAGGAATGGAGAATGTACGGATCGGCTTCAGAACGAATGAGCAATGAGCTGGCGCCCACAATCTACAAAGGTTCGAAATATGCCAAACGCAATGTAATCGGGGATACCGCCGTTATCAAGCACTTTAAATACCAGACCATTAAAGACTTTTACAATGCATGGTACCGCACCGACCTCCAGGCTATTATCATCGTTGGTGATTTTGACGTAAATACAGTGGAAGCCAGGATCAAGGCCATTTTCAGCAGCATCCCGAAAGTCAGCAACCCGAAACAGAAAGAGATCTATCCCTTGCCCGACAATGCTGAGCCCCTGATCGGAACAGCTACCGACAAGGAAGCCACAAACACTATGGTTACTGTCAGTTTCAAGCATGATGCTACGCCTGATGCCGCTAAAAACCTGGAATACATGAGAACCCAGCTGGTACGGGCCTTCGCCAACGTAATGCTGAGCCTGAGACTGAATGAAATTGCCCGTTCTGAGAATCCACCTTTCCTCTTTGCAAGAGCCAACTACGGCCGTTATACTGCTTCCAAAGATGCGTTCAACGTGATGGCCCAGTCGTCAGACAATAATTCCCTCAAAGCGCTGAAGGCAATGCTGGTCGAGATCCAGAGGATGAAGCTATACGGATTCGGGCCCGGGGAATATGAACGCGCCAAAGCTGAATTCATGCGCAGCATGGAATCGCGTTATATGGACCGCGACAAACGCAAGAACCGTGAACTGGTAAGGCCAATTACAACTTATTTCCTCACGAACAATCCTAACCCCGGCATTGAGTATGAATACGCTTTCGACAAAGCCGAACTCCCCGGCATAAGCCTTGAAGAGATAAACACCGCGGCCAAAAACTTCATTACCGAAAACGACATGATCGTGACCATAACCGGTCCAAAAAAAGAAGGAGTAAGCCTTCCTTCCGTTGATGAAATAAAAAATGTGCTGAATACTTACGCAAAGGAAAAGATAGACCCCTACGTTGATGCCATGGCAGGGAAGAAACTTATTGAGAAGGAACCTGTGCCGGGGAAAGTCACGGCTACCGGTGCAAATTCAGTGTTCGGAACTACTGAGTGGACCCTTTCGAACGGCATGAAAGTGGTGTTCAAGCCTACCGATATAAAGGAAGATGAGCTTACTATAAGCGGATGGGCCGATGGCGGAGCCTCAGCCCTCAACGAAGATGAGCTTATTGCCGCAGATTTCCTTGGCGATGCCATATCGGCCATGGGCCTTGGGAATTATACCCGGAACGACCTCACGAAACTCCTGGCAGGCAAACGTGCCAATGTTTCATTCATGATTGGCGACGAAAATGATATGATTTCGTCACGTACATCTCCAAAGGATCTCGAAACAGACCTTCAGCTGATTTACATGAGTTTCACCAGTCCAAGATGGAACGAAACGGATTATAAAACCTGGCTTGACAAGGTGAAAGCCTCTCTTGTAAATGCCGATGCAGAACCCCGAAAGGCTTTCACAGATACTATCGAAGTGATGATGGCAAACCACAACAGGCGGGTGCAGCCTACCACCTACAAATCTCTCGACAAATTGTCGTTCGCTCTTTTGCAGAAAGTTTTCAGGGAAAGGTTTTCCGATCCCGGCAATTTCACACTGGTCTTCACTGGTAAAGTCAACCCCGAAGCTGTAAAGCCGCTGGTTGAGAAGTACCTGGCCTCACTGCCCACCGTTACCCAGAAAGATGCTTATGTCGACCATGGCATCAGGCCTCCGAAAGGGCATGCAAAGCGGGATTTCCAGAGGACGACCACTACTCCGCGCACATCCATCTTCGTTAATTATAACGGCAAATGCGATTACAATATAGATAACAAGCTGCTGGGAGCAGCGATGCGGCATGTTCTCGAGCTTACGTACATTGAAAGAATACGTGAGGATGAGGGAGGGGCATACAGTGTGCGTGTTTCCTTTGCCACGGTTAAACTGCCTGCCGAAGGATTCAACTTTATCGTCACTTTTGAAACCGACCCGGCGAAGGCCGACAAGCTGGTTAGTATCGTTCACCGTGAGATTGACAAACTGCTGAAAAACGGGCCTTCTGATTCTGACCTTCAGAAATTCAAGGAATATGCGCTAAAGCAAAGGCCCGAAGACATGAAGGAAAATACATGGTGGGGAGCCCAGGTCCAGGAATATTACATGAATAAGACAGACTACATTACCGGGTTTGAAACGAAAGTGAAGGCGTTGAATTCAAAGGCAGTCCAGGATTTTGCGAAAAAGATGCTGGGCCAGGGTAACGTAGTTGAAGTGATAATGCGTCCGTAATCAATGAAGATCAAAGTTCTTGGAGCCGGTGGCGGGGAAGTCACCGGTTCCGCTTATCTTATAGAAACAGGAAAAAGCCGGGTGCTGGTCGATTGCGGCATTTTCCAGGGAGGAAGGCATGCCGAAGCCCTGAACCTGTTCGACCCCTCTGATGTTTCACACCTCGATGCGGTTCTGGTTACCCATGCCCATCTTGACCATACGGGACGCTTGCCCCTGCTCAGTAAAATGGGGATGCCCGCCCCTGTTTTTTGTACCCAGGCCACTCTCGAACTGACATCCCTTATACTCCGGGATTCTGCCCATGTGCAGGAACAGGACACCAACCATCTGAATAAAAAAAGGCAAAGAGCCGGTTTGAAACCCGTTAAGCCCCTGGTCTCCCATGAAGACACCGAAGACATCATCGGCAGGCTGATCGCACTACCTTATGACAATGAATTCCAGGTTGCGGCAGGTGTAAAAGCGTCTTTTGCGGAGGCAGGGCATATGCTGGGTTCATCCTGCATACAGCTGAGCATTGAAGAAGAAGGAAAAATAAAGAAGGTTGTCTTTTCGGGCGACCTGGGTCCAAGGGGAGCACCCATTCTGAAGGATTTTGAGGAGCTGCATACAGCCGATGCGGTGTTCATGGAATCAACGTACGGCGACAGGGACCATAAACCCCTGGATGAAACTGTGAACGAGTTCATCTCTATTGTGAAAGCTGCCGCAGAGAATAAGGGTAAAATACTGATTCCTACTTTTGCGGTTGGTCGTGCCCAGCTCATGATATCCATCCTCGCATCCATGTTCAGGTCAAAACATGTTGCCCCCTTCCCTATTTTCCTTGACAGCCCCATGGCCATAGATGCTTCCAGGATTTATATGAACCATAAGGAACTTTATGATGAAGAGCTGCTCAACTTTATCCGCGAGAAGCCATTGATGGAAGACCTTAAAACTCTGAAAATCTGTCCCACTGCCGAAGATTCAATCGCCATCAACGATGTACCCGGACCTATGATGGTCCTTGCCGGTGCAGGCATGTGCAACGCAGGCAGGATACTTCATCACCTGAAATACAACCTCTGGAAACCCGAGACCCATGTGATCATCGTAGGCTACCAGGGATCAGGCACCCTGGGTCGCCGGCTTGTTGACGGAGCTCAAAAGGTGAAGATATTCGGGGAGGAAATTGCCGTAAAGGCGACTGTGCACACCCTGGGGGGATTCAGCGCACATGCTGGTCAGAAAGACCTGCTTGACTGGTTCTCATTCCTGGCCCCGGCCCGGCCGAAACTCGTAATAATACACGGTGAAAACGGGCCGAGGGAAGCCCTGGGAACAATGATCAGGGAAAAGTACGGTATTGATGCACTCTACCCTGAAATTAAAGAAGTGATCAGTTTGTAATTGCAATCCCATTATTTAAAACCAAATCCGATGAATGAGCCGATCCGCAGGACAAAGATTGTTGCAACAATCGGTCCGGCAAGCAACACACCTGAAATGATCCGCAAGCTTATTTCAGCCGGCATGAATGTGGCCCGTCTCAATTTTTCTCACGGAAGTTACGGCGATCATGCCATGGTGATCAAATATCTAAGGCAGGTCTCAGATGAGATGGATACACCCGTAACTCTTCTCCAGGACCTCCAGGGGCCGAAAATCCGTGTCGGCAAACTCACCGGCGACCAGAGAATGCTTGTCAAAGGTGAAGTATTGCAGATCATCCCTATGGAAGACTACACCGGCCAGCCCGATGCCATCCCGATAGATTATCCTCATGCCGCCGAAGAAGCTGTAAGCGGGATGGGCATTCTGCTCGATGACGGGCTGCTTTCACTCACGATCAACGAAATTAAAGAGAAGGCATTGATCTGTACTGTGGATGACGGAGGGGTTCTGAAAAACAGGAAAGGGGTAAATTTCCCTAACCTTAAACTCAAACTCCCCTCGCTGACCGATAAGGACAAACAGGATCTGAAGTTCGGGCTGGAACAGGGAGTCGACTGGGTCAGCCTTAGCTTTGTAAGATCTGCAAGCGATATCATCGAACTCAGGGATTTCATCACCGCTGCAGGATACCATAAACCTCTCATAGCAAAGATCGAGAAACCCCAGGCCATCGAGCATCTTGATGAGATCATTGAAGCCACCGACGGGGTGATGGTTGCCAGGGGCGACCTGGGAGTTGAGATGAGCCCCGAAAAGGTTCCTTTATTGCAGAAACATATTATTGAACAGTGCAACAGGAAGAGCAAACCCGTGATCACCGCAACCCAGATGCTTGAATCAATGATACACGAGCCCAGGCCTACCAGGGCCGAAGCAAATGACGTCGCCAATGCTATCATCGACGGCACTGACTGCATCATGCTTTCGGGCGAATCAGCGGTGGGCGAATATCCTGTCAAGGCTGTGGAGATGATGAACAAGATCGCCATGGAAGTGGAATCCAAAATTGAGTTCAGGACCTACCCTTCACTGGAGCATTCCGAGATCGGGGCTATTTGCGAAGCAGTGAACCGTATTGAAAAGGTGATTGAGGTATCTGCCATTGCCGTTCTTACCTCAAGCGGGAGAAGCGCCAAGTTCATAGCATCCGGCAGGCCAAAAGCACCTATCTATGCCCTGACGAACGAGGCACCGGTATACCACGGGCTTAACCTGCTCTGGGGCATACATCCCATCCTGATCGGCAAAAAATGCAAATCATTCGACGAAATGATAGTACTTGCCGAGAAGAATATAAGGGATCACCAGCAGGTAAAGCCAGGGCACAAGATCATAGTAATTGCCGGAATACCTCCTAACACAGCCGGCGGCACCAATTGCCTGAAGATACATACGCTGTAAAAAAAAGCGGCTGAATTTTGGTTCAGCCGCTTTTTTTAAATCAGGGAAATCACCTTAACATATACGTAAGGCCAACATTGAAGTTAAGACCCTGCATATTGGCGTAAGAATTATAACCGGCGAAATTGAATGAATTGGTGTTGAACCAGTACTGGGCGCTTGCTGTTGCCCCCCAATGAGAAAACCTTCCGAACTTGATCAGCACCCCTACTTCAGGCGACATGGTAAATCCCCACTGGGTATTATAAATATCATACTCCTGCACCATGATATGTTCTTCCATATAATCGCCGCCCAGTGACAAGCCAACGTAAGGATCAGCAATTGCCGAAGGCATAAAGTAATAGTAAACCCCCGCTTTCCATGGTATTACGAAGGCATAGGAGTACTGGACGGCTGTGATCGCAAGCCCGTCATCACCGTAATAGGTATCACGGGGATACTTCTCGTAATAATTATTCCAGCCGAACTCAAACCCGACTGCAAGTCCTTTCTTCAGGAAATACCTGCCTGTAAAATTCCCTCCGGCGGGACTTACATTATTGACGAAGGAGCTTAGATTCCCGAGAGGTACGCTGATGCTCCACGAGAGTGTGTAAAGCGAGGACGGGCTGAAACCCTCAGGGGACTTTTCCTGGGCATGAACGCCGGGAGCCAGTAAAAGCACCGATATGATTATAAACAATATCTTTTTCATTGCAATTATTTTTACGAACGACTCTACCCCCCCTGCTTCAACAGCTTAGCCCTGAGCTGCGGTGTTTGCGCAAAACACTGGTCAACATTGTCAAGCACTTCCTGCTGGGTGTGAGAACCCGTAAGCAGGCCCCTGATAATGGCAACCCAGTCAACATACAGCTTATTGTCGTGGACTTTCGCATTTTTCAGGTCAAGCAACTCTATGATCACAGTACCGGTGCTGTAATAGCTGACGGCAGGAGGATAATAAGGATACCAGTAATAAGAGGCAGGATATCCCCAGTATGAAGGGTTATAATACCCGTAATCCCAGTACCAGCCCGGGTAATAATATGAGACGTTGGTAACTTTAATGACTCCTGCATTGATACCGAGATCAGGATTCCCGGTTTTACGTTCAACCAGGGTATATCCCCTCGCCTCCATATTGGAGATGATCTCGCTGAGCAGTGCCTGGGTTTGCGGGTTCGACATTTTCGAACTGTCATGATAGTCTTTGATCAGAGTCACCGAATCTACGATAGAAAATGTTTTGAATTGGGTAAAATTAGTTCCAACAGCATATTTCGTGATGTCGACAAGGTCTTCAGCAAGCCGGGAATCCACTCCGGGGTAGGTTGCACAGGACATCATGAATGCAATAGTCCCGGCAACAGCCAACATTGCCAGCTTTCTTTTCATAAAGATAAATTTTTATCAGAACATATGTTGGTTAACAGATAATCAGGTTTTTACACCATCATGAACATCTGGAAGAAATGAAATCCCCAGGGTTCAAGACCGGTATACAGCCCGCTTACGGTAAGTTCATCCCCGTTTCGGATATAATGATTCTGTGTGAACATATCAACAAGGCGCCATGAATAGCCTTCAAGGTCGCAGCCTGGAAGGTAAACAAAGCCCTGGGAAGGTTTAGGTCGAAAATTGACGGCGATAATACTAATCCTGTTCTCAAATTTCCAATACCATGCCAGTATATTGCGGCAGCTCTGGTTATCATCCCAGCCGCTCACGGGACAGAGAGACCAGGTTCCTTTATGCATTTCCTGTCCGGCAAGGAGATCAAGCAGGGTTTCATAATAATTTCTCAGGAAGGGGCTCCGTGTCTCTTCAGGCCTGCGGCGAAGGAATACAGGCAGTTTTATCGTGCGGCCATCCAGCTGGCCCTCAAATAATAATTTCGCGCCCGGCAACGTCAGGCTTATCAATGCTGCAGCCTTTTCCTTATCCGGATGGAAGGCCGATGCAGCCCTGTCTTCATCATGGTTTTCAATAAACCGAATGAGCTTTGACTGGTAATTCTGATCGGCCTCAAGGTGATGCCGTATGGAATCGGCATCCTCTCCTTTGAGGCGGTCATACAAGCGTTTATCATAACAATAATCAAAACCGTTCTGCTGAAGGATGAATTCCATGTCCCAATATGCCTCGGCAATAAAAGTGAAACCCGGGAACTCCTTCTTTACAGCGCTTATGACCAGCTTCCAGTATTCTTCTACCGGAATTTCCCCGGCAAGAGAACCCCAGGTGCCCGAAAACACGTCATTCAGCATAAGCATTGCCATGTCGCAGCGCACCCCATCACACATTGAGGCGATGGTTTTGAGTGTGGCTATGACTTCCTGCCTTAAGAGGGGATTAAATGCATTTACCTGGACCACATCTTCCCAGGCAGGATAATAAGGATCCTTTCCACAGGCAAGGATCTGGTCTTGCCAGGCTTTGAATGTTACAGGATCAGCAGCAAGTTCATCCGCAGTACCATGAATAAAGAATTCAGGGCTGGTATTCACCCACGGATGATCGAATGCAAGATGGTTGGGAACGAAATCCAGGATCAGGGCGATGTTCCTGTCGGCCAGTTTCTGACGGGCTATCGCAAGTCCATCATTACCCCCCAGGATCTCATCCACCGTATAATTTCTTATACAATATGGGGAGCCTGTATTATCTTCAGGAGTAAAATCAGGAAGCGCCCTGCTGAAATCAGAAAGGTTACCCGGGTCGGAGTTCGAAATCCTTATGCATTCGGGGCTTCTCTCCCATACACCCATAAGCCAGACTGCCTGCACCCTGAGACGGGCAATTTCATCCCATATCCTGTCGGGGACGCTGGCAAGTGTGATCTCAGTATTGAATTCCCTGCCCAGTTCCCCCAGCCACAGCAGGGTGCTGATTTCATAAATGACCGGATTGGGCGCAAGTGGTTTCACAAGCATAAGCACTGTCTAACCGTAAATATAAGACTATTTTCACTAAAATGGTATGGGGAATGTAAAAAAAAGATGCTTACATATGCAGTATCTGTTTCAGGAGCTTGTACCCGCTGGTGCTGGCCTTGAGTTTGTCGCCGGTTTTCAGGAGAACAGAATAGCTTTCCTTGTCGTACAGCTCTATCCTCTCAATAGCCTCAGCATTAACAATATACGAACGATGAATGCGGATGAATTTCTCAGGTTCAAGATGGGACTCAAAATACTTCATCGTTTTTTCCTTAAGATAATTACCTTCCCTGGTATGTATCATCACATAATCCCCTTCCGCTTCAAGGTAAAGTATCTCGTTAACCCCTATCACATGAACCTTATGCCTTGTTTTGACAGCAATTCTATTGAGCAGTTCCTCCTTTTCATCGGCAGACTGGATGATTTTTTGAAGTTCCGGCTGGACTGCAACACCGGTCTGAATCCTTGATAAGGCTTTTGCCACAGCCTGGCCGAACCTTTCCCGGGAGTATGGCTTTAAAATATAATCCGTTGCGTTGAGCTCAAAGGCACGGATAGCATATTGGTCGTAAGCGGTACTGAAAATGATCAGGGGAGGGTTTTCAAGCAGCTCCAGCACTTCAAAACCTGTGAGTTTGGGCATCTGGATGTCAAGGAAGACCAGGTCGGGCTTCAGATCCTGTATAGCTTTCAGTCCGGCAAACCCGTCGGGGCATTCTGCAATCACCTCGATTTCGGCAATATCCTTCAGAAAAGTCCTGATGATATCCCTTGCGGGCTTTTCATCGTCAATGATAATTGCTTTGTATGTCATTGCTCAATGGTATTAATTAGGTTTATTGGGGATGGTCAGAACGACTTCGAATACATTATTTTTCACCGAGGTCTTCAGCAGGGAATCGCTCTTGTACATCAGCCTGAGACGTTCCCTGATATTTTTCAGTCCTATGCCCGAGCCTTTCCTGGCAGGGGCCGATGGGTCAAAATCATTATTTATGCTGATCTCGAAATAATCCTCAAAGGTTTTACAGCCTGTCCTGACCTTTACAGGTTCAGTACTTTCATAAACACCATGCTTAATGGCATTTTCAAACAAAGGTTGAAGGATCATGACAGGAACTTCCTTTGTAAAGCAGCCCTGTTCCATGGCAAATTCAAAGACCAGTTTTTCGCCGAAACGTATCTTCTCGATTTCAAGATATCTCTGGATATTCTGCATTTCCTTTTCGAGGGTGGTGAACGTATTGATATTCGAGGAAACGCTGTACCTGAGGAATTCCGACAACTTCACCACCATCTCCTGGGCTTTCACCGGGTCGGTGATTGTAAGGGAGCTTATGGAATTAAGGCTGTTGAACAGGAAATGCGGATTGATCTGCGATTTGAGCATGTTCAGTTCCGATTCCTTCAGAAGTTCGTTTAGCCTGGTCTCAGCCTTGGCTTTTTCCTGCAGGTCGCGGTACATAATGATCAGGTAATAACCCAACCCGATGAAAGCATACAAGAAGATACCAATCACAAAACGGAAAGGGAGTGAAAGCCCGAGAAAATTCAAATAGACTGCATTATTCCTGAACAAGAGGTTAAGGGATGCATAGCCTGAGCCAAGCCAGAAAACCAGCAATAAGACCAGGGAAGTGAAATGGTTAAAGAGGAAGCTGAAGCCGGCAAGTGTTCCCGGCATTGAATATCTTATTACATACCATAAAGCAATTCCTATGGAACAAAAGATGGTGTTGTAGATGATGCTGTCGGAGAGCGAAATATTAAGTGGGATCCGGAACTGGAAGAATAAAATGGAAAAGTGGATCCCCGCAAGGAGGATCCACGTTCCAAAATACACGGATATGGACCTGAGATTCTGAAAGACCGGATGTATCATTCTCTATCCCCAGGTTTTATTTTAATACGTTTTGATTTCACCGCCTCCGAAAACTGCCGAAGCCCTGATCACAAGCACCCTTGAGGGGTCAGAGGCTTCCTTGAGGCAAAAGCGTTTATCGGAGAACCCGCCAAACACACTGGTGTTTTTAAGTACGATTTTCCATTCGCAGGGAACGATGATGGTTGCTCCTCCGAAAATCACATTCACCTCGAGATCATTGGTTCCTTCTGCGAGACTTGCCTGGGTAAGATCAAGTTTGATCCCTCCGAAGAGGACATTGATCCTGCCGCCTTTGAATTCCTTATTGATAATTCTTTTCTCAGTTCCGCTGAAAATATGGTCTTCATAAATAACTCCCTGGTCAGAGGCCGGGCCTGTATCCGGGGCGGATGCCATTTTGCGGCGGCTCCATTCTTTCGGGTGCGGAAACCTGCGGAAAAGAATGAGAACCCCAAGGCAGATCAGGATAAGTGGCCAAAAAAGATGTGAGAAATTAAAATCAAGGATGAAGATCCTGGGGATGAGAAAAAATCCTCCTACAACAACCAGTATCATACCGGGCATCCTGTTCTCGGCACCCATCAGGCTAACGACGCCGATTGCAACCAGGAGCATGGGCCAGGAGATGATGATATGGCGTAAATAATCAGGAACGAATCCTGTGTTGAAAAGCAGTAATGCGAGTCCTGCAAGGATTACGATAATACCGAGCATTCCCTTTTTCCGGTGATTATCGTAATCTGTCTTATGTTCGTTATTTGGTTCCATAGTATGCGAGTTTAAAATTAGTGATTTTCAAGTAGCAAAAATATTCTCTTTATGATATCAGTTAAAGTATAAATCGATAAACAGCGGAAATGCCCCGATGAATTAAGGGCAAGATACTTTTAATATGAAGATTTGTTCATAGCTTTGCAACACATTGAATCAAAGTGAAAATCAATTTCTTCAAATATCATGGGAACGGCAACGATTTTATCATCATTGATAATCGTTCCGGAGAGTTTTATCCCGTGCAGGAACAGATAGTTTTTCTTTGTGACAGGCATTTGGGAATTGGGGCCGACGGGTTGATGCTGCTTGAAAACACGAGAGGGTATGATTTTTCTTTGAAATATTACAATTCCGACGGGAATGAAAGCACTATGTGCGGGAATGGCGGACGCTGTATGACGGCCTTTGCCCATGGGCTCAAGATCATCGGCAAAAAGGCAAGATTCAGCGCCGTTGACGGGGACCATGAAGCTGAGATTTTGTCGCAAAATGGTGACATCTGCATGGTCCGTCTGAAAATGAAAGACACATCGCCAGGAACAATATTTGATGACGGGTATTTTATTGATACCGGCTCTCCCCATTTTGTTGTATATGTAAAGGATGTTGAAGCAGTGGATGTTCAGTCTGAAGGCAGAAAGCTCAGGTATGACAAACGCTTTGCACCGGGTGGATGTAATGTGAATTTCGTGGAAATCATACAGGGAGGCCTCAGTGTAAGAACCTATGAGCGCGGAGTTGAGAACGAGACACTTTCTTGCGGTACCGGGGTAACAGCTTCGGCCCTGATAACAGCTTTCCTCAGTAAAGACAGGCAGCATGCCTGCTTCGTAAAAACTCCAGGGGGGGAGTTTAATGTAAATTTCCAACCCTCATCCGGAGGATTCTCAGGAGTATTTCTTGAAGGCCCGGCCGCTTTTGTATTCAAGGGCGGGATAACAATTTAACAATCATGCAAAACGAAATTCTTAAAGGAAAAAAGCTGCATTTAAGGGCAGTTGAACCATCCGACATAGATCTGCTCTACCAATTGGAAAATGATCCGTCAATCTGGAAAGTCAGCAGTACCCTGGCCCCGTATTCTAGGTTCCAGATAGAGGAGTATGTAATGAATGTGCAAAACGACATCTATTCAAGCAGGCAGTTAAGGCTGATGATCGTTGGCCATAGCGGGGACATCGATGGTAAATCAGTTGGAGCAATCGACCTGTTCGACTTTGACCCTTTTCACCTCAGGGCAGGGATAGGCATCCTGGTAAGGGAGGAATTCAGGGGCAACGGTTATGCGGCGGAGGCACTTGAGCTTCTCATACATTACGCCTTTGAAGTGTTGAACCTCAGGCAATTATACAGCAACATAACACCTATTAACACATCCAGCATCTCCCTGTTCGAAAAGTACGGGTTTGAGCGCTGTGGTATTAAAAAAGACTGGATCAGGACCGGTAACAGCTGGATGGAAGAATGGATGTTCCAGCTTATCAGGCGCTCCGAATAATTTAAACAAAGCTTGTATTAATGAATCCTGCAAACCACTATACACTTTCTCACAGGAGGTTAAGTTATTTTGCCCCTTTCACAGTAGTTTTCATTACTGTTCTTTTAGTGGGTTTTTTATCCGTAAGATTATACTGCTATGTAAAAACGCCTAACGTTGACCTGAAAGGCAAGCGGCATATGTACCTGTACATTCCCACAGGCACGGATTTCGGAGGACTGCTAAAGATCTTGAAGGCTAAGGACATGCTCATGAATGAACGAAGTTTCATTTATATTTCACAACGGAAGCACTATGATTCGAAGGTCAAACCTGGAAGGTACAAGATACAGTCGGGCATGAACAACAATGAGCTGGTGAACCTGCTCAGGTCGGGCAGGCAGGAGCCTGTTAAGCTGAACATACAAAGTGCAAGAACCGTTGCTGAGCTGGCAGGCAGGCTGTCGCACCAGGTTGAAGCCGATTCATCGAGCCTGATGAAACTTTTCCTTGACCCGGCGTCCCTGAAACCATACGGGATCGATAATTATAATGTATTCGTGCTCTTCATCCCGAACACCTACGAAATGTTCTGGAATACATCGGCCATGCAATTATTGAATAAAATGAGCCTGGAGCAAACCATCTTCTGGAATCCCTGGAGGAGAAGGTTGCTCAGTTCAACCGGTATGAGCATTGAGCAGGTTGTGACCCTTGCCTCCATTGTTGAAAAAGAAACGAACAAGGACCAGGAAAAGCCTGATATAGCCGGGGTTTACATCAACAGGCTGAAAAAAAAGTGGCCGTTGCAGGCTGATCCGACTATCATTTTTGCATGGCAGGATTACAGTATCAGGAGAGTCACTGCCAGGCACCTGAAAATTGATTCGAAATACAACACTTACACTCATACGGGTCTTCCTCCCGGTCCTGTTTGCATTCCCTCTATCAGTTCAATTGATGCAGTGCTGAATTTCAGGCATCACGGCTATATGTATTTCTGTGCAAAGGAAGACCTCTCGGGGTCTCATAATTTTGCTGCAAGCCTCTCGGAACACAACAGGAATGCAAAGAAATACCAGCAGGCCCTTGACCGGCTTAACATCAGATAATTGTCAATTAGGAAAGAACGGATGAGGTTTCGCCTGATCTTAATAGGGATTGTTTTTTCGCTGGCAGTTTACAGCCAGGACAGCGCTTCCTATCATTCACTGAGGACTGATACTTCGGTAGTTCACAAAGGAAGGCTGATAGGGGTTTTATCAGTTCAGGGGGCACTTTACATCGGAAGCCTGAGCGGTTTGTATTTCCTGTGGTACAGCAATTACCCCCAGTCGAGCTTCCATCTTTTCAATGATGATAATGAATGGCTGCAGATGGATAAATGCGGACATGCCACCACATCGTACTACATCAGCATGATAGGCAACTGGTCGTACCGCTGGGCCGGGTTGAGCAGGAAACAATCGGCATGGTTCGGGGGGCTGCTTGCGGAAGCCTACATGCTTAACATCGAGATCCTCGACGGTTTTTCGGCCGAATGGGGTTTTTCGGTAGGAGATTTCACTGCAAACACCCTGGGAGCAGCAATTTTCGTAAGCCAGCAACTTATCTGGGATGAGCAAAGGTTCAGGCTGAAATTTTCATATCACCAGACAACGTACCCGGTTTATAACCCTGGCCAGCTAGGGAGAAACCTGATCCAGCAGATGCTGAAGGATTATAACGGACAGAGTTACTGGTTGTCGGGGAACATCAGCACCTTCCTTCCGAAGACAAGTAAATTCCCTAAATGGCTGAATATCGCCATCGGGTATGGCGCCGGGGGGATGACCGGGGCCTCTGCAAATGTGATCAACCCGAATGTACCTCCCCAGCAAAGATACCGCCGCTTTTTGCTCTCTGTGGATGTGGACCTTACCAGGATCCCGACAAGATCAAAATTTCTCAAAGGCGTATTTACCGTATTGAGTTTCATTAAGATACCTGCACCAGCCATTGAATATAACTCACTTGGAAATTTCAGGTTCTATCCTATCTATTATTGATAATTTCTTCTTAACTTTACTTCTTAATAAAATTCCTTTTATGGAAGAGCAAGCCTTTAATAAGAAGCCGGAGGGAAATTTCTCAAATAAGCAGTTATTTCAGCAAAATCTTCCCAACTCAAATACGATACTGGTACTGGGTATTCTTTCCATTGTTTTCTGCTGGTGGAAGCTGGTTTCCATTGCAGGGATAGTTATGGGTATTGTAACCCTTGTCATGGCAAAACGGGAGATCGCAGTTTATCATACGGCCCCCCAGCAGTATACGATCAGCTCATTGAAGAATGTTCAGACAGGAAGAACCTGTGCCATCATCGGTTTGATCATTTCGGTCGTAATATTTGTTTTGGCTGTATTGTTCCTTATCGGGCTCCTTGCAACACTTCCATTCTGGGGCATGATCAGTTAAACCATGAAGATCCTTCCCGTTGAAAAGATCCGAGAGGCTGATGCATACACCATCGCAAACGAGCCTATAGCCGACATCGACCTTATGGAAAGGGCATCAGCAGCCTGTTTTTCATGGATTGCCGAGAAAATGGATGAAAAAAAATCCATCCATGTTTTTGCAGGAACCGGCAATAACGGAGGAGACGGCCTGGCTATAGCAAGAATGCTTCAGCTCAAGCATTTCCCGGTAAAGGTTTACCTGGTTGGACCTGAAAAGAACCTGTCTCCTTCGTGCAAGCTTAACTTCCATCGTTTTAAAAATATTGCCCCTGATTGCATCAGATTCGTAAGTGAAACCGATACGCTTCCCCTGATCCATCCTTCGGATGTAATAATTGACAGCCTTTTCGGCAGCGGGCTCACCAGGCCGGCAGGAGGTTTTTCGGCATCGGTTATAAGGCATATCAATGAAAGCCAAGCCCTTACTATTTCAATCGATGTCCCATCCGGCCTTTTCTGTGACAGCTCCTATAAAGCAGCTGACAAACCCGTAATTGTAGAGGCTGACTTTACCCTGACCTTCTCCCCTCCCAAGATGGCTTTTTTCATGCCTGAAAACGATGTTTATGTGGGGAGGTGGCAGCTGCTGGATATCGGCATTTCACAGGAATTTATTGAACACACTTCCGTTAAGTACTATTTACTTGACAAACAAATGTTTGTCCCAAAGCTCATCCGGCGCAACAAATTTGACCACAAAGGGACATTCGGCCATGCACTTCTGATCTGCGGAGGTTATGGGAAAATGGGAGCTGCAGTCCTGGCTTCATCAGCAGCAATCCGTTCAGGTGCAGGTCTTGTCACCTTGCATGCGCCCTCTTCAGGGGTTCAGATTGTTCAGACGGCAGTTCCGGAAGCCATGATGAGTATTGACGAAAACGACAGGAAGATAAGCAGTATCCCGGATCTTGCGCCTTATACTGCAATAGGCACCGGCTGCGGACTGGGGATGGATGAGCAGACACAGAAAGCCATCAAATTTCTTATCCAGGAAGCGGACCAGCCCATTGTTTTTGATGCAGACGCAATCAACATACTGGGAGAGAATAAGACCTGGCTTGGATTTCTTCCGAAGAATTGCATTTTAACTCCCCACCCTAAGGAATTTCAAAGGCTGGCAGGAAAGCATAAAGATGATTACGACAGGTTGCAGATTCAGAAGGAATTTTCATTCCGTAACCATGCCTATGTGGTTCTTAAAGGTGCATATACTTCAATCAGCACCCCCGAGGGTGAATGCTATTTCAATTCCACTGGTAATCCCGGGATGGCAACCGGTGGAAGCGGGGATGTTCTTACAGGACTTATCACAGGATTAAAAGCCCAGGGTTACTCCTCACTGGATTCCTGCCTGCTCGGGGTATACATCCATGGGCTTGCCGGTGACCTGGCCTCGGAGGAGACCGGGCAGGAGGCACTTATCGCGGGAGATATTATTAAACATCTGGGTAAAGCATTTCAAACACTGTATGGAAAATTTTGAGAGAGAAGAATTGGTGAACATGGTGATTGCGCCATACGTTCAGAAAGCGACCGCCCTTCGCGGTATCAAACGGCATGTCGGCGGCAACCAGTTTCGCCATGCTCTGATGACTTATGCAATATTAATAGATTATCATTACGTGGATCAGGTGCTGCTTAAGGCTTCGGTGATCCATGATATTTTTGAGGATGTAAAATGTGTCTCGTTCGATGAAATTAAAAACATTGACCTGGACGGGGAGGCTGTGCTGAAACTGGTGCTTGAGGTGACCAAGAAGAAGGAAGAGAGCAAAGACATATACCTGGAGAGGTTGCTGCTGAAAGGAAGCGAGAATGCAAAAACCCTGAAGTGCGCCGACCGCATAAGCAATCTCACCGACCTTCATCCCGACATTTTCGAAAAGGAATTCATCAAACGTTATCTTGATGAGACCAGGAGATGGGTGATCCCAATGGCCGAGCAGGTTAACAGGAATATGCTGTATGAACTTGAAGACCTTTTACACAGGAGAGAAGCTTTGTTAAAATTCGCGGCTTCAGTCTGGCCGTTCCATAGGAAACATGCTTAAACAACGGCTGTTTCAAGAATATCGTCTTCGACTTTAAGGTTATCGATGATAAAAGTCTGGCGTTCAGGAGTGTTTTTACCCATATAGAAGCTGAGGATATTGTGGACAGCCGAGTCTTTTCCAAGGATCACTGGATCAAGCCTCATATTGGCACCGATAAAATGATTGAACTCACCAGGTGATATTTCGCCAAGGCCTTTGAACCTCGTTATTTCGGGGTTAACTCCAAGTTTTTCGATGGCCGATTTTCTTTCATCGTCTGAATAACAATAGATGGTTTTTTGTTTATTCCTTACCCTGAAAAGCGGGGTTTGCAATATAAACAAATGGTTATTCCTTACCAGGTCGGGATAGAACTGCAGGAAGAACGTGAGCAGCAGAAGCCTGATATGCATCCCGTCAACATCTGCATCGGTTGCAATTACGACATAATTATACCTCAGGTTTTCGAGCCCTTCTTCAATGTTAAGAGCAGACTGCAGCAGGTTGAATTCTTCATTTTCATAGACCACCCTTTTGCTCAGGCCAAAACAGTTAAGTGGTTTTCCTTTCAGGCTGAAAACAGCCTGTGTATTGACGTCCCTTGCTTTAGTGATGGATCCGCTCGCAGAGTCTCCCTCGGTGATAAAAATGGTGGACTCGTACCGGCGGTCATCATGGTTATTATAATGAATGCGGCAGTCCCTGAGTTTCTTGTTATGCAGGCTTACTTTTTTGACGCTTTCCTTTGCGATCTTTTTGATATTGGCCCATTCTTTCCTTTCCTTTTCAGACTGAAGTATCTTTCTCAGAAGAGATTCTGCAGTATCAGTGTTCATGTATAGGAAATTGTCGAGGTGCTTTTTGACAATGTCCATGATATAGTTCCGGATCGACTGGCCTTCAGGTTCAATCAGTATAGAACCGAGTTTCGTTTTGGTCTGTGACTCAAAAACAGGATCCTGTACCTTGATGCTTAAAGCCGCAATGAGAGAAGCTTTAATATCGTTGGTGTCAAAATCCTTTTTATAGAATTCCCTGATGGTTTTCACAAGGGCTTCGCGGAAAGCAGCCTGGTGTGTACCACCCTGCGTGGTATGCTGCCCGTTCACGAAAGAATAATATTCCTCACCATAGATCTCGCAATGGGTGAAGGCGAATTCAAAATCACCATCCCTGAGGTGGACAATAGGGTATATTTTGGGGGTGTCGATGACCGAATCAAGCAGGTCAAGCAGTCCATTCTGGGAATAATAGCGTTCACCATTAAAGATCATGGTAAGTCCGTTGTTCAGGTAAACGTTATTCCAGAGCATTTTCTGAACGTAGTCGGGGATGAAATGGTATTTCCCGAACAGCTCCTCATCAGGAGTGAAGGTAACGATGGTTCCTGCCCTCAGCTCGCAAGGATGCTCTTTTTCGTCATGGGTAAGCTCTCCCCTGCTGAATTCTATGACCCTTGTGAGGCCATCCCTGATAGCCTGCACTTTGAAGAAAGCCGACAAACCATTGACTGCTTTTGCTCCTACTCCGTTGAGGCCCACAGCCTTTTTAAAGACCTTGGAATCGTATTTTGCCCCGGTATTGATCCTTGAAACGCATTCAACCAGTTTGCCAAGAGGTATGCCGCGGCCGTAATCACGAACGCAGACCTGCTGGTCCTTGATTGTTATTTCGATTGTCTTGCCATACCCCATGACATATTCGTCAATGGCATTGTCGACGATTTCTTTGATCAGAACATATATCCCGTCATCAGGAGAAGAACCATCTCCAAGCTTGCCGATATACATACCGGGCCTGAGGCGAATGTGTTCCTTCCATTCCAGGGAGCGAATACTATCTTCGTTATAGGCTTCTTCCATGAGAATGTTGACGATTGACATTAGAGAAAATGCATACCCGGCATTTCAGCCATGGATGCATTGGAACATTTTTTTTGACTGCGCAAATATAGCCGAAACTCCTTGCAGGCCTTGACGGATTTAATAAATCTTATCGGAAAGTTATTCACAAGAACAGGAATTTCCTTATTTTGCATTCAGTAATAATCTGATCTTACTTATATGGAACTAGTCAAAAATGAAATCAGGGATTCGATTGGGTGGATCACACTCAATCATGATGCCAAACGCAATGCATTAAGCCGCGCGCTTCTCAATGAGCTGCTTGAGTCTTTGCATATTATGGAAGAACAAAAGGTAAGGGTTATCATCCTGAGGGCCAACAAGGGAGCAAAAGTATGGTCATCGGGATTTAATATTGACGAGCTGCCCCGTGACGGCAGCGACCCCCTTGCCTATGACAATCCGTTGCAAAAGGTAATCCGGTGCATCATGAGGATCCCGATACCCGTGATCGCCATGGCCGAAGGCAGCATCTGGGGAGGAGCATGCAATGTTGCAATTATATGCGACATTGTCATAGGGACCAAAGACACCTCCCTTGCAATAACACCGGCGAAGATAGGTGTACCTTACAACACCTCGGGGATTCTGCAGTTCCTTGACATTATGGGTTCCCATATTGCAAAGGAAATGTTTTTCACTGCAGACCCGATCTCGGCCGAAAAAGCACGCAGCCTGGGGATCATCAACCATATCGTAGAGGCGGAAGAACTTGAAGATTTCACGGTTAAACTTGCGAACCGCATCATAGCCAACTCCCCTTTGAGCATCCAGGTAATCAAGGAGCAGTTGAACATTTTAGGAAATTCCCTTCCCATCTCTCCATCAGTTTTCGAACACATTGACATGCTCAGGGGAAAGGCAGGGACAAGCAGCGATTATATTGAAGGCATTCGTTCTTTTTATGAAAAGAGGAAGCCGGTTTTTATAGGTGAGTGACAGATCGGAACCGGGATTTTACCGATCCTGGTTTCTTCGGCAGGGTTAATCATATATTTTTGGATAAATTCCGGAAAACATGAGAAAAACCATACTTCTGATCATCTGCATGATAACAGTCTTACCTGTGGTGAATGCAACCAGGCGGCTTGTTCCGCAACAATTCACAAGCATCCAGGCAGCGATAAACGCCGCTGCTGCAGGCGATACGGTGCTTGTATCGCCGGGAGTATATTACGAGAACCTCAATTTCAGGTCCAAAGGAATAGTGCTTGCCAGCACCTATCTCCTTACCAACGACACCACCACGATTGATGCCACCGTGATCAACGGCAGCCAGCCAACCATTCCCGATTCGGCAAGCTGTGTTATCATTGCCAGCAAAGTCGCCGGCACCTCGCTTGATACCACTGCCATGATCACAGGTTTTAAAATCACCGGGGGAACAGGAACAAAGTGGGAAGATGAGCATAATCCGGGATCGGTTTACCGTGAAGGCGGCGGCATCCTTGTTCAGTATTTATCGCCCAGGATACTTCACAACCATATCACCTGGAATTATGCAACAGATCTGAGCGGGGGAATGAGCAGTGCAGGGGGCGGAGCCATCCGTTGCGGTGACAGCAATCCCCTCATACAGAACAATGTCATTGACAACAACCAGGGAAGGTACGGAGCTGGGATCGTCTTTAATTTTTGCGGCGGGACAATCAGGAATAACCTGATAGCCCATAATACAGGCGGACAAAATTTCGGCGGGAGCGGGATCTGGATTTACGAGGTCAATTCACAGGGTTCTCCCCGCATTATTATCAACAATACCATTATCTATAATTATTCCACAGGCGGCCCCGGAGGAGGGATCAGGACCTGGAACTCCCCTGCTACCATAAAAAACAATATCCTATGGGGAAACACTGCATCGGCGGGAAACCAGATCTTCAATGCAGGCGGCAGCATAGCTGTGACGTACAATGATATAGAGGGTGGTTATTCAGGTTCAGGCAACATCAGCACTGACCCTGATTTCGATGTACAGAATTATTACCTGGCGGCCTCTTCTCCCTGCATTGATAAAGGAGATTCATCGGCAGTCTATACCGACATTGCAGATCCCTCGAACCCATCGTCAGCTAAATTCCCTTCCAGGGGAGCCTTGAGGAACGATATGGGCGCCTATGGGGGTCCGTGGTGCAGCATACTTTCGGGTTTAAGCACTTTATGGACTGGCATTGGTACTGATATGAACCTGGGCCCCGCACCCGAGATCCGCATCATCCCCAATCCCGTGAAAGAAGAAGCTGACATTGTGATGCGGGGGATTCCGTGCAAGGACCTGAGCCCTGAACTTTTTGACATGAATGGCCGTAATGTCAGACACCTGTCTGCAACTTCATCCGCCCCGGGTGATTACTGCATAAGATTTTCACGACACGAGCTAAACTCTGGAAACTACCTACTGATCCTGTTTTCAAACAGCAGCATACTGGCAAAGAAATTCCTGGTCATTGACTGAGACCTGCTTCCCTGCCTTTAAATGCGAAATTTCTGACCTCGCTGATCAGCAGTCTGATCTCTTGCATGGTAAGAAGGAAGTCTTTTGCCCTGAGCCTTGTCATCTTTGAAAAAACAATGAACTGGTAGAGTGCCGACATTGAGTAAGAAACCGATGCAGTAACAGCAGCCCCGATAATTCCGTATCGCGGAATGATGAGAAACCCAAGGCCAAAAGTAAAAACAAGCCCGATAGCCGAACTGACAGTATTATGGTAAGGCTTGTTGACACCCGAGAAGAACTGACTGAGGATCATTGAAAAACTCAGGGCAATTATCCCGAAACCCAGGAAAGCAATAACAATCCTGATCTCACCGAACTCCCTGCCGAATATCATTTGAAAGAAAAATTCGGGCAAGGCCACGAGGCAAAGAACCGCAACTGTCGTCACCAGTATGGTGATCTTCGATAAAATCAGGGTCAGTCGAACGCTGTAATCAAAATCCATGGCATTGGATATCCTGGTGAACTGCACCATGGCCAGGCTGCGTGAGATGATCCAAAGCCCTTCAGAGATCTGGAACCCGAGGCTCATAATACCGAGCGTTGCATGGCCGAACCAGATATCCACCATATAATATCCAACACGGTAATTCATCAGCTGGAAGATATTTGCGAACTGGGTATAGGTGCCAAAGCGCAGCATATCCCCGAAAAGGCGTTTCATTCCTTTCAGAGGTTCAAACTTCCAGAATTTCAGGAGGGGGAAAAAACTTGCAATAAATGAGATCAGGTATGAGATCAGGATAGCCCAGTAAAACGCCATGACAGTCCTGACGTGAAATACAAAAACAGAAGTGAGTAATGTGATTATCAGAACGATGATCTGAAGAAGGGTAAGAAAATTATAAGTTTTTACCTGTTCTTTACCCAGGAGGAGCATATAGTTGACCGAAGTGAATGACATTACCATGGCCAGTGCCAGTACTTCAATAAAATATCCATGGGGTATAACTTCAAGTTGTCTCGACAGTGAACCTGTAAATTCAAAAATGAAGGATGCGAGAACAGTAATCACCAAAGTCCATGCATAGCCTGAAACAAAGAGTTTGAAAAACCCGGCTCTCGGCGTCATATAAATGAGGGCGCCACCCCCTATAAAATTATTGAACAGCTGGATGAAGGTCACCGAGAGGATGATGAGTGCTATCGTCCCCAGGTTTGCGGGCCCCAGGTACCTTGCATTCAATACGCTTATCAGGAGTGTAAGGACCGCACTGATCACACGGGTCCCGATGGTACCGATTATCTTTCTGAACATTCCTGTTCTTAGTGTTTCCTGAATTTATGACGGGTCTGCCTGCCGAAGTGCGAAAAATTGAACTTGGTTCGCTTGGCATCAATAAGGGTATACCTGCCCAGTCCGAATACAGTATGAAATCCCTTGGAATATCTTGAGTCCTTCAAGGGCCCCAGGTGCTTGACAACTTCCTCCTCAAACTCCGTTTCGCTGAGCTTAAGGATCTTGTTTATTGCCACCCTTTTCCCGTATGATTCGGAACAGTCCTGTCCCGGCCTGTACAGGATGCCTTCATGAATAAACGGCAGCCCGGCAGGCCTTGAAGACCTGATGTCCATTTTGACAGGATTGGCGGGATGCGGTTTGTATTCACCCTCAAGCTCATCCGCAAAATAGATATATAAATGGGAGTTTGAATACTTTTTAAGGGTGAAGAACAGCCACCATTTATCGTTATGATTGACCAGCGTGGGATCAACCGCATCGATATGATCGAGGAGGATGTGGTCTTCAACAAAAATGCCTTCGGAGTAATTGCGTTTATACAGGCCTATGTAACCGTAACGGTAGGATTCGGGCAGGCAGTAGATATTCTCACCATAAACGAAAACATAGGGATACGAAAGATGTTCCTTGGTTTCTATGGATTTTAAGGGCACCGAAAACGTGTTGGTCGATGGATCAAAAACAGCTTCCGAAATATGTGCCTTGTTCTCGGAGTATGAATAGTCCTCCATCAGGATATGTACTTTGTTCTCCTCTATAAATCCCGCAGGATCGGCAAAATAATTCCTGTGGCTTCTTTCCCTCATCCATAACACATCATCCTGTGATATTTCCTTATCCTGGAAGACCAGCTCCTGTAAAGATCTGTTGATGATCCCGATATTCCATCTTTCAGCACTGAAAAGGTCATGCCAGTAAAAAACAATCCTGTTTTTAACAAGTTTCAGAAGAAAAACCAACATTTTCCAGTTGCCGGGAACCTTGTATACAGTGGCGGAAGTTGTCGAAGGCTGTCCCGCCTTGTATCCTATGCTCACTATCTGGTTGGCAAAATCGGCAGGCCAGGACGAGGAGACGTAAAGAAGTACATCCAGGTTCGTCCTGTAAGAATGCATGAGTGTCTTAAGCCAGGCTTTTTTTAATACGATCCCGGCATCAAGTTTCCCGGTCAGCCTCTGCATGATAGCCCCGCTGGCAGGATCGCTGTTATATACCGGCCAGAAGCCCGGGGGCCCCCCGCGGTATTTCTTCTCATCATCATGATGAAATGACCACACTCCGTATTTCGCAGCGTTCAGGATCTCACCACGGATGATATTGAACCCGAAACGCAGGATAAAATCAAGGTTTGCCGATTTTATTGCGGCAACATCTTCATCAGAAAAATATTCAGAACCGTTATCCTCCCTTACCAGGCAAACTTTCCTTGTGGCATTCATCAGTTCGGGATGCAGGTCAACAGGAGTTTTCTGTTCGATTTTGAACAAAAACCGGCTGGAGGCTCTCCATAAAAACGAATACTTGCTTTTCGGAGCAGGCCTGTCCTGAAGTTCGGCACGGCCATCCACAATAAGCAATGAAGCTGAATGGCCATTGTTAATAAGTTGCCGGATAGCTTCAGCCTGCCATTTCTGGAAAACCGCACCGGAGCACATCACTCCGAATGTTAATCCTTTTGCCATTTTCTGAGGATTTCTAAATATATAACAGCCAATTGTTCAGAGATACTATCCCCTGAGAACTCACCGGCAACCGATTCATGCAATTTATTTCTGTCAAAATTAGAATAAATATCGAGCATTTCTTTAATGCCTTTCACAATTTCGTCAACATGAGGCTGTTCAATAATAATCCCGTTCACTTTTCCAAGGATGCCGGGAGCAATGCCGGTGCCTGTCGAAACGACAGGGAGTCCGCACGAAAGGGCTTCAACGACAACTGTCCCGAAAGTTTCATAATAGCTCGACTGGACCAGGAATGAGGCTGACTGGTACAGTTCGATAAGTTCCGCATTTTCTTTAAGTCCTTTAAATTCCAACTGCGGATAACGGAGCCCCAGTTCACCTGCATACTGCTGCATTGCAAGGTAGTCAGGCCCTTCACCAATCATCTGTACTATAAAGTCGTCACGGTGCTTGTACAGTTCAGTCAGAGCTTCGAGGAAGCCTGAGATGTTTTTCGATTTGTTTTCGAAACAGGAAACATGCAGGATGACAGCCTTACTGTTTTCAGGCTTTTTAATGGGCGGGATATATGCAGAAACATCAACCACATTTGGAACGACCCACGACATGGGATGTTCAAGATGTACGTCCCTCATGGCTTTCAGCAGGGGCTCACTCACGGCTATCAGTCCCGAAGAACGTTTGAGCAACCAGCGGCTCATACATTTTCTAAGCCATCCCTTATAAGTGAGGTTTCCCTGAAAATACCTTGACCAATGTTCCGAGATAACATACGGACGTTTTTGCTTTCGCGCCATGTACCATGTAAAGAAGATCTCCCTGGTGAAGATATGACCGTGAACAATGTCGACAGAGAATGGGACCTGGCTCATATAGCCCATATGATGAGCCTTCACATACCTGATAAAACCCAGAAGTCTTGATAACAGGGGGAACCCGCTGCCGGGCCTGTAATATACCCGGCAAACCTTTACTGAATTTTCAACGGCATGGACCACTTCATATTTCTCCACTGCATCGGGATCAGGGTGAACTGAGATCACCCTAACCTCGTTTTTTTTCGCCAGGGCCTCAGCCTGTCGCCTGATAAACAGCCCGGGCATATGATCCAGGCGGCTGGGATACCAACGGGGTACGAACAGAATTTTCAGGGAAGTCTCCAAGTATCCTGTTATTTAATTGTTCTTATTCATCTTTAAAATATTCATGTATTCTGCTGACCGCATTATACAGCCGGTCAATCCCTGTCCCGTTTATAACCGCATACGGCAGGCCCCTGCTGTCCAATTCCCTGCAATATAACTCAAAAAGTTCTTTCCTCATCCCCGGATGCTCCCTCAGGGGATCAAACTCCCAGGGCAGGTCAATATCACATAAAAGGAACAGGTCGTACCTGTGTTCTGCTATCTGGTTCAGTATCCATGGATGGCATCTGCCGTATTTCACCTCGCTCCAGATCTTGGTGACAATGAATTCAGTGTCGCAGAACAGGTATTTCGAAGCGCTTGCCTCTGCTGCCGTTTCATGTTCGAACTGGCCTTTTGCTATGGTTAAAATGTCTTCTTCCCTGTATGCAGGTCCGTGGACCTCAAGGTAACGCCGGGCATATTCAGGGACCCAGGCTGTGCCGTAGAACACAGCCAGGTCGGAAGCAAGCATTGATTTGCCTGTAGATTCGGGACCTGTGATTGCTATTTTCCTGAGCTTGTCCAGAAGATTAATATGTTTGTGTACCCTTGACTTTATATTTCCATTCCATCCATCCCAGTGTGGCAATAATCGTATATACCAGGTACTGGAAACCCAGAAAATACCACTTCAGGAAAAAGCAGAGTGCGATCATGACCACATCACCTATGATCCAGAGGATCCAGTGCTGGATTTTTTTCCTGGCCATGAGCCACATGGCAATTGCGTAAAGGGCTGAAGTAAAGGAGTCGTAAACAGCATACTGATGATCGGGCATCCTCCGCAACAGGTACCACAGCCCGAGGAATAATACGATCATAAGTGCAATATAAAACTGCATTTCTTTCCGGCTGCATGAAGTGATCATGAGGTGATTGTCACCATCGGTTTTCCTGAGCCAGTTATACCAGCCGTAAATATTCATGAAGAAGTAGAAAAGGTTTATCCCTGCATTGGCAAATATATTGCCCCTGAAATAGATATAGGCCGACAGCAATACACTTACACCCCCGATTGGGAAAGCCCAAACATTTTCTTTCTTCACAAGCCATACACTTACCAGGCCTGATATTACAGCGGCAAGTTCAACAGCTGAAGTCTGAAAAATTCCGAAATTGATAAAAAAATCATGCTCCACGCGGCAAAGGTAAATTAATAAGGCGGTTTGCAAATCAGAAATAGCTAATTTTGCAGCCTGTAAGGCTCATGTTAGATTATGTTCCACCTGTTTCACACCCAGCTTCCATTTATTGTCAACCTGCTGATCCTTTTGCTTTCGGCCAAGATCCTGGGTGAAGTCGCAGAACGTCTGGGCCAGCCTGCAATGATAGGCGAAGTGATTGCAGGTGTGATCCTCGGCCCATCATTATTCAATATTATTCCCATTGTAGGAGATATTAAACCCATTGCTGACCTGGGGGTTTTCCTGCTTATTTTCATGGCCGGGATGGAAATTGAACCTGAAGAGATCAGGAACTCTATACGGGGCAAAAACCTGTGGATCGGCTTACTGGGGTTTGCCATTCCCATGGGCAGCGGCTTCCTGGTAGGCCACTTCTTTCATTTCAGTAACATCTTCACGATTTTTCTTTCCCTTTGCATCGCCATCACCGCACTGCCTGTCAGTATCAGAATTCTTGTCGATCTAGGGAAATTACAGAGCGACGTAGGGCAAAGGATCATTTCGGCAGCTATTTTCAACGACATGATCTCGCTGATGATACTTGGCATCATCCTCGATTATAACGGCACATCAGGGAACCTGAGGGAGGTAACCTTCTCGATTCTTTTCACAGGCGCAAAACTTGTCTTCTTTATTTTCATTCTCATTGGAGCCTACCGGCTGATCGCAGTTTCGAAAAAAAGGGTCAGCACGCTCAACCCGAAGATGGAAAAGTTCCTTCATTACCTTAAAGGGAAGGAATCCATGTTCGCCATGGTTATTTTATTTGTGCTGATCTTTGCCAGCATTGCCGAATTACTCGGACTTCATTTTATAGTCGGAGCCTTTTTCGGAGCCCTGTTGTTTCCAAGGTCAATGTTCCGGAAATCAGAATTTGACCAGGTAAAACACTCAACCTCGAGTTTTACCATGGGCTTCCTTGCTCCTATTTTCTTTGCGATCATGGGAGTCCAGTTTGATGCGACAGCCCTTTCGAACGGCTTGCTGCTGACGGTGATCCTTGCTGTTTCGTTTCTCAGCAAGATACTCGGAGGCTATTTCGGCGCCAGGCTTGCCGGGTTCCACAACCTCAAATCCATTACCATAGGCTTAGGGTTAAATGCCCGGGGCATCATGGAACTGGTTATTGCCAACATAGCCCTTCAGAAAGGCTTTATCGACATCCCCTTCTTTTCAATTCTCGTGATGATGGCTTTGCTTACAACCCTCATCACACCCTTTTTGCTGAAAGATGCTTTTATACGGATAGACAAAACCGAAAGCCCTTAGCAAAAACAAAAAAACGACTACCTTTGCGCCCGTTCACCAAACCTGAGATTACATGGAACTTATCCGGTACTTAATCGATTTTATCCTGCATATCGACAAACACCTGCTTGAGATCGTAAGCAACTACCAGACCTGGACCTATCTTATTCTTTTCCTTATTGTTTTCATGGAGACGGGGCTTGTGGTCACTCCGTTTCTTCCGGGCGACTCCCTGCTGTTTGCTGCAGGCACCATTGCCGCTATGCCGGGCGAACCATTGCAGATGATGCCCCTTATCATCTTACTGATCTGTGCTGCCTTCAGCGGCGACAATACGAATTACTTCATCGGCAGGTTCCTGGGGCATAAGGTTTACGAAAAGAACTACCGCCTGGTAAGGAGGGAGTACCTTGATAAGACCCATGCTTTCTATGAAAAACACGGGGGAAAAACACTGATCATAGCCAGGTTCATGCCAATCATCAGGACTTTCGCTCCCTTCGTTGCGGGTGTCGGAAGCATGACCTATTTAAGGTTCATCAGTTTCAGTATAATAGGGAATGTGCTATGGGTGATACTGTTCACAATGGGCGGTTATTTTTTCGGGAACATCCCTTTCATTAAAAACAACTTCACCATAGCGATCATAGCGATCATTTTCATTTCCTTGCTTCCGATGATCGTGGCCTTTGTTCAGAACATGTTCAGGAAGAAGGCTTAAACCCCGTTTTTTTTCCTTGCCATTACGGCCAGTACCGCTTTTACCACGTCAGGAGTATCGAGGCCGAACTTTTTCATAAGCTCTTCAGGTGTTCCGCTTTCCCCGAATGAATCATCAACAGCGACCATTTCAACAGGTGCAGGGAATTTCCTGGCCAGCAGCTGCGCTATGCTGTCGCCCAGCCCGCCGTTCCTTTCATGTTCCTCGGCAGTCACGACGCATCCTGTTTTCCTCACCGATGCCAGCACCGCTTCCTCATCCAGGGGTTTAATGGTATGGATATTTATGACTTCGGATGAGATCCCCTGTTCCCCCAGCAGCCTGCAGGCTTCAAGCGCCTTCCACACCAGGTGGCCCGTGGCAAAAATGCTCACGTCGGTGCCTTCGCTGAGGAGAAGCGCCTTACCAATTTCAAACGGCTGATCAGCAGGAGTGAAATTAGGGACCTTGGGCCGGCCGAACCTCAGGTATACCGGGCCCTTATACCGGGCCGCCGCCAGGGTAGCTGCCTTGGTCTGGTTAAAATCACAGGGATTTATGACTGTCATGTTCGGAAGCATTTTCATCATCCCGAGGTCTTCCATATTCTGGTGAGTAGCCCCATCCTCCCCAAGAGTGATCCCTGCATGTGATGCGCAGATCTTTACATTCTTATTGGAATAGGCCACCGACTGCCTGATCTGGTCATAAACCCTCCCGGTAGAGAAGTTTGCGAAGGTTCCTGTAAAAGGGATCTTCCCTCCTATCGTAATCCCTGCTGCCATGCAGATCATATTGGCTTCGGCAATCCCGGTCTGTATAAACCTTTCGGGAAATGCCTTGGCAAAGGCCTCGAGTTTCATTGAGGGAGTAAGGTCGGCGCAAAAAACCACCACATCGGGATTGGTCTTCCCAAGTTCATGCATAGCTTCCCCGAAGCCCGAGCGTGTGTCCTTGTAACCGGTGTTGGTATATTCAGTCATAGTGTGTTATTTTAAAATGAACAATGTACCATGTACAATGTACAAATTATAAGTTATGTTTTGCGAAGCATTTTACATAAGCCGCATCAGGTACAAGGAGCGAATTGCAACCTGAATGGCCGAGGCAATTGGCCCGCATGAGCGACGAAGCTACCGTAGCGGCGATGTAAAAGTGCGAGCAGAACTCCATTAGTTTGAATACATTTTAACATTCGTTGTTTGTCCGCTTTCAACTTTAAACGACTTCTCCTCGGTATAAGAGGAAGAGTTTGAATATTTTGGTCTGAATACCACCCTGTAGTTTCCCGGCTGAAGGTAGAGTGTCTCCTGCTGCTGGGGGCTGTCCTTGAGGTTGTAAAGCCAGGTAAGCCCCTTTCCTTCTTCAAGATAAAGGCTGCCGTAACCGTTTGTCGCCCTCTGTATTACTGTGATGCCCGGTGAAGGTATTTCCACCAAAGTAGTATGGCTCTGGGCAACATCAACATCCTTTACTATGATCCTTGGCAGGCAGAGGATCTCAATATCGTACCTGCCGGTGATATATTTTTCGACCTGGTCGAACTGCTGTACATTCAGTGTCTGGGTCTGGCCCGACTTCCTGATGATACAAGGAAGGTATTTAAGGGTTGCATTACCCGAGGCCTTGAAAGTGAGGTACCCCTGGGGTGCATCTACTCCCACTATGGTATGCTTGCCAGGGGTAAGCTTAACTGAATCCTTGCTGACCGGGGGGATGGTGTGAACGACTATCCTGTAGGATGCAAGCGGATCAATATCAAGTGTATCGGGCAATCCTTTTGCATTCAGGGAATGAATGAAATTGTATTTGATCAGCCCGCTCTTCATGTCATAAAAGGTCATTGCAACATTCGTTTCGGTTGGATCATGATGCTGGTCAAGCAGGTTTACCTGCATAGTGGTGGGGTTGAGGGTACGGCTAATGATCACCTTGAGTGCATTGGTGAATTCCTTTTCATTGCTGGCGTCGAAATAAGTACCAACACATTCGAACTGGTCCTTGAAATTTTTCCCTATCCCAACGATAAAGGGTTTAAGGGTAATTCCTTTCAGCTGAAGTTCGGCTGAGACAGCACAGGGATCGCCCCCGCATTCCTCCATCCCGTCGGTGATAAGGATGATCACATTCCTGCAATGATCGCAGGGAGGGAAATCCTTTGTTGCGAGGGAAAGGGAGTATGCAATGGGAGTTGTGCCATTCGGGTTTATTACCTTAAGCACATGTTTGATACGGTTCACGTTGTCCTTTGCAAAGGGGACCTCCAGTTTTGAATCGTTGCAGTCCTGGGGAGGGAAGGGTTTCTGATGCCCATAAACCCTGAGCGCCAGTTCAAGGTCGGGCAGGTTCCTGAGGCTGTCGAGGATGCTTGAGAATAGCCTGGTAGCAATGTTGAACTTGGTATCGCTCTGCCACCTTCCATACATGCTCTGTGAAGCATCAAATACAAACAGGATACGGGTGGTTGGCTTGGGTTTCTCGGGTTCCTTCCTGGCCTGGCTGAAAACGGCCGGTGCAATCAAAAAGAAAGAAAGGATAAGAAAAAGCGACTGTGTGTTTTTTATTTTCAGCATGAACCTGTAGTGTTTTAAAGCCCGGGAAAAAATAGATAAAGGCTAATAATCTCCCAGGGTTTCCTGCAACTGGGCTAGGGCTTTTGCAGCCTGTTCATTGGTAGGAGGAACCCCATGCCATTCATGGTTATCCATCATGAAATCCACTCCGTAACCCATATGTGTATGCATGATGATCATATTGGGTGTTCCTTTTCCTGCCATGGTCCTGACTTTATGAAGAACGTCAAGAACTTCCTGAATATTATTCCCGTCCATATCGCTCACCTGCCAGCCGAAAGCTTCAAATTTGGCTCTCAGGTTTCCAAGCGGCATGACTTTATCCACGGGTCCGTCAATCTGTTTCCCGTTATAATCAACCACTGCAATAAGGTTGTCGATTTTTTTTGCCGGTGCGAACATCAGGGCTTCCCAGTTCGATCCTTCCTGCAGTTCGCCATCACCGCAGAGGGTGTAGACCAGGTGGTTATCACCGTTCATTTTCTTGGCGAGAGCGGCTCCTATGGAGACTGAAAGCCCCTGTCCCAGTGAACCTGATGCCATGCGTATGCCGGGAAGGTGTTCCATGGTTGAAGGATGGCCCTGGAGACGGCTGCCGAGTTTTCGCAGGGTCCCAAGCTCTTTTACAGGAAAAAAACCGTACCTGGCAAGAACACTGTACCAGGCAGGGGCGACATGCCCGTTGGAAAGAAAGAAAAGATCCTCATTTTTCCCGTCCATGTCAAAACTCCCGGTGGAGGGACGCATGATCTCAAAGTAAAGGACCGTCATAAAATCAGCTACGCCCAGGGATCCCCCGGGATGCCCGGAGGCAACAGCGTTGATCATCCTTATAATATCTCTCCTGACCTGGGTGGAAATTCTCTTCAGCTCGTCGGTTGTCGGCATCTTAAAAGTTAAATTTTAGGTACCGGTCAAAGATATGGGAATCCAGCCTGCGGGCCGGGTTAATGTTAATAAGTATGGATAATATTTCGTTTGTCCCAAGGCAATTTTAATTTCTTTTGTCCTCCCGTACCTTTATGTCAATAAAATGCAAATTCATTGAAACGTCTTGTCCTGATTTTTTCCCTTCTCTTCCTTGCAGGTCTGATGATCCGGGGGCAGGGGATACAGCGTACCGACAGCATCTGGGCCGATTCGGTATTCAGGCAGCTCAGCCCCGAACAAAGGATTGCCCAGCTTTTCATGATCAGGGCATATTCATGTAAAGATTCAACCTACAGGGACAGTCTGACCTCAGTAGTTGAGAAATTTCAGCCCGGGGGCATTTGTTTTTTCAAGGGCACACCATATGCCCAGGTCATATTCACCAACCGTCTCCAGGGTATCAGCAAGGTTCCAATGCTTGTGGCTATAGACGCTGAATGGGGACTGGGGATGAGGCTCGACAGTACCACGGCATTTCCCAGGCCCATAACCCTCGGGGCAGTTTCAGGTGACACCCTGGTTTACCTTGTCGCTTCAAGGATAGCTGAGGATTGCAGGAGGATGGGCATCCACATCAACTTCGCCCCGGTTGCCGACATCAATTGCAATCCCGGTAACCCCGTGATAAATTTCAGGTCATTCGGGGAAAACAGGTTCAGTGTAGCTTCTAAAAGCCTGAGTTACATGAAAGGCTTGCAGGATAACGGAGTTATGGCGGTGGCAAAGCATTTTCCGGGACATGGCGATACAGATATGGACTCTCACCTCACACTGCCCATCATCAGGCATACCAGGGAAAGGATGGATTCGGTCGAGCTTTATCCTTTCAAAGTACTGATCAGAAATGGGATAGAAGGCATCATGACAGCCCATCTTTTCCTCCCCTGCTATGACTCGTCAGAGAATACCGCAGCAACATTGTCAAGGCCCATTGTTAACGGGCTTCTAAAGCAGCAGCTAGGATTCAGGGGCTTTGCAGTAACCGATGCTCTTGACATGCAGGGTGTTGCCAAATTTTACAAGCCTGGAGAGATAGAACTTAAGGCTTTCCGGGCCGGGAACGACATACTGCTTCTCCCCCAGGACCTGGGAGTGGCGATCAAAGCCATCATGGCGGCTGCCGACAGCAATATCATCTCACGGTCGAGGATTGACTCGGCATGTTTCAGGATACTGATGCTGAAAAGCGGGCTTGGCGTTAGTAAAACCCCTGTCAGCACAAAAAATCTTTACCATGACCTCAACGCCCGGCCATCGCAGGTGCTCAGGAAAGAAGGCTTTGCTTCAGCACTGACGCTGGTAAAGAATGAACTCGGACTTATCCCCCTGATCTCCCCCGACAAAAGGCATATCGCTTACCTTGGCATTGGTGATAAGCCGGGGAACGAGATGTCGAAATACCTGGATACCTATGCAAAAGTCAGCAGTTACTTCCTCCCTCAGCAATTCAGCAAGGGGGTAGCCGACAGCATGACAGGCCTTCTGGCTAAATATGATGTCCTCATCATCGGTCTCCACAATATGACGGGGTATCCCACCGACAGTTTCAGGCTTTCGAGGCAGTCACTGCATATGGTTGACACCCTTTCGAAGGTTACAAGGACGGCCCTGGTTGTATTCGGCAACCCGTATTCCCTGAAACTGATCCCCGGGCACCTGCGTTCCGAATCAGTGCTCGTCGCATACCAGGATTTCCCTGTGACCCAGCTGCTGGCTGCAGAGGTGATTTTCGGGGGGATAACCGCCAGAGGCCATCTTCCTGTGAGTTCCGCCGGATTTCCTTACGGCACCGGTGAAGAGACCGCTAAAACAAGATTTTCATTCGTAATGCCCGAAGAGATAGGGTTGCCTGAACAAGCCTTAAGTATTATTGACTCAATAGTTGCGGACGGGATAGAACGTGGCGCATACCCGGGATGCCAGGTGCTCCTTGCAAAGGACGGCAAAGTCTTTTATAACAAAGCATTCGGTCATCCGCAGTATAATGATACAGTAAAAGTGAAAACCCTTGATCTTTACGATATCGCCTCGGTTACAAAAGTTGCCGCAACCACCCTGGCCATCATGAAGTTATATGATGAGGGAAGGCTTGATCCAGGCGACAGCCTCGGTAAATTCCTGGGCATGCTTGCAGGCTCAAATAAATCGGGACTGAGCATACGCGATGTCATGACCCATAAAGCCGGGTTGTTGTCGTGGATACCTTTTTACAAGGCAGTAAGCAATGCAAAAGGGTATGACACGAACATATTCAGCAGGGATTCAAGCAGCACCTTCAGGTATAAAGTCGCCTGCAATCTGTTCATCAGCGCGGCATACAGGGATACCATATTCAAACAGATCATCAGATCACCCCTGGGCGAAAAAGGCAAATACCTGTACAGCGACCTGGGGTTTTACCTGCTCAGGCTGGTCGTTGAGAAGCTCAGCGGCAAACCCTTCGACCAATACCTTGAAGAGACATTTTACCTTCCGATGGGCCTGCAAAGAACTGTTTTCAATCCTTACAGGATCTTCGCCCAGGGTGAAATAATGCCTACCGAGAATGACACTGAATTCCGGAAACAGCTGGTCAGGGGATACGTGCATGACCCGGGGGCTGCGATGCTGGGAGGTGTTTCGGGGCATGCAGGACTGTTCACAAACGCCTGTGAACTCGGGGTGATCATGCAGATGCTTCTGAACAAGGGAAGCTATGGAGGGAAGCAGTTTATAAGACCGTCAACCGTTCGCCTGTTCACGAGCTGCCAGTTTCCCGGAAGCGGGAACCGCAGGGGACTGGGCTTCGACAAGCCTCTTCAGAATTACAAGCCCGACAGTCCGGCCTGCCAGGGAGCCTCGGCTGAAAGTTTCGGGCACAGCGGGTTTACAGGAACCTATGTATGGGCCGATCCTGCAAACGGGCTGGTGTATATTTTTCTTTCAAACCGTGTCTGTTCCGATGCATCCAACCAGAAGCTGAGGGACCTTAACATCAGGACGAACATCCACCAGGCGGTATACGGGCTGTTTGAAAAATATGGAGTCAAATAATTACCTTTGCATCTCCATCAAAACCAAAAACCAAAATCAATGAAGAAATACCAGAACCTGTTCATATGGATATTTGCGATCCTGTTCACCGCTGTTTTTGCGCATTACCAGCGTTCTACAGGACCCACATATCCGTTAAAAGACAAGATCATGGTTGGAACGACCATGGTAAAATATGAACTTACAAGATCGGGCACCTGCGGAAAAGACGAACCGGTGAAAATCCTTATCGCCGACACCTCGGTGCACGGGACATTCACTTACAAACGGTATAAAAGTAATGACGCATGGACAACCATTCCCATGTCGCGTGAAGGAGAATATCTCCTCGCCTATATACCCCAGCAGCCCATGGCCGGCAAGGTTGAATACAAAGTGAGCCTGCTCAAGGGAAGTGAAACATACCAGCTCAGCAAAGACCATGATGTGATCCTCCGTTATAAAAGGAGTGTGCCATTAGGCGTGCTGATATTCCATATTTTCGTGATTTTCAGCGCTATGCTGCTTTCAACCATCACCGGGCTGCAGGCGATATTCAAAGGGAAACACGTGCGGACCTACACCTGGCTTACTGTCATCTTTTTTATTGCAGGAGGATGTATCCTGGGCCCGGTTGTCCAAAAATACGCCTTCGATGCCTATTGGACCGGATGGCCTTTCGGACATGATCTCACCGACAATAAAACCCTCATCGGGCTGATCTTCTGGATCATCGCACTGGTGGTTCAGTACCGTAAACCCGGGAACCGCACCTGGCCTGTTGTAGCAGCTATCGTATTCCTTGTCGTTTACCTGATACCTCATTCGGTGCTCGGATCGGAAATAGATTATTCCAAGCAGGCGCCGGCAACTCAGCAACAGGGGAAGTAATACTGATGTACAATGTACCATGTACAATGTACAAATGAAGAAGTGCGGTTAAGGGTTCCGTGAGATACGGATACGTGCGTCGACTGCGATCACTGAATCTTCTTTTCCCAGGAGTGGGTTGAAATCAAGTTCAATGATCTCGGGAGCGGCTTTAAGTAATGCTGAAAGCCTTACCAGGACATCAGCGAAGGCGTCTTCGCTGATCCCTTTCTTCCCCCTTGTTCCCTGTATGATCTTATATGATTTCAGGCTGCGGATCATGGCGAGGGATTCCTCTTTCGAGAGAGGTGAAAGCCCTGCTGCCACATCTTTAAGTACTTCAATAAAGATCCCTCCCATCCCGCAAAGGATCATATGGCCGAATTTTGGTTCATACTTTGCTCCCGCGAAAAGCTCGGTTCCTGAAAGCATAGGCTGTATAAGAACAGCCGTGGTATCCCTGATCTGTATCATGCGGTCGAACTCGGCAAACACAGCCTTCTCATCCCTGACGTTCAGGACGACTCCTCCCACATCCGATTTATGGACAGGCCCAACGACTTTCATCACTACCGGGAAACCAAGGCGGGCGGCTGCTTTTGAAGCATCCTCACGGGTTTTCACGACCGCCTCCCCAGCCCTTGGAATGCCGGCGGCATCCATCAGAGCCTGTATTGAAGCAGGCGGGAGATACCCTTCATCGGAGGAAGAGATAATTCTTCGGATCTCAGCGGTATTCACTTCCGGCAACTCAGGTTCTGCAGGTGCAGGAACCGGGGTGTTATATACCCTGCAAAGGGCGTCTCCAAAGCTGACTTCATCGGGGAAGAAGGTCTTGCCTTTGCCGAGGAAGTCGGAGATCTCTTCCGCAGCAGTCATCACTGAAGGCAGAATGGGGAATATAGGTTTGACCGAAGTTCTCATTTTATCGGCCAGTACTTCATAGACATCGAAAATACGGGTGAGTCCGGGTGTGCCGAAAATCACCGCCATGCCGTCGATCTCGCTGAACTGCTTGTCGCAGTAGTCAATGATGAGACCAAGCTGGCTTGCAGTGCCGGTTGCGAGGAAATCTATAGGATTACCCACAGAGGAACCTGGATAAAGCTGGGGAAGAAGTTCTTTCGCTTCAGGACTTTCTATGTGGGGTACCGACAGTCCCCCGTTTGACAAGGCATCGGTGAGCATAACTGCCGGGCCACCTGCATGGGTTATCACAGCGATGTTCTTCCCTTTCAGTTTCGGGTACATGAAGACGGACGCGACGCTGATGAGGTCTTCCCTCCCGTAGCAGCGCACTATGCCAGCCTTGCGGAATAATGCATTCACCGCAACGTCAGGGCTTGCCAGGGCTCCTGTATGCGATGAGGCAGCCCTGCTGCCTGCTTCGGAAGATCCGGCTTTGATTGCAGCTATTCTGCAGCCTTTCCTTATCAGGGATGAAGCATGCTTCAGCAGCATCTCCGGTTTTGTAATATTTTCGAGGTAGAGGAGCTTGACCGGTGCGCTGGTTTCAGGATCGTAATTCTCATCCAGGTATGCAAGGATTTCTTCTGCACCTATCTGGGCACTGTTCCCGACAGAGAAAACATTCGCAAAGGTGAGCCCGTTGGGTATGCCGGCTTCCATGATGAAGCAGGCGGTAGCACCGGAACCTGAAATGAAATCGCAGCCTTTAGGATCAAGTTTCGGCACAGGATGGGTAAAGATACCGGTATAATCAGGGGTCATCACGCCTACGCAGTTCGGCCCGATCAGGGCTCCGTTAACGCTGTTGACGGCTTCAACAAGTTGTTTCTCAAGTTCTTTCCCTGCCTGGCTTTCTTCGCTGAACCCGGCGGAAAGCACGATAAATGCACGAGTATTTTTACGGTACGCCAGTAATTCAACTGTTTCAGGGACACAGTTTGCAGCTATCGCAATAATAGCGAGATCCACATCGGGCAGATCGATCAGGTCCTTATAGCTAGTGATCCCCTGGACCTCAGATTCCTTGAGGTTTGTCACATATAACCGGCCCTTATAATTACTATCGAGCAGGTTTTTAAGAATGGCTCCTCCCGGTTTACGGGTATCATTTGATCCACCGACAACAACGATGCTTTGCGGATTCAATAGTGATTTGTTAAGCATAGGCCGTTTATAAAAATTTGACATTAGGGACAAAAGCAGCCGTCTTCCGTTTATACTCTTCCCAATCGAGTCTGCCCCTGTATTTTTTCTCCAGCATGGGGACCCCGGAAACAAAGCGCAAAAGCAGGGTTATAACGACAGGGCTGACCAGGGTGATCCAGCCCATGGGAAGATTCATGGCGTAAAAAGCAATCCCCCACCAGATGAGGGCTTCACCGAAATAATTAGGATGGCGGCATAATTCCCAGAGGCCGGTGGTTATAATCTTTCCCTTGTTTTCGGGCTTCTTTTTAAATTCCGACAGCTGGTGGTCTGCAACAGCCTCAAAGAAGAAACCAATACCGAAAACCACAAGCCCGAGGGTGTCCCAGAAACCAAGTGGCTCCTTAGAACAGAAATTAATATAGTAAACCGGGGATGCAATGATGAACATGAAAAGCCCCTGCAGCAGGAAAATCTGGAAATAGCTGCGGACAATAAAAAAATTCCAGTTCTCCCTCCATTGCCTGTATCTGAAATCCTCTCCTCTGCCCCTGTTCCTGAGGAACACATGCACACTAAGCCTGATACCCCACAGAGCCACGAGGAAAGTCACTATCCATTTCCTCAGGTCGGGTTCCGGGTTCTGGAACAGGGAATACAGGGCTATCAGGATAAACCCCGGTCCCCAGAAGATATCCACTATTGAATTGTCCCCGGCGATGAGCGCAAGAACAAATATCAGGCTCACATAAATAACAATGAGCAATGCGATTTCGGTCAGCATAATTCAGGCTTTGAACGGAATTAACCTTGAAAAAACAAAGGTAAAAAAATTATTCCAGCAAGTAGGAAATGCAGACTGCTCCCGGGCCTGTATTTGCTACCAGTACCGGTGAAACATGATCCAGGTATAAGGGTTTCTTCCCTGTAAGCCTCTCCATCTCCGTTGCATAAAAATTTGCGGTTTCAGGGTTACCGGCATGGGTGATGGTGTATTCCCAGATTTTATTCTTACTGAGCAGGCGGCTCATGTCGCGTATAACTTTATTACGGCATCCATTCGTTGTGAATGACTTGCCTGAAAGCACTGCCTTGCCCTCTTCGCTGAGTTTGATGATAGGTTTCAGGTCAAGCTTGCGGGCAATAAAACTCTTCATCGGGCTGACACGTCCGCTGCGGATAATATATTTCAGGGTGGGCACGCTCACCCGGATCCCCGATTTTCCTATCCATCCTTTAATCCTGGAGGTAAGCTCTTCGGGAGTAATGCCGTCTTCAATAGCCTTTGCAGCACGGACCATGATCAGTCCAAGAGCCCCGGTAAGAACCTTTGAATCGAAAACCTCTATGCTTTTTCCAGTACGTGCAGCAACATCCCTGGCAGCTATGGAAGAGTTACTGTAAGTGCCGCTTAAACCGGATGAAAGATGCACGCCGAAAATATTTTTATAATTCGTGCTCAGGTATTCAAATTTATTCTGGAAATCTTTTGCAGAGGGCTGGGATGTTGTTGGACTTATCTCAGATTGTTCCAGCCTCTGGTAAAATTTTTCGGGATTGATTGTAAGCCTGTCGATGTAATATGTTTCCCCGAAATGCAGGTTCAGCGGCACAATATGGATCTGGTACCGTTCTATCAGTTCTTTCGGCAAATCGCAGGTCGAATCGGTCATCAGTGCAATATCCGATTTACGATCCACACGTATTGCGTTCTGGAAGACCATGTCGTCGACCTTCTGATAGGTGATCTCGCCAAACCTTTGAAGTTGGGCCATGACCTCAATCGGATGGTCGGTATGTATATGGACCCTTAATTTTGTACGGGATCCTGCAACAACCAATGAATCCCCTGAATGCTCGAGGTAAGAGCGGATCTTTTTAAGGTCGAGATCCTGTCCATTGATGAGGGCTTCGGTACAAAACCTGAATGTGATCACCTCATGCTGAATTTCAACTTCTTCCAAATCACTCTGGTCGGCATGCGTGGTGATTGCCGTTTCGGGTTGTCCCAGGGTGAAAAAATCCTTTATTCCTTCAAGAAAGAAAACAAAACCTTTGGCGCCGGCATCCACCACATGCGATTTGGCAAGAACTTCGAGCTTCCTGGTTGTAGCCGCAAGAGATTCCAGGGCTTTGTTATAGGCTTCGATGAGCAGACGGATGAAATCATCGATCCTGTCCTTGATACTGTCGAGATGCTCGGCCCACTCTTTAATGACTGTAAGTATGGTACCTTCAACCGGGTTGGCAATGGCATCATAGGCATAGGCTACAGCTTTCTTCATGCTTTCGGCGAAGGATTTGATATCCATGGTACTTGCCGAACTCAGTTCATTACTGAAACCATAAAGAAATTGTGCAAAAATGATCCCCGAATTCCCTCTTGCCCCGCTGAGTGCAGCATCGGCCATGGCTACCGCCGTTTGTTTGAGATTGTCGGTGGGGATGATGGCATCCATGATAGACCTCATGGTGGATGCCAGGTTGGTGCCGGTATCGGCATCAGCAACAGGAAATACGTTAATTTTATTCAGGAGCTTTTGCTGCTCAAATATCCTTTGGGCACCGGCAAGGAAAGAGTGATAAAGCTGCTTGCCGTCCAATTCCTTAATTTTCTGATAGACTTCAGTCAATAGCGGGAATTTTTAATTAAGGTGCAAAGGTAGTCAAAATGAAAAACATACTCCCCCATCATTCCTGGTTAAGGCCTGTAAGCTTGTAAATTTAACATTTTTTAAGAGAACCTGATTGCTTTTACGGGGTTGATCTTTGTGATAATAAATGAAGGTATGACAAGCATAAGGTAGCAGGCAAAAACAGATATCACGTTGAGCATGAATATATTAAAAATATCAAGATGAACCGGCACTACCGATACATAATACGATTCCTGGGGCAGCCCGATAATACCAAACTTTAGCTGAAGCAGGCAAAGCACGAACCCTAACAGGTTACCGATACCTATGCCCCAGCCAAGGATATAAAGGGCATGGTACATAAAGATCTTACGGGTACGGCGGTTTGAAAGCCCCAGTGCTTTCAGCACTCCTATCATCGAAGTCCTCTCAAGGATCAGTATCAGCAGGGTCGATATCATAGTAATAGCCGATACGGCTATCATCAGCGAAAGAATGATCACCACGTTCATATCCTGGAGTGCAAGCCAGTCGAAGATCTGGGGGTACATCTGGTAGATCGTTGACGCATCAAGCTGGAAGCCGATCTGGTGATATACATATTTGCCCATTGTCTCCACATCCCTGAAATCCCTGAGAACTATCTCAAAACCTCCCACCTGCCCTGGATTCCAGCCATTTATTTTCTGTATGTGGACCAGGTTCCCGATGACATACAGTTTGTCGAACTCGTCAAGACCTGTTTCATAGATCCCAGCCACCCTGAATTTCCTTCCCACAGTATGATCCCCTACGATGAAGTACATCCTCACAGGGTCATTTACTTTCATTTCCAGAAGGTCGGCCAGGGACCTTGAAATGATCACATCATTCTTTTGCGCGGTGTCGGCGTACGACGGGATATGCCCCTGCACCATCCTTTTTGAGAAAAAGCCCCAGTCATACTCGTCGCCTACCCCTTTCAGCACCACTCCCTGTATCTGTCCCGAAGTGCGTATAATCCCCGCCTTGGTGGCATAAACCTGGATATGGTTTATTTTCGGATGAAGCCGGAGGGCGGGAAGGAAAGCCTGCTGCTTTTCGACAGGAAATGGCACGAGGCTTGTGTTTTCCGAAAACCTTGTGACCTGGATATGTCCTGCAAATCCTATAACTTTATCGCGGATTTCCTGCTGGAAGCCGGTGAGTATTGCGATTGAAACGAACATAATGGTCAGGCTCAACGCAATAGACAATATAGAAATCCTGATCACGGGGCGGGAGTAATTACCCCTGCTGCCTTTGATCATCCGGCGGGCAATAAAGAGATCGGTATTCAAGTTAATTGAAATATCTTTACAAAAATAGAAAACTTATTCCATGCTTAACAGAACGAAGATCCTCCTTATCATTTCTATCCTGGTTATCACCGCCTGCGGCGGGATGTCCATGGCCCAGGTGAAGCCGGCCGATTACCAGACTGAAAAATATTTCAAGATCCTTCACGGGAAGAAGATTGGCGTTGTTGCCAACGCCTCATCGGTCATAGGCAGTACAAATATCGTAGACACACTTCTGCGTTCAGGTATAACCGTAAAGGTTGTTTTTTCTCCTGAGCATGGTTTCAGGTTGAAGGAAGAAGCCGGGGTAATAAGCTATGATTATAATGATCCCCAGACAGGAGTGAGGGTCATCTCCCTTTACGGCATAAAGAAAAAACCTGCCGCCATGGACCTTGACGGGCTTGACATGGTGGTATTCGACCTCCAGGATGTAGGCACCAGGTTCTATACCTATATAAGCACCTTAAGCCTGGTGATGGAAGCCTGTGCCGAAAACCATATAGCTGTGCTTATACTCGACAGGCCCAATCCCAATGCGTTTTATATTGACGGGCCTGTACTTGACCTTAAGTACAAATCATTCGTAGGCATGCATCCGGTACCCGTGGTATACGGCATGACCATCGGTGAATATGGAAAAATGGTGAACGGAGAAGGATGGCTCAAGGATGGAGTAAGCTGCGACCTGAGCGTTCTCCCGATAGAGAATTATACTCACGACACTCCCTGGTTCCCGAAAGCAAAACCCTCTCCCAACCTGACGACTGACAATTCGATACTGCTTTATCCCTCGCTCTGCTTTTTCGAAGGCACCGTGATCAGCGTAGGCAGGGGAACCGAAACCCCGTTCGAGGTATACGGCCATCCCGGTTTGCAGGGTTACCAATACAGTTTCACACCCCAGGCGATCAAGGGTATGGATTCAAAACCAATGTACAAAGAAAAGACCTGTTTCGGTGAAGACCTGAGGCATTACTATGCTGAGAATCCCTCTGAAAAAGGGAAGATCAAACTCTCATGGCTGATAAAGGCATATAACTCCCTCGGCAGCAGGCCTGATTTTTTCAACCCTTATTTCGACCAGATCGCCGGCAACTCCATATTGCAGGATCTCATCACCAAGGGCAAAAAAGAAGAGGTCATCCGCAGCACCTGGCAGCCGGGAATTGACGCATTTAAGAAGATAAGGGCGAGGTATTTGCTTTACCCGTGAACCGTGAACCGTGAACCGTGATCCGTGATCCGTGAACCGTGAATCGGGTCACGAGTCATGAGTCGCGAGTCACGCGGTGCGGCCGGGGTAGACTTTCAAGGCTGCGTCGAGGCACTTCATCGAAGCATGAAGGTCATCCACATTCAGAACATAACTGATACGAACCTCATCGATTCCGCGGCCTTTGGTTGAGTAAAATCCTGTACCTGGTGCGAGCATCACGGTTTTGCCGTCTATGCTGAATTCCTGAAGCAGCCACTGGCAGAATTTATCAGAATCATCGATGGGAAGCCTGGCCATGGCATAAAACGCACCGCCGGGATTCGGGCAGAAGCATCCGTCCATTTTATTGATGGATTCCACAACAACATCACGGCGCAGGAGGTATTCGTCGAGCACATGTTCAATATATGAATGGGGTGTGCTGATGGCTTCTTCCCCTATGATCTGGCCGAAGGTAGGCGGGCTGAGCCTGGCCTGGGCGAACTTCATTGCAGTGGACATCACCTGCTTGTTGTGAGATATCATGACGCCGATACGGGCTCCGCAGGCGCTGTAACGCTTAGAGATGGAATCGAGCAGGACCACGTTCTGTTCGATACCTTTCAGGTTCATTACCGAGAAATGCTCCTTGCCGTCGTATACGAATTCGCGGTACACCTCATCGGCGAACAAATACAAGTCATGCTTAAGGACTATCTCTTTCAGGAGTTCCAGTTCTTCCCTTGAATACAGGTAACCGGTAGGGTTATTCGGGTTGCACACCATGATGGCCTTTGTCTTTGGCGTGATGGCTTTTTCGAAAGCCGACATCGGGGGCAGAGCAAAACCATTATCAATGGTCGAGTCGATTGGTTTTACAACGACTCCTGCAGCAACGGAGAAACCATTATAGTTAGCGTAAAAAGGTTCCGGGATGATGATCTCATCACCGGGGTTCATGCAGCTGAACATAGCAAACATGATAGCTTCGCTGCCTCCGGTAGTCACGATCATTTCTTCGGGACTTACATCGATATTGCAGGTCTTGTAATATTCGGCCAGTTTTTTGCGGTATGAAGGGATACCGGCAGAGTGGCTGTATTCAATCACCTTTATGTCGGTATGCCGGATCTTGTCCATGGCATTTTCGGGGGTCGGAATATCGGGCTGCCCGATATTCAGGTGATACACTTTAATGCCCTTTTTCTTGGCTTCATCAGAGAACGGGACGAGTTTACGGATCGGGGAAGGAGGACACATCTGTCCACGGGTAGAAATAGCAGGCATGGTTTCAGGTTTTGGATAAAGCAGCAAAGCCAGCTTTTAGGGCTGGCTGACTGCAATAGGGTTAATCTCTATTTACTTGCTGACCGGGGTTGCGCCCTGATCATTCTGTTTTTCAGGTGTTGTAGTAGCCGGTTTAGCAACGACAGTCCCTTTGATCGTCAGCCTGACCGTGCTGGTCTTGGCATTGGAGTTAACGGTGATTGTCTTGTTGACAGGCCCTATGTTATTGGTATTATACGTCACCTTGATCACATCGCTTTTGCCAGGCAGAACAGGTTCCTGCGGCCAGGAAGCGGTGGTACATCCGCATGATGTGAGGGGTTTGGAAAGGATAAGAGGTTCTTTGCCGGTATTCGTGAGCTTGAACTCACAATTGCCGTCGGCACCCTGGTAGATCGTGCCGTAATCATGAACCAGTTTATCAAATGAGATTTCAGGGGCATTGGGGTCTACCGGTTTAACCTGGGCAGCATCCTGGGCATTTACTGCAAATGCAGCGAACATAAGGAACAGGACTGAAAGCAAAATTTTTTGCATATTATTCTGATTTGTAGGGTTTATGAATTGGATAGCAAAAGTATATAAAAAATGTTTTCCGAAGGGATTAAAACGTTAATATTTTATAAAGACATTATACTAACTGGACTTACTTCCGGCATTTTGAGATCACATGATATTGTCAAGGATTTCCATCAGCTCTTCGAGTTTGAAAGGTTTTGTAATATAGGTGTTGAATCCGGCCTGGTAGCATTTTTCTTCATCATCCTCATCGGCATTGGCAGTAATAGCGCATATATGGATGGGCTTTTCAAGCGGGCGGGTTTGTTCCACCTGCCTGATTTCCCGGGTTGCTTCCATGCCGTCCTGTTCGGGCATGAAGATATCCATCAGGATAAGATCGTACTTGTTCTTTTTGAACATTTCGACCGCGATACGGCCATCGCCAGCGATGTCGATAGAGTGGCCCAGTTTGCTCAGGGTAACCTGTGCAACCTTCTGGTTGATCAGGTTATCTTCGGCCAGGAGTATCCTGAGCTTTCGTGCCTCATGCCTGGCAAGAGGCGGTGCCGGGGCCTGAAACAGTATCTTTTCATTTTTATGGGTGACAGCATTGAACATGGCTGCTGCAAGTTCCATTGGCAGGTATGGGCGTTTCAGTAAGGCATTGAACCCCATGGCTTCAACTTTATGGTGGATGGAAGTAGCTGAATAATGAAGCAATATTTTATTTACACTTTCCCAGGCCTGGTTTGGGCTGAAGGCACCCTGGGACAGGGCAACAGCTTCATTGTCAACAACAACCAGGTCTATTGGTTTTTTAATCCGGTTCCTGTGCGAAAGTTCCAGCAATCCGTCGGTCAGAGTGGGCATGTATTCTGTTTCGCATTCCAGTCGGCCAAGCAGGTCGAGAAGCATGCCCGACCTTGACTGATGAGGGTCTATAACCATCACTTTCAATCCCTTTACTTTCGGATCAGCAGCGGGTGCTTCTGAACCCGGAACCTTATCCAACAGCACATTAAAAATAAAAGTGGACCCTTTTCCCGGCTGGCTTTCAACGTATACATCGCCCTTCATTTTCCTGATCAGATACTGGGCAATGGCAAGCCCGAGCCCGCTTCCGCCATATTTGCCGGTTGAAGGACTGATCTTTTTAAACGAGGTGAAGATGTGCTTAATAGCCTCTTCCGAAATTCCAATACCTGAATCCGTCACCTTGAACTGTAAATTGACGGTTTCATCATCCCAGGAAAGGAAGTGAGCTGTAATCGTGATCTCCCCTGTATCGGTGAATTTCACACCATTGTCGGCAAACACCCTCAGCACCTGTTTCAGGCGTGCAGGATCACCTCTTACAAGAAGTGGTATATTGGGGTCGATATTCGACAGCACCTCCAGCTCTTTCTCCACGGCTTCGGGAATGAGGGTGGCGATAAGGTCATCAATGAGTTCATAGATGCTGAAAACCGAGTTGCTGAGTTCGATCTGCCCGGCTTCAATTTTCAGAAAATCCATGATAGTATTGAACACCGTCAGCAGGTTTGTGGCAGAATCAACGATAATCTCAAGGTATTCCTTTTGTTCAGGTGTAAGCTCCGACTGCTTCAGGATCTCGGCCATTCCCACAACTCCCGATAAAGGCGTATATATCTCGTGGGCCATATTGGCGAGAAATGAACTTTTGGCCTTATTGGCTTCATCGGCTTTTTCGAACTCGTAAAGAAGTTTCTTTTCATGCACTTTTTTGCGCTCTACATCCATCGTCACACCAAGCAGCCTCAAAGGTTTGCCGAGGATATCCTTTTCAACGACCCGGCCTTTGTCGAACACCCATTTCCATTCGCCTGAACCCGTTTTCAGCCTGTATTCCATCTCAAAAAACGGCTTGGACCCGTTAAGATGCATGTCAAGGTTCGCTTTCACTTCATGCACATCATCAGGGTGGATCATTGCAATAAAAGCAGAATAAGTGGCAGGCAGGTTATCGCTACCCAGGCCCATAAGTAAAGCCATGTTGCTGCTGCACTCCAGTTTCCCGCTTTTATAGTCCCAGTCCCACCATGCCAGTAAGCTTGCTTCAAAAGCCAGGACCAGGCGCTCATTCGCCAGGTTCAGGTCGCTGTAGATCTGCTGCAGGCGATCGTTCGATTTCTGGTAGGTCCTCTGAATCTCCTCCCATTGCATGGATGCAAGTCTAACCACCTTGAGTTCCGACTCAAGCTGCTGGATTCTCTGTTTCAGATCTTCTGACATGATCGCTGGCTTATGTTAAGCGTTTATTTTCTTTTTTTCTCAGGATAAATGATGTCAAGTCCGCAACGCAGGTTTGAAAGATAGCGTATGGCATCATCAACAAATTTTTCAGGGATCAACGATCCATGCTGGGGAAGGATGGCCTTGACCCTGACACCTTTCAAACGTTCGACAAATCCCCTTGCTGCAATATTACTTGCCATGTAATCAAGGTGAAAAAGGTTCATCTTGAACTCATGCCCGCGAAAATCACTGATCACGAGTTTCCAGTCCATATCCAGGGCAGCCCAGATATCCCCTGAAAATAAAAACGAAGAAGTTTCGTCGTAAGTGGTAAAAGCGCCCGGGAAATGCAGGAAGGGAGCTTCGATAAACCTCAGGCGTCGGCCCGAAGAAAAAGTATAGGCCGGGGTCTCGGTGATATTGAAAAAACTGTAATCCTCACGCCCGTAGTGCGAAATGAGGATGTTGGTACGGGTGCTCGTGACGACTTTCATCTCGGGATTTACATCCAGCCAATGCACCATTGAACCGGCCACATCAGGGTCCTGGTGGCAAAGGATCTGGGCCGAAACATGAGCCGGGTCAATGATCTGTTCTACCCTGCGCCTGATAAAACCGAAAGCATCAGCACCTCCCGGGTCGACAATGATCGCCTCGTCCCCATCGGTGATCAGGTAGGTATTACAGCGGAATGCAGAGTTTTCAGGAGTTCCGAGCCAGTATACAGAGTGATAATCATTCTGGTATAAAGGGGTGGGCCGCTCCAGTTTTTCTTCCTGGAAATTGATTAATCCGGCCAGATCAATAGTGTTGCTCATAGTATGTCATTTTGTATTATCATGAAGCCCGCATTCTTTTTTTGAAGCGCTTTCCCACCACCAGCGCCCTGCCCTGAAATCCTCACCCGGCATCACCGCCCTTGTACACGGCAGGCAACCTATGCTCGGAAATCCCTTGTCATGAAGACTGTTGTAAGGGATCTTATCTGCCCGAATCGCAGCCCAAACCTGGTCGTGGGTCCATTCAAACAAAGGGTTAAGCTTTATCATCGAATAGGTTTCATCCCAGCCAACCATGCCGATACCGCTTCTTGCCTCCGACTGTTCCCGCCTGAGGCCCGTGATCCATACCTTCATTCCCTCCAGCGCGCGCCTGAGAGGTTCTATTTTACGCACATTACAGCATTGCTTACGGTTTTCAACACTCTCGTAAAAGAGGTTGATGCCTTTGGTGTTGACCATCTTTTCAACAGATCCGGCATCAGGGAAAAACACTTCTATCTTTAAATTGTATTTCTGTTCTGTTATGTGGATGAGTTCGTATGTCTCTTCAAACAACCTGCCCGTGTCAAGAGTAAATATTCGGATTGCTTTTAAAGTTTTGGAAAGAAAATGTGCAAGAAGCTGGTCTTCAGCCCCCAGGCTTGTCGAAAAAATGCAACCACCGGGAAAAAGCCTGTTGAAATATTCAATAACCCTTAAGGGGTCGGCCCCCTCTAAGTCTTTATTATATTGATCTGTAATATTTTCCATAAAACATCCCACTCAGGCAGATTTCAGAATGTGAAATTATAAAAATCCAGAGGCGGAAACAAATTATACCGTAGAAATTAAAATGTAATTTTGAAAAAAAATAAAAGATGAGGGTTCATTTTATCGCTATAGGCGGAAGCGCAATGCATAATCTTGCAATGGCATTGCATAATAAGGGGTACCATGTGAGCGGCTCCGACGACGAAATCTTTGAACCTTCCAAAAGCCGGCTTAAGAAGCTGGGGCTGCTCCCTCAAACCGAGGGCTGGGATGTTTCAAGGATCAGCACTGAACTCGATGCAGTCATCCTGGGCATGCATGCAAAGGCTGATAACCCTGAGCTTTTAAAAGCAAAGGAAATCGGGTTGAAAATATTCTCGTATCCCGAATACCTGTATGAGCAGTCGAAAGACAAAAAGCGCGTAGTCATAGGCGGGAGCCACGGAAAGACCACCATTACCGCGATGATACTGCATGTTCTTAAGGCTGCAGGGATAGACTGCGACTATATGGTGGGGGCCCAGCTCGAAGGTTTCGATGTGATGGTGAAGCTGAGTGAAAAAGCAGGCATTGTGATCTTCGAAGGCGACGAATATCTAACCTCTCCTATTGACACGAGGCCAAAGTTCCACCTCTATAAACCCGACATCGCGCTGCTGAGCGGGGTGGCCTGGGATCATATCAATGTATTCCCCACTTTTGAGAATTACGTAGCTCAGTTCACCGAATTCATCCGGCTGATCACAATCCACGGCACCCTGATCTGGTGCGCCGATGACGAGACCTTATGCCGGATAAGTCCTGAAGCCAGGACCGATATCAAGCTGATCCCCTATTCGGTTCCCGAATATTTTATCAATGACGGAGTCAGTTCCCTCATAGTTCATGGAAAAATCTGGCCTATGAAAGTCTTCGGCAGGCATAACCTGATGAACATGAAAGGGGCATATTGGGTTTGCCGTGAACTCGGGATTTCCGATGAGCTGTTTTTAACATCGATACAGACCTTCCAGGGGGCATCGAAGCGGCTGGAACTTGTCGCAGGAAATAAAAACACCATGGTCTACAAGGATTTCGCCCATGCACCCTCCAAGGTAAAAGCCACCCTGAACGCGGTAAGGGAGCAGTATCCATCGAGAACCGTTACAGCTTGCCTGGAACTTCATACCTACAGCAGTCTCAGCAAGGAATTTCTGGGGCATTACCTGCACAGCCTCGATGAAGCCGATGTTCCAATGGTCTATTTCAACCCCCATGCAATCCAGCTGAAACGACTTCCACCTATTACAGAAGAACAGGTAAAAGAAGGATTCGGAAATCCAAAGCTGAAAGTATTCACAGATTCAAAAAAGCTTCAGGATGAACTTCTCTCGATGGACTGGAAAAATTCGGCACTGTTGCTTATGAGCAGCGGAAACTACGACGGAGTGGACATAGCGCGATTAGCCGGGGAGATCGTGGGATAGTATTATGTACAATGTACATCCCAATTAGCCGTTCATCGAGATCAGGAACTCCTCGTTCGTATTGGTGAATTTAATCTTCTCCTTCAGGAATTCCATTGCTTCGATAGGGTTCATATCGGCCAGGTGGTTACGGAGTATCCAGATACGGCCGAGAACATCCTTATCAAGAAGCAGATCCTCACGCCTGGTGCTGGATGCAACAATATCCACGGCAGGCCAGATCCTCTTGTTCGAAAGTTTCCTGTCGAGCTGAAGTTCCATATTACCAGTTCCCTTGAATTCTTCGAAGATGACTTCGTCCATCTTGGAGCCGGTGTCGGTAAGAGCCGTTGCGATGATGGTAAGCGATCCTCCGTTCTCGATCTGGCGTGCTGCGCCGAAGAAGCGTTTTGGTTTCTGCAGGGCATTGGCTTCAACGCCGCCAGAAAGAACTTTACCTGAAGCAGGTGCAACCGTGTTATAAGCACGGGCAAGACGGGTTATCGAGTCAAGCAGGATGACCACGTCATGGCCGCATTCTACCAGCCTTTTGGCTTTCTCAAGGACGATGTTCGAGATCCTTGCATGACGGTCGGCTGGTTCGTCAAAAGTTGAAGAAATGACTTCAGCCCTAACGCTTCTCTGCATATCGGTGACTTCCTCGGGACGTTCGTCGATCAGCAAAACGATCATATAAACATCGGGATGGTTGGCTGCGATGGCGTTGGCAATTTCCTTCAGAAGAACGGTTTTACCAGTCTTGGGCTGGGCCACGATCAAACCGCGCTGTCCGAAACCAATGGGTGCGAACATATCGATGATACGGGTTGACATGCTGCAGTCGGGATGGCCTGTGAGTTTGAATTTCTTCATCGGGAACAGCGGGGTAAGAAAATCAAATGGGATCCTGTCACGGACTTCCTCGGGTGTACGGCCGTTGATGAGTTCAACCTTGATCAGAGGGAAATACTTCTCCCCTTCCTTGGGCGGACGGATGGTGCCGCGAACCGAGTCGCCGGTCTTCAGGCCGAACAGCTTGATCTGGGACTGTGAAACATAAATATCATCAGGTGAATTCAGGTAATTATAATCGGAAGAACGGAGGAAACCGTAGCCATCGGCCATGATCTCAAGCACTCCTTCACTGGTGATGATCCCTTCGAATTCCCATGAGTATTCTTCCCTGGGTTCCCTGGGCTCACGTGACTCTCGCGGCTCCCTTTGATCCCTTTGTTCCCTGGGGAACTTACGCTGGAAATCTTTTCCGCGACGGTCGTCCATTGACAGCTGGCTCTGGGCTTCAGGGCTGCCCGAACCGGGTGATTCGAGGATCTCGCTCTGGTTCCCCATAGCAATAGCAGGAGTTTCGGATTTTACTTCCTCACGGCTGTTGTCGTTGAATTGTTCAAAAGTGTTCGTGGATACCGGTGCGGGGTTATATTCGGAATTTTCCTGTACCTGCTTTTCCTGCTCAGGCTTTGCAGGAGCAGGCTCTGCCCCGGGAATATCCTGGTTCAAAGGACGTTCCTTGGGAACGAAATTACGTTTCTCCCTTGGTACAAAACCAGGTTTGTCCCTGCGTACGAAATTCTGTTTATCACGCGGAACATAAGCCGGCTTTTCCTTAGGAACAAAAGCCGGTTTATCGCCCTGGGGAGCGGCAGGTTTTTCAAGCTGCGGAACTTCCGGTTTATCATTTGCTGCAGGGTCAGGCTTGTCCTGCTTCGGCTGATCGGAACTCTTTTTGGGTCTGCCCCTGAAACGGCGGACCTGGTTCTGCTCCTGTTCCTTTTCCAGGATATCCTGGCTGGGATTGAGGGCCTGGTGATCGAGGATCTTATAAATAAGTTCCTGCTTTTCAAGTTTGTCAACTTTGGGAATATTCAACTGGCGTCCAATTTCCCTTAACTCGTTCAGCTCTTTGCTGTCGAGTGATATAATATCATACATGTAAAAAATGAATTTGGTTTAGGATTACCATTAAATCGAATGAATGGAATGGTGTTTAAAGAATTGTTTAGTGAAAATACTTTGAGATATGATGGGAACGATATCCGCTGCAAATATACGATATAAATTTCCAATGTCAAAAATATTTCCTGCTTTCCTAAAAATTGCCGAACTTTGCGAGGTATAAAATAATTGCAGTTTATGATCCAACGTATTCAAAGCCTGTTTCTTGCAATCGCCGCTGCAGCTGCGGTGCTGATGCTTTTCTTTCCCATAGCCGATTTTTTCAGCGGCACCGAACTCGGAAACTATAAACTCCTGGCCACAGGGCTCAAATGCATGGATCCCAACCCGAGATTCCTTACCGCCTCCTGGTATGGCTATCCTCTTTTAGCCCTGGTCTCGGTATGCATAATACTCCCAATCCTAACCCTGTTCCTTTATAAAAACCGCCAGCTCCAGATAAAAATACTTGCATTCAACATCCTGATTACCATTGTCCTGGTAATAGTTGTCCTGATGTACTACATGAGTTCTGTACAGAAACTTACCGGCATCCAGCCTGCTTACCAGTTCGGTGCCTTCTGCCCTCTTATCAGCCTGATCTTCCTTGTACTTGCCAACCGTTACATCCGCAAGGATGAAAACCTGGTGAGATCAGCCGACAGGCTCCGCTAAGTTTATCTTTGAATATCCAGTACCTCAAGGTCTTTCATGTCCTTTCCTTCTATTTTCAGCCTCACTGCCGTTATGGACTGGTGCAAGCCGTAGCTGCCGGCAGCGCCGGGGTTGATATGCAGCAATGAATGTTTATGATCATAGATCACTTTGAGGATGTGAGAGTGGCCGCAAACGAACAGCCCGGGTTTTTCAAGTTCTATTAATTTTTTTGACTGCGGATGATATCTTCCCGGGTATCCGCCGATGTGGGTCATGAGGACTTTCAGGTTTTCGACCTGGAATACAAGGGCTTCGGGGCATAATACCCGTACATCAGTACCGTCGATATTACCGTAAACAGCCCTTAATGCTGCAACTTTTCTCAGGCCGGTGATCACTTCGGCAGAGCCGATATCGCCGGCATGCCAGATTTCATCAACGCCTTTCAGGAATTCGCTGATTTTCGGCAGCAGCCTGCCGTGGGTGTCGGAGATTATGCCTATGCGGGTCATGATTGTTGAAAACTGGATGCCAAAAGTACGATTACGTCGTTAATATGACAGCGGAAATTGTTACTTTTACAACATTAAAAATGCATTCCTTACGAGCTTGAAGTGCATCCCGCGAAAATTTTACACCGCCGCTTGCGCTCGCAAGCTTGCACCGCCGCTACGGTGCAGCGGAGCGATGTTATGATGTGTTTCGCAGGCAAAATGGAAGCTCCTTGCACCTGATGCGGCTTGTGTAAGTTGCTTCGCTTGAATAAAAATAAAATCGTATTTTAGACTGATGCAAGAAGCTTTAATCATCGTAACCGGCCTGATAGTAATTGCAGGGTTTGGCATAATTATTTTCCGCCTCCGACCCAAGTTACAGGATATATCCGCTCCTGACATCGACGCCTTACGCAAACAGTCTGAAGCATTGAATTCTGCGAAGATAACGGCGGAAGAACGGGGCAGGATGCTGGACCAGCAGAACGTTGCATTACAGCTGCAGCTGAAAGAGAAAGAAACACTGATCAACGAGCTCGGTTCACAGCTATCGCGCAAAACCACCGAAAATGAGGGCCTGGTTGAAAAGTTGTCCACCTTAAAAAAAGATATAGAGAAGCTCCAGGATAATTTCAGGAACGAGTTCAGGAACCTTGCGAATGAAATCCTTGAAGAGAAAACGAAGAAATTCACCGAGCAGAACAGGACAAAACTGGATGAGATACTCAAACCCCTGAGCGAAAAGATAAAGGACTTTGAGAAGAAGGTAGATGACACCTACGACAAGGAATCGAAACAGAGGTTTTCTCTGGAAAAGGAGATCAAAAACCTGGCCGAGCTCAACCAGCAGATCAGCAAGGAGGCGAACAACCTTACCCATGCGCTTAAGGGACAGACCAAAACCCAGGGGAACTGGGGTGAGATCATTCTCGAGAGCATACTTGAGAAGTCGGGGCTGGTGCGCGACAGGGAATATTTCGTTCAGGCCAGTTACACCAACGAGCAGGGAAAACGCCTGCAGCCCGACATTATCATTGCATATCCCGGCGAACGCAGCCTGGTAGTGGATTCCAAGGTCTCGCTTCTTGCATACGAACGGTTCTCATCGGCCGAGACCAAGGAGGAACAGGATAAGGCCCTGAAAGACCACCTGCTTTCGGTCAGGACCCATATCGCGGAACTCAGCTCGAAGAACTACCAGGACCTTTACCAGCTGAAAGGCCTGGATTTCGTGATCCTCTTCATGCCGGTCGAACCTGCGTATCTTATTGCCATGCAGGCCGAACCCGATTTGTGGTCCTACGCCTATGAACGAAGGGTGTTGCTCATCAGCCCGACGAATCTCATCGCAGTGCTGCGCATGATATCAAACCTCTGGAGGGTGGAGTACCAGAACAAGAACGCCGTTGAGATCGCAAGGCAAAGCGCCGACCTCCTCGATAAATTCGTAGGTTTTCTTGAGGACCTGGAAGATGTTGGGCGTAAACTGGAACAGACAAGGCAGAGTTACGATGCTTCAATAAACAAACTCAGTACGGGTAAGGGAAACCTCATCCGCCGTGCTGAAAAAATAAAAGAACTGGGTGCGAAACCCTCGAAAGAGATACCGAAGAACCTGCTTGACAGGGCCGAAGAATGATGTACCATGTACGATGTACAAATGAGGAGAAAACATTGGTACATTGTAATTTGTAATTTGTAATTTGTAATTAAAAGAATATGCCAAAAGAACAATACATATACGGGATACGGCCGGCAATCGAAGCGATACGGGCGGGTAAACAGGTAGATAAGCTGCTGATACAGAACGGTCTTAAAGGACCCGGTTTTCACGAACTGTTTGCGCTGGTGAAGGAGGTTGAGATACCTTACCAGTTCGTTCCGGTTGAGAAGCTGAACAGGCAGTCGAAACAGAACCACCAGGGGGTGATCGCATACCTTACCGAGATTGTATACCAGAAGCTGGAGGACCTGATCCCGTTTATTTTTGAGCAGGGGCGGACTCCCCTGATCCTGGTGCTGGACCAGGTTACCGATGTGCGCAATGCAGGTGCTATTGCCCGTACGGCAGCCTGTTCGGGTGCCGACGCGATGGTGATCTCGATGTATGGCTCGGCCCAGCTCAATTCCGATGCGGTGAAGACTTCGGCAGGGGCTTTGTACACCCTACCCGTGGTAAGATCGGCCAACCTCAAGGACAGTCTGAAATTCCTGAAGGACAGCGGGCTTGCTATAGTCGCCGCCACTGAGAAGGCAGAGAAGAATTACACGGAAGCAAAGTTCACAGGACCCGTGGCTATCATCATGGGATCGGAAGACAAAGGGATTTCGGGCGAATACCTTAAATTTGCCGACGAGCAGGTGAGCATACCCATCAGGGGCGACATTTCTTCGCTCAATGTTTCGGTAGCCAGCGGCATACTCCTTTATGAAGCAGTTCGTCAACGCAATAATGTAGCAGAATGAAGTACATTTACCGATTCACGCCTGAAATAATTTTACTTTTTTTCATCTGTATGTTTTTCGGATTCAAATCGCCCGAAAAGCCCTGGGACAGGGTTATCAACAGCGATGGAAAAGCATACTACGCTTACCTTCCGGCAATTTTCATCCATCATAATTTCGAATACAAGTTCGTTGAGGATTACGAATGGGTGTATTATCCCCACGACAAAGCCGCGTTCAAGGAATTCAGGATGAAAGCCGGGAATAATGTCGTCAACAAAACCTATCCGGGGATGGCGGTGGTTTGGACTCCTTTCTTTTTAACAGCGCATTTTGTAGCTTACCTGGAGCTTTCTCCAACCGACGGCTACTCCCCTCCCTACCAGTTCATGATCGCCTTTGCTTCACTCTTCTTTTTATGGCTTGGAGCGAGAACCCTGATGAGGCTCCTGATGAAATTCGGGGCATCGGCTAAGAATGCGGCTTTCATTGCAGCCGTGATCGCTATAGGGACCAACCTCCTGTATTACACTATCACCGAAGGCTCGATGACCCATGTGTATTCCTTCGCCCTCATCACGAGTTTCCTGCTCACCACCTATAATCTCACCCATACCGAAAAGACCAGATGGTTCGGGATCTCGATGTTCCTGCTGGCATTGATCATACTGATACGCCCTACCAATGCGCTGGTGCTGCTGCTCGTGCCATTTGTCGCCGGGACCAGTGAACGAATAACCTCGACCTTCGCCCGGCTCAAAGCCGCGAAGTCATCCGCAGTCAAAGGAATTATTATTTTTTTACTGCTGATGTTCATTCCCTTCCTCCTCTGGTACCTGCAATGCGGCAAATGGGTAGTTTATTCATACGGCGACGAAGGATTTCATTTCATGAAACCATATTTCTTCAGCATACTGGGAAGTTATAACAGGGGCTGGTTTATTTACACCCCTGTAGCTTTTGTTGCTATGTTCGGGTTCATAGGCCTTTACCGGAAAAGCTGGTTCCATGCAGCAGTACTGCTCATTTTCCTGGTCATCTTCACCTACGTGGCATCAAGCTGGTGGGTATGGTATTACGCCTCGAAATGCGGGCAAAGGATTTTCATCGACCTATACGCCGTATTGGGGATTCTGCTGGTTTTCCTGTATATGAACTTCAAATCTGTCGCCATGCGGCGCAGCCTCACCGCCCTGCTCATCGCGCTGTGTGCCCTCAACATCTTCCAGTATTACCAGCATACCAAATGGATATTCCCTCCGTATGTCATCACCTCCGAGATCTTCTGGGATTCATTCTTCAGCACCGATAAAACTGCAAAGGCATACATACCAAAAGACGCGATAGTCGCGGTAAGGACCTATTCCAACGACATGGAAAAGGAGCTGCCGTGGATGAACAACCGAAGCCGTACCAACCTCGCTTCCTTTAGCGGGAGCTGGTCGTCAAAGGCAGATACGATACTGCCTTACAGTTCGGGAATGGAAGTGAAGCCCGACAGTATTTTTACCACGGCCAACCGCATCATACGGGTCACTGCTATGGTGCTTGCGCCGAAAGAGCGCACCGACGCCACCCTGGTTGCCGATTTCAGCTCAGGAGGCAAAGGGATCAGCTACAACCCGGTCTACCTCGAGACCTTTATCCGTCCTGATGAATGGGTGAAGGTGCAGGTTGCATTTTATATACCTTCGGATCTTCCGAAGGACGCTGTTGCCAAAGTTTATTTTTACAACCCGGCGAGGTACCTTCCCATTTTCATTGATGACATGACGGTGGATTACATCTCCCTTAAAGACGAGGCGGATTACAAGAAAATTGAAGGAGTCGTGTTACCGGCACATTAAAGAAGCACTGCATGAATCAGCCATTTTCGGAACGTACCATAGAACTTGACAAGGTTGCGGTTTACCAGAACGAGAACCTTATACTGGCGAACGTAAGCCTTTCGATCAGCAAGGGTGAGTTTGTTTACCTTATCGGCCGTACAGGAAGCGGCAAAAGCAGCCTGCTTAAGACGATTTATGCCGAACTCCCTATGAGGAACGGCACAGCAAGGGTCGTAGGCTACGACCTTAGGCGAATACATTACAATGATGTGCCGTTTTTAAGAAGGAAGCTTGGGATAGTGTTCCAGGATTTCCAGCTGCTTACCGACCGCACCGTAAGTGAGAACCTGCTGTTCGTGATGCGTGCTACAGGCTGGAAAGACAAGCGGCAGATGCAGAAACGCCTGATGGAAGTGTTGGCGAAGTCAAGCCTTGGAAACAAAGGCAACAAAATGCCCCACCAGCTGAGCGGAGGAGAGCAGCAGAGAGTGGCTATTGCCAGGGCTTTGGTGAATGATCCCGAGATCATCCTTGCCGACGAACCAACAGGCAACCTCGATCCCGAGAGTTCCGAAGGCATTATCAGCCTATTGATGGATATCAGCAGGACCGGCCGCGCTGTAGTGGTTGCCACGCATAATTACGGCCTCATCGACAAGTACCCTGCCCGTATGCTGATATGCGAAAACGGCAAGGTGATACCGGCTGCCAGCCTGCCGGGTTAAACCTGTTTGCCTCTCCCGAACAATTTTCCTGCAAGGTAACCCATAGGGATATAAGCCACGACCAGGTCAAGCACAGTAAACCATAATGGCGAAGGAAGCATCACGATATTCATAATCCCTCCTACCAGGAAGAATACTCCGATACTCAGCGCAAACCACATTCTGCGGCTGCTTGCAATAAACGCAGATAATATTGCTCCAACGAAGGTTCCCAGGGCATGGGCCAGGAATGGAAACAAAAAATTAATGGGGGTGAACAGGTGCATTGAAGCCTTCAGACCTTCCATTGTTGTGACATCGGCACCTGCAGGAGCCGGTACTAATTTACCCCCTATCTCAACCAGGGCCATATTCAGGGCACCACCGACAAGCAGGCCTGCGATCACTGCCAGGATGTTTCGTATAATTGGTTTCATCATGATCAATTGTTTTATTTAATCTAAATAAAATGCAAAGATATGAATCTAATCTTTATGAGCCGAAACAACAATATCAGTCTCAGCTGTTCAAGCAACGCTATGCATTATCAGATTCGAAGACAATTAATGAACTCATGAAGGCATAAGTCAATAAACTGGTATTAACCACAGGGCAGAGCCCTGGACCCGTGTTCCGCCCCAGAGGCGGGGAATTTGCCGGGAGTGATTAAACAATTAATTACTAACTATTGATATTTTCCTGATAGTATTAACTTTACGGAAAAATAAAGAAACATGAATGCCGCTCATTTCCATTTAATGTTCAACCATTTACCTATCGTTGGACTCGGTTTTGCCATTCTATTCAATCTTGTTGCCATCCTGAGGAAAAGTGAAGAACTGGTAAAGCTTTCCTGCTGGTTCTATATCCTTATCGGTCTGTTATCGGTTTTAGCTGTTTTCACTGGTGACGGGGCCGGTGAGATCGTTAAAACTTACCCGGGGATCAGCAACGATGCCATCGAATACCATGAGACCTGGGGATATATTTTCTTTTACGGCCTCGTTGTTGTTGGAGTCGGCTCCATGGCAGCATTATGGTTTTCAAGGAAAAATGCCATCCACCTGAAGAAAATCAACATTGCGGCACTCATCATTTCGGTTTTACTTTTGTTTTTTGCATACCAGGCTGGCACAACCGGAGGCAAGATCAGGCATCCCGAAATTGAACAGGGAGCTTTCAGGAAAAGCTGATGTTTTACAATCACTTACAAGTTTTAATCAAAGCAACATGAACATCTTGATTTTAGGAGCAACGGGGCGCACAGGAAATATCTTTGCAAAGATCGCCACTGAAAACGACCACCAGGTAACCGCAATTGTGAGAGATAAAAACCGGGGCAAGCTCCCAAAGGTCAATTACATTGAGGGTTCCCCGACTGATGGACATTTGTTGGAGAATTCGTTGAAAGGAATAGACGCAGTCGTGGTGTCATTGAATATTAACCGCACATCCGATAATCCATTCGCAAAAGTCATTTCACCGCTGACCCTTATATCGGATTCAGTGAAGGCATTGATCCCGGCTATGGAAAAGAACAATGTCAGAAGGATTATAACCATCTCCGGATCAGGGGTTGGAGATTCGTGGAAGAATATGCCGCTGATCGCGAGGCTGCTGATCAAAAACAGTAATATTATGAGGGCTTACGAAGATCACGACCGGCAGGAACAGCTGGTAAGAAACTCAGGTCTCGACTGGACCATAGCAAGGCCTGTGATGCTAAGCAATAAGGAATCTGACAGTTATAAAACAACGCCAGGAAAACCTAATGGCGGCAACATCAGCCGGGCCGGGGTTGCAAAATTTGCACTCGATTCCCTTGAAAGCGGTAAACATATCAGGGAAGTGGTAACTTTGTTTTCATAAAATTAAACGGATAAGGCGAAAACCGGTAAAAGAGTAGTCGGTATTAACAATTCGGATTATGCATCTTTTAGCTATTTCATTGCTGACAATACTTGCAGGCACGCTGTTGCTGGCAAAATTCAAGAAAGAGAACCAGGAAAAAATTTTCAGGTGTATCTCATGGTTCTTCATCGTAGTCGGATTCCTGCTGTTCCTCGGATTTATTGCAGGCGGCATCTGCAAATTGAAGCATCATTGTTTTAACCGACATCACGGTTTCAGGTATGAAATGATGGGAAGAGTTCATGGCTGCGGCTCTCCTGAGATGATGGGAAGAGGCCCCGGATGCGGCCCCGGCATGATGATGGGAAGAGGGCCTGGTTGCGGCCCCATGGGAATGAAAGAGGGAGGCCCCGGTGCTGAAACTGAAATAAAAGAATCCGATCTGCCAAAGGAAGTTTCGGCTTCCGTGGCAAAGAATTTTGCAGGCTTTAAGATCTCAGACGTTTCCAAAATGGACACCCCCGATAAAGGGGTTTGCTACGAGATGGATGTCAATAATGGGAAGGAAGGTTTTGAAGTTACGTTCTCCTCTAAAGGCGATATCCTCAGCAAGCATCCTTTAAAGAAAGAAGAGAAAGAAGATAAGGACTGATCATAATAACCGCCAGGATCTTGGCAACATTGTTCTCAACCTCATCCAGGTATTCCTTCAGGTTCGTTCGGAGTTCGGTAAAATTTGCCGCATTCATGGTAAACAAATGTTTAACCAGGTATAAATATAAGTACTTTTTTAGTAACTTAATTGTGCCAATTTCACTTTTCTGCGGATGAGAGTGCATGAATCTTCAGGTATTCAATACTCTTAATCCCTCGAACCGCAAAAAGTGATAGCCTTGCCGTAAAAAAAACGGATGGCCCGCAAATTGCATGCCATCCGTCAGAAAATCAATAAATTTCAATCACCATTCACCATTCACGATTCACGGTTCACGATTCACGATTCACGGTTCACGGTTCACGTCCCCAGCGTCGCCACCATCACGGCTTTGATCGTATGCAGGCGGTTTTCGGCTTCGTCGAACACGATGGATGCTTCCGATTCGAAAACTTCCTCGGTGACTTCCAGTCCGTCGAGCTTGTATTTCTTGAAAATATCAAGACCAAGCTCGGTATCCTTATTATGGAAGGCCGGGAGACAGTGCATGAATTTCACTTTGGGATTGCCGGTAGCTTTCATCAGCTTTGCATTCACCTGGTAAGGCAGCATCAGCTTGATACGTTCATCCCAGGCCTCTTTGGATTCGCCCATGGAAACCCATACATCGGTATAAACGAAATCTACACCTTTTACAGCCTCATTCAGCTTTTCGGTAAGCGTGATCTTTGCCCCTGTTGATTTAGCGATCTCTTTGGCGATCTTAACCAGGCTTTCCTCGGGCCAGAATTTCTTAGGCGCGAAAGCCCTGAAATCCATTCCCATTTTCGCAGCGCCAACCATGAGCGAGTTCCCCATATTGTTGCGGGCGTCGCCGCAGTATACAAAAGAAACCTGGTGCAGTGGTTTGTCGCTATGCTCAATCATGGTCATGAAATCGGCCAGGATCTGGGTTGGGTGGAATTCGTTGGTAAGCCCGTTCCAAACGGGAACGCCGGCATATTCGGCAAGTTCCTCAACGATCTTCTGTCCGAAACCGCGGTATTCGATACCGTCGTACATACGGCCAAGCACCCGGGCGGTATCCTTCATCGTTTCCTTCTTCCCGATATGCGAACCCTCGGGGCCGAGGTAAGTTACGTTAGCTCCCTGGTCGTAAGCGGCGGTTTCAAAAGCGCAGCGTGTGCGGGTCGAAGCCTTTTCGAAGATCAGTGCGATGTTCTTACCTTTCAGCCTCTGCTGTTCGGTTCCTGAGTATTTTGCCTTCTTGAGGTCAATTGCCAGGTCAAGCAAAAAGCGCATTTCCCGGGGAGTGAAATCCAGCTCCTTTAAAAAATTCCTGTTTCTGAGATTGAATGCCATAGTGTTGTGTTTTTATAATAAGATTATTGACTGCGGATTACGGGCTGCAAAGATAGAAAAAGGATGTACCATGTACAATGTACAAAGTACAAATGGTTCGGAATATAACTATTGACTGCGGATGAGGGAGCGTCGGATTACAACGCCTTTTCGAGGATCTCCCGGCTTGTTTCCAGGTCGTGGTCTCCTGCTTCGCCCAGGGAGGTAAACCCGTGGGCCTTAAGATGTTCAACTAAAATATCGACCTGTTCGGGCTTGATACCATGCTCCGAAAGACGCGTTTTCAAACCCAGGCTTTCAAAAAAGTCACGGGTCTTATTAATCGCCAGGGTGATCTTTTCGTCCTCGCTGCCGGCGGTGATGTTCCATACCCTATCGGCATACTGAAGAAGCTTGGCGTGCTTCTTTTTTCGCCGCACTTCAAGTAAGGCCGGCAGGATGATGGCTAATGTTTGTGCATGGTCAATCCCGAACAAATGGGTAAGCTCATGCCCTATCATATGCGTGGCCCAGTCCTGGGGCACACCAGCCCCGATGAAGCCGTTGAGAGCCATCGTTGCGTTCCAGTAGAGGTTTGCCCTGGCATCGTAGTTTTCGGGTTCTGCAATGTTCGTTGACCCGATCTCAACAAGGGTCTGAAGAATTCCTTCGGCCATCCTGTCCTGCAACCTGGCATCAACCGGGTAGGTAAGGTACTGCTCGGTAGTATGCACGAATGCGTCAACGACCCCGTTGGCAACCTGTATCTTCGGAAGTGTAAACGAAAGAGAAGGATCAAGGATTGAAAATACAGGGAACGTCATTTCGCTCTTGAATGGAAATTTTCCGTGAGCGTAAGTGACCACTCCCCCGCTGTTCATTTCCGAGCCCGTGGCAGGTAAGGTAAGGACAGCTGCAAACGGAATGACTTTTTCAACTTCTGCAGGAGTGATCGGCCTGAATCCCGCTTTCAGGATTTCCAGTGGATCTCCCTTATAGCCGGATGCCAGGCAGATGAACTTGGTTCCGTCGATGACCGAGCCCCCTCCCACTGCAAGGATGAAATCGATCTTTTCCTTTCTTACCACTGCAGAGGCTTTCATCAGGGTCACATAACGCGGATTCGGCTCTATGCCCCCGAACTCCAGGACCTTCCTGTTTCCCAGGACTTTTTTCACCTTTTCGATCAGCCCGCTTTTTACCGCGCTTCCGCCTCCATAGGTTATAAGAACCACGGCATCGGCCGGAACATATTTGTCAATACTGTCAAGTTTATCCTTCCCGAAGATGATACGGGTAGGGTTGTACAATTCAAAATTCATCATAATAATATCTCCTGTTAGTTAATCTCTTCCGATAAATTCCCCTCTCCCGGGATGGAACCCGGGTCCAGGGCTCAGCCCCGGGGTTAATAACGCGTTATTTCATTTTCCTGTCATTTTCTGAAGGTTCTCGGGGTACCTTCCGCCCTGTATTTTGATCATCGAAGAAGCTTCTGCTATCTCATGAAGGTCGTCGGCGGTCAATTCTATTTCTACGGCGGCTATATTTTCTTCAAAAAGCTCCGGTTTCTTAGTCCCGGGAATAGGCACTATCCAGGGCTTTTGGGCGAGCAGCCAGGCAAGCGCAATCTGCGCCGGAGTTGCATTTTTGCGTACAGCAATCCCTTTAAGCAGGTCGACCAGCACCTGGTTTGCCTTTCGCGCTTCGGGAGTAAACCGCGGAAGGTTGGTACGGAAGTCATTGGCATCGAAAGTGGTATTCTCGTCGATCTTGCCGGTAAGGAAACCACGGCCCAGCGGGCTATATGGCACGAAGCCTATCCCTAGTTCCTCAACCGTGGGTATGATTTCAGCTTCAGGCTCCCGCCACCATAAGGAATATTCGCTCTGCAGGGCAGTAACCTCCTGTTCTGCATGAGCCTGGCGGATCGATTTCACGCTCGCCTCCGAAAGCCCGAAATATCTCACCTTGCCTTCGCTGATCAGGTCTTTTACAGTCCCGGCAACATCTTCCATTGGGATATTCGGATCAACCCTGTGCTGGTAAAACAGGTCGATGACATCGGTCCTGAGCCTTTTAAGTGAAGCCTCAGCTACCTCCCTGATATGTTTCGGATGACTGTCGAGCCCTATCCATTTCGGACCACCGGCAGGATCCAGCTTAAAGCCGAACTTGGTCGCGATCACGACTTGTTTGCGGAGAGGTGCCAGCGCTTCGCCAAGCAGTTCTTCGTTGATGAACGGTCCGTAGACTTCCGCAGTGTCAAAAAAGTTAACACCGCAATCAACGGCGGTCCAAAGTAAAGAGATCATTTCCTTTTTATCGCCCGGCTGGCCGTAAGAATAGCTCATCCCCATGCAGCCGAGCCCCAGGGCCGAAACTTCGGGCCCGTTTTTCCCAAGCTTGCGCAGTTTTATCTTTGTTGCCATGATTATACCTTAAAATTAAACTGCAAAGTTCAGTTAAAGCCGGCACATTAAACAACAATAATCGAACAAAAATTACGAAAGTCAAACACAGGTGACCCGGGATTTGATTTAGCCCTTTTTTCCGGTGCTGACGGCTCTTTTGAACCACTGTTTGATCTTCGGCAGTAGATTATATTTTTGAACCAGTTCTTTGCCCACCAGGGCTGCTCCAACCCAGAAGATACTTGTTGAAACTATAAGAACAGGGTAGATAACGGCATATTGTTTCAGGGTGAGTTTTAAGAATGGCAGGATGAAGATCACCCCCCAGATGATCCACGTTAACAGGATCAGGGAAACCCCGAGGATACGCTGGAATTTACGTTTCATTTACCACGATTTATAAAATTTGTTTCACTGCTTCCGCAACCCCGGTAACGGGCATTTTACACATCTTATCCCGGCAGACATAAATAGTCGTCGGGCCCTTAACAGGTTTGCCTTGAAGAATGGGCAGTTGCCCTTCTTCCCTGCCCCCGCATAAGAAAACATTTGGTAAGTAGTACCGGTCGAACTCCCTGCGTTTCGATAAAAAATCGTCACCGGCAATGACAACTTCATAAGGATCGCAGGCAAACCAGGCCATTAAGATATCCCAGTTGGCATAGTATGCACCTCCCTGCAACGTATCTTGTTTAATGTTGTTCAGCATCTTTTTCGACCTGGCCAGGTAGTCGTCGTTATAAAACATACGCCCGAGGATGAATAAATTCTTTGCCATGACTGAATTGGCTGAAGGAATTACATTATCGGCAATTTCCATTTTCCTGGCTAACAATGCAGGGTCAAGATCAGAGGTGTAAAAAAACATACCTCTACGCTCATCGTAAAAATGAGCCAGGGCATAGGCCGTCAAATGCCCTGCTTCAACCAGCCATTTCTCATCGAACGAAGCCTGGTAGAGGCCGATGAATGCATCTATGGTAAAGGCATAATCATCAAGGAAGCCATTGATCGGGGACCTGCCGGTTTTAAAATTCCGGTCCAGGCGATCATCGGGGTGTTTAAGGTTTTGCAGGATGAAGTGGGCATTGCTGGCCGCGGAACTCAGGAACGCTTCATCGTCAAAAACCCTGTAAGCATCAACATAGCCCTTCAGCATCATAGCATTCCAGGATGTAAGGATTTTATCATCAAGGGCCGGACGTATCCTTTTGCTGCGTTCGTTCAGCAGGATCATCTTTGCTTCTTTAATCCTGTTCATCAATTCAGGTTCCGGCAGGTTGTATATCCCTGCCAGGTCTTTACCCTGTATGGTCCTGTACAGGATATTGTTCCCGTTCTCCCAGTTGCCATCTTCGGTAACACTGTAATAATCTATGACCAAACCGGCATCGTTGTTCAATATTCTTTTCAGTTCATCATATTTCCACGCATAAAACCTGCCTTCTTCACCCTCGCTGTCGGCATCAAGTGAAGAATAAAAGGCGCCTTCGGCGGATGTCAGTTCCCGTTTAACAAATGCAGTGGTTTCATAAGCGACCGCTTTGTATCCGGGGTTCTTAGTTAGCTGGTATGCCTTCGAGTAAAGGCTCACCAACTGGGCATTGTCGTACAACATCTTTTCAAAATGGGGGACTTTCCATAAAGCATCTGTAGAATAGCGGGCGAATCCCCCTCCAAGCTGGTCATAGATCCCGCCTTCAGACATTTTATCGAGGGTGGTAGCCACAGCATCCAGGGCATCAGCATCCCCGCTGAGAAAATGGTATTGCAGCAAAAACTCATAGCTTACCGGCAATGGAAATTTCGGGGCACGATGCAGTCCGCCGTTGATAAAATCAATGCCCTTCTTCCAGTTTGAAAAGATCAAAGCCAGGTCGTCCATGGTGAATTCCGCTGTCTCTTTGTTTTCATGAATCAGTTCACTCCCCCTGATCCCATCAGTCAGTGATTTAGCCTGTTGCTCGGCCTCGCCTGGATTTTTCCGTACAAAATCCAGGACCTGTTCCAGCATTGCAATCCACCTTTGTTTCGGAAAATAAGTGCCCCCGTAAACAGGTCTTCCATCGGGCAGGCAAATTACATTCAAAGGCCATCCTCCTGATCCTGTAATCAATTGCACCGCATTCATATACACCTGGTCAACATCAGGCCGTTCTTCCCTGTCCACTTTAACAGCAACGAAGTTATCATTCATGAACCCGGCAACTTCCTCGTCCCCGAAACACTCAAGTTCCATCACATGGCACCAGTGGCAGGCTGCATATCCTATGCTTACGAGTAACAATTTGCTTCCTGTTTTTGCTTTCAGCAAGGCTTCTTCACCCCAGGGATGCCAGTTTACCGGGTTGTGTGCATGCTGCAGGAGGTATGGGCTGCTTTCGTTGATCAGGCTGTTCGTAAACCCATGCCCTTCTGATGTATTGTCGAATATGCTCATTTTCAGATGTTTAAAATAAAGCCCGAACATTTTCGCAGGCTTGTCCGCGACTACTAAATTACGTGATTTTGTATCTAATTACCCGGGCTTATTTCAATAATTAACCACAGGCCATTCAATGCTGCTGAATAATTTTTCCTAACTTCGGGAATCCAAACGCAGCAAACCATGAAAACCCTTTACCTCCTTATTTTTATGTTCGTGTGGATGCCGGTCTTCGCGCAGATCGACGACCCGTTCGACGAATCGAATGAAGCCGAAGCCACCGGTATAAAGGCAGCCCCACTCCAGGAAGTGTTCAGGCAATACTGGGATAGGTGGGGCAAAGGGCATCCACGCATCAGCCAGGAAGAGTTTATCGCCTGCCTCAAGAATCCCGACTACGGCGCCGAGCCTTCGGCGGCATTGGTGGCCCTTCTCAAGTCAATAAAAGCCGCCAAAATCGGCGATATCAGCCTTGACGAGGCTGTTAGCCGGAGCAAGGGAAAAATGACATCAGCCTACCTGAATAACATCAAAAAGATCAACGGCATCAACCGGCAGCTGTTTGCCAACGGCAGTCCAACCTTTAACCTGATGCAGCAGGGACCTGCAGGCGACTGTTATTTTTTCTCGGGCACAGGCTGGATAGTGACCTACCGCATCGAGGAGATAAGCCGTTGCATCAAAACCATGGGAAAGGAGAAATATGGAGTGAAATTTCCCGGATCGCTCCCGGTTATTGTGACAGCTCCCACCGATGCCGAGATGGCTTTCAACGATTCCCCTTCCACCCTCTCCGACGGTTTATGGATGCCGGTGCTTGAGAAAGCGCTGGGGGTTGTGGAGGGAATGACCAATGAAAAACGCGGGGAGATCCCCGATCCCACCGCCCGTATCGACCTTGGCGGAAGCGGGGTCACCGATGTGAAACTGTGGACAGGCCACGAAGTTATCGACTACAAGTTCGGCGTGAATGCCGGCCGCCGCGAGGTGAGGGAAGCCCTGATCCGGATGAGAGAGCACCGGCTGATGGCCCAGGCTTCGGTCCCCAAGAATCCCAAAGGCAAGCTGCCTTCGCATCATGTGTACGCCATCATGGATTTCGATCCTAAGACCGAGATGCTCACCGTGTGGAACCCCTGGGGCACCAGCTGGAAGCCCAAAGGCCCCGATTCACCTGAGAACGGTTACACCCGCGACCATGGCATCTTCCACATCAGCCTCGATGATTTCATGCTGATCTTTTATTATATGGCGGTGGAGAATCCCTGAGACTGAAATGCCTGAAAATTGTTGGTTATTTAGATTTTGTCTAATTTTGCATAAAAACAATTAATTCATTCAAAATGAACACAGTGAAGCATAATACCTTGACCATGCTGCTGTTGTCAGTTACAATGGCCGCATTCACTGTCAGCTGCAATCGCACACAGCAGGAAACAGCACAGGCAGGAAAAATCTTCAAAGGCGATATCAAGCTTGATGTGCGTGATTCGAAAGCTGACTGGGCGCCATATATCCGCAAGCAGGCACCCGAAGGTTCTCCAAACATCCTGTTTATACTTTATGATGATACCGGTTTGGGCGCATGGTCACCTTATGGCGGGAGGATCAACATGCCAACCCTGGATAAACTCGCTGCCGATGGATTAACTTATACCCAATGGCATACTGTTGCACTCTGTTCACCGACCCGTTCATGTATCAATACCGGCCGTAACCACAACCTGAACGGAATGGGTGCGATCACCGAGGGCTCGAACGGGTTTCCCGGCTACTGCTGCCAGTTGCCGCCCCAGGCCGCTACCATGGCACAGATCCTGAATGATAACGGCTGGAGCACTTTCTGGTTAGGCAAGGATCATAATGTTCCGGAAACCGACCTTTCGGCCGGTTCAAATAAAAGCCAATGGCCCCTCCAACAAGGGTTTGACCGTTTCTATGGATTTATCGGGGGTGAAACAAACCAGTACTATCCGGACCTCACCGAAGACAATCATGCTATTGACCAGCCGTACGGACCTGAGCAGGGTTATCATTTATCGAAAGACCTTGCCGACCAGGCTATCAGGATGCTCGGGGATCAGAAATCAGCCAACCCTTCAAAACCCTGGTTCATGTGGTACTGCCCGGGAGCCAACCATGCCCCCCACCAGGCGCCTGCTGATTATATTGCAAAATATAAAGGCAAATTTGACGACGGCTACGATGCTTACCGCAAATGGTTGTTGCCCCGCATGGTTGCGAAAGGGATAATGCCAAAGGACACCAAACTCACCGATTTCAACCCTATGCCGAAAGACCAGGAAAACCCTGCAGATTTTGTACGTCCCTGGGAAACACTGAACCCCGACGAAAAGAAGCTGTTCTCGCGTTTATGCGAAGTGTATGCCGGGTTCTCGGAATACACCGATGTTCAGATTGGCAGGCTCGTCGATTACCTGAAAGAGACCGGGCAGTATGATAACACCGTCATCTTTTATGCAGCCGATAACGGGGCTTCGGGAGAAGGCACGCCCAACGGATCGGTCAATGAAAACAAATTCTTTAACGGCTTCCCCGACGACATGGCCGAGAACATGAAGCTGATCAATGAGCTGGGCGGTCCGAATACCTACGAGCATTACCCGACAGGCTGGGCGGCAGCATTTTCAACACCGTTCAAGATGTTCAAGCGCTATTCGAATTATTCAGGCGGCACTGCAGACCCGCTGGTGATCTGCTGGCCCAAAGGCATCAAGGCAAAAGGAGAGATCCGCAACCAGTATCATCATGCAGTGGATATCGTGCCAACCGTACTTGAAATTTGCGGACTTGAAATGCCCAAAGTTTACAGGGGAGTTGAACAATACCCCTTATCAGGAGTTTCGATGAAATACACTTTCGACGCCAAGCCCGATGATCCTACCCAAAAACATGTACAATACTACACCATGCTTGGCACCCGCGCCATCTGGCAGGATGGATGGAAAGCAGTGGCAGTGCATGCGCCCCTCACCGGCAAGGGCCACTTTGACCAGGATAAATGGGAACTTTACCATACCGACGTGGATCGTTCAGAATCAACCGACCTGGCAAAGGAAAACCCGGAAAAGCTGGAAGCCTTGAAAAAACTCTACCTCGAGGAAGCGAACAAGAATTTTGCCTTGCCGCTGGATGACCGTTCTGCAACGGATATTTTAACCATGGAGAGGCCCACCGAAGAAAAACCAAGGGACGTTTACACCTATTATCCCCATACCAGTGCGGTACCCGAAGCCGTTGCGGTCAGCATCAGGGGCAAATCATACAAGATCCTGGCCAGTGTCGACATCACCGATGCCAACGCAAGCGGTGTGATTTTTGCCCACGGTTCACGCTTCGGGGGCCACAGCCTCTTCATCAAAGACCATAAATTATACTACGTCTATAATTTCCTCGGCATTACCGAGCAACAGATGGTATCGGCTGCAATCAAGCCCGGCAAATACACCTTCGGCATGGAGTTTACAAAAGAAAAAACAGGCCAGCACGGGGAATCACTGGGGACAGCTAAACTTTACATCAACGACAAAGAAGTTGCAACCGCCCCCCTGACGGTGCAAGTAGGCAAATTCACGCTTGTAGGCGACGGCCTCTGTGTAGGTTTTGACAGCGGGGACCCTGTAAGCAAGCTGTATAAATCACCCGGTGAGTTCAAAGGAGGCACCATTGCCTTTGTAAAAGTCAGCACCGGCAAGGAGAAATACAGTGAACTATCGGCAGATGCTGCAAGAGTTTTTGCGGAGGAATAAGCTAATCGGCCATCATTCCCGCTCCTGTTAACTGATCACTGGTGAGGGTTCATTATTCACCAGTCAAGACAACCTTGACCCTCCCCACCAGGATAAAATATGCTTTCACCGAAGCTGGGGTGATCTGTATTTTCTCCGGGTCGAGGCGGTCTATGGAGCCGTTGATTTTGAAGTTTTCGACCGAGCGGTTTTCGCGAAGAGAAGCAGCCACCGCGGCACGCGCCGAACGCAGTTGCTCACCTACCGGGAAGACCAGTTTGGAGCGGAGTTTCTGCACCAGGGGTGAGTGAAACAGCCAGGAAGCCGTCTTCACCGCTACATTCTTCGTAGCCACTGAGAAATCGAGGCCCGAGAGCTCGATCGACAGTGAATCCTTGTTGAACACTGGCGTCCCCGCCAGGTAGATCGTGCCTTTTACGGTGCCTTCCACCGGGAGCTCCACGATGAGTTTATCCCCTTGTCCGTAGATGCTGATATCCCTGACGACCACCTTGTAACGCCCGTAACTCATGGTGTAACCACGCATAGTCGTCCGCGCAAGCGAATTAATATAAGAAAGAGGAATATCGAGGCTGAGGTTGATATTGAACTGTTCGGGAAGGGCCGATGTGAGTTTGAGAGGCGGTAGCACGGGGTTCACGGTAAATGCAGGTTCCCGCCCGTAATAAAGCTCGACCAGCGCCTTAAGCCCCAGGGAAGAGAGCATGTTCCCGCCCTTCCCCTGTATGGGCACCGAACTCAGTTCGGCGGGGCTCAGTTTAAGCCAGAGCGAATCCGCCGCCGACACCAGCACCGGATTTTGCATCTGAGTCCAGGCATCGCCCACAATCTTCCGCAGGTCCACAGCCGACTTCACCGACTTATCAATCCCTTTCGCAATATCCCCCAGGCTGCCTTTCAGCAGGATGTCGGAAATCAGCGGCAAAGGCAGGTCGAAGCCTGCGAAAGAAACCGTAGGCGTTTTGATCCAGTCATAGCCATCGGGCAGTGTCACGGTGGCAAGGCTCCAGTCCCTGTTGATGTTCAGCTTCGTTTTGAACTTCAGGGCCACCGCCGCATCCGCATCTTTAATGTCGCCGAGGCTCATGCCAAGCAACTGAAGGCCAATCCGCTTCCGCAGGTAGATCTTCAGAGGCACACGGTACGTGAGGAAATTATTTTCGAAACCCACATCGATACTATCGAGTTTCGAAGCAAACAGCATGAGGTTATCCCTGTCGTTATCGTCAAAGCTCGTATCGGCATACAGCTGGCCCGAAAGCCGTTTATTCACCAGCTTTTTCAGCTGCACCTGGTTCACCTCCAGGGGAATATTGATATTTGAATACTGCGGATGATATTCCGGCGCATCATAGCGCTCGGCCGGCTTCTCGACCTTTATCGTCCGGCAGGCGGAGCTTGCGAGCAGAAGCAGGAGGGCCGGCAGGAAACATTTCAACGAGAACCCGTTCATCATCATCTTCTTTCTGAGTAGGTTAACAAGCATGAAATTAAGGTCGAAAATTACGAAAACGCAGTGTACTCTCCCAATGCCGGATTCATCTCGTTCTGAACAACCTCTGATCAAACGGAAATTCTTCCTTATTGATGACTTTGATCTTATGAAATTCAGGATGGGCGGGGTTGATGAGGATATTGAAATCTCCTTTTACCACTGCAGAAGGGATCCTGAGCAGGCAATGTTTGTTCGATCTTACGAATTCGTCGCCGATTTTTCGGGTAGCAAGTACCGACGGATGGCTATTCCAGTTTGGGGGAAGCTCCGATTCTTTAACGATATGAAGGCTGCAGTCATCAGGAATGAAAATGGCAAGCATGAAAAAACCTGAGGGCAGGGTAGCATAGGAGAAATGTACGGCGACCTCTGCCATTGCAAGTGAACGGTTCGCAGATGTGTAGATTAGTTCAGTGCCGGGTGAATTCCAGCGGGCTCCCTTTAAAGCAGCCCCGGCACCTGATAAACGTTGGCCAAATTTTCCCCGCTGAAGTCTGAAAATCTCCATCAGGCGAAAATTCCCTGGTCAATCCTTGTAAGTTCACCGGCTACCAGGTCCTTACCATAGGAATCATGAAGAAGGTCCATGGGTTTTTGCCTTCCCAGGGCCTGGTTGGGAGTTTCAAGCCAGAGCCTGAATTGTTCACCGGAATCAAAAATATCCAGTCCAAGCCTGGTCACTTCGGCGAGCTCAATGATCTTTTCCGAATGAATGGCTTTGAATTTTCGCTTCGAATCACGGTAACGCAAGAGCGATTTGGTCGAGATATCCAGCATTTCACTCCACTGGGTTAAGGTGAACGGACTTATCTTCCGGAGAAGCTCGAAAAAATCAAAAGGGATACCTTCCCTGATGACAAGGACCAGCAGCATTCGGTCAGAAAAAAGATTGTCAAAGGTAAGGCCTCCTGATACCAGCTGATAGTTGTTTTTTTTGCCTGCATCCTGCAGGTACTTTCTAAGCAATACATTCAATTGTCTGGGGATTTCCCCGACCATTCCCTGTTCCTCTTTTTTCACATTAGTTTTCATACGAATGGAACTTTGTCTGCAAAGATAAGACAAATGTCCGGCAATATCAATACTTTTCATAAGAAAATATTAATGGTTCATCCTTAATCCCCCCTTTATCGGAAAGTGATATCATTTTCACGGGAAAGTTCAGGGAGAAATTACGGTTTAGACCGTTTTCACATACTTACCTTCCTAAGCGATAGCCTTTCCGCAAGAATCCTGTCACATTCCCTATATTTGTAAAGATGCTTAGGTATAAACAAAAACTAAAATAACCTCACCTGATGAAAGTAATAGCAATAAACGGAAGTCCGAAGAAAGAAGGGACCACCTTTCATGCCCTGAGCCTTGTTGGAGATGAACTGCTTGCAGTCGGTGTTGAGTTCGAGATGCTGCATATAGGGCATAAGCTGCTCCACGGCTGCACCGCATGCGGTAAATGTGTCGAAAACAAAGATGAAAAATGCAGCCTCGGAGCCGACGGACTCAATGAGTGGATACAGCTCATAATAGCAGCCGACGGACTCATACTGGGCTCGCCGGTTCATTATTCGGGCATAGGTGGCACGATGAAGTGTTTCCTCGACAGATTGTTTTACGTTTCAGGCGCAAACGGCAACCTGTTCAGGCATAAGGTCGGGGCAGCGGTAGTAGCGGTAAGGCGCACAGGCGGTTCGGCCACCCTGGATCATTTGTACCATTACCTCACCTATGCCGAAATGCTGGTGGCGACTTCCAATTACTATAACGTTATCCACGGAAGAACGCCCAGGGAAGTCTTCCAGGACACAGAAGGTGTTCAAACCATGAGGGTCCTTGGCAAAAATATGGCCTGGCTGATGAAGATGAAGGAAGCAACATCTGGCACAATCCAGGCCCCCTTACAGGAAAAGAAGATTATCACGAATTTCATCCGCTAGAAGCCAAAGCCCGACTAATGCTCCAGTATCCTGCGGAAAGCCGCGGAAAAACCTTCCACAGGAGCCTCTGAATCCTGGTTTACCACGATAATGAGGGCGATTTTCTTTACTGTATTGTAAAGCACATGGGAATTATACCCGCGTATGGTCCCCGGATGCCCCACCCAGTTGCCCGCTTTCTCCAGGCAGAACCCGTAATCATCAATGAAATTAAACCGTTCTGCTTTCATTTTTTCCGAAAGCAGGGCCCCGTTTGCATCAGCTTTGGCCCATATCTTCATATCCGGAATTGTTGAGATCATGATCCCTGCTGAGTAACCCCAGGACGGGTTCCAGTTGGTGGCATCCATGCATGTTCCGTAAAAATAGGTGTACCCGTGAAGATAAGGTGCAAACAGGTACATCGAAGCAGGCCAGAAAGTTTCATGAAGGTTCATCGGCCTTATCACTTTTTCCTCTATGACCTGGCTTACGGCCTTCCCTGTCACCTTTTCCAACAGCAACCCAAGGAGGACGATATTGGTATTGCAGTATTCAGTGAATTTCCCCGGATCCCATTTGTAACCATAACGAAAGGCCTTTGCCAGCAAGGTGTCAGGGGGGAAATACTCGGTAAACCCGCTGTTTTTAAAATCAGCCCACATGAGGCTGTCCCCCGCATAATCATACAAACCACTTCTCATGGTCCCCAGGTTTCGTATCGTGATGCGGTTCCCGTTCGGCACATGCTTTTCGGGCAGATAATAAGATATGCTGCTGTCGAGACTGATCTTACCTTCATCCGCCAGGATCAGCACGGCTGCACCTGTGAATGTCTTAGTGTTGCTGGCGATCCTGAAATACTGGTTCACATCCATAGGATCGCCCGTTATGGTATTGCTCACACCCCTTTTAATGATATAATCCCCTTCACCTTCAACAGAGATCAAAGCGATCACACCCGGCGCCGCCACATTGATAAAAACGCTGTCAGCGGCTTTTTCCAGTGCGGCCAGCCTTTCAGTAGTAAGGACCTGATTGGGTGAAGTGCTTTTCTTTGAACACGAAAGATTGACCGTGCACAGGCAAAGCCCGGCAACAAGGCAGATCAGCAGCTTTTTCATGTTACTGATATTTGAATCCTGTAAATATAAGATATTTTCCGGGCAGAATCAATACCTTGAGTGCCCGCAAACAAACCTCTGCCTTCCACCCCTACCCCCGCGATGCGACCCATTCTGCAGATTTGGCATCTTGACCCAAAAAAACCTACATTTACATTTTGCATTTCCCCCGTGAGAAAGTCAGCATTTATACTGTTTTTCATAGTGCTTGCGGTACAAAGCATACATGCCGGGAATACATACCGTGTAAGGATACTTAAAGAAGAATTCGTTTTCACCCAGCCCCCGTTTAAACAATGTCACGCTCCGACCCTTATCGAGACCTCCGGCGGTCGCCTGATTGCTGCTTGTTTCGGGGGAGATCATGAGGGTTCTCCTGACGTCTGTATATGGTCATCCCGCCTTGAAAATGGCCAATGGCAAGCTCCCGTACAGCTAAGCTGCGGAAATACCTCCACCGGAATCTCAAATCCATGCTGGAATCCCGTTTTTTTCAAGCCCTCCGATTCAAGCCTGTTCCTGTATTATAAAACCGGAAGGTCTCCCCGGGAGTGGGACGGACAAAGGATCGTTTCAAAAGACGAAGGCAAATCCTGGTCCTCCCCAGTTGCACTTAAGGAGATCCTTGGTCCGGCGAAAAACAAGCCTCTTATAACCAATGGCGGTGCCTGGCTTCTTCCTTCGAGCAAGGAAACCCCCGACCGCTGGCAGGTCTTTATTGAACGCTCTGCCGACCATGGAATGAGTTGGAATATTATCCCGGTCGACACCTCAAACAAAGCAAAAGTCATACAGCCAGCCCTTCTTACCGATGCCGAGGGCAGGATACACGCTTTATGCAGGAGCGACCAGGATTGCATCATGGAAAGCATATCCTCCGACGAGGGAAAAACCTGGGGACCCCTTATCAGGACCAGCCTACCAAACCCCAATTCCGGCTTCGATGCCCTTACCCTTAATACCGGCATCCATATGGTCGTTTACAACCCCGGGAAAAAAGGAAAAGACTGGTGGAACGGCCGTAACAAACTGATTATCGCAGTTTCGTCCGACACCAAAACCTGGACCGACATTTACACACTTGAAGACAAAGCAGAAGGCGAATTCAGTTATCCCGCCCTCATTCAGACCAAAGACGGCGTCATTCATATCCTTTACACCTACAACAGAGTCAACATCAGGCACGTAGCCCTGAAGCTTGAATTGGCGGATTAAGCATACAAGAAATAAGATGAATTCATTTTTCGTACTTTTGAATGCAGGAAACAACATCAATTAAAATGCCTCTTTCACCCCGAAAGAAAAAATTGATCAAGGAACTTGAATCCTTCCCTGAATCCAGGATTAAAGCGCTTCTGGATTATATGGAATTCCTCCGGTTAAAGAAACCAGGCAAGAATAAAGATGAACTTTCATTTTGCATGCAGGCAAGTGAATCATCTTTTGGCAAGGACTGGTTGAGACCCGAAGAGGACGAAGCATGGAAAGATTTATAAGAGGGGATATCGTTGTTATCCATTTCGCCTCTTCTAATGTATCAACTACAAAGAAAAGTACTGCGGATGAGGGAGCGGCGGGCTCCGGTGTTCAAAACTGCCACAAGTTGTGGCAGAAATTATAAACCTGGTGACGAGATCAGCGGGGAATTATTTGTGGTGCCTTCTCCAATTCTCTCAGCTCTATGGCCAAATATTCCCTGTAGAGCTCTTATTGGTTTTTCCGCGTTTCTTTTTCCTTGCCTCTTTCAGCACTAATTTTTCCTCACTTTCCAGCTTACGCTGTGTTTTCTTGATATCAGTAGCTGGTGGCAGGTTTTCGGGCTTTATCCCCCTTCCCAGTAGCATCTTCCTTACAGCACTGCTGTTGTCAACATGTTCTTTCTCTATTGGATTCTGGCCCTTGAGATTTTTATTCTGGACATTCAAACTCGTCATTTCCGCAGCAAGGTCTTTTGCCTTAATGCTGATAGTGGGTAAAAAATCAGCAACAGGACGGTTGTCGGGCACCCCCATTTTCTTTTTCAGCACCAGGGTGTTTAACCCAAAAAGTGCATGGTCACCTTTTGAACGGATTATAGCAAAACCTTGACTATCTACTCCTCGTTCGTATAAAATTCCTGATAATTGGCTTTCGGTATGGCTTAGTTTTTCCCGGGCTTTTACTCTTTCAAATTCTAAAAGGCGTTGTTCAACCAACTCGGCCCTGCGGGTCTGCACAGCAAAATAGTTCTGGGCGAATGCAATTTCAGGTTTCCGACTATCTCCATTCTGGGCAATAAGGTAACAAGCATAGCGGGTCAATAAAATCTCATCAATTTCATGTTGCGCCCCTTTCCCTGCCTCGATCACCTTCCTGACGTCAGGAAAGTGATACTTGGGTTGTTCACCTGCGTTAGTGCAAGCTTCCTTAGCTTTGACAATGACTTTCTCGAAATTTTCCCATTTGGAATAACCAAGCAGTTTCTGAAGTTCTCGGGCACTCCAGCATTCTATCCCTTCCAACTCACTTGCTGCTGCTTCAAATTGATTAAAAAGTTGCCTGATTTCTTCCGTTTTCATGTTTGAATAATTTTTGCTATCGATATTTTCAACCTCGCACTATTACTCAAATATAAGGAAATTTATTAAGATAATTTCATGTAAAGTGCTGCTTTTATTAACATTTAAGAGATAAATCAACCAACCCTTTTAATACAACTTCTCCAAAATCCTCACCATACTTAAAGTATCCAAAGCACAGTAGCGGAGCAGGTTTTCGCGTTTGGTGGCTACTGAAGCTGGATCGGGGTCGGAGTATAGACTCATATAAACCAGGCTTGCGGTGCCTCCTTCCTGTATTTCGAGGTCCTTGTATGAAAGTTCGGGAACGAGGGCGGGCAGAACGTTCTTGATGGAGTATGATCCTTTCATTTGGGGGGTGTAGAAATGCTTGCGCTGAAAAGGCAGCATGAGGTCCACCACCCTTTCGACCAAAGTGGCTATCTCCCCCGAATACTGCGGAAAGTCGCGGGCGATCTCGTTGAGCCGTGAAATTTCGAACGCCTGGTTCCAGGTTAAAACACTTCCGCTTTTTCCAATGTTTTTTAACAGACTGCGGATGAATTCTTCTCGTGGATCTTCAGGCGGGGTTCCCAAAAAAGCGAAATGTGCAGGCTCCTCACCCGCTGCCCTAACCACATGCAGGGAATACTGGAAAGGCAGCATCTGGTAGGGATGAGTGCCCTCATACATCGGCACGCCCGCCAATCCGCGAGACATTGAAAACCGAATATTCAGGCACATCCTTCCAGCAATGCCCCATGAAATCGCAGCCAAAAGGGTCCCCGCAATGCGGACCGATTTCCACCCGGGGCTCCACCCCTTTCGACAGCATCGATTTGAGGGCTTTAAGCTTTAAAGGGATCTCCTCCTGCATTGGAAGAATGTCATCCGTAAGCAACTCAACAGAAAACAAATCCTTGATATCCAATTCCCCACGGCGGATGTACTGGTTGTTGAGGTGGACCAGAGAAACTCCCGTGAGCGGAAGTCCCGAGCCCCGGATCACCCAGTACTGGAAGGCAACATCCAGCACCTGGTATGCCTTGACCGAAGTGGACGCCTTGACCTCGTACGCATGCCATCCCCCCTCCTCCTTCACCAGGATATCCATATAACACAGCGTTTCCCCGTTGCTGAACGCCGCCTCGTAAATGACCTTCTGTCCGCCCCTCACCAACTCCCTCGTATAAGCCAGCGCATCGGCGAACTTACCGTGATCACCCCGGCTCGCATCCACACCCCCCGGGAACCTTTGCTGCGCAAGCTCCCCCACACTATGCCCCGTGTCGAACAGCGCCTGCTGAGATTCGGAGATCACATCCCTGAGCTCAGGCCTGAACAAATGAAAGAACAGCGACTTTTCGCACTGCATCCCCCGGATGAAGCTGGATTTGGAGATTTTCATGATTTTATTTGTTGACTGCGGATGACATTTTCCCACGATATACAGGTAAAGGTAAGGTGCGAAAGCTAAGTGTAGCTGCAATGTTAAAAAAGAAAATGAGCAGCAAGTATAACGGATAAATACTCCACTAAAACTGACAGATCTTCAGGTAAAAATCAAGCGTCGACTCAGTGTTTCTCTATAGTTATTAAAGAAAAATTTCCATCCCCCTGTGAATGGATCATCTCCAGAGATGTTGCAGCCAAGAAGGAATTACTATACAACGAGGGTAATGAAAGTAGGAGTTCACTTTAACATTAATACCGCTATTTTTAATACATTTACCACTAGCGTTGCGTCTTAGTTAAAACAATATCAACTGATTACAAATTTGTTCTTTGACATCTTGATAATTCTTCTTCGCGACGAGATTTTTTAATGGAGTGCGTTCAAATGCTGAAATGCTTATCT